>VFQQ010001207.1_pt1 | contig 38320 bp, 31 predicted proteins | sample 3512341 | NCBI WGS metagenome assembly VFQQ01 (sample SAMN10412373, study PRJNA504923) | tailings metagenome | isolation source: Relicate 2 Philex TSF1 revegetated site | place: Philippines: Tuba, Benguet | collected 2017-08-29 | reverse complement strand
TGCTGCTCGGGCGCCCAGGGCAGCGCCAGCAGCTGGGTGCGTGTGGCCGCCGACTGCGCCTTGATGAAGGCGGTGTAGCTGCTCGCGAAATCGCTCTTCATCGTCGCCAGCACACGGGCCGAGGGCAGTGAATCGAGCGCGCCCAGGCCGGCGCGGGCCGCCGCCAGCGCGGCGCCGTAGGCCGTGCCGCCGTGCACGCCGTCGAGCGCGGCGGCGATCGGCGCACACTGATCGAGCAGCTCCCATCCCCAATCGACCAGCGCCACCTCGCGGCCCTGGCGCTCCAGCTTCAGCCCCGGCTCACGCCCGAAGGCGGCCGTGCGGTGCTGGTTGCGGCCCAGCGCGCCAATCTCTTCCGGCGTGTCGGGCGGGCTCTCGGACAGCAGGCAGTGCAGCAGAAACACGTCCAGGAAGCGCAGCGTCTGCTCGGCGATGCCCACCGGCACGAAGGGATCGAGGTCCATGCAGCGCACCTCGACGTACTCCACGCCACGCTCGCGCAGCGCGTGCAGCGGGCGCTCGCCGGGGCGGATGACACGCTTGGGGCGGATCGTGCCGTAGAACTCGTTCTCGATCTGCAGCAGCGTGGTGGCGAGCTGGTTGTACTCGCCGCCGAGGTTCTTGATGCCGATGGCCTCGTAGGGCGGGTAGGGCTGTGTCAGCGCCTCGTGCAGCGAGGCCGCGTAACTCTCCAGGCTGTTGTAGCTGACGGCCAGCCGCGCCTGTGCGTCGCTCTGGTAACCCAGCCGCCCCATGCGCAGGCTGGTGGCGTGCGGCTGGTACAGCGTGTGTTCGGAAAGGCGCTGCAGCGGGTGCTCGCGCCCGGCCACGAAGCTGTCGCAGATGGCCGGGCTGGCGCCGAACAGCGTGAGCAGCAGGAAGGAATGACGGCGGAAGTTGCGGATGAGCGCGAAGTGGTCTTCGTTGCTCAGGCCCGGCATCGACCAGTTGTAGTGGATGCCGCTGATCGTCTGCATGCGCCGGCCGTAGCGGTGCCCCAGGCCCATGCGGTACACGCTCTTGGCGCGCGCGATGTTGCTGCTGCCGTAGCTGCCGATGGGGATGTTCTCGTCGGGCGGCAGGCCGCAGGGCATGCTGCCGACCCACAGCATCTCGTCACCCAGCGCCGCCAGCGTGCGATAGGTGAACTGGTGGATGCGCGTGAGCTCGGCGATGCAGTCTTCGGGGCTGGCGTGCACCCCGGTGATGAGCTCGAGCTGGCTTTCGCTGTAGTCGGTGGTGATGTGGCCGTGTGTCAGCGCAGAGCCCAGTGCCGCCGGGTGCGGCGTGCGTGCCAGGCCACCGCCCGGCTGCGCGCGCAGGCTTTCTTTCTCGATGCCGCGGCGGATGCCCTTCAGGGGGGCTGCGCCAAGGGCGCGCAGGCGTTCGGGCAGGCTCATGCGGGTTCTTCTGGCAAGGGATCGGGCGCGAAGGTTAGCGGCTGGCGGGCTTTTGTGCTCGCGCGGGCCCATGGGCCGGTGGCGCTTATGCTGGCGGCCCTTGCTGCTGGGCGCTTTGATGAAACGCAGGCAATTCTTCCTCGGCACCGCGGGCATCGCGGGCGCGCTGGTGCTGGGCTGGGGGCTGATGCCGCCGCGCCAGCGGCTGCATGGCGCGGCGCCGCTGCCGGCCGCTGACGGGCAGTCGGCCTTCAACGGCTGGCTGCGCATCGGCAGCGACGGCAGCGTGACGGTGATGGTGCCCAAGAGCGAGATGGGCCAGGGTGTGCTCACCGCGGCGGCCATGGTGCTGGCCGAGGAGCTGGACGCCGACTGGGCGCGTGTGCGTGTTGAACACCCGCCGCTGGACGCGATCTACAACAACCTGGCCACGGTGGTCGACGGCCTGCCCTTTCACCCCGACAGCACCGGCTTCGTCAAGCGCCTCAGCGGCTGGCTGACCGAAAAGACGATGCGCGAGTTCGGGCTGCAGATGACCGGCGGCTCCTCGAGCCTGAAGGACCTGTGGTTGCCGATGCGCGAGGCCGGCGCTTCGGCGCGTGCGATGCTGGTGACCGCCGCTGCCACGCAGTGGAAGGTGCCGGCGGCGGACTGCACGGTGAACGCTGGTCGCGTCAGCCATGCTGGCAGCGGCAAGGCCGCGGGCTTCGGCGAGCTGGCGGCCGCTGCCGCAGCGCTGCCGCTGCCGAACGACGTGGCGCTGAAGACCCCGGCCCAGTTCAAGCTCATCGGCCGCCCGCAGCCACGCATCGAGGCGCGCAGCAAGGGCGACGGCAGCGCCACCTTCGGCATCGACACCGTGCTGCCCGGCATGCTCTACGCCACGGTGACGATGTGCCCGGTGCTCGGCGGCGGCGTGAAGGCCTTCGACGGCAGCGCGGCGCTGAAGCTGCCCGGCGTGAAGCAGGTGCTGGCCGTGCCCGGCCACCACGGCGGCACCGCCGGCGTGGCGGTGGTGGCGGACACACCCTGGCATGCCATCCAGGGCCAGAAGGCGCTGCAGGTGAGCTGGGACGAAGCCGTGCCCGCCGCGCAGATCGACAGCGCCACCGCGCTCGACCGCCTGGCGCAGACGCTGGACACCGATGAGGGTTTTGCGTTCTTCCGTGAAGGTGACGCAGCCGGCGCGATCGAGGGCGCCGCCCGCACCGTGCAGGCCGAGTACCGCGCGCCCTGGCTGGCCCACCTGGCGCTGGAGCCGATCAACGCCACCGTGCTGTTCAAGGGCGGCCGCGCGCAGGTATGGGCCAGCACGCAGGTGCCGGGCCTGGCGCGGCTGGCGGCGGCACGGGCGCTGGGCATCGCCACCGACGCCGTGCAGGTGCAGGTGCAGCTGCTCGGTGGCGGCTTCGGGCGCCGGCTGGACGTGGACTTCATCGGCCAGGCCGCGGCCGTCGCCAAGGCTTTCGAAGGCACGCCGGTGCAGACCTTCTGGAGCCGCGCCGAGGACACACGCCACGACTTCTACCGCCCGGCCTGCGTGGCGCGCTGGCAGGCCGGCTTCGACGCCGAGGGCCGGCTGCTCGGCGTGAGCGCGGTCTCGGCCGGCCAGGCCCTGCTGCCGCAGGTGGTGCGGCGCCTCTTCGGCGTGCCGATGCTCGACTTCGACAAGACCGCGCTCGAAGGCGCCTACGACCAGCCCTACGAGTGGCCCAGCGCGCGCATCGCGCACACCGTGGTGGACCTGCCGGTGCCGGTGGGCTTCTGGCGCGCGGTGGGGCATTCGCACCAGGCTTTCTTCAAGGAGAGCTTCGTCGACGAATGTGCGCATGCGATGAAGCAGGACGCGGTGGCTTTCCGCCTGGCGCTGCTGAAGAACCACCCGCGCCACGCGCAGGTGCTCGAGCTCGCGGCCGAGAAGGCCGGCTGGGGTACCCCGCCCGCACCCGCGCCCGAAGGCGCCGCGGTGGCACGTGGTGTGGCGCTGCACCAGAGCTTCGGCACCGTGGTGGCGCAGGTGGTGGAGGCCTCGATCGGTGCCGACAAGGCCATCCGCGTGCACCGCGTCGTGTGCGCGGTGGACTGCGGCACGCCGGTGAACCCGAACCACATCGCGCAGCAGATGGAATCGGCAGTCGTGTTCGGCCTCGGCGCGGCGTTGTACGGCGGTGTGCAGATCAAGGCCGGCCGCGTGGTGCACAGCAACTTCCACGACCAGCCGGTGCTGCGCTTCGACGCCTGCCCGCGCATCGAGACCCACATCGTGCCCTCGGCCGACCACCCCGAGGGCATGGGCGAGCCCGGGCTGCCGCCGGTGGCGCCGGCGCTGGCCGGTGCGCTGTTTGCGCTGACCGGCCAGCGGCTGCGGCAACTACCTCTCAACCTGAGCTGACATGGCCACCACGCTGCAGATCAACGGCAAGCCCACGGCGGTGCAGGCCGAACCCGAGACCCCGCTGCTGTGGCTGCTGCGCGGCGAGTTGAAGCTCACCGGCACCAAGTTCGGCTGCGGCATCGCGCAGTGCCGCGCCTGCACCGTGTGGCTCGACGGCCAGCCGGTGCCGGGCTGCGTCACCACGGTGGCCGCGGCGGCGGGCAAGGCCGTCACCACCATCGAGGGCCTCCAGGGCCCGGTGGCCGACGCCGTGCGCGCGGCGTGGCTGACGCTGGACGTGGTGCAGTGCGGCTACTGCCAGAGCGGGCAGATCCTGGCCGCCGCGGCGCTGCTCACGCGCCAGCGCAAACCCAGCGATGCCGACATCGACGCCGCAATGAGCCCGCACCTGTGCCGCTGCGGCACCTACCCCCGCATCCGAGCGGCCATTCATGAAGCGGCCAGAATGCTCGGCCCATGAAGACCCTCACCCGCTGTGCCGCCGCGCTGTTGCTGGCGGCGGCCACCACCGGCGCCCTGGCCGCCGACACCTTCAGCGCCTGGAGCGAGGCCTTTGCGGCCGACTGGGTGCGCCTTTCGGCGGAGCGCGCCAGCAACACGCAGTACTTCAGCGGCGCCGAGCAGGCAGCCCTGGACCGTGAGCTGACGCCGGCCACGCCAGCGCAGCGCGAGCGCCAGCGCCAGCTGGCGCGTGAGGGGCTGGCCCAGCTGGCGCGGTTCCGTGACGCCGATCTCAAGCCCGACGAGCGTGTGGGCGCCGGCATCCTGCGCTGGCAGCTGCAGCGCACGCTGGACGGCGAACCCTTCGAGGACCACAACTTCGCCTTCAACCAGTGGGGCGGGCCGCACCTGCGCTACGTGAACCTGCTGGCCGAGCAGCAGCCGCTGCGCCGGCCGGCCGACCTGGAAGCCTTCAACGCACGGCTGGCGCAGGTGGGCGCACGGCTGGACGAACACCTGCAGCGCTCGCGCGCCGCCGTGGCGCGCGGGCTGCTGCCGCCGCGCTTCATCCTCGAACGTGCGCAGGGCCAGGTGAAGGCGCTGCTGGCGCAGGGCGAGGCCGACAACGACATCGTCGCCGGCCTGGTGCGCCGCAGCGCCACCATCCCCGGGTTGGCGCCGGAAATGCGCGAGGCCGCCATCGCCGAAGCCACGCGGCTGGTGCAGCAGCGGGTGCGCCCGGCGCTGCAGCGCGTGGCCACGTTCCTGGAGGAACTGCACCCGCGCACCACGGCCGACGCCGGCCTGTGGCGCCTGCCCGAGGGCGAGAAGGCCTACGCGCAGGCGCTGGCGCAGTTCACCACCACGCGCATGTCGGCCGAGCAGATCCACGCGCTGGGCCTGCGCGAGGTGGCGCGCATCGAGGCCGAGATGGACCGCGCGCTCAAGGGCCTGGGCCGCAGCGAAGGCACGGTGGGCGAGCGCCTGCGCGCGCTCAACCGCGAGCTGCAGCCGCCGGCCGAGCCCGACCCGCGGCCGGCGCTGATCGAGCGCTACACCGCCGCCGTGCGTGACGCCGAACGCCGCGCCGCGGCGCTGTTCAACCTCAAGCCGCAGGCGCCCGTGGAGGTGCGGCGCGTGCCGGCGCTGACCGAACGCACCGCGGCGGCGCACTACACCACGCCGGCGCCCGACGGCAGCCGCCCCGGCGTGTTCTGGATGCCGCTGCCCGGGCCGAGCTTCAACCTGCTCGGCATGCGCAGCCTGGCCGTGCACGAGGCGGTGCCGGGGCACCATTTCCAGATCGCGCTGCAGCAGGAGCAGGCCACGCTGCCCCGCTGGCGCCAGCGCCGCATCTTCAGCGGCGGCAGCGCGCACAGCGAAGGCTGGGCGCTGTACGCCGAGCGGCTGGCGCTGGAAGAGGGTTGGTACGAGGGTGATCCGCATGCGCTGCTGGGTGCGCTGGACGCGCAGCTGTTCCGCGCGCGGCGGCTCGTGGTCGACACCGGGCTGCACGCCTTCCGCTGGAGCCGCGAACAAGCCATCGCCTACGGCATCGGTGCCCAGGAGGTGGAGCGTTATGTCGCCAACCCCGGCCAGGCCACGGCCTACATGGTGGGCATGCTGCACATCCTGGCGCTGCGTGACGAAGCCCGCGCCACGCTCGGCGCGCGGTTTTCGCTCAAGGCCTTCCACGACGTGGTGCTGAAGACCGGCTCGGTGCCGCTGGACGTGCTGAGCGACGTGGTGCGCCGCTGGGCCAAGGAGCAGGCGGCTTGAAGTCGCTCGGCGCACGTGCCGCGGGTGAGCGGCTGGAGCGCGTGCGCGCGAGCCCGGGTTGGGTCGAGACCGAGAAGGGCGGCCTGTTCCGCAACCGCTTTCCCGTCGCGCCTGGCCTGCGCGACCCGGCCGCTTCGATGCCGTCGCTGAGCGATTTCCTCTGCGGCGGCACGCGCCGCGTGCCCACCGGCCCGCTGCCGATGCAGGACCCACGCGGCAGCTGGCTCGCGCCGCCGGCCACCGGGCTGCGCGCCACCTGGCTCGGCCACAGCAGCGTGCTGGTGGAGATCGACGGCGCGCGGCTGCTCACCGACCCCGTGTGGGGCAACCGCGCCTCGCCATCGCAGCTGGCCGGGCCGAAGCGTTTCCAGCCTGCCGCGGTGGCGCTGAAGGCGCTCCCGACGATCGACGCCGTGCTGCTCTCGCACGACCACTACGACCACCTCTGCCTGCCCACCGTGCGCGCGCTGGCCAGGACCGGCGTGCCCTTCGTCACCAGCCTGGGCGTGGGCGCGCACCTCGAGGCCTTTGGCGTGCCGTCCGACCGCATCACTGAACTGGATTGGTGGGACAGCACGCGCATCGCCGGCACCGGCATCACGGTCACGGCCACGCCGTCGCAGCATTTCTCGGGCCGTGGCCTGAAGGACCGCAACGCCACGCTGTGGTCGGGCCTGGCGGTGCAGGGCGAGCGGCACCGCGTGTTCTTCAGTGGCGACACCGGCCTCACCGACGCCTATGCGCAGATCCGCGAACGCCTCGGGCCCTTCGACCTCGTGATGCTGGAGGTCGGCGCACACCACCCGGCCTGGGGCGACATCCACCTCGGCCCGCACAACGCGCTGCAGGCGCTGCACTGGCTGGGCGGCGGTGCCTTCCTGCCGGTGCACTGGGGCACCTTCAGCCTGGCCATGCACGCCTGGGACGAACCCGCCGAGGTGCTGCTGGCCGAGGCGCCCAAGCTCGGCGCGCACCTGCTGATGCCGCAGCTGGGCCAGCCCGTGGAGCCGGCGCAGGTGGACAGCGTCACGCCCTGGTGGCGCGGCGTGGAGACCGTGCCCGACGCGCTGGCGATCGCGCCGCAGCGCTGGCCACGCGCGCTGCCCTGGCCGGCGGACTGAAGGCAAAGCTCTGTAAACGGGGCGGCTGCGTGTCCGCCGCCGGTGCGCGGCGGCCGTTTGCGGTGGAGCCGCAACGGCCGGACCCGGAGCTCACCATGTCTGTACCAACCCCTCGTCGCCGTGCGCTGCTGCTCGTGCTGGCCGCCGGCATGTTGCCCGTCGCCGGGCTCAGCGGCTGCATCGTCGTGCCTGCCGGCCACCCGCACCCCAGGCGCCGGCCCGACGACGACGACGGCGACGTGGTGGGCGAAGCGCCGCCGCCGCCGCAGGCCGAGGCCGTGATCGTGGCCCCGGGCCCGGGCTTCTTCTGGATCGCCGGCTACTGGGCCTGGATGGGCGGGCGGCATGTGTGGGTGCGCGGCCGCTGGGAGCCCGTGCGCCCCGGCTGGCGCTGGGTGCCCTACGGCTGGGTGCGCCACCCACGTGGCTGGCGCCCGGTGCCCGGCCGCTGGGAACGCGGCTGAGCGGCCACTGCCAACTTCCACCGGGGTGCCGATACCTCGGTGTCATCGCGCGCGAACGGCTCGTTACGATACAAAGCACCGTGTCGTGACCCTGCCTGGAGAGCGCCGTGAGAGCTGCCTTCCGGTTCCTCGTTGTCCTGCTGTTGATCACCTGTGGCGCCGCCGCGCCGGCCTGGGCCGAGAAGCGGCTGGCGCTCGTCGTGGGCAACAACGCCTACCCCACCGCGCCGCTGCAGAACCCGGTGAACGACGCCAAGGCGATGGCGCAGTCGCTGGAGGCCGCGGGCTTCACGGTGATCCTGCGGCTCGACGCCAGGCAGAGCGACCTGCTGGCCGCGTTGCGTGAGTTCGGCAACCAGCTCAAGGACGGCGGGCCGGGCACGGCGGGCCTGTTCTACTTTGCCGGCCACGGCATGCAGATCAAGGGGCGCAACTTCCTGATCCCGGTGGGCGCCAACATCGAACACGAGGACGAGGTCTCTTACCAGGCGCTCGACGCGCAGGCGGTGATGGACAAGATGGAAAGCGCCGGCAACGGCACCAACATCGTCATCCTCGACGCCTGCCGCAACAACCCCTTCGCACGCAGCTTCCGCTCCAGCCGCCAGGGCCTGGCGCAGATGGACGCGCCGGTGGGCACGCTGGTGGCCTTCTCCACCGCGCCGGGCTCGGTGGCCGCCGACAGCGGCGCCGGCGGTGGCAACGGCCTGTACACGGCGCACCTGCTGCGCGCCATCCAGCGCCCGGGGCAGAAGGTGGAAGACGTGTTCAAGCAGGTGCGGCTGGCGGTGCTGCGCGAATCGGGCAACCGGCAGGTGCCGTGGGAGGCTTCTTCGCTGATCGGCGACTTCTACTTCCGCGCGCCGTCGGAAACGGCGCCGGCCGCGGCCGCGGCCATGCCCGACATCCAGGCCTCGCTCGACGAAGCCTTCTGGGCCGCCGTGAAGGATTCCACCAGCAGCGCCGAACTCTTTGCCTACCTCAACCGCTTCCCGAACGGCCGCTACGCCAAGGACGCGCGGGCGAAGCTGGCCGACCTCGTGGCACCCGGCGCCGGCGCGCCCAAGCCACCGCCGGCACCGCAGAGCACGCCGCCCTTCAATGCCGACCCAGGCCAGGCGCTGCGCGACACCGAGAAGGCCGATCTGGAGCGGCAGCTGCGTGAGCACGAGCAGGCCGAGGAACTGCGCGTGCGCGGCATCGCCGAAGCGCAGAAGCGCATCGACGAGATCGTGAAGTGGGGCGACATCGGCACCAACACGCGCAAGGCCAACCCGCGCCGCAACGCCCAGGGCTTTGCCGAGGGCGACCGCTACCGCTGGCGTGTCTACGACGAGCAGACGCAGCGCTACACGATGGAAGAGCTGTGGCGCGTCGACCGCATCGAGCCCGACGGCAGCCTGTGGGTGAACGACGGCCGCCAGCGCTTCGACGCCTTCGGCCAGCAACGCGGCGGCAACGACATCGTCACCGGCCAGTGGGTGGACTGGTCACCGCCGCTGCCGCTGGCGCAGGCGCTGCGCGCAGCGCCCAGCAGCGAGCTGCAGGTGCTGACACAGCTGCAGATGCGCGATGCCGAAGGCCGCATCACGCGCAGCAACCTCAAGGGCACGGTGCTGGGCGCGGTGGACGCGAGCACGATGACACCCGAGGGCCTGCAGCGCCTGCGGCGCATCGACGTCTACCTCAGCGGCCTGGCCGTGCGCACCGACGGCCAGCGCTGGGGCTACACGCTCAACGTGGCGTTCTGGTTCAAGCCCGGCGTGGGCCTGCCGGTGAAGGTGACGGTGGACGAGCGCCACGACGACCGCCTGGTGCGCCGCACCACGCACGAGGTGACGGCGCTGGACGTGTTCAGCCTGCCGGCAACGATGGAAGACCCGGCGGCGCAGTAAGCTGGCGGGCATGGCCCGCCTCACCCCCGCCGAGATCGACCACTACCAGACCCGCGGTTACGTGGTGCCCGCGTTTGCGCTGCCGGCGCCGCGGGTGGCCACGTTGCAGCGGGCGCTCGGCGAGCTGCTGCGGCGCAACCCCGGCGTGCGGCCGGAGAAGCTGGTGTCGGCGCACATCGAGCGTGTGCCCGGTGAACGGGGCGACAACGGCGAAGGCGTGAAGGGCGTGGCCGATTTCCTGGCGCTGGCGCGCGACGAGGCCATCGTCGAGCTGGTGTCGGGCGTGCTCGGCGACGACGTGGTCCTCTGGGGCGCGCATGTCTTCTGCAAGCCCGCCGGCGAAGGCTACGAGACGCCCTGGCACCAGGACGGCCACTACTGGCCGATCCGCCCGCTGGCCACCTGCACGGTGTGGGTCGCGATCGAGGATTCGCTGGCCGACAACGGCTGCCTGCGCGTGGTGCCGGGTTCGCACCGCGCGCGCCAGCTGCACGAGCACCTGCACGAAGACCGCAGCGACCTCACGCTCAACCAGCGCCTGGCCGCCGGCGCCTTCGACGAGCGCGAAGCCGTGGACGTGGAGCTGCGTGCCGGCCAGATGAGCCTGCACGACGTGTACATGATCCACGGTGCCAACCCCAACCGAAGCGCGCGCCGGCGCACCGGCGTGGCGCTGCGCTACATGCCGGCCACGTCGCTGTTCGACCGCAGCCTGCGGCCGGTGGACGGCCAGAGTGGCGTGCCGGTGAACTTTGCGGCTCGCCCGCTGTGGCTGGTGCGCGGCAGCGACCGCGCGGGCAACGACTTCACGGTCGGGCATACCTGAACCGATGCCGACCGCGGAGCGCGCGCTGCTGCACCGGGGCGGGCGCCGTGGCACCTGGGGCAACCTGGGCCTGTGGCGCGACGCCGAAGAGGACTACGCGGGTGCCTGCGCCGCACTGGCACGCGCGGTGGCCGACGCGGCGGGCCTGCGCCCGGGCGACGCGGTACTGGACATCGCCTGCGGCGCGGGCGACGAACTGCTGCTGTGGCTCGACGGCTATGGCGCGGCGGAGGTCGTGGGCGTGGAGCGCGACGCGCAACTCGCGCAGGCCGCGCGGCGGCGCGTGGGTTCGCGGGCCACGATCGCGCAGGCCTCGGCGCTCGGCCCGGCGGCCTTCGGAGACGCCCGGTTCGACCGCGTGTTGTGTGTCGACGCCGCCTACCACCTGAGCCCGCGCAGCGCCTTCCTGCAGGCCGCCTGGCGCGCGCTGAAGCCCGGCGGCACGCTGGCCTACACCGACCTCAGCCTGCAGCGCGCGAGCCCGCTGCTGCGCGCCGCAGCCGGCCTGTGCGGCCTGGCGCCGCAAGACCTGCTGAGCGCACCGGCGCAGCTGCGGCGCCTGCGCGAACACGGCTTCGTCGATGCGCGCCTGCAGCCGCTGGACGACGCGGTGCTCGGCGGCTTTGCACGCTTCGTGCAGGGCCAGGGCGCGCGGGTGGCGCGCACGGCCTTGCACCGCGACTGGCGACGCCCCGCGCTCACCGCGCGCCTGATCGGCCCTTGCCGCAGCGCCGGGCTGGGTTACGTGCTGCTGGCGGCCACACGCGGTGAAGGTGAAGCCGCCGCGATGGCGCGTGCCACCGCGTAGGCCGAACGCACCGCGCTTTCGAGCAGGGGCACACCCGTGCCGGCGTAGGAGCCGGCGAACCACAGGCGCCGGCCGGGCTCGGCCTGCAGCCGCTGAAGATCGGCCAGCGCACCCTGGCTGGTGGCGTCCACCAGCGGGCGCTCGAAAGCGGCGCGGCCGAGCACGAGTTCGTCACGCGGCGCACGCTGCGGCTGCACGGTCTGGAACACCGCCCGCGCGCGGCGCAGCGCCGGTTGCACGGCGTTGACCCAGATCGTGCTTTCGGGCCGCTCGTGCTCGGGGCACACCCGCGCGTTCACCGGCGACCAGTCGGCGCGGCGCGGTGGCATGAGGCCGGGGTCGCGGTGCATCACCACCTCCAGCGCGCGGTAGCCGAAGCGTGCCAGCACGCGGCGTTCCGCCGTGCTCGCCTCCGGCAGCAGGGCCAGTGCCTGGTTGGCCTGCGTGGCCAGCACCACATGGTCGAAGGTCTCGGCGCCGGCGGTGCGCTGCACCAGCATGCGCTCGCCCCGCTGCAGCACGCGTTGCACGCCTGCATCGCACACCACGCGCGCGATGCCGCGCGTGAGTCGCGCTGCCGCATCGTCGGCACCGTGCACGGCGCGCCGCACGCTCTGCCGCGCCAGGCCGGCGGCGAGGTAGCCGGCCACCACGTCGGCCGGGTAGCGCCGTGCGTCGTCGGTGCTGCAGGTGGCGATGGTGGCCAGCGCCGGCAGCAGCAGGCCCTCCACGTACTCGGGTGGCAGCGCCAGAGCCTGCGTGAACGCGCCGATCGAGCGGCCCTGCAGCTCGCCGCGCGCCAGCGCCACGCGTGCCTCGCGCGAAAAGCGCAGCGCACCAGCCACGATGCGGCGCGCGCGTGGGCTGGCCACGTCGCAGGGCAGCACGTAGGGCACCGAGAAAGCGCCCAGCCGCAGGTTGCGCCAGCGGAAGAAGGCCGCGCCGTCGCTGCCGGTGAAGGTGGTGGCGTAGCTCACCGGCTCGGTGGCCACGCCGAGCTCGGCGTACAGCCGCGTCAGCGTGGGGTAGTAGCCGGGGTAGAAGACACGCAGCGGCACGTCCACGCGCACGCCGTCCACGGCCAGGCTGCTGGCCACGAAGCCGGGCTCGGCCTGGCGCTCGAACAGCGTCACGCGGTGCGCGCCCTGCGCCGGCTGCGACAACCACCACGCCGCGCTCAGGCCTGCGATGCCACCGCCCACGACTGCGATCTCCATGGGCGTGGTTGTAGCAGCGCCGCAGCATCGACAATAGCGGGCATGCAAGAGACGCCCCCTGAGCCCATGACGCCGACAGCGCCGACAGCGCCGACAGCGCCGGCAGCGCCGGAGCCGCCGCCCGCGGCCGCCCCTGAAGCCGCTGTTCAAGCGGCACCCGAAGCCGCACCCGAGATGGGCCCCGCCGCCTGCGCTGCCGCGCTGGCCGAGCGCTTCCCGGCCCTGTTTGCCGCGCAGCCGCCGCTGCCCATCAAGCTGCGCATCCAGGCCGACATCCAGGAGCGCGCGCCCGGTGTCTTCACGCGCAAGGCGCTGTCGATCTTCCTGCACCGCCACACCACGAGCACGCCCTACATCCGTGCGCTGGTGGCGGCGCAGACGCGCTTCGATCTCGACGGCCAGCCGGCCGGTGAGATCGCCGCCGAACACCGCGAAGCCGCGGTGGCGGAGCTGGAACGCCGCAAGGCCATCGTGCAGGCGAAGCGGCAGGCGGAGCGCGCGGCGATGAGGCCGCCGCAGGGTGAACGCCCGCCGCGCCCGCCCCGTGCCCAGCAGCCGCCGGGCGCCGTTGGCGAAGCACGGCCTGATCGTCCCCCGCGGTTCCAACGCCCGAGGCCGGCACAGCCGCCGCAACAGGCCCGCCCACCGCGCCCTGACCGTGAACGCGCGCCCGCCGAGCAGCGCCGCCCGCCGCCGCAGCAGCGCGAGGCCGAGCCCGCGCTGCCGGTCGTGCCGCCAGGCCCCGACGCCGAAGCCCGCCGCAGCCGCGCCCTGCTGCTGCGCGCCTACGAGACGAGCACGATCTCGCGCGCCAACTTCTGCGCCCTCAAGGGTCTGACCGACGCCGCGCTCGAAGCGCAGCTGCAGCAGGCACGTGCAGAACGTGGCGAGCACGCCGCACCGCGTGCAGCCGACCAGCGCCAGCGCCGCTGAGCCCGACCCACGCGCCGCGCTGGCCGCGTGGGCCGTGGTGGCGGCCGGCGTGTGCGCGGCGCTGCACGTGGGCAAGCTGGCGCCCGCCATCGGCGCGCTGCAGGCCGCGCTCTCGCTGACGCTGCTGCAGGCCGGCTTCCTGCTCTCGCTGGTGCAGCTGGCCGGCATGGGTGGCGGGCTGCTGCTGGGCCTCGCGGCCGACCGCATCGGCCCTCGCCGCAGCCTGATCGGCGGCCTGCTGCTGCTGGCCGCCGTGAGTGCGGCCGGCGGTGCGGTGCAGGGTGTGGCGCCGCTCTTGGTGCTGCGCGCGCTGGAGGGTGTGGGCTTCCTGCTCGTGGTGCTGCCGGCGCCGGGGCTCGTGCGGCGCTGGTCGCCGCCGGGCCGCACCGCCGCGATGCTCGGGCTGTGGGGCACCTACATGCCGCTGGCCACCGCGCTGGCACTGCTGCTCGGGCCGCTGGCGGTGCAGGGCATCGGCTGGCGTGGCTGGTGGTGGCTGCTGGCGGCGCTGAGCCTCGCGGTGGCGCTGGGCCTGCGCAGCGCGCTGCCGCCGTTGCAGCAGCCTGCCGCGCCCGCCCGTGCAGGCTGGTGGCATGCGCTGCGGCAGACCTTGTCGGCACCGGGCCCATGGCTCGTCTCGATCGCCTTCGCGGCCTACTCGGGCCAGTGGCTGGCGGTGGTGGGTTTCCTGCCGACCATCTACGCACAGGCCGGCGTCGCGCCGGCCGTCAACGGCGTGCTCACGGCGCTGGTGGCGGCGGCCAACATCGCCGGCAACCTGGCCGGTGGCCGCCTCGTGCAACACGGCTGGCCGCCGCGGCGTGTGCTGGTGCTGGGCTTCGTGGCCATGGCCGTGGCCAGCACGCTGGCCTTTGCCTGGCCCGGGCTGCCGGCACCCTGGCCCTACCTGGCCGTGCTGGCCTTCAGCGGCCTGGGTGGGCTGATCCCGGCCACGCTGTTCGGCCAGGCGCTGCGTGTGGCGCCGGGTGAACATGCGGTGGCCACCACGGTGGGCTGGATGCAGCAGTGGTCGTCGGCCGGGCAGTTCCTGGGGCCGCCGGTGGTGGCTGCGATCGCCGCGGCGCAAGGTGGCTGGCAGTGGACCTGGCTGTTCACGGCCGGCTGCTCGGCCGCGGGTCTGCTGGCGGTGTGGGCGCTGGCCCGCGCGCGCAGCGGCTCAGCGCAGCAGCCAGCGGCCCGGCGCCTGTAGCAGCGCTTCGAAAGCCTGAACGAAGCGGCCCACGTGCAGGCCGTCGACGAGTGCGTGGTGCACGTCCACCGACAGCGGCAGCCACAGCTTGCCGCCTTCGGCGCGCAGCTGGCCGAAGGCGAGCTTGGGGTTGTCGCCGCCCTGGCTCGCTTCACGCGCATGCGTGAAGCTGGTGAAGTGCAGCCAGGGCAGGGTGGTGCAGTGCACGAGCGTGCTGTCGTCGGGGTCGGGCTGCGGTGGCGGCTGGCCCTCACGTGCAGCATCCAAGGCCAGGCGGCCGCGGCGCGCGAAGCTGGCGAAGTCGTCGTCGGCGTGCAGCACGGCGAAGCTGAAGCTCTCGTCGGGCCGCGCCACCGTGGTGCCGGCGTGCAGGCGCTCCACACGGTGCAGCGGGCCTTCACCGGCAGCGTCACCGGCAAAGCGCAGTCGGAACGCTTCGATCGGCTGCATCGCCGTGAGCGCACACCAGTGCAGCGCCAGCGCCATGCCGCCGCCCGCACCCGGCGCCTGCTTCAGCGCTTGCTTGAGGGGACTGGCGTCCACGCGCACGCAGACGCTGAACCAGGGATGTGCATAACCGCGAAAGTGATCGTATGTCGTGCGGCGCGGCCAGCCGCGGGTGTCGAAGGGCTCCGGCATGCCGCCATTGTCGCCACGCTTTAAGCTCGCCGCCATGCAGATCGAAATCGAACCCGGGGTGCGCCTGTTCATCGACGTCGAAGGCGCCGGCCTCGTTCCCGACGGTGCGGTGATGCGCGAGAAGCCCACGCTGATCCTGCTGCACGGCGGCCCCGGCTACGACCACAGCAGCTTCAAGCCGCTGTTCAGCGCGCTGGCCGACATCGCGCAGGTGGTCTACGTGGACCACCGCGGCCATGGCCGCAGCACACGCCGGCCGCGGCAGGAGTGGACACTCGACACCTTCGCCGACGACATCGTGCGCCTGTGTGCAGCGTTGGGCATCGTCAAGCCCGTGGTGCTGGGGCAGAGCTTCGGCGGCTTCGTGGCACAGCGTTACCTCGCGCGGCACCCGCAGCACCCGGCGCGGGTGATCCTGTCGAGCACCAGCCACCACATGGGGCTGCCGCGCAAGCTGGCCATGTTCTCGGCGCTCGGCGGTGAAGCGGCACGTGCCGCGGCCGAGGCCTTCTGGCTCGCGCCGGGTGAAGCCACCTGGGCGAAGTACCAACAGGTGTGCACGCCGCTGTACAACACGCGCCCCGCGGCCGACCCGCTGGCGCGCGGCCGCACGCTGTTCAACACCGAGATCCTGTTTGCCAGCGCCGGCGGCGAGCAGCGCACGATGGACCTGTTGCCCGGGCTGGCCAAGGTCTGCTGCCCGGTGCTGGTGCTGGCGGGTGACACCGACCCGGTGACGCCGCTCGAAGACGCGCAGGACATCGCGGCCGCCATTCCCGCGCCCTGGGGCCGCCTCGTGACGATCGAAGATGCCGGCCACGGCACCTGGCGTGATCAGCCCGAAGCCGCGCTGCGTGTGATCCGGGCCTTCGTCGCCGGCGCCTGAAGCGCTTTCAGCAGGCCAGCATCCGCGAACGGGTGCGGATCATCTCGCGCGCCCGGTTCATGGCGTAGTGGATGGCCTCCTCGGCCGAGGGCCAGCGGTAGCCGCAGGCCAGGCTGTCGTCACGGAAGGCCTCGCTGTTGCGGGCCTCACGGCCCTGCACGTTGCGCACGCGGCTCACCACCAGCGCGGCGATGAATCCATCGCCTCGCGGTGCCTCGAGCGCACCCACGTAGATGCGGTAGTCGCCTTCGTGGCCTTCATCGAATCGCATCGTCGGCTTCCTGGCAGGAGGAACGGGCGCGCATGATCGGCCGCACTTCAGGGGGAACCCATCCCTCGGCGGAGGGACAACCGCCTTCTGGGGGATGAAGCCGCGCCTTCGCGCCCGGGGCGCGTGCAATCATGGCCCGATGCAACCGCAACCCCTGCCACCGGCCTACCTGCGCCAGCCCACGCTGCATGGCGACACCCTCGTCTTCGTCAGCGACGACGACCTCTGGCGTGTCTCCACCGCCGGTGGCACCGCGCAGCGGCTGACCACCGGCCTGTCGGAGCCGGGCACGCCGCAGCTCTCGCCCTGCGGCCGCTGGCTCGCCTTCACCGGCCGCGACGAGCAGCACAGCGAGGTCTGGCTCATGCCCGCGGCCGGCGGCGCGCCGCGGCGCCTCACCTGGCTGGGCAGCGACCTCGCGGTGCGTGGCTTCACGCCCGAGGGCCGCATCGTGTTCACCAGCAACCACGGCCAGCCCTTCTTCCGCAACTGGCAGGCCTTCACGATCGGGCTCGAAGGTGGCCTGCCCGAGCGTGTGCCGCTGGGCGCCATCGACCACCTTGCCTTCGGCCCTGGCGGCCGCCGCCTCATCGGCCGCAACACCGGCGATCCGGCGCGCTGGAAGCGCTACCGCGGCGGCCGTGTGGGGCAGCTGTGGATCGAGGACGAAGCCAGCGGCAGCTTCCGCCGCATGACCGAGCTGGCGGGCAACGTGAGCTGCCCCATGTGGCTCGGCCACCGCGTGTTCTTCATCAACGACGCCGACGGCGTGGCCAACGTCTACAGCTGCACGCCCGACGGCCGCGACCTGCAGCGCCACACGCGGCACACCGACTGGTACGTGCGCCACGCGGCCTGCGACGGCGAGCGCATCGCCTACGCCTCGGGCGGTGAGCTGTGGCTGCTGGACCCGGCGATGGCCGGGCCGAAGGCGGCCCGCCCCATCGAGATCGAGGTGCCGAGCGCGCGCACGCAGGCCGCGCGCCGCTTCGTGCCCGCGGCCGACCACCTGCAAGGCGCGACGCTGCACCCGCAGGGCCACAGCCTGGCGCTGGAGGTGCGCGGCCAGGCCTTCACGATGCCGCTGTGGGAGGGCGCGGTGCAGCGGCAGGGGGGGCCCGGCCGCCGCCGCCTGCTGCAATGGCTGGCCGACGGCAGCACCCTCGTGGGCACCAGCGACGCCAGCGGCGAAGAGCAGCTCGTGGTGGCCGCGGCCGGCGCCGCGGAGCGGGTGCTGCCCTGGGAGCTGGGCCGCGTCACCGCCTTGCGCGCTGCCCCCGCGGGCGAACGTGCCACCTGCGTGGCCATCGCCAACCACCGCAACGAACTGTGGCTGGGCGACACCGTGGGCGGTGCGCTGCGCAAGCTCGACAGCAGCGTCTACGGCCGCATCGAAGACCCGGTGTTCTCGCCCTGTGGCGGCTGGATCGCCTACACCATGCCCACCAGCGTGCGCCACACCGCCATCCGCCTCGTGCGCTGCGAAGGCGGTGCGCCGGTGCAGGCCACTCAGCCCGAGTTCCGCGACCACGCGCCGGCGTTTTCGCCCTGCGGGCGCTGGCTGTACTTCCTGTCGCTGCGCACTTTCGATCCCGTGTACGACGCGGTGCAGTTCGAGCTGAGTTTCCCGCGCGCGGCGCGGCCCTACCTGATCGCGCTGCAGGCCGATGCACCACCGCCCTTCGAGCCACCACCCAAGGGCCTGAAACCCGAGCCCCCCGGCGGCAAGCCCGAGGAGCCCGGCGCCACGCCACGCGCCATCGAGCCCGAGGGCCTGGCGCGGCGTGTGATGGCCTTCCCGGTGCGCGAAGGCCGCTACGGCCAGATCGCCGGCACGGCGCGCAACCAGGTGCTGTGGAGCACGCTGCCCATCGTCGGCGCGCACGGCCGCGGCGGCCACCAGGAAGCGGCGGGCCAGATCGAACGTTTCGACTTCGACAGCGGCGAGGTGAAGACGCTGGTGTCCAAGGCCGACAGCTTCGCGCTCGCCGCCGACGGCCACACGCTGCTCGTGCGCCATGGCAACGCCTTGCGGGTGCTCGAGGCCACGCGCCCGCTGGACGAGCGCCGCCCGGAACGCGAGACGGGCGGCAAGCCCTCGCGCGAAAACGGCCAGATCGACCTCGGCCGCGTGCGCGTGGCCGTGGACCCGCCCGCCGAATGGGCGCAGATGCTCGACGAGGTGTGGCGCCTGCAGCGCGACCACTTCTGGGTGGCCGACATGGCTGGCATCGACTGGCCGGCCGTGCGCGAGCGCTACCGCCCGATGCTGGCGCGCGTGGCCACACGCGGTGAGCTCTCGGACCTGATCTGGGAGCTGCAGGGCGAACTCGGCACCAGCCACGCCTACGAGATGGGCGGTGACCACCGCAAGCCGCCGGCGCTGGCGCTCGGCCGCCTGGCCGCCGAGCTGGCACCCGCGCCGGCCGGCCGCAGCGGCTGGCAGATCCTGCGCACCGTGCAGGGCGACGCCTGGGACGCGGCCGCCGATTCACCGCTCAACGCCATCGGTGTCATGGCGCAGCCGGGCGAGTGCATCGTGGCCGTGGGCGGGCAGCCGGTGGACGCGGCCACGCCGCCCCAGGCGCTGCTGGTGAACCAGGCCGGCCAGAAGGTGGCGCTGACGCTCGAAGCGGCCGATGGCACGCGCCGCGAGGTGCTCGTGAAGACCCTCGCCGACGAGAACCCGGCGCGTTACCGCGAATGGGTGGAGCGCAACCGCGCCTGGGTGCACACGCAGAGCGAGGGCCGTGTCGGCTACCTGCACCTGCCCGACATGATGAGCGCGGGCTTCGCCGAGTTCCACCGCTACTTCGGCACCGAGTGCGAACGCGAGGCGCTGATCGTGGACGTGCGCTACAACCGCGGCGGCCACGTCAGCCAGCTGCTGCTGGAGAAGGTGGCGCGCAAGCGCATCGCACGTGTGCACAGCCGCTGGGGCCAGCCGCAGAGCTACCCCGAGGAAGCCCCCGCGGGCCCGGTGGTGGCGCTGACCAACGAACACGCCGGCAGCGACGGCGACATCTTCAGCCACTGCTTCAAGCTGATGGGCGTGGGCCCGCTCGTGGGCCAGCGCACCTGGGGCGGCGTGATCGGCATCTGGCCGCGCCACAAGCTCATCGACGGCACCGAGACCACGCAACCCGAGTACGCGTTCTGGTTCAAGGACGTGGGCTTTGCGGTGGAGAACTTCGGGACCGAGCCGACCGTGGAGGTGGCGAATGCGCCGGAGGCGGATGCGGGGGCCGGGCCGGGGAACGATGCACAGCTGGCGGCTGCGCTTGCGAGCGCCCTGCAGGGCGCGGGCGATTCCAGCACGCCGCGTGAGCTGGGAAGAGGATGATGCGATGGCCCGCAGGGGCCACACTCTGGGGGTCGAAGGCCGCGCAGACAACCAGGAGAACGATCATGAGAGTTGGCCCAACGTCATCCATGCCGGGGCTGGCCTGGGCGGCCGCGCTGCTGCTGACCGGACTGCAACCCGCATGGGCCCAGACCGCCAACCCGCAGATCGAATGCAAGAACGGGCGTTGTGCGAACAACGCCACCGCGCCCGGATGGTTCTCCACGACACCCGACTACCGCGCGATCTATGCGATCGACCTGGTGTCCATCGATCAAGGTTGCTCCGCCGCGATCCCGTCGGGCCAGACCAAGCTCGTGGTACCGAAGGAATCACGCTTCCGCGAGACCAAGGACCGCGAAGCACAGACGGCGGAGTCCGTGATCGTCGACGTCTACCAAGTGGAACAGCGGGACAACGATGCGGCCAAGGCCGAGGCCGCCTACTTCCTCAAGGCTCACAAGATGTGCCTCAAGGGGGTTCACGCCGTGCCGCGCTCGCACTACCGGCGCATCGGCGGCCTCAACACGGGCATCCTGGTCGTGCCGTTCAAGCTGCGCCGCGGCGACATCTTCAGCGACAGCACGATCGGCCCCTACATCTCCTACAAGTGGGAGGTCATCGAACTGCTGGCCACAGCAGGCCTCAGCCAGATCTCCACCGTGGAGAACGGCTCCGGCACCGACATCAAGAGCGAGAGCGGCCTCACGGCTGCGGCCGGGCTCAACTTCTCGATCTCCAAGGACTGGGACATTGCCCTGATCGTGGGAGCCGACCGCCTCTCGGGCAAGGCTGGCCGAGACTGGAAGTACCAGAGCAAGCCCTGGGTCTCTTTCGCGATCGGCTTCAACTTCACGCGCTGAAGCGCTACAGCGCCCGCTCGCTCCGCCCCGCCCGGTAGAACCACTCATGCCCCGGCAGCGCGCCGACGTCGGGGAACACGATGTACCCTGCCTCCGGCGCGCGCACTTCGCTGCCGTCGGCGCGCAGCGCGATCAGCTCACCTTCGGCCAGCGGGTCGAAGCTGGTCCAGGGCTTCACGAAGCGGTCGCCTTCGTGCAGGCGGTCCACCACCTCGGCCAGGCGCAGGCATTCAAAGGGGCGCTGCGGCGGTGCCAGCCGCAGGTTGGCCAGGCCCAGCAGCGCCAGCGCCTGGCGGATGGCGTGTTCGGCCACGTCGGCGCCGGCCGGGTCCTCGTGCTGGCCGCATTCCAGCGTGACGCCGTAACCGCCCTGGCTGCGCATGTACTCGGTGGTGCCCACGCCGTAGCTCGGGTCCTCGTGCACTGCGCCGGGTGTCAAGCCGCGGGCCTTGCGGCGCGCCACGCCTTCGGCGTAGGCCGGCATCCAGCCTTCGACGACGCGGCTCGGGCCGACGTGGGCTGCCAGTTGCGCTTCGGCCGCTTCGTGCACGAAGGGTTCGAGCGTGCCGCGGTTGTTCGCCGGGCCGCGCATCACGAAGGGCTGGCCGGGGCTGCGGAAGCTGTGCAGGTCCAGCAGCACGTCGTGCGCGGCCAGCAGCGGGCACAGCACGTTGGCGATGCGGTCCTCGTTGTCCTGCGGCGTGGCGCTGGGCTGCAGGCGGCGGTTGAGGTTGCGATCGCCCATGCGGCGCTGGTGGTTGTACGCCAGCGGGTTGCACACCGGCACGAAGGTGACGGTGCCGTGCGTGATCTCGATCTCGCCGTGGTCGATCTGCTCCAGCACCCGCCGGATGCCCTTCGTGCCCGCCGTCTCGTTGCCGTGCACGGCGCCGGTGACGATGAGCTTGGGCCCCGGCTGCAGCCCGGCGATGCGGTGGATGCGCAGGTTCGTGTTGGTGATCACTCGTCACCCCCGCACAGCATGCGGTAGGCGCGTGCATAACGTTCGTGGATGCCCAGGATCACGGGCTCGGGCAGTTCCAGCGCCGCCTGCTCCGCGCCGCCGGTGACGCCGGTGGAGGCCAGCCAGTCCCGCAGCGGCTGCTTGTCCAGCGCCACGGTGCGCCCGGCCTTCAACTCGTCGGCGAGCCAGAAGCGTGACGAGTCCGGCGTCAGCACCTCGTCCATCAGCGTGAGCCGGCCGTTGTCGTCGAGCCCGAACTCGAACTTGGTGTCGGCGATGACGATGCCACGGGTCAGCGCATAGGCCGCCGCGGCCTTGTAGAGGCGGATGGCGGTGTCGCGCACCTCGTCGGCACGCAGCGCGCCGATCTTGGCGGCGAGCTGCTCGAAGGAGATGTTCTCGTCATGGTCGCCCACCGCGGCCTTGGTGGCCGGCGTGAAGATCGGCTCGGCCAGCGGCTGCGTGCTGGACAGGCCCGCCGGCAGCCGGATGCCGCAGACCGTGCCACCCTTCGTGTACTCCTTCCAGCCCGAGCCGGCCACGTAGCCGCGCACCACGGCCTCGCAGGGCAGCGGCGTGAGGCGTTTCACCAGCATGCTGCGGCCGCTGACCTGCGCCACCTCGTCGGCTGCCACCACGCTCTCCGGCGCTTCACCGGTGAGGTGGTTGGGCACGATGTCCTTCAGATGGCCGAACCAGAACAGCGCCATCTGCGTCAGCAGCCGGCCCTTGCCGGGCACGGGCGCCTTCATCACCACGTCGAAGGCACTCAGCCGGTCGCTGGCCACCATGAGGATGCGGTCGGTGCCCACGGCGTAGTTGTCGCGCACCTTGCCGCGCGCCAGCAGCGGCAGCGATCGCAGCGAGGTCGTGGGCACGGCGGGGCCGAGGGCGGCCAGGGCCGGGGAAGCAGGGGTCGGGCTCATGGCCCGGGATTGTCCTTCAGCCCATCAGTGCAGCAGCGGCTCCAGCAGCGTGATCGTGCCGGCGCCGGCGTCCAGCCGCACGCGCAGGTTCATCGGCAGCGGGCGGTTCGGCGTGCCGTGGCCCGCGGGCCAGCCGCCCAGCACGGGCTTGTTCAGGGGCAGCAGCGTCTCGCGCAGCAGCGCCAGCGGCGAGGCCTGCTCGGTGAAGCTGCCGAGCACGAAGCCGGCCGCGGCGTCGAGCACACCGACCAGGCGCAGCTGCGCCAGCAGCCGGTCGGTGCGGTAGAGCGCCTCGCTCACGTCTTCCAGGAACAGGATCGCGCCTTCGGCCGCCCACGCCCAGGGCGTGCCGCACAACGCGGCCACGAGGCTCAGGTTGCCGCCGATCAGCCGGCCTTCGGCCATGCCAGGCACGCGCAACGGGTGGGTGTCGGTGCCGAGGTCAGGAGCGAGCACGGTGCCGGCCGGCAGCGGCTGCATCAGCACGCCGAAGAGCGCGGCTTCATCGGCTTCACGGCCGGGCTTGACGAGGTCGGAGGCCGGCATCGGCGCGTGCAGGCTCGGCAGGCCCTCACGGGCCCAGAGCGCGTGCAGCGCGGTGATGTCGCTGTAGCCGATGAGCAGCTTGCGGGCGCTGCGCACGAGCGTGGTGTCGATCTCGCGCAGCAGCCGCATCGCGCCATAACCACCGCGCAGGCAGTGGATGGCCGCCACCGAGGGATCGGCCAGCGCGGCGTGCAGGTCGGCCAGGCGCAGGGCGTCGGGCCCGGCCAGGTAGCCGGCCTGCGCCTCGCACGAGGGGTGGAGCTTTGGCACCAGGCCGTGGCGTTGGTAGAGCGCGCGCAGGAGCGGCAGGGCCGCGGGCGCGGCAGGCCCCGCCGGCGCGACCACGGCCACGGTGTCGCCGGGCCTGAGGTGGGCAAAGCTCATGGCAGGCGCAGCACGATCCCGTGCACCGATGCACCCAGCGCCGGCACCTGCCACACCGTGGCGCAGCCGGGGTGCGGCGCGTGCCGCTTGCCCAGGCTGGTGAGCAGCGCCACGAGGTAGTGCGCGCCGCCCGTGCGCACGATGCCGGCATCGGAGGCGTAGTTGTCGGTGTTGCCGGTCTTGTGCGCGAAGGCGGGCGCGTCGGGCAGGCCCGGCACCCAGCCCGGCAGCGCGCGCAGCGAGCCGGAGGACAGCACGTGGTCGTGCTGCTGCCGCGCCAGCACGGCGCGCAGGCGCTCGCGCGTGGCCGGTTGCAGCAGCGTGGTGCCGGCCGGCAGCCACGGCGCGGGCGGTGCTTCTGCATCCAGCAGCCACAAGAGCCGCACCGTGTCCCAGGCCGTCATGTGGATGTGGCCCACGCCGGCACCGTTGGCGTTGCGCCAGCCGCCGTCGGGCCGCGTGTCGTTCAGCTGCAGCGTGTGCAGGCCCAGCTGCTCCAGCCGCTGGTTGAGCACACCCACCATGCCGGTGCGGTGCAGCAGCGCCACGCAGCTGTCGGTGGCTTCGTTGTCGCTGATGGTGATCATCGGCTCCAGCGCTTCGGGCCAGGCGGCCTTGCCGGCATCCACCGCCAGGCCCACACCCACCGCCACCATCAGCTTGAGCAGCGAGGCCGGGTAGGGCGCCACGAAGCGCCGCGGCCCCGCCCCCCACAGCGGCTGCCAACGCAGGCGCTGCCAGTCGGCGCCCGGCAGCCAGGCCACCGATTCGCCGCGCGTGTCCTGCAGGTCGGCGTCGAAGCGGATGTCCTGCACGGGGCCCGCGTCGGCGCCGATCGTGGCCGCCACGCCCTGCGGAAACTCGCGCGAGAACAGAACGTTGCCCCAGCGCACCGGGCCGGGTGCGAAGCGCACCACGGCCAGGTCGAGGCTGGGAAAGGCCTCGCCCGGCGCGGCGCCCGCAGACCCGAAGGCCTGCGCCCGGACGGCCTGGAGCAGTGCCTCCTTCAGAAGAACTTGTAGTCCAGCGTCAGCACGAACGCGCGGCCGCGCGGATCGGCCACACGCGGCTCCCAGCTGCTGCCGGAGCCGAGGTCGCTCGAGTAGGTGACCGCAAAGGGCGGGTCCTTGTCGAGCAGGTTCTTCACCAGGCCCGTGACCGTGAGGTTCTTGATGCCGCTCCAGCTCACCGACCAGTTGAAGGTGGAGTAGGCGTCGACCTTGGGTTTCCAGTTCGGCGGCGAGACCGTGCCGGTGCGCACGCCGGGCAGCACCTGGTCGGCATAACCGCGGCGGTAGTTGTGCGCCAGGGTCGTGGTCCAGTCGCCCATCGCGGCCTTGATGTTGGCGGTGTGCTTCCAGCGCAGGCCCAGGTCACCGGTGAAGGTGAACACGCCCACCTCGCTGGGGCCCCAGTCGGCCGAAGCCACCACGCGCGAGCGCTTCTTCAGCAGGTAGGTGCCTTCGAGCCCGCCGGTGAAGCGCACGCCGAAGGCGCGCAGGCCGGCCTTGATGCTGACGTCGATGCCCTCGGTCTCGGTCTGGCCGGCGTTGAGCAGCGTGTTGTCGATGACCACCAGCGCGCCGGTGTTGTCGCGCAGGAAGCGCTCGGGGAACAGCGCGTAGTTGCGCATCAGCGCGTCCACGCCCAGGGTCTGGATGGTGCCGGTGCGCTCGATGTGCCACCAGTCCATGCCGAAGCTGAACTCGGGCACGGGCTCGACGATGAAACCCGCCGAGCTCATCTTGGCCTCTTCGGGGCCGAGCGTGAGGCGGCCGCCGTTGCGCGTGTCGGGGCGGATGGCCTGGCAGCCGGGCACCGCCGGGTTGACGACCAGGCCCGGGCAGGTGGCCGGGTCGACACGGTCCACGCCCGAGGCCGAATCGACCGCGGGGTTGTAGATCTGGTTGAAGCTCGGCACGCGGAAGCCGGTGCTGTAGGAGCCGCGCAGCAGCAACTGCGACAGCGGCTTCCACACAGCCGACACCTTCGGGTTGGTGGTGCTGCCGAAGCCGCCGTACTCGTCGCGCCGCACGGCGAGTTGCGTCTCCAGGCCCTTGACCACCGGCACGATGACTTCGCCGTACACCGCCTTCACGTCGCGCTTGACGCCCGACAGCGCGTTGGCGTCGTCGAAGGGCGCGAGCAGGATGTTCTGGCGGTTGCTGGCGTCACGCTCGTCGCCGTTGAAGCGGTACTTCTCGGTGCGGTAGTCGACGCCGGCGGCCGCCATCACCTCACCGGCCGGCAGCTTGAACACCGGGCCCGAGGCCGAGAAATCGACCCCCTCCACGGTGTACTTGCCGCCGTAGAGCACCACGCCGCGGGCCGAAGCGGTCTCGATCGCCGCGATGGCCGCCGCGCTCTGCGTCTGGCCCGGCATCAGGAAGGGGTTGACGATGCCACTGTTGAGGATCGGGATCAGGCCCGCGCGGCCGTCCAGCGCGCCGGTGCCCGTGGTGCCGCGGTAGTAGTAGCCGCTGCCCAGCCTGGACTTGGATTCGCTGGTGGCCTGCATGGCGCCGGTGCGGTAGTCCCAGCCCGCGAACAGCGGCCCCTCGGCGCCGATGAACACACGCTGCGTGTCGGTCTCGGTGGTGATCTCGCGTTCGCCGCACTCCACGCAGCGCCAGCGGTACGACAGCGTGCGGCCGCGCTGGGCCTCGGTGATCTGCCCCGGGAAGGCGGCGAGCAGTGCGTTGAACACCGTGTCGTACGCGGCCTGCGACTGCGCGTTGCGCGGGAAGCGCAGTTGCTGCGTGGTGGTGTTGGCCGAGATCTGGTAGTTGGAGAAGCGCTTGGCCACCTCGTTGTTCGAGCCCAGCAGCTCCCCGTAGACCTGGTGCTCACCGAGCTTGACGGTGGCGCGGGTCACGAAGGTCAGTGTCTTGATCGGCTGCTGGATCACCGCGGCACGGCCCGTGTCCCAGGAACAGGCCAGGGCCGCGGTGGGCGAGTTCCACAGCGTCTCGGAATAGGCGTCCTGCCCCGGCATCGAGTTGCAGCCCGCGGCCCCCGGCAGGTCGAGGATGTTGATGCCGCCCGAGGCGCGCACCGTGGTGCTGCCGGGCACGAAGGGCGTGCTCGCGTTGGTGGGGAACAGGCCCACCGGCGTGGGTGAACCAGCCGGGTCGGCCAGCGGGAAGATCGTGGCATGCGGCGTGCCGCGTGTATCGACGCTGAGGCCGCGGTCGGTCTGGAAGGTGTCGACGAAGTCGCGCTGGTCGCCGCGCAGCACCTTGGCGTCGCGGTACGAGAGCGTGGCCAGCACGTTGAACTTGTCGCTGTCCAGGTTGCCGAAGCCGCCGGTGAGCGAGCCTGAGTAGATGTCGCCGCCGCCGTGCTGCGTGACGTCGGCCGTGGCCGCCAGCCGCAGGCCGGTGTAGTTGGTGCGCAGGATGAAGTTGATGACGCCGCCGACCGCGTCGGTGCCGTAGATGGCGCTGGCGCCGTCCTTCAGGATCTCGATGCGCTCCACGGCCGCCATCGGGATCTGGTTCAGGTCGACCTGGCCGCCGTTGAGGCCGTGCGCCGCGATGCGGCGGCCGTTCAGCAGCACCAGCGTGGCGTTGCTGCCCTGCAGCCGCAGGTTGGCCGCGCTGACCCCGTTGTTGCCGCGCACACCGGCGCCGGCCACCACGTCGGCCTGCGAGGCCAGGTTGTCCAGGCCGGTGCCGTTGGCGGCAAGGTCGAGCAGGAACTGCTCGGCGGTGGTGATGCCGGCGCTGTCCAGGTCGGCGCGCGTGATCACCTGCACCGGCAGCGCGCCCTCGGTGGCGATGCGCTTGATGCTCGAGCCGGTGATGACGATGCGCTGGTCGCTCTGCGCCTGCGCGGGGGCCACCAGGCCCGCGAGCGCGAGTGCGCCGGCCAGCGCCGTGAGCTTGTGGTTCTTCAGCTTCATGCGGGGGTTCTCCTCGGGTGATGCAATGGTTGTTCGGCCTGCTGTCGCAAGCGGCGTGCCGGGCCGGGGTGTGTCCGAGTGTTGCCCCGTGCACCGATGCGGCCCATCCGGGAAACCCATGGTGCCGGCACGCAAGCCACATGCACGGGTGCAGGCCGGCGCTGCACGGCTGGTGTGTGAACATCGCGGCCCATGTCGCCGCCTGCATCAGCGCCTTCGCCCTGGCGCTGGATCCCCACGCTCTACGTTGCGCAGGGCCTGCCCTACGTGGTGGTGATGACGCTGGCGGTGGTGCTGTACAAGAACCTGGGCTTGAGCAACACGCAGATCGCGCTGCTCACCAGCTGGCTCTACCTGCCCTGGGTCATCAAGCCGCTGTGGGGGCCGCTGGTGGAGCTGCTCTCCGCCAAGCGGCGCTGGATCGTGGGGCTGCAGTTCGTGGTGGGCCTGGCCTTCGGCGGCGTGGCGCTGGTGCTGCCGGGGCCGCAGTGGCTGAACCTGAGCCTGGCGCTCTTCTGGCTGATGGCCTTTGCATCGGCCACCCACGACATCGCGGCCGACGGTTTCTACATGCTGGCGCTCGATGCCCGCCGCCAGGCCGCCTTCGTGGGCGTGCGCAGCACCTTCTACCGGCTGGCGATGCTGGGCGGCCAGGGTGGGCTGATCTGGCTCGCGGGGTACCTGGCGCAGCGCACCGGCAGCCCGGCGCAGGGCTGGGTGGCGGTGTTCTGGATCCTGGCAGCCGGCTTCATCGCCGTGGCGCTGCTGCACACGTTCACGTTGCCGCGCCCCGTGGCCGACGTGCCGGCATCGCGCTCGAGGCCCTTCTGGCGCGACTTCGCCGAGGTCTTCGCGGCCTTCTTCCGCCAGCCGGGCATCGTGCGCATCCTCGCCTTCCTGCTGCTGTACCGGCTGGGCGAGGCGCAGCTGCTGAAGCTGGTGGCGCCCTTCGTGCTGGACAAGCCGGAGGTCGGGGGCCTCGGCCTCAGCACGCAGGACCTGGGCATTGCCTACGGCACCGTGGGCGTGGCCGCGCTCACGGTGGGTGGGCTGCTCGGGGGCTGGGTGATCTCGCGCGCGGGCCTGAAGCGGATGTTGTGGCCGCTGATGCTGGCGATGAACCTGCCCAACCTGCTGTACGTGGCGCTGGCCTGGGTGCAGCCGCAGTCGCTGGTGGTGGTGAGCACGGCCATCGCGATCGAGCAGTTCGGCTACGGCTTCGGCTTCACCGCCTACATGGTGTTCATGTTGATGGTGGCCGGCGGCGCCGATGGAACGGCGGCGCACAAGACCGCGCACTACGCCATCTGCACCGGGTTCATGGCGCTGGGCATGATGCTGCCGGGCCTGGGCGCCGGCTGGTTGCAGGAGCGGCTGGGCTACACCGCGTTCTTCGTGTGGTGCTGCGTGGCCACGATCCCGGGCTTCGTGGCCGCCGCGTTCATCCGCGTGCCGGCCACCTTCGGCAAGGAGCCCTGACTAGCGCTTGCCGAGCAGCCCGCCGAGCATGCCGGCGAGATCGCCGATGTTGCCCATGCCGCCCAGGTCACCCTCGGGGATGCGGCCCTGCGGCGTGAGGCCGTCCACCAGCTGCGGCAGCACCTTCGTGAGCTGCCCCATCAGGTCGCCCTGGTTCATGCCCAGCTGGCCTGCCAGCGAGCCGAGTGTGTCCTTGCCCAAGAGGCTGCCGAGCTGATCGGCGCCGATGGGCAGGTTCTGCCCGGTGCCGACCCACGAGTTCGCGATCTCGCCCAGCCCGCCCTGCTGCATCTTGCTCACCAGCCCGCCCAGGCCGCCGCCTTGCGTGAGGATGCCGATGACGGCGTTGATCAGTTCGGCTTGACCGCCGCCACCGCCGGGTTGTTGGCCGCCGGCGAGTGAACCGATGACGGAATCGAGCAGGCCCATGGTGGTGTTCTCCGGGTGTGGCTTGGGGAGCCGGAGCATAGGCCGTCAGCGCAGCCCGATCCACGACAAAAGGGCTAGGGGCGCGGTGTCGGCGCGCAACACCCGCGGGCCCAGGTCCACCGGCAGGAAACCCGCGGCGCGCGCGGCCTGCTCCTCGGCTGGCGCCAGCCCGCCTTCGGGCCCGCTGAGCGTGATGAGCGAAGCACCCGGCGCGGGCAGCCGCGCGGGCGGCAGCGCGCCTTCGGCCAGGCTCAGCAGCCAGCGTGCGCCGGCGGGCACCTGCGCCAGCCAGGTGCTGAACTCGGCCACCGCGTGCACCTGCGGCAGCACCGCGCGACCGCACTGCTCGGCCGCGGCCACGGCCACGGCCTGCCAGTGCTGGCGCTTGCGCTCGGCACGCTCGGGCGCCAGGCGCAGCACCGAGCGTTCGCCATGCAGCGGCTGGATCGCGGCCACGCCGAGTTCGGTGGCCTTTTCCACCAGCGCATCCATGCGCTCGTTGGCCGGCATCACGAGCGCGATGGTGACCGCCAGCGGCAGCTCCCGCGCCACCGCCACCGGCGCGCCCAGATGCACCTCCACGCTGCTGCGGCCCATGTGCGTGACGGTGGCGGGCCAGTCAAAGCCGCTGCCGTCGAACACCACCAGCGCCAGCCCCGGCTGCACGCGCCGCACCTGGGCGTGGCGCGCCGCGGCTTCGGGCAGCGCCAGGTGCTGGCCGGCGGCCAGCGGGCCGGGCACGAAGAAGCGCATCAGGCCCCCGGCTTCAGCACGGGCTCGGCGGCGAGTGCCAGTGCGGCCAGCGCGGCGTCATGGCCGCCAGGCGCCGCCAGCATCAGGCCCACCGGCAGCTCGCCGGCTTCGTGGCAGGGCAGCGTGAAGGCGCAGCCGTCGAGGAAGTTGATCGGGAAGGTGTTGCGCAGCAGCAGGCTGTTGGCCTTGAAGAAGGCTTCGTCGCTGGCATCCGCTTCGGCGATGGTGGGCGCGACGATGGGCGTGGTGGGGCAGACGATGGCGTCGAAGCCCGCCAGCCGTTGCGTGACACGCCCGATCCAGGCGCGGCGGCCCTCGTGGATGTGCAGGTGCTGGGCATCGCTCACCGCGGCACCGGCCGCGATGCGCGAGGCCACGCGGGGGTCGAAGCGTTCGCGCTGCGTTTGCATGTCGGCGCCATGCGTGCGCCAGGCTTCGATGGCCGAGAGTCCGCCGGGTGTGTTGATCTGCCAGACCTGGCCGAGCTCTTCCAGCGGGTGCTGCACGATCACCGCGCCGGCGGCCGACAGCCGCTCCAGCGCGCGTTCGAAGGCCCGTGCCACGGTCGCATCGAGTGCGTCGAGCATCAGCGTGCCGGGCACCAGCAGCCGTGCGCCCGCCAGCGTGCGTGGCTGCACCGGCAGCGGCGCGCCGGCGAGCACGCCGTCCACCACCAGGCAATCGGCCACCGTGCGGGCCATGGCGCAGGCGGTGTCCAGCGCCGTCGACAGCGGGAAGGCGCCCTCCAGCGGCGTGCGCGCCTGCGTGTTCTTGAAGCCGACGAGGCCGCACAACGCGGCCGGCACGCGGATGGAGCCGCCGGTGTCGGAGCCCAAACCGGCCACCGCCAGGCCCAGCGCCACCGACACGGCGGCGCCCGAGGAAGAGCCGCCCGGGATGCGCGCCACCGTGGCATCACAGGGGTTCACCGGCGTGCCCTGGTGCGGGTTCAGGCCCACGCCCGAGAACGCGAACTCGGTCATGTTGGTGAGGCCGGTGATCGCGGCACCGGCGGCGCGCAGGCGCGCTACAGCGGCGGCGTCGGTACTGGCCGGCGCGCGGCCTGCGCGCAGCACGGAGCCGGCCATCGTGGTGCGGCCGGCGATGTCGTAGAGGTCCTTCACCGTCACCGGCAGGCCGGCCAGCGGGCCCAGCGCCCCGCCGCGTGCGAGTGCGGCGTCGGCGGCGCGCGCGGCGGCCAGAGCCTGGGCGTCGAAGCGGGTGGTGAACACCTGCGCCGCGGCGGGCGTGTCGGCGGCCTCCGCCACCTGCAGCAGCAGCGTCTCATGGGCGCCTGGCGGCTGGCGGCGGGCGCGCCATTCGGCGATCGTGGGCAGCATCGTTTTGAGGGGGCAAGCCGGCTCGGTTGCGCATTCTGCTGCACGGTGCCGGCGTGGGCCTCGCCCAGAATCGGCGACGCTGTATGCAGACGGAACCCACGCCCATGCTCGGCGGCAGCGCCGGCGGCACCCGCTGGCAACTGCGCCTGCTGGGCGCCGTGCAGTTGCAGCAGGGGCCGCGGCTGATCGACCGTTTCCCCTCGCGCGCCGTGGTGCTGCTGCTGGCGCGCCTGGCGCTGGCGCCCGACCGTGCGCACCCGCGCGAAGAGCTCGTGGAGCTGCTGTGGCCCGGCGCCGAACTGGCGGTCGGGCGCAACCGGCTGCGGCAGGTGCTGTCCACCCTGAAGGCCCTGCTCGAGCCACCCGGCGAGCCCACCGTGGTGCTGGCTGACCGCCTGAGCCTGCGCCTGGCCGCCGGGCTGCTCGATTGCGATGCGCTGCGCTTCGAGCAGGCGCTGCGTGCCGGCCGCACGCAGGAGGCCGCGGCACTCTGGCGCGGTGAACTGATGCCCGGCCACTACGACGAATGGGTGCTGCAGGAACGCCAGCGCCTGGCCACGCTGCACGAGCGGCTGCCCGAGCCCGATCTGCCCGGCTTGGCCGCACCGGAGCCGGCCACGCCGCTGCCGCACTACCTCACGCGGCTGTTCGGCGCCGAGCTGCCGCTGGCCCGAGTGCACACGCTGGTGCGCACGCAACGGCTGGTGACGCTGCTGGGCCCCGGCGGCAGCGGCAAGACACGCCTGGCGGTGGAGGTGGCGCATGCCATGGCCGAGCCGGTGGCCTGGGCCGCGCCCACCGCCGAACCCGGCCCCAGCTTCGACCGCCTCGCCTTCGTGCCGCTGGTGGCCTGCGACAGCTCCGCGCAACTGCTGGCCGCGTTGGCGCAGGCGCTGCAGCTGCCGGCGGCCGCGGCCGACCCGGTGCGTGCCGTGGCGGCGCTGTCAGACGCACTGGCCGGCAGGGCCACGTTGCTGGTGCTGGACAACTTCGAGCAGCTCGTCGGCGCCGACAGCGGCAGCCCCGTGCGCGCCGTGGCCGCGCTGCTGGCCGCGCTGCCGCGGCTGCACCTGCTGGTGACCTCCCGCCGCCCGCTGGCGCTGGACGGTGAATGCTGCATCGAGGCCGAGCCGCTGCTGCTGCCCAGCGGCGCGAACACCGATGCGGACACCGCCGCCAGCCCTGCCGTGGCGCTGTTCGTGGACCGCGCACGTGCCGCACAGGCCGACTTCCACCTCGGCCCTCACAACCAGGCCGCGGTGGTGGCGCTGGTGCGCCAGCTCGGCGGCCTGCCGCTGGCCATCGAGCTGGCGGCCTCGCGCGTGCGCAGCTGCGCCCCGGCCGAGATGCTGCGCCTGCTGCAGGCCGGTGACGGCGGCGGCGCGCACCTGGCGCTGCTGGCGCGCAGCGGCCCGCGTGCGGGGCATGACCCGCGGCATGCCTCGATGGCGGCGGTGGTGGCCTGGAGCTGGCGGCTGCTGGACGATGCCGAGCGCGGCCTGCTGGCCGCGCTGTGTGTGTTTGCCGGTGATGCATCGGCCGAGGCGCTGGCGCATGTGCTGGGTGAGCCCGCGGCCACGGTGGCGGCGCGGCTCGACGGCCTGGCGGCACACTCGCTGATCCGCGCCGCGGCCGATGCACCCGGCCCCGCGCGCTTCGGCCTCATGGAGCCGGTGCGCGAGTACGCGCTCGGCCAGATCACGCCCGGCCAGGCGACGCAACTGCGCGCCGCGCTGCGGGCCTGGCTGCTGCACTGGGCCCGTGGCCTTGGCGGCGCGCCGCCGCCGGCGCGGGTGGCGCCCGAACTGCGCACCGTGCATGCCGTGCTGGCCGCCGCCGCCGAGGCACCGCACGAGGCGCTGCAGATCGCGCTGGCGTTGCGCGGTTACTGGGATACCGATGGCCTGCCCGGTGCGCTGCAGGCGTCGCTGGAGCAAGCCCTGGCTCAGCTGCCCACCGGCAGCGCCGAAGCGCCGCTGCGCAGCGACCTGCATGAGATGCTGGCCTACCTGCGCTTCGAAGCCGGCTTTGCGCCCGAGGCACTGGCCCATGCCGACGCGGCCGTGGCCGCCGCGGGCCACGAAGCAGGGGGCGGCATCTCGCGCCGCGCCCGCGCACTGGTGCGGCGTGCCTGGGTGGAGCTGGCGGCCAGCCGCAGCGACGACGACGGCAGCCCGGCCTACGAGCGCCTGCAAGGCTGGCTCGACGAAGCGCTGCAGCTGGGTCAGGCTGCCGGCGACCGCGAAGCGCAGGCCCGCGCGCTGCACCAGCGGGCCGTGATCGCCAGCCACGTGCGCGGCGACTGGCCGCTGGCCGAAACCCAGCTGGCCGAGGCGCAGGCCCTGTGGCAGGCGCTGGGCGACCGGCGCAAGGCCCATGCGCGCCTGCGCAACCGCGCGCAATGCTGGCGGCACATGGGCCGTGCCGATGAAGCGCTGGCCAGCTTCCAGTCCTGCGAGCGGGCCGCGCGCGAAGAGGGCGACTGGGTGGGCCAGATCGACAGCCTGCTCTCGCTGACAGCGCTGCTGGCCGAGCGCCGCTGCTGGGCCGAAGCGCTGGCCGCCAACCGCCGCTGCGTGGCGCTGTGCTGGCAGCGCTGGCACCGCCACGGGCTCGGCTACGCGCTGTGGAACCCGCCGCGCATCCTGGCGCGCCTGCGCCGGCCCGAGGCCGCGATGCGGCTGATGGCCTTTGCCGCGCAGTTCTGGGAGCGCAGCTTCGGCCCGCTGGGCCGCGCCGACCGGCTCTACGTGCGGCGCGTGCGTGCGCTCGTCGCCGCGCAGCTGGGCAGCGCGCGGGCCGAGCTGTTGTGGCAGGAAGGGCAGGGGCTGGACATCGCGCAGGCCGTGGCGCTGGTGCAGGCGGCCGCGGCCTGAAAGCCCGCGCGCCGCCTCAGCCCAGGCGGCGCCAGTGCATGACCCAGTCGTGGTTCCAGGTCTTGCCGCCGTCGGCCGAGTACACCTGCCGCCAGCGGCACAGGCCATCGCCGATGTGGTCCCAGATGCCGATCGACTGCATCGTCTTGCCAGCTTCCTCGTAGCTGCTGGCGAAGAGGCCGGCGCCGTTTTCGAAGCTGCCCGTCAGACCCGGCGCGGTGACGACGCCGCTCTTCGCGTTCACCCAGTGGTCGCTCCACTGGCGCTTCTCGACGTCGAGCAGACGCAAACCGAGCCCGCTGAAGTCCCGTGCCGGGATCAGCAGCTCTTCCACGCTGCCGATGCCGCCCAGGATGCTGAAACAGCGCGCCTCGCCGTCGAAGCGATCCCAGCCGGTGGCGCGGCGCTTGAGGTGGCGGATGCGCCAGCGGCCGTCGAGGAAGGCGAAGTCGCCCGGCTTGCCGGGCGTGGGCGCGGCGGGCAGCGGGGGCACGGGGTCGAAGCGCGGGGGGTCGGCGTCGAGCATCGCGTCGTCGAGCATGGGGCGGGCTCCGGTGGCGGCTTGGGCGTGGGTTGACAGGGCGGCGCCGGCGGCGATCAGCCAATGGCGGCGGTGGAGCTTGGGCATGCGGTGGATGCTGCCGGGCATAACTTGACAGCGCATGTCAGCTAATCTCGCGGCATGCGCTCGAGCCGGTTGCTGTCGATCCTGTTGCGCCTGCAGCTGAGGGGCCGCGTGCCGGCCAGCGAGCTGGCGCGCGAGTTCGAGTGCTCGGTGCGCACCGTGTACCGCGACCTCGACGCACTCAGCGCCGCCGGCGTGCCCGTGCATGCGGAGCGCGGGCGCAACGGCGGCATCGTGCTGGCGCCCGGCTGGCGCACGCAGCTCACCGGCTTGACGGCGCCGGAAGCGCGCGGCGTGCCGCTGGCCGGCCTGGCCAGCGCGGCGCGCGACCTCGGCCTGGGCGCGGGGGCCACCGACGTGCAGCTGAAGCTGCTGGCCAGCCTGCCGCCCGATGCGGCAGCCGACGCGGGCCGCATCGCCGAGCGCTTCCACATCGACCCGCTGCCCTGGTACCACCGGCCCGAGCCGCTGCCGCAGCTGCCGGCACTGGCGGCGGCGGTGTGGGAGGGGCAGCGGGTGCGGGTGCGCTACGAGAGCTGGGCCGGCGCGGCCGAGCGTGTGCTGTCGCCGCTGGGCCTGGTGCTCAAGGGTGGGCTCTGGTACCTGGTGGCTTCCGCTGGCGGGCGGGGCCCCAAGTCCGCGCCACGCAGCTACCGTGTCAGCGGCATCCAGGGACTGCGTGTGCTGCAGCAGCCCGCGCAGCGGCCAGCGGGTTTCGTGCTGGCTGCGCACTGGCCGCAGTCGGTGGCGGCATTCGAGGCGCGGCTGATGGCGGGGCGCGCCGTGGTGCGCATTTCCGAAGAGGGACTGCGCATCCTGCGCGCGGTGCTGCCGGCGGCGGCCGAATGGGCGCTGCGCACGCAGCGCAAGACGCGGCGCGCAGGCTGGATCGAAGCCGAACTGCCGACCGAGCCCGATGCCTACGCTGCGCGGCAGCTGCTGCGGCTGGGGACGGAGGTGGAGGTGCTGGCGCCGGCGGCGCTGCGCGCGGCAGTGGCGAGGGAGGCGGGGGCCGTGGCGAAGCGGCACGCGAAGCTGCCCTCCAAGACTCAAACAAGCGGGCATGCGGTTTGAGGTCAACGGCTCAAGGCAGAACAACGCGGCGCCGCACGGGTGCTGCCGCGCTCGCCCTCGTGCTCGGCAGCCAGAAGGTGTGCCCGCGCCCCGATCTTGCAGGGCCGCACCGATCTGGCCTGCCATGGGGCGGGGCCGGCCGCTACAAGGACAGCAGATGCTTCTTCGCCGCCCCACGCACCGCCGTGAGCGGCACCGCGGCGTCGAACGAGGCCAGCACGCCACCATGGCGTACGGCCAGCGCCAGCAGGTAGGCGTCGGTGATCTGGCGGTGGCCGTGCAGGCGCGTGAAATCGATCGCCGCTTTGTCGAGCAGCGACACGTCATCAGGCCAGAAGGCGTGGTCCACGGCTTCGGTGATCGCCCGCAGGCCTTCGGCCACCTGGCCGGGCGTTGCGCGGTGCGTGGCCGAGTAGGCCGGCGCGCTGAGGATGCGCACGACGCCGTTCTCGACGATGGGGCAGGTGGCGATGCGGCGGGGCTCGGCGTCGAGCCACTCGTTGGCGCGGCGCGAGAACACGTGTGCGTCGTCGAGCAGCGCGATCAGGACATTGACGTCGAGCAGCGTGCGCATGGCTGCGCCGGTGCCGCGCTCAGACGCCCTCGGCATCCATCAGCCGCCGCACATGCTCCACGGTGACCACTTCCTTGCGCGCGGGCAGCACGGCAAAGCGCCCGCCTTGGCGGCCCCGCGCCTTGGCCGAAGCCGCCGCGGAGGGGCGCTGCAGCGATTCACGCGCCAGATCGGAGATCACCGCGCCCAGCGACCGCTTCTGCAGCGCCGCGTGGGCCTTGGCGGCGATCAGCACGTCGTCGTCAAGGTCGAGGGTGGTGCGCATGGTGGGGTGATGACGAGATGACGTGATGCGATCGCATCATAGCATCCAGCGCCGGCACCCGGTGCCGGCCCCTCACCCCCTCAACGCCGCCAGCACCTCGTCCAGCATCTTCTTCGCGTCCCCGAACAACATCCGGTTGTTCTCCTTGTAGAACAGCGGGTTGTCCACGCCTGCGTAACCGCTGGCCATGCTGCGCTTCATCACGATGCTGGTCTTGGCCTTCCAGACCTCCAGCACCGGCATGCCGGCGATCGGGCTCGTGGGGTCGTCCTGCGCGGCGGGGTTCACGATGTCGTTGGCGCCGATGACCATGGTGACGTCGGTCTCCGGGAAGTCCTCGTTGATCTCGTCCATCTCCAGCACGATGTCGTAGGGCACCTTGGCCTCGGCCAGCAGCACGTTCATGTGGCCGGGCATGCGACCGGCCACGGGGTGGATGCCGAAACGCACGGTGACGCCCTTCTCGCGCAGGGTCCGGGTGATCTCGTTCACCGTGTGCTGGGCCTGGGCCACGGCCATGCCATAGCCCGGCACGATGATCACGCTCTTGGCCTCACGCAGCAGCTCGGCGGTGTCGGCGGCCGTGACCGGCACGACCTCCCCTTGCGGCTCGGCCGCAGCGCCAGCCGCGGCCGGGGCACCACCACCGGAGCCGAAGCCACCGGCAATCACGCTGATGAAGTTGCGGTTCATCGCGTTGCACATGATGTAGGACAGGATGGCACCGGAGGAACCCACCAGCGCGCCGGTCACGATCAGCAGGTCGTTGCTCAGCATGAAGCCAGTGGCCGCAGCGGCCCAGCCTGAGTAGCTATTGAGCATGGAGACCACCACCGGCATGTCGGCGCCGCCGATGGCCATGACCATGTGCACGCCGAAGAGCAGGGCGATGACCGTCATCACGATCAGCGGCGTCATGCCAGAAGCCACGTCCTTGGCCAGGATGAATTCACGGCCGAACCAGATCACGACCAGCAGGGCTACGAGGTTGAGCCAGTGGCGTGCGGGCAGCAGCAGCGGCTTGCCGCCGATCTTGCCGTTGAGCTTGCCGAAAGCGATCAGCGAACCCGAGAAGGTGACCGCGCCGATCAGGATGCCGATGTAGATTTCCACCTCGTGGATGATCTTCTCGGCGCCCTGGTACTGGATGGAGGTGTCGACATAGCTGGCGAAACCGACCAGGCAGGCGGCCAGACCCACCAGGCTGTGCATGAGCGCGACCAGCTCGGGCATCTGCGTCATCTTCACGACCTTGGCGGCGTAGAGGCCGACACCGCCGCCGATCAGCAGCGCGATGACGATCCACGCGATGCCGGCAGGCGCGACGCGCGGGCCGAAGATGGTCGCCAGCACAGCCAGGGCCATGCCGATGATGCCGAAGAGGTTGCCGCGGCGCGAGGTTTCCGGGTTGGACAGGCCACCCAGGCTCAGGATGAAAAGAATGGCGGCGCCGAGATAGGCCACCGTGGCGAGACTTTGGGACATGATCTTGTCTACCTTCTTGTTCTTGTTGTCTTACTTGCGGAACATGGCGAGCATGCGGCGCGTGACGGCAAAGCCGCCGAACATGTTGATGGCCGTGAGCACGATGCCGGCAAAGGCCAGCCAGCGGATCAGCTCGTCCGGACGACCGGCTGTGCCGGCCTCCGGCGGGGCGATCTGTACCAGCGCCCCGATGGCGATGATGCTG
>VFQQ010001206.1_pt1 | contig 38328 bp, 40 predicted proteins | sample 3512341 | NCBI WGS metagenome assembly VFQQ01 (sample SAMN10412373, study PRJNA504923) | tailings metagenome | isolation source: Relicate 2 Philex TSF1 revegetated site | place: Philippines: Tuba, Benguet | collected 2017-08-29 | reverse complement strand
GGAACGACGTACTGTCGGCGGGCTTCGGGCGGGACACGGTTCACGGCGGCACCGGCGACGACTATGTCGCGGGCGAGCAGGACGACGACATCCTGTACGGCAGCGAGGGGGTGGACTGGCTGTGGGGCGGCAGCGGGGCCGACAGCATGGACGGCGGCGACGGCGACGATCACCTGATCGGCGAGTCGGGCTTCGATCTTCTGACCGGTGGTCTGGGAGCGGACATCTTCGAGTTCCGCTCGATGGCCGATATCGGCGACCGCATCCTCGACTTCAACGGCGGCGAGGGCGACCGGATAGACGTGTCGCTGCTGCTGGCCGAGCGGAACTATCTCGGCGCCGACCCTTTCGCGGAGGGGCGGCTCACCCTGGCGCAGAGCGGGGCCGACGTGCTGTTCCGCTTCGACGGCTCGCTGATCGTCACCTTCGGGACCACGACCCTGGCACAGCTCGGGGACGATCACTTCATCGTTTGAGGCCGCGGCGCTAGGGCTTGAGAGCCACCTGCTGGCTGGTTCTGGGCCGGTAGAACGCGACCCTGTGGATGCGCAGGGCCGGCATCAGTTCGGGCAGCAGCAGTGGCGAAAAGTCGAGAAAAGCCTCGGCGGCAATCATCCCCTCCCCGGCGGCGAGGGTCATCCCGCCCGGGAGGGTCGGATTGCCGCCCTGCAGGCCGACGCTGCTGACGGCGCCGGTCAGCCCGCCGCCGCCGGAGCGCTGCCAGGTCACCGTGGGCGGGTTGCTGGCGGAGGCGCGATAGATCGAACTCACCACCACCACCCCGTCCTCGAAGGAAAGCGGGCTGGCGATCTGGCTGGTCGCATCGAAGAGGTTGGTGAGATCGGCGGTGGACACCTCCTTCGCCTGGCTCACGTAGTCGCCGAGCGACGCGGCGATCCGGTCGACCTTCTGGATGGCGATCACATACCGTGACGTTTCGAACCCGGCCATGATGAGAATGGCCAGGACCGGCGCCATGGCCGCGAATTCCAGGGCGATCGCGCCGCTTTGGCAGGCGCGCAGGCGGCGGACCAGACTCATGTGGGGTTCCACGGTTCGTTGCGGACCACGATCTTCGTTGACAGCGACAGGACATCCGTCCCGAACAGGTCGCGCGTCACCACGGCGATCAGGGGCAGGCCGTAGGAGACGGTGTAGAGTACGATCTGTCCCGCCCCGCCCATGCCGGGGACGCCGGGATCCTCGTCCCAGACACCGTTGCCGTTGACGTCCTGCAGGGGCTCGCCCTGGTCCCAGGCCCCGTTGCCGTTCGCATCCGTGAAGGTCTCGGCCTTTCCGGCAGCGCTGAAGGTCGGGTAGACCTTGGTGTCGATGCTTATCGTGTCCATGTCGACCAGACCGAAGGTCTTGTCGGCGATGATGCTCCGGATCGCCGTGACGCGGGCCGCCTCGGTTCCCTGTCCGGTTATGCCGTAGCGGGCGGCGTCGCGTACGGCCGCCTCGATCCCTATGTTCACGACGAGGACGAGGCCGAGCTCGATGGTCGCGACGAGCGCGCCCAGCATGACCGGCCCGACCAGCGCCATCTCCACGGCGGCGGCGCCACGCCTGTTGCGCAGGATCTCCAATAGCTTCATCGGCATTCACCATTCTCTAACGCCAGCGGCGCCAATCTCGCCGGGTCATGACCCGCTCTCATCGCACGCCGATCCTTTCCATCACCTTGCTGGCGCTTCTCGGCGCCTGCGGACAGGTGCGCGATCCGGGCATCGCCTCCGATCCCGCCTCGCTGGTGCGCATGGCGGACCGGACCAGGGAGAGCGGCGATACCGGCACGGCGATCGGTCTGTATCGGCGCGCCCATGAGGTGGCGCCGGGCGAGCTCGGTCCGCTGCTCGGACTGGGCGCGTCGCTGATGGCGGCGGGCGCCGCCCAGGAGGCGCTCGACGCCTATGCCAAGGCGCTGAAGATCCAGCCCGAGAGCGCCGAGGCCCTGCGCGGCCAGGCGAATTCCTATATCGCCCTGGGCCTGCCCCGTCTGGCGCTCGAGCCGCTCGGCAAGCTCGCCGGCGGGCGGAGCGATCCGCGCACGGAAGCCGCTCTCGGCCTGGCCCATGACATGCTGGGTGACCACCAGACGGCTCAGAGCCGCTATCGCCGGGGCCTCGAGCTCGAGCCGAACGCCCTCGGATTGCGCAACAATCTCGGTCTCTCCTTCGCGCTCGCAGGCGACTTTCCGGCCGCCATCACCACCCTGCGCGGTGTCGTCGAGACCCCCGGCGCGGGGCCGCGCCATCGCCAGAACCTCGCACTCGCCTATGGCCTCGCCGGCGACGCGGCCGGGGCGGCGGCGGTCGCTCGCATGGATCTCGACGAGCCGGCGGTGAAGCAGAACCTCGCCTACTACGCGCTTCTGCGCAGCCAGACCCCCGAGGAACGCCGCCAGGCCGTCTTCGGCAATACCCGAAGCCCGCGCTCCCGCTGAGACCGTCCGCGCGCGGGTCATCTCATTTTCGACATGTTGTCGATCATCTTCAGGATGCCCGGGCCGATCAGCACGATGAAGAGCGGCGGCAGGATGAAGATGACCATTGGTACGGTGAGCGTCGCCGGGAGCTTGGCGGCCTTCTCCTCCGCGCGCAGAAGCCGCTCGGTCCGGAATTCCGATCCCAGCACGCGCAGCGATTCGGCCAGCGGCGTGCCGTAGCGCTCTGCCTGCATCAGCGTGGCAACGACGCTGCGGAAGGACGACAGTTGCGTGCGCTGCGCCAGACCCTCCAGGGCCTGCTTGCGGTCCGGCAGGAAGCCCAGTTCGATCGAGGTGAGGCTGAACTCGTCGGAGAGCTCGGGCGCGGCATTGCCCAGTTCCCGGGCTACCCGAATCAGTGCCGCATCCAGGCTGAGGCCGGCCTCCGCGCAGATGACCAGAAGGTCGAGCCCGTCCGGCAGGGACTTGCGCAACGCGTCTTGTCGCTTCTGGATCAGGTTCTTCACGTAGATCTCCGGCGCATAGGCGCCGGCCACGACGGCGAGGAGGCAGATGAAGGTCTGGTTGATCGGCTTCAGATGGCTGAAGCCCAGCGCCCTGATCATGAAGAAGGCCAGAATGCCGAAGACGAAGGGGAGCACCACCTTGCAGAACAGGAAGGTGACCATCGCGTCGCGCGAGCGGATTCCCGCCTGCATCAGCATGGTCTGGCTCTTCTCCGCATGCTGGCTGCGCATGAGGTTGAACTTGGAGACGACGCCGCGCGCGAGGCCGGAAGGCGCGCCGCGCCGATCGGGCCGCGGCTGGGCGATGCGCTCGGCCTTCAGCACGGCGCGCCGCTGTGCCAGCAGCTTGTCGCGCCGGCGTGAAGGGGCGGGAGCGAGGAGTCCGTACCAGACGAAGAGCAGCGTCGATCCGGCCGCGATTCCGGCGGCGAGAGTGATGAGATCCTCGACGGTCCAGCCCGCGGGTATGAGCTCGGCGAGCATGGGTCAGTGCTCGAAGTTGATCATCTTGGCCATCACGAACCAGCCGAGCAGCATCATGATGAGGCCGACGGCGGTCATCGTGAGGCCACGGGAATCCGCGAACAGCATGGCGGTGTAGCCGGGTGTCATGACCCGGATGACGCCGAACATGGCGAAGGGCAGCGAGCCGATGATGATGGCCGAGGCGCGTGCCTCGCCGGACAGCGCCTTGACCTTCAGCTTCAGCTGCTTGCGCTTGCGCAGCACGTCGGAGAGATTGGTCAGGGTCTCGATCAGGTTGCCGCCCGTCTCGCGCTGGATCGACAGGCTGATGACGAAGAACTTGAACTCCGGCGTGTCGAGGCGCCTGGCCGCCTCCCAGAGCGCCTGATCGGGCGTCTGTCCGACACGCATGCCGTCGGCGATCTTCTGGAACTCGGGTCCGATGGGATCCGGCATCTCCCGTCCCACCGCGCGGAACGATTCGGAGGGGGGCAGGCCGGACTTCAGGCCGCGAATGATCAGGTCGATGGCATCGGGAAAGAGAGCATTGAAGCGGGCGATCCGGCGACCACCGAGCTTCCCGACGGCGAGGTGCGGCAGCCCGATGCCGCAGCCGATTCCGGCGAGGACGATAAGGAGCGTGGGAAGCCGCGTGGTCGCGGCGAGCGCGCCCATGCCGGCGGCCGCGCACATGACGCTCAGCATCAGATAGCGGCCGATCGAGATCGTCCTGCCGGTCCGCTCGAGCCGCTGCTTGAGCTTCTCCTGGTTCGGAAGCAGGCGCCGGGCCAGGCGATCGGCGCCGCCCTGTTCGGTCGCCTTGAGCAGCGCCTGCATTTGCTGCTGGGAGTCGGCTGCCGGGCGATGCCTCTCGAGCATCTCCTCCAGCCGCTTCTTCGCCTTGCGGTCGGCGCCGACCAGCGGCTTCAGCGCAAGAGCCAGCATGAGCAGCACGAGCAGCAGGCCGCCGGCGAGCGCCGCCAGCGCCGGATCCAGGCCGATGTCCTGCAGGGCGGTCATCACATGGCCTCCAGCAGAACGCGGTCGAGGCCGTAGTATTCGGCCTTGGTCGTGAAATGCGGGCGCAGTCCGCTCGACTTGAAGGTGCCCCTGAGCCGGCCGTCGGCGCCTTCGCCCTCGAAGGCGAAATTGAACAGCTCCTGCGTGGTGATGATGTCGCCTTCCATTCCCACGATCTCTGTGATCGAGGTGATGCGCCGGATGCCGTCCCGCATGCGGCTCACCTGCACGATCATGTCGATCGCCGCCGCGATCTGCGTACGGGAGGCCTTGGCCGGCAGGTTGACGCCGGCCATGCCGATCATGTTCTCCAGACGGGTCAGCGCCTCGCGGGGGCGATTGGCGTGGATGGTGCACATCGACCCGTCATGGCCGGTGTTCATCGCCTGCAGCATGTCGATCGCCTCGGCGCCTCGGATTTCGCCGAGGATGATGCGGTCGGGGCGCATGCGGAGCGCGTTCTTGACCAGATCGCGCATGGTGATCTCGCCGTGCCCTTCGAGGTTCGGCGGCCGCGTCTCGAGGCGGACGACGTGCGGCTGCTGCAGCTGCAGTTCCGCCGCATCCTCGATCGTCACCACGCGCTCGCCCGCATCGATCATCTGCGAAAGGGCATTCAGCAGCGTCGTCTTGCCCGAGCCCGTGCCGCCGGAGATCAAGATATTCAGCCGCGAACGGGCCCCGATGCGCAGCACCGTCGCCATGGCGTCGGAGATGTTGTTCTGCCGGGCCATGACCTCGAGCGTGATCCGCTTCTTGGAGAACTTCCGGATCGACATGGAGGGGCCGTCGATGGCGAGCGGCGGAACGATCACGTTGACGCGGCTGCCGTCGGCGAGACGCGCGTCGCAGATCGGGCTCGATTCATCGACCCGCCGACCGATGCGGCTCACGATCCGCTGCGCGATGTTCATAACATGGGCATTGTCGCGGAAGCGGACCTGGGTCAGTTCCAGCTTGCCCCGGCGCTCGACGAAGACCTGCTTCGGACCGTTGACCATGATGTCGTTCACGGTCTCGTCGGCGAGCAGGGGTTCGAGCGGCCCGAGACCCAGCATCTCGTCGACCAGCACGCTCAGAAGATGCCGCTGCTCCTGCAGGTTCATCTGCACCTGCATGTCCTGCAGCACCTCGCGCACAGCCTCGCCGATCTGCAGCGCCAGGTCCTGGCGCGACATCTTGGCGGCTGCCTGTACGTCGATGCGCTGGATCAGCGCCGGCAGGATACGATCGCGGGTCTCCTCCACCACGGAGGTGAGAAGGTGTTCGCCTCCGCCGGGGCTGCCCGCACTCGCGGCTTCCTGCTGGGGAGCGGCCGCGGCGGCAGGGGCGGCCGGGGCCTCCGAGCGCGGCAGGACGAGGTTCAGTCCCTTGGTGACGAGATCGCGCTGCTCCAGCAGGTCGAGCGAGGCGCGGTCGCCGCCCAGTACCTCGACCGAGATCTCCGCGACGCGCTTCGCCACCTCACCCCGCGGAAGACGCGCGATCTCATGCGCGTCGTATCGCTGGGCCATGACTGCCGCCACCCGGGCCGCGGTGGCGTCAAGATCGGGCTTGACGGCGGGGATCGCACTTCCGGGTGCCACCACGCGCAGCACGCGGCTGGCCCGCTGCTCAGCGCTGCGCCCGGCTCCGTCTCCCTGTCCGAAGGAAAGCGCCATTCCGCGTCACCTTCCGAACAGCTTGCCGAGCGCGGAGGTCTTCTTCGCCGTCGTGGTGCCGATCACGAGGCGAGCGAGCGCCCGCAGTTCCGCCACCAGCTTGCTCTTGGCCGCCACGGCGGGGATCGTCTTGCCGAGGGTCACAGCCGTACCGAGCGACTGCGGGTCGTCGGGCAACAGGATGTCGATCTTGGCCTCTACCGCCTTCTCGAACTCCTGCCGGCTGACACCGCCGGGCAATTTTGCGCCCGTGCGGTTGACTACGAGGACGATCCTGGCATCCGCCGAGACCTGGCGGGCGAAGGCGAGCAGGCGGAGCGTGTCGCGCATGCCGGCGAGCGAGAGATCGGAGACGAGGACGAGGTGACTGGCCGAGGCGAGCAGTTCTCGATGGGTAGAGGCGAGGGCGCGAGGCAGGTCGACCCAGATCCAGTCGTAGCCGCGCTTCAACTCGCCGACCAGCGCCTCCACGGCGGCCGGATCCCATTCGGAAGCTCGCTCCAGCGAGTCCTCCGCGGCGAGGACGGCGAGGTTCTTGCCTTCCGTCACCATGGCGGAAGCGACGAAGAGCTGATCGATCCGGTCCGGATTGAGGAGCGCTTCCGACAGCCCCCGGCTGGGCGCGAGATTGAGCGACAGCGAGGCGGTGCCGAACTGCAGGTCGAGATCGAGCAATGCCGAGCGCCGGTCGAGTTCCTCGGCGATGATCCAGGCCGTGTTGACGGCCACCGTCGAGGCACCGACACCGCCGCGGGCGCCGAGAACCACGATCGTGCGCCCCCCGGTGGGAGCCTGGTTCGCCGACGGGGCGGCGGACCGGGCGGGGGCGCTGGCCTGGTTCAGTGCCGCCTTCAGCGTATCGGCGGAGACCGGCTTGGGCAGATAGTCGACATAGCCGAGCCGCAGGAGCGCACGGTAGAGGGTGATGTCGTTGGCCTGTCCGAGCGCGATCATCTGCGTGCCCTCGCCGGCGGTGTCCTTGAGGGCGGCCGCGTCGGAAAGGGGGTCGGGACGGCCGGAGAAATCCACCACCATGATCTTCGGGACGACGCCGCGGCTCAGCCATGTCGCCGCCTCGGTCGGGCCGCCAGGCTTCACGATCGCCCCGTTACCCTGGCCGGCGGCGGTCTCGCCGACGATCTGACGGGTGATGTCGTCGGCGATGAAGGCGGCGATCGGGGTGCTTTCGCCGCCGTCGAGGAGCTTGTGGAGAAGCCTGACCGCCATGCTCACTTCACCGTAGACAGCGTGTCGGTTTCCTTCGGGAGAGGCTTGACCTTGCCTTCACGGTAGCGGCGGATGCCAAGCGCGGTCGCCTCGCCGTCCGCCGGAGCGAGCGTCTGGCCGACGACGAGATCCGCCGGGTCGGCGATCATGAGGCCGAGATTCGTCTCGTTGGCACAGCCCATGTTGCTCATGCGGCTGTTGGCGGGGTCCATGTTCGAGGGCTTGCGCCAGTCCGGGCAGTTCGGGGTGGTGACCACATAGCGCCCCACGGTGACCAGCACGGTGCCGTCGCGCAGACGCGGATCGGCCACCGGCGCGATGCTGACGGGCCGGCCCGGCGCCATCGCGACGACCATCTGCCGCAATGCCGCAGCCCTTTTCTCCGCCAGGGGCGACTCCCCTCCGGCCGGCACGCCGAGGGCCAGGCGCTCCTCGCCGGAGCGCACAGCAGCGTCGAGGAAGCGGGCGAGCTTGCCCTTTTCCTCCGCCGAGGGGTCGACCGCGCCGGCGGCATAGGCGACGAGATGGCTCTCCGAGCGCCAGTCGGCGCGTACCCGGGCCGGCGCCTCCGCGGGAGTCCAGGAGGCCTCCTCACGCGCGCAGGCGGCGAGCGCCAGGAGGGCAAGGACGATGGCGGAGATCCGGGCGGCTGTTCCCATGGAGTGCATGATCTTTCTCCCCGTCACTCGAGCACGAAGCCGGCCGGCCCGATCAGGCCGGTGGCGTTGGGCGCCGCGGCGCGCGAGGTGCCGGGGCCGATCTGCTCGCGATAGGTCTTCGAGCGGACGACACGGTCGACGTCGTTCGGCGGCGTCAGGCCGTCCAGCGGCGTGGCGAGCCGGCTGTTGGGCGCGACCGGGTTGACGAGATAGGGCGTCACGATGATGACGAGCTCGGTCTCGTTCCGATTGAAGGCGGTGGAGCGGAACAGCGCGCCCAGGATCGGTATGTCGCCGAGGCCGGGAAACTTGTTGAGGTCGGCACGGTCGGTGTTCTGGATCAGGCCGGCGATCGACAGGCTCTGTCCGCTCGCGAGCTCCACCGAGGTCTCCGCCCGGCGGGTGGTGAGCGAAGGGATGGAGAAGCCGGCGAGCGTGACCGCCCCGTTGGTGGATAGCTGGCTCACTTCGGGGGCGACCCTGAGATTGATCCGCCCTCCCGACAGGATGGTCGGCACGAAGTTCAGGCTGACGCCGAACTTCTTGAAGGTGATGGCGATCGTGGCGGCGTCTTGAGGCACGGGGATCGGAAACTCGCCGCCGGCGAGGAAGCTCGCGGTCTCGCCGGAGATCGCGGTCAGGTTCGGCTCTGCCAGGATGGTGGCCAGGCCTTCCGTCTCCAGGGCGTCCACGACGGCGTTCACGTTCACACCGCCGATCCGGCCGGTACCGACGAGGTTGTTCACGTCGTTGCCACGCACGGCGATCGGCGCGCCGGGGAAGCTGTTGGTCGTGGTCGTCGAGAGGCCGGAGGCGATACCGAAGGCGAAGCTGCCGGTGGTGAGCGCATCGAGGTTGATGCCGAAGCGCTTCACCATCTGGCGATTTACCTCGGCGATGCGGACCCGCAGGTTGAGTTGGTTCGGTTGCAGGATGTTGAGACGGTTGATCAGGGCTTCGTCCTTGGCGAGGAAGCGCTGCGAGATGATCTGGATGTCGTCGGCAATGCCGGGCGTTGCCACGTCGCCGGAGATGAGAATGCCGCCGTTCACCGAGATCGCCTCGACCTCGATACCCGGGTGGATCTGCCGGACCGCCTCCTTGAGGCGCGAGATGTCGTGGTTCACGCGCAGCTTTATGTCGGCGACCACGCGTTCCTGCCCGTCGATCGCATAGAGCGTGGTTTCGCCGGTCTTCTTGGCGAAGACGTAGACGAGCGTCGGCGAACGTACGGTCACCTCGGCCACCGCCGGGTCGGCGACGAAGATCGCGGTCACCGGCCGGGGCAGGCGGATCAGCTGGCCGCGGCTGACTTCCAGCGCGACGCGATCGGTGCCGCTGGCGGCGATGTCGGGGGCCTGCGTCTGTGCGACAGCCGGCGCGGCGAGGGCTGTCCCCAGCAGGAGGGCGAGGAGGCAGACGAAGCGGTTCATTTCTCGCCCTCTTCGCCCTTGCGCGGCGAGGCCTCGGGCCGATCCGCATCGGCATGCGCCGCCGCCGGCTCCACGACCGGCACCCAGCCCTGGGTGGTCCTGTTGAAGGTGACCGTCTTCGCCTTGCCGCCGTGGACGACCGAAACGGTCTGTCCGCCGCCGCCGCCGGCCTTCTTCGGCGGGTCGAGCAGGCGGCTGACCTCGGTGTCGAGGGTGAAGGTTTCGCCCCGCACGCCGGGCTTCCGGCGCTTCGGATCATGGCCCGGGTCGTCGTTCGCTTCCGCCGAGACGAGCTGGTCGGGCGATTCCAGGCTTCGCAGTGCCAGCGAGAGGCGGCCCAGCTCGGTGATGATCGGGATCATCTCGGCCTGCTTTGCGGTCACTTCGAGCGTGGCCGTCCGGCCGAGGTCGGGCTTGTTCGCCTGGTCGTTGGTGCGCTGGTCGATCGCGAGCACACGAACCGAGGAGAGCACCGTCTCGGAGGCCTTGCGCTGGTTCCTGCCGCTCTCGCCCCGATCGGGGCTGTGGGTCAGGATCAGGTCGACGCGATCTCCCGGAAAGACGAAGCCGGCGATGCCCGAGGTGGCGTCGATCGGCACGGTCACGGCCCGCATGCCCACCTCCAGCACGGCGGCGAGGAAGCCGCGTTCGCCGGGAAAGACCACGCGCATGTCGGTGATCGGCTCACCCGCGGCGATGCCGTTTCGCACGACCGAGCCGACGAAATCCTCGAGCTTGCGCTTGTCGCGCACGACATGGGCATCGATGACGCCCGAATCGGGCCAAGCCTGCCAGTGCAGGTTGCCCGGCTGAAGCAGGGTTCCCTGAGGCAGATTCTGCTTGGCGACCAGAATCTGCGTGGCCGGTTTGGGTGCGGCGGCCGCCACCGGCTTCGGCGCCAGGGCGGCACGCTGCTTGTCCAGCCAGGACTTCGCGCCGAAGACGGTGGCGCCGGCCGCCAGCAGTGCGATCAGGCCGAAGAGGATGGCGCGGAGGTTCATGGGGCGCCCTCCGTCAGGCGATCAGCAGGCGGCCGGCGACATAGGCACTGCCGACAGCGATGGCGATCCCATAAGGAATCGGGGTGGTGAGGGCGCGCGACAGGCTGCCCTCATTGGACGGGCTCAGGCGGGCATGGACCAGGATCACGGCTGCCAGGATGCCTCCCGAGGCGAGGACCAGCAGGACGAAGGGGATGATCATCGACGGCCCGGCCCAGAGGGCGACCGCGGCGATCAGCTTGACGTCTCCCCCACCGATGAAGCCGCGGGCGAACAGGAACCAACCGATGAAGAACATGGCGGCCGCCACCATCAGCGCGCCGATCCAGTCGACGGGCACGGGGCTGGACAGGACATGGGCCGGATAGAAGCCGACGACCAGCAGGACGAGACGGTTCGGAATGCTGAAGGCGCGCAGGTCACCGATCGCCGCCCACGACACGGAGAGGAAGAAGCAGACGGTGACGAAGGCGCTCACGGTGACGGTCGGCATGGTCTGTATGAAATTGAGGATGCCTGTTCACGCACTGTCGCTGGTTTGGCTTAAGGAACAGTGAAGCGGTGGTGCGGACCTTCGAGAATTCGCAGCGAAATCAATGGGTAATTGGATGAAATTCTTTTGGTGGGCCGCCCGGGCAAACGAAAACGGCCGGCGTTGCCGCCGGCCGTCTGGTTCGCCCGATCGGTGAAGGGATCAGGGGGTCGGAGCCGGCGTGCCGCCGCTGCTGGTGCCCTGGGCGGAGTTCGCTGCGGTCTCCAGGCTGGTGCTGACCACGCCGAAGATCGAGTTCAGGTTGTCGCCCATGGTGGTCAGGGCGCCGATGGCGGCGACCGACACGAGGGCGGCGATCAGGCCGTACTCGATCGCGGTGGCGCCGGATTCGTCGTTGATGAGGGACTTGAGGCTCTTGAGCATTGGGGGTCTCCTGGTATCGAGGGCTTGGACTGGAATTCGCTCGGCCCGTGGAGATTGCACCCGCCTCGCTTAACAAAAAGTGAAACGAAACGAATAAAGATGGTTAGCGCGCGTTAATTTCTTCGAGCTCAAAGAATAGATTGAAGTATTTATTTGGCTAAAATTCTACGCGTATCCAAATCTTCAGCTGACCCCGAAGTCACGCGCCGTCAGAATGGGCAACAGGATCAGGCCCTCGCGTTTCAGGTTCTCGCTCGCGCCTTCCAGGCGGTCGACCACGGTGACGACCGTATCGATTAGTGCGCCGGCCGCGCGCACGGCTTCGATCGCCTTCATCGCCGACCCCGCTGTCGTGGTCACGTCTTCGAGGACGACGACCTTGCGTCCTTGCAGGCTCTCGCCCGGCAGCAAGCCCTCGATCAGCCGCTTCGTCCCGTGTTCCTTCACTTCCTTCCGCACGAAGAAGGAGCCGATCCGGCGAGTCCCGCGCTGGTGGCTGCGCAGCGCGCAGGCGAGGGCCACCGGCACCGCGCCCATTTCCAGCCCGCCGACCAGTTCCGCCCCCGTGGGCAGGACGGTATCGAGGACTAGGTCGCCGATCAGTGCGATTCCTTCCGGATCGAACATCGTGCGCTTCATGTCGAAGTAGTAGGACGTGGTTCCGCCCGAGGCGAGTTTCATCGACTGTCCCACGGTCAGTGAACGGGTGCGGATCACCTCGATCAGGCGGGCGCGGTCGGCGGTCGACATGTTCGGTCCCCGGTGCTTGCTTTGGCGGCGCGAAGGGGTCGCAGAGGGGCGGCCATCCGTCAAGGGGAAGTAACATGCAACACAGCGACGTGGCCTCGATCGGGGAATGCATGGTCGAACTCAGCCCGCGTCCCGGCGGCCTGTTCGGCCTCGGCTTCGGCGGCGACACGCTGAACACCGCGGTCTATCTCGCCCGGCTGGGCGTCGCCGTGGATTACCTCACCGCGCTGGGCGATGATCCCTTCAGCGATGCGATGCTGTCCGCCTGGGCGGCGGAGGGTGTCGGAACCGGCGCGGTTCAACGGCTGCCCGGGCGTCTGCCGGGCCTCTACATGATCCAAACCGACTCGCAAGGAGAACGCCGGTTCCACTACTGGCGCGACCGTGCGCCGGCACGCGAACTCTTCGCCGGAGATGCGATACCCGACCTGACAGGCTATCGCTGGATCTATCTTTCGGGCATCAGCCTGTCGCTCTACGGCGCGGACGGGCGGGAGCGCCTGCACCAGGCTCTCGACGCGGCGAGAGGGGGTGGCGCCCGGATCGCCTTCGATCTGAACTACCGTCCGCGCGGCTGGCCTTCTCCCGCGGCCGCTGCAGCTGCCATGGACGCGCTCCTCCGCCGTTGCGATCTCGCCTTGCCTAGCCTGGACGACGCGCTGGCACTGTATGGCACACTGCAAGCGGAGGCGTTGCTCGATCGCTTCCGCGCCCTCGGTGTCGGCGAGGTCGTGCTGAAGCAGGGGGCGGGGCCGGCGAGGCTGTCCTGGGATGAAGCGCAGGCGGAGGTGCCTGCCACCATGGTGCAAGCTCCGGTCGACACCACGGCCGCCGGCGACTCCTTCAACGCCGGGTATCTGGCGGCGCGCCTGGGCGGTGCGGATCCGCAGGCCGCCGCGGTCGCGGGGCACAGGCTCGCCGCCGCCGTGATCGGCCATCCCGGCGCGATCATTCCCCGTCCGGCGATGCCAGACGGGCACTGAGGCTGCCGATCAGATCCCCGATCTTGGCGAGGTGCGGCGCCTCGGCCTTGAGGATGGCCGCGAAGGCGCGCTCCTTGATCGACCGCACATCGGAATCGCGCCGGCCGGCCGCGTCCATGACGATGTCAATCAGCCGCTCGGCCGCGTGCAGGCGGCCCCACAGGTAATCGTTCTCCCGATAGCGTCTGTTGAAGAACCCGGCGAAATGGCCCAGTGCCGCGCCCTGAAGCGTGGCCGTTGCGCCCGCCTCGCGCAGGCCTGGGGCATCATCGGGGCTTATGCGGTCGATCTTGATCTCGTCGAACTCGCCCAGATCCTGCCACTGGCTGACCGAGAAGGCCATGACGTCCCAGAAGGCAAATCCGATGTAGGCGATGAAGAGCTCGTGCCGCGCCTGGGCGCCGAGATAGTTGAGGACCATGACGCCGAAGATCTCGTCGGTCTGGTCGTTCGCCGACTTGAGGTCGATCTCGGCCCCGATCGCATCCAGGGTTCCAGCCAGATCCCCGGGCCCCTCGAAGTCACGGGCGTTCGCCGCGGTGAACAGCAGGCGGATGCGGTCGATCGTGGCCGGAGACAGGAAAGCGGGCGTTGCGAAGGCCGTCAGGTGATCCAGCACGCCGTAGAGCGAGCGCTTCAGCTCGTCCAGCATCTCGGCCGTTGTGCCGGGGCTCTCGGCCAGGCTCGCATAAAGCTGGTTCAGAGCCCGCACCACGAAGCGAAGGCGCCGTATGCGAAAACCGACATCGAAGACGAGCAGGAACTTCACCCAGGCCGGCCGGGTCTCAGGGGGCGGGAGCGGTACGGCCAGAACCTCCGTCCTGCTGAGCCATGCCTCCATCTCGCGCTCGAGCCAGGCCACAGCGGGCGAGGTGCGCGCGATCCCGGAAGCCTCGACCATCAGGCGCGCCAGGGCTTCGGCGGCTGCCGCTATCTTGAGACGCGCATAACCCTGATAGGCGAAGCCGGCCTCCTTCGCCGCGCGGCTGTTGGCGGTGTCGCGCCAGCGGGCGATGTCGGCATAGGTCGGATGCCGTTCGAGATCGTCTCCGATCACCTCGCTGACCAACGCCCCGATCTGAGGTCGCGCGGTATCGAGTACGCTGCGCAGGCGCCGGACGTGCCGGTTGAAGGTATCGACCGCGTGGATCTCCTCGCGGATCGGCTCGTTGCGTGGAATGTCGGAGAGGGCGCCGCGCAGCGTGCGGAAGAAGCCGGGGCTGCCCGACGGCGTGCTCGCGCTGGGCCGCCGCGGATGCGGATCGATGTACACCACGCGGCGATCGACCTCGCGGAACGCCGGCCGGCCGGCGATCGCGCGGATGGCCTGGCCGAAAGGCTTGTTGACCAGCACGCTGCCGTCGACGAAGGCGGCCCGGTTGGGATCGATGCCCGCATCGCGATGGCGGCGGAACCCGCGGGCGACGAAGTCGAGCCTGCGCGACCAGTCGATGCCGCGCTCGTGCAGATAGCGATCGACCTCGCCCAGCGTGGCCGGCGGAAAGGCGCCGGGAAAGGAAGAGGTGGCACGCGCCGCGAAGGCGAGCGCCGGCAGACCCGCCTCGTCGAAATCGCTGCTGACGACGCCGTCCGTCGACCGATGGTAGGTGAAACCCAGCACGTGGCGGTGCTCGCGCTCATGCACCTCGGGGGGATCGTGCAGCGGAAGCCTTTCCAGATAGCCGTAGAAATCGGTCACCGTGACCTGCAGGTCGAGGCGATGGCCGGGCGGCAGGAGCGAGGCGGCATCGTCCGCCCGCCCCATGGCTTCCAGGCCGCGATACATCGAATCGACCATCCGCCGCCCGTCGAAAGGGGGACGGAACCAGCGCGAGCGAACGAAGAGCGAGAGCTTGTCGCGCATCTCGACATCGGGGACCAGGCGCGCGAGCGGCTTCTTCAGCGCGAGCCAGAGAAAGGGCCGCAGCAGCATCTTGCTCCAGACCCTGGCGCGGCGGTCCTCGGCGAGCAGGTCGGTGACATCGGTCCGCTCCAGCCAGAGTGCGCGCAGGGCGTCCTGCGGCAGGTCGTGCGCCAGTGCCCGGGCGAGCATCACGCCGTTGATGCCTCCGGCCGACGCCCCGGCGATGACGTCGACCACGACCCGCAGGTCGACCTCCTGGCCGATGTGGCGGAGCAGATCGAAATAGACCTCTTCGGTGTCGCGCTCGCGGGTCTCTCCGCGGGTCAGCTCGGCATAGGAGGTCGCCGCCCGGCTGTTGCGGTCGCGCACCGCATGCAGCACCTTGGAGGCACGGACGAGCTTCAGGATCTCCTTGGTGACGCCGTGCATGTAGACGGCGAGCGACACGCCGCCGTAGCAGACCAGCGCCAGGCGAAGTTCCTTTTCCTTCATGCGACCCGCCGCTTCGCGCTTGCCTTGTTCTCCCCGGAGGCCATGTTATCGGGAAATCCTCACGAGGTGGGCGATGATCCGCCGGAGCTTTTTTCTCTTTCTCCTTTTCCTTGCGACGCCGGGGTATGCGATGAGCGCTTTCGATTTCAGCTTCGAATCGATTGACGGCAAACCGCTGCCGCTGGCCGAGTTCAAGGGCAAGGCGGTGCTGGTGGTGAACACGGCTTCGCAATGCGGCTTCACGCCGCAATACACCGGGCTGCAGTCGCTCTGGAGCAAGTACAAGGACCGGGGACTTGTCGTCCTCGGCGTGCCGTCCAACGATTTCGGCGGTCAGGAGCCGGGCAAGGAAGAAGACATCAAGAAGTTCTGCGAGGTGAATTTCGATGTCGATTTTCCCCTGACCACAAAGCAGGCCGTAGTCGGCGGCAAGGCGCACCCGTTCTACAAATGGGTGACCTCGCAACTGGGCGAAGGCGCGGCACCGCGCTGGAACTTCCACAAGTATCTGATCGATCCGCAGGGCAGGATCGCCGGCACCTATCCCTCGCAGGTCGCGCCGGAGAGCCCGCAGCTCGTCAAGGAGATCGAGGCGGCGCTGGCGCGGAAGTAGCTCAGATCGCCTTTAGGACCAGTCCGACGAGGCCCCAGCCGAGAAGCGACAGCCCGGTCCAAACCAGCACGGCACTCCATACATCCATGGTCTTGCGGCCGGGGGCACTCCTCTCCATCGCGGACCCTCCTGAAGTCCTGGCGCGACGCGGCCCCCGCACCCCCTGAGAAAAGAAGGGCGCCTTCTTCCGCCGTAGGCTTCCGAAAGCGCCCTTTGGAGGCGAACCATGTTGCGCAACCCAACTGTAGCAAACGGCGGGCCAAAACCGGCAGGCCAATGGAATCAAGCCGGTACTTGGTAAACCGAGACCGTGGCGGCGGCGTCTGTAAAACCGGCTGACATCCGCCGCTTTCACGGGTCCCGGGCGAGGACGAGCCGGCCCAGCGCCTCCAGTTCCGCCTTCACCGAACCGTCCTTCACCTTGACCAGGGAATCGGCGAGGCGCTGCTGTGCCGCCGGCGACAGGGGCGGCACCGGCGCCGGCGCCGGTCGGCCCCGGCGCGGCAGCGGCTGCTGGCTCAGTGCCAGCCGCGACACCGCCTTGAACCCGTAGAAGGTGTTCACCCGCTCGATCACCAGAGGTTCCAGATGCTGGAGATGGGGGGCGAAGGCGGAGACGACGCGGACCTTTAGCGTCGCGCCCGCCGTCCGCCCGGCCGGATAGGTGATGCGCTCGGGCGCGCTGACCCGGGCCAGATCCTCGCCGACGATCTCAGGCCAGCGCAACGCGATGTCGGCCTGGGCGAAGCCGCGGCCGCGGAAGATGCCCCGGGTCTGGCCGGGGACCAGCGCGCCGAGCGGGCGCAGCCCCGGACGGCGATCCTTGTCGTTCTGCATCCCTTCATTATGGCCTAACCTCGGGCGCCATGCCTCCCGACATCGCTCCCCGGCTGCTCTCCTGGTACGACCGCCATCGGCGCGACCTGCCCTGGCGCGCTCCGCCTGGGCGCCTGAACGACCCCTATTTCGTCTGGCTGAGCGAGATCATGCTGCAGCAGACGACGGTGGCGACGGTCGGGCCCTATTTCCGAGCCTTCCTGGAACGCTGGCCGACGGTCCAGGCGCTGGCCGCCGCGCCACTCGATGATGTGCTGCATGCCTGGCAGGGCCTCGGCTACTACGCCCGCGCCCGCAACCTGCACGCCTGTGCCAAGGCGGTGGCGGAACGGCATGGCGGCCGGTTCCCGCAGACCGAGGAAGGGTTGCTGACCCTTCCCGGCATCGGCGCCTACACGGCCGCCGCCGTGGCCGCCATCGCCTTCGACAGGGCGGCGAGCGTGGTCGACGGCAATGTGGAACGCGTGGTGGCCCGGCTGTTCGCCCTCGAGGCGCCGATGCCGGCGGTGAAGCAGGAAGTTCGCCGCCTCGCCGCCACGCTGACGCCGGATCGGCGGCCGGGCGACTTCGCCCAGGCCATGATGGATCTCGGCGCCACCGTCTGCACGCCCAAGAGCCCGAAATGCATCCTCTGCCCGGTCCGCGACGATTGCCGGGGGCTTGCCGCCGGCATCGCTGCGGAACTGCCCCGCCGTGTGCCGAAGAAGGCGCGGCCGCTGCGTTACGGCATCGCCTTCTGGCTGACGCGCGAGGACGGCGCCGTCCTGCTCCGCAAGCGGCCGGAGAAGGGGCTGCTCGGCGGCATGACCGAGGTGCCCTCGACGCCCTGGCGGGCCGAACCCTGGTCGCTGAAGGAGGCGCTGCCCGAAGCGCCCGAGGCGGCGTCCTGGCGGCTGCTCCCCGGGAGGGTCGAGCATGTCTTCACCCATTTCTCGCTCGAGATGAACGTCGCCGTGGCGCGGGCGGCGCGGGGCGCCGCGGGCGAATGGTGCCCGACGGCGGCACTGCATACACGTGCCCTGCCGACGGTCATGAAGAAGATCTGCCGCCATGCGCTGGACGGCACGGGACAACCTGAATGAAGGGAGAGGGAACATGCGCGACATGGAAGGACGCACCGTCTTCATAACCGGCGCCAGCCGGGGTATCGGCGCCGCCATGGCGGTCCGCTGCGCGGCGGCGGGGGCGAATGTGGTGGTGGCCGCGAAGACCGCCGAGCCGCATCCGAAGCTGCCCGGCACCATCCACAGCGTGGCCGAGGAGTGCGAGCGGGCGGGGGGCAGGGGCCTCGCCGTGCAGATGGACCTGCGCAACGTCGAGGAGATCGAGGCGGCGGTGGAGAAGGCCGCGGAGCGCTTCGGCGGCATCGACGTGCTGATCAACAACGCTTCGGCGCAGACCTTCACCAAGACGCCGGACACCACACCGAAGCTGTTCGACCTGATGTTCGACATCAACGTTCGCGGCACCTTCTTCGCCTCCCAGGCGTGCATCCCGCACTTACGGAAATCGGCCAATCCGCAGATCCTGATCGTTGCTTCCGCGCTGAACCCGGACCCGCGCTGGTATGCCGAGCGGCTGCCGCGCACCATGTCGAAATACGGCATGTCGATGTGCGTGATCGGCCTGGCGGAGGAGTTCAAGGAGGCGGGCATCTCGGTCAACGGCATCTGGCCGCGGCATGCCATCGCTACCGCGGCGATCCAGGCGACCCGGCCCGAGATGTACGAGACCTGCCGGCGGCCCGCGATCATGGCCGATGCGGCGCACTGGATCGTCACCCGGCCGAAGGGCACGGTGAGCGGGCGCTTCTTCTTCGACGACGAGGCGCTGGCCGAAGCGGGGAAGAGCCAGGAGGAGATCGATGCCTACTGGATCACGCCGGGAAAGCAGTCTCCGCTGTCGAGCTTTATCGACTTCGACAGGCGGCCGTTCCGGTAGGGTTGGCTGATTACTTCCCGCCGTTGGAATCATCGATGCGGCCGGTGATATGGCGCGCCGTCCGGACCATCCGGTCTATGACTGTCTCCACATCGCGTTGGCCGAAGCCAGGGATGACGTGCTTGTCACCGCCGATACGCGCCCGCTCGGCAAGGTGGCCCGCACGCCCTGGCGGAAGCGCGTGGCCGACCTTGCGAGGTTATGATCAGAAGCCGATATGCGCGCCGCCGTCGATGGAGAGGTGCTGGCCGGTGATGTAGGAGGCGGCATTCGAGAGCAGAAAGCAGACGGCGGGCGCGACTTCCTCCGGCGTGCTGAAGCGGCCCATCGGAATGGTCGCCATGTAGCGGTCGCGGAACTTCGGACCCCGGATCGTTTCCGTCATCGGCGTTTCCACGAGGCCGAAGCAGACCGAGTTCACGTTGATGCCCTGCGGGCCCCATTCGCGGGCGGCGGACATGGTGATGCCGAGCACCCCGGACTTGGCGGCACCATAGTTGATCTGGCCCATCGTGCCGCGCCGCCCGGCGATCGAGGAAACGTTCACGATGCGGGAGGGCGCCCTGTCGCCGGCCTCGATCCGCTGCAGCATGTGCCGGCCGACCGCCTGCAGGCAGAGGAAGACGCCGGTCAGGTTCACGTCGATCACCTGCTGCCAGGTTTCCACCGGCATCTTGTTGATCATGGCCGCCCGGACGATGCCCGCATTGTTGATCAGCCCGTGCACGGCGCCGCGCGCGCGAACGGCCTGATCGACCATGTCCTGCACGAATTTCGGCTCGGCGACGCTGCCGGCGATGCAGGTGACCTTGTCCTGCCCCGCCTCGGCCAGAAGGGCGTCGAGACCCTCCTTCTTGAGGTCGACGGCGATTACGTGGGCGCCGAGTTCGATCGCCTGCTTCGCTACCGCCTGACCGACGCCCTGGGCCGCGCCGGTGACGATGACGTTCTGCCCTTCGAGGGACATCGGATTCTTCAAGGCTTCCTCCATCGGCGATTTTCGAGTGCTTCCGTTTCTGCCAACCGGCGGAGGCCGGGGCAACGCCAATCTGGCGCCGCGCGCGCTGCCGCCGAGACCGGCCGTTGCGCTAGGATCGCGTCGCGTTCGACTGCGGGAAGTGGAACATGTTCGCCGTGATCTTCGAAGTGCATCCGCGCACCGAGCTGTGGGAGACCTATCTCGGGATCGCCGGTGGCCTGCGACCCGAGCTCGAGAAGATGGACGGGTTCATCGAGAACGTCCGATACCGCAGCCTCACCCGCGAGGGCTGGCTCTTGTCGCTTTCCACCTGGCGCGACGAGAAGGCGCTGGTCCGCTGGCGGACGCATGCCCTGCATCATGACGCGCAGTCGCGGGGGCGGAACGAGATCTTCCGCGACTACCACCTTCGGATCGGTGAAGTGAGCGGGGACACCCACTGCCCTGCCGGCTCGCTGACGCATCAGCGCCTGGACGAGACCGTTGCCGGTGCCGGCACGGCCGTGTCGCTGATCACGGACGGTCCGCATCCCGGCCGCGGCAGCGGCGCGGCGCCGGAGGGGATCGCACGCTCCCTCGGCCTGCCGGTTGCGGTTCCCGGTCTCGTCGCCTGGGACGTCTTCGAGGCGATCCTGACGCCTGGCGATGTCATCCTGCTCGTGACCTGGCGCGACGATGCGGCGGCGGCGAGTTTCGAACGTGCATCGGCGGTCGGGCGGGCGAGACGCCGCCGCGTGCGCATCATTCGGGACTACGGCATGTTCGACCGGCGCGAGGCGCCGCAATACTACCCAGCCCCGACCGCGTCCGGACAGGTCAGTGCAGTTCAGCCCTGATCTTCTGGCGCAGCACGTCGATCGGGACCAGCTTGCCCTCGACCTCGAGATGCCAGAAGGACCAGCCGTTGCAGGCCGGCGCGCCCATGACCCGGGCGCCCACCTGATGGATCGATCCCGTCGTGTCGGCGCCGACCAGGCTGCCGTCGGCGCGCACCTTGGCCGCATGCCGCCGGCTGGGGTCATAGAGAAGCTGGCCCGGCTGCAGGAGGCCGCGTTCGACGACCCAGCCGAAGGGGATGCGCGGTTCCGACCGCTTGCTTTTCGTCACTTCCAGATCGTCGGGAGCAAGCGGTGTCACGCGCGCGATCCGCGCCTCGGCCAGGGCCACGTATTTTTCCTCGCGTTCGATACCGATAAAGCGCCGGCCCAACCGGCGCGCCACCGCCCCCGTCGTGCCGGTGCCGAAGAAGGGGTCGAGCACCACGTCGCCCGGTTTTGTGGATGACAGCAGCACGCGATGGAGCAGCGCTTCCGGCTTCTGCGTCGCATGCGCCTTCTGCCCGCCGTCCTTCAGGCGCTCGGACCCGGTGCACAGCGGGATCACCCAATCCGAGCGCATCTGTACGTCGTCGTTCAGGGCCTTCATGGCCTCGTAGTTGAAGGTGTAGCGCTTCTGCTTGGGCGACTTGGCGCACCACAGCAGTGTCTCGTGCGCGTTGGTGAACCGCTTGCCGCGGAAGTTCGGCATCGGGTTCGACTTGCGCCAGACGATGTCGTTCAGCACCCAGAATCCCAGATCCTGCAGCACCGCGCCGACGCGATAGATGTTGTGATAGCTGCCGATGACCCAGAGCGTGCCGTCATCCTTGAGCGCATGGCGCGCCGCGGTGAGCCAGGCCCGGGTGAAGCGGTCGTATTCCTCGAAGCTCGCGAACTGGTCCCAATGGTCGTCGACGGCATCGACGACGCTTTCGTCGGGCCGGCGCAGTTCGCCGCCCAGCTGCAGGTTGTAGGGCGGATCGGCGAAGACCATGTCGACAGACTTCGCCGGCAATGCCGACATGTGCTGCACGCAGTCGCCTAGCAGGATCCGATCCACGATGCGTAAGGCCCCCCTCGTCATCGCGGGCACTCTGATTCGAGCCCGAGTCGCCGTCAAATAGATTTTTGAATTCAAGGGGTTAAGAGATTCCGCCGGAGTCGCGCGACCGCAACATCCGGTTTCCCGGGGCTGGACAGCCACCAGATATTGTCCATGCTGCGGCATCTGGACTCAGGCCGGACCTTGGGGAGGAAACCGATGATTCACGTGCTCGCGACGATCACCGTCGAAGCCGGCAAGCGCGAGGAACTGCTGACGCAGTTCCGCAAGGTGATGCCGAAGGTGCATGCCGAGAAGGGCTGCGTCGAGTACGGGCCGACCGTCGATGCCGATCCGGGCCTGCCCGGCCAGGCCAATGTCGGCCCGGATACCATCGTCATCATCGAGCGGTGGGAGACCATCGAGGATCTCAAGGCGCATGCGCGCGCCCCGCACATGGCCGAGTATGCGGCCTCGGTGAAGCATCTGGTCAAGGAGCGGAAGCTGCAGGTGCTCCAGACGGCCTGAGGCGCAACCAAACCCTTCGCTCCGCATTCGGTGGTGCATGGGCGAAGCGGTGTCGGGCGACGCGGACCATCAGTCCGTCTACAGGCGGGAGGCGGCCGAGCTGAAGGCGATGGCCGACAGCCTCGCGGCTCCCTTCGAGCAGCGCCTGGAGCTGTCACGCTTGCTTGCGCGGACCCTCGATACCGGGCGATGGGGCGAAGAGGCGCCGCGACAGGTCGAGATGCGGCTCGAACTCGCCGCACGGCACCTGCGGCGTCGATGCCTGCAGGCCGCGCATGCGGCCGCCGACCGGTGCTGGAAATCACCGCCGCAGGGGCAGGCCTTGCGCACCGCCGCCGGGCAGGCGGTCGATCATGGCTATGAACGCGAGCTGCATCCGGCACTGCTGGAGCGGCGTCTGGGCGCCATGGCACCGGCGCCGGACGGCTGGCAGGCCGACCATCTTCTCTTCTCCAGCGGCCAAGCGGCGCTGACCGCAATCCTGCTGACACTGAAGCCCGGCCGCATCGATCATGTCGGTGGCTATTTCGAGACGCGCGACCTGATCGAACTGACGGGCGGCGACTATCGCCGGCACGTATCGCTCCACGGTGTCCCGCGGCACGTCGACCTGCTTCTGGTGGAGCCGGTGTTCTGCGCCGACGGGCTGCACTGGCTCGACCTCGCCGGCCTCGCGGCGACGCGGCCCGGCGTCCTGGTGCTCGACACCACGCTCGCCGGCGCCACCTTCGCCTATCGGGACGTTCTGGCCGTGGCCGAAGGGCCCGTGGTGATGCTGCGCTCCGGCCTCAAGCTCGACCAGGCGGGCCTCGAACTCGCCAATGTCGGCATCGTTTCGGTCTATCGGCGTGGCGACGGTCGGCTGGGGCGTGACCTGCGCCGCGTTCGCGGCCTGATCGGCGCGGGGCTGACGCTCGACGAGATGGCGGCGCTTGAAGCGCCCTGGTTCCTCGACCAGGCGCACGCCGGCGCCTATGCCAGCGCGGTCTTCGCCAGCAACGCCGCCCTCGCCGGAGCCTTGGGGATCGAGCGGAGCGGCCATGCCCCATTCTGCGTGCTGCATCCGGACGACGACGATCCGGAAACCTGCCGTGCCCTGGAGCGGGTGGTCGAGGCCGAGGCGAAGCGCCGCGGCCTGCTGTTCGATCGCGGCGGAAGCTTCGGTTTCCGTGGCCACCGCTTCGAGGCGGTGATCCCCGATCCGGCTCAGGGCCGGCCGTTCCTGCGCATCGCCATGGGCGCGCGGGCCGGCTGGTCGCGAGACGGGATCATCGAGCTGCTGGCGCGTCTTCTGCCCGAATGGAAGCGCAAGATGCATGAAGCGGGGCCGGCGGCGGCCGAGTGAGACTGCGCCATCCTCGATGGAAGGTGCCCTCTCATGCGTTCCCAAGGCCTCAACACGCTTTTCGCTTCCGCCTGCGGCGCCCATGCGGCGGACCAGCTGGCGCTCGCGGCGCTGCCCCTCACCGCCTCGCTGGCACTCGGGGCGGGCGCCGGCACCGTCGCCGCCCTGGTCGCGGCCCAGGCGGCGGCCTGGCTGGTGGTCTCGCTGCCGGCGGGTATCCTGATCGACAGGGTGTCGCGCAAGTGGGTGCTGGTCTGCTGCCAGTTCGTCGCCGCCGCCGCCCTGGCCCTGGCGGCCATCGCCGCCGCGCTGGGTTTCACGCCGCTCCTGGGCTTCGGCGCCTTTGTCGCCGCCACCGGCATCGTCGTCTTCGTGCTGACCGCCACCTCGCTCATGCCGGCCCTGGTGGAGGCGAAGCGTCTGCCGGCAGCCAATGCCCGCATCGAACTCGCCCGCGCCATCGTCACCCTGGCGGCACCGGTCGTCGTCGGCTGGCTGGCGACCCGCGGAAGCCCGGCCGCCGGCTATGGCCTGGCGGCGCTGGCGGCGGGGTTCGCCGCGCTGGCCGGCCTGCGGCTCGACGTGCCGTCCCTCCCGCCGGGGCCCCGGCTGCCGTTGCGAGCTGCCCTGTCGGATGGGCTTCGGCATGTGGTGGAGCAACCTCTGCTTCGCAACATCGGGCTCTGCGCCATCTTCTGGAACGCAGCGTTCTTCGCGCTCCTCGCCGTCTTCGTGCCATTCGCGCTCGACGTGGTGCGCCTCACCCCGGCCGAGATCGGCTTGGCTCAGGGGGCGCTCGGTGCCGGGTCGATCATCGGCGCGCTCTCGGCCGCCCATGTGCTGCGCCGCGTCGCACCGCGCGTGGTGCTGCTCGCCGGTCCCGGCCTGTCGCTCGCCGCCGCCGGGCTCCTGCTGGCCGCGACGGAGGCGAACGGCTTCCTGCTCGCCGCCGGCGGCTTCGCACTGATCGGCTTCGGGCCGATGCAGTGGTCGATCTGCCAGCAGACCCTGCGTCAGCTGGTGACACCGCCGGGTCTGCTCGGCCGGGTCAACGCGACGATCCAGCTCGCCATCTACGGCATCCGCCCGATCGGGGCGCTCGCCGGTGGGGCGGTGGCGGCCGCTTACGGCCCGGCCGCGGCCGTGTGGCTGGTGGCCGGCCTGTTCCTGCTTTCGAGCCTTGTGCCGGTCCTCACCGGCCTCGGCCGCCTTCAGGCGATGCCCGAGGCGGTCCGTGCCGGCTGACTACCGTCCCTGGAAGCGAGGCTCGCGCTTTTCCAGGAAAGCCTTCACCCCCTCCTTCATGTCCTGGGTCTGCATCAGCGGCAGAAGCTGCAGGAACACGTGATGCACATGCTCGTTGAAGGGCTCGTTCCAGGCCATGCGCATCATCCGCTTGGCCGCCTGGATGGCGAGGGGGGCATTGGCGGCGATCTCGGCGGCGAGCGCCTTCGCCGCCGGCATCACCTCCGCCTCCGGGACGACGGTCGAGACCAGGCCGAGGTCGAGGCTCTGCCGGGCGGAGAGGGTCCGGCCGGTGAAAATGATCTCCGCCGCCTTCGACCAGCCGACCAGCCGCGGCAGATACCAGGTGCCGCCCGACTCGGGCAGGATGCCGCGCTTGGCATATGAGGCGGCGAGCTTCGCCTTCTCGCCCATGATGCGGATATCGGCGCCCAGCGCGAGGTCGAGGCCATAGCCGGCCGCCGACCCGTTCAGGGCACAGATAACCGGCTTGTCCATCGCATGCAGGACGGGCGGCGGCGTGTTGCGCAAGTCGATGTTGGTCGGGGCGGCCCCGGAACCGACCGACAGGTTGTCGGTGCCCTTCGCCTGCGCCTCCAGGTTCATGCCTGCGCAGAAGGCCCTGCCGGCGCCGGTCAGGATGACGGCACGGACCTCATTGTCCTCGTTCGCCTGCACCAGCAGCTGCGTGAGCCGCTTCAGCATGGGGCCGGAGATGGTGTTCATCCGGTGCGGTGCGTTCAGCGTTATTGTGCCGATCGCGTCCTCCACCTGCCAGAGAACCTCGTCCTCGCCGTTCATGACCGTTCCTCCGCTGTCTCGACAGCGGTTTACAGCACGGGCGCATCCAGCAGAAGCCGCCCCTCGCGATCCTCCACCTCCAGCACGTAGATGTCGGGATCGCGGGCGACCGCCTTGTCGATGGCGGCTTCCGTCTGCTCGTCCGCCTGCGCGCCGGTCTTCATCCAGGCCGCCTGGCCGGTCCTGTCGTAGGTCTGGCTCAGCAGGATCGACTGGCCCTGGCCCAGCGCGATCTTGACCAGGATGGCTCCGGCATCGGGATCGCCCTTGCGGCGGCGATAGACGCCGATGCCGAGGCGGTCGTAGCGGCGGATCAGCGCGGCGACGCGCAGGTCGCTTTTCAGTCGGGGTTCGGCCATAGAGGCGAGCTTAGCGTATAGTGTTCACGACATGTCCTCGGTTCTCGCAACCTCCCGGCCCGCTTCCCGGATCATCCTGCCCGACGTGCCTTCGATCGCAGTGGGGCCGACGGGTGTGGCCTGGGTCACCCCGGACGGGGAGATCGCAGAGCTCAGCCATGCCCAGGCGCGCGGGCGGCTGGAGAAGCAGACGCCCATGCTGGCGCACGCTCCTTCCCTGGCGGCCAGGATCGAGGCCCAGCGCTTTCCGGCCTTCGACGTGCTGGAGCTCTTCGCCTTCGTGCGGCCGGCCCGCTTCTGCCTGCCGACGCCGCGGGGCCTCGCCCGTGCGCTCGGGCTGGACCTGCCGCGCGACCGGGTGGGGGAGGCTCTGGTCCTCCCCGAGGCGGCTTCGCTGCTGCTCGCCGAACTGGCGAACATCGATCCGCGACGGATCAACGAGGCGGCCGCCATCGCCACCACCATGGGCAAGGGCGGCTGGCCCTGGACGCCGGCGGTGCTGGCTGCGCTGGGCGAGCCCGAGCAGCGGCTCGGTCCCTATGGGGGGCTCGACGTCTGGAACCGGCTGGCGGAGTGGAGTGACCGTGCCCCGCCGCCGCCGCCGGAAGAGACCGGCATCGCCCCCCAGGCCGCGCGCGAGCGGCTGGCGCAACTCGTCGGTCCCGGTGCGGAGGCGCGGCCGGCACAGGCCGATTATGCCGGCATCGTCGCCCATGCCTTCGCGCCGCGTGACCAGGCGGGCGAGCCCAACATGGTGCTGGCGGAGGCCGGGACCGGGATCGGCAAGACGCTCGGCTACGTCGCGCCGGCGAGCCTCTGGGCCGAACGCAGCGGCTCCAGCGTCTGGATCTCCACATACACCAAGAACCTGCAGCGCCAGATCGATCAGGAACTGGACCGGCTCTATCCCGATCCGGCCGAGAAGGCCGAGAAAGTGGTGATCAGGAAGGGGCGCGAGAACTACCTCTGTCTCCTGAACCTCGAGGAAGCGGCGCAGGGCGGGGCCATGCGCGCCGCCGACGCGGTTTCGCTCGGCCTCATGGCGCGCTGGGCGCGGGAGACCCGCGACGGCGACATGGTGGGGGGCGACTTCCCCTCCTGGCTTTCCGGCCTGCTCGGGCCGGCGCGCACGCTCGGTCTCACGGATCAGCGCGGCGAATGCGTCTACTCCGCCTGCCCGCACTACAAGAAGTGCTTCATCGAGAAGGCGGGGCGGAAGTCCCGTCACGCCCAGATCGTCATCGCCAACCACGCGCTGGTCATGCATCAGGCGGCGCGGGGCGCGGTCGCCCCGGCCGATCGGCCGACCCGCTATGTCTTCGACGAGGGCCATCACGTCTTCGATGCCGCCGACAGCACCTTTGCCGGCTTCCTGTCGGGCGGCGAGGGCATGGACCTGCGCCGATGGCTGCGCGGGCCCGAGGGCGGCCGGCGCAGCCGGGCCCGCGGCCTGAAGCGGCGGATCGGCGATCTGGTGGGAGCGGAGGAGTCGGATGCGGCCAGGGCGCTCGCCTCGACGGTCGCGGCCGCGGCTGTGCTGCCTGCCGAGGGCTGGCTCGGCCGCATCGCCGAGAACCGGCCGGAGGGCCCGGCCGAAACCTTCCTCGCCCGCTTGCGCGACCAGGTGCTGGCCCGGGCCAGGGATCCGGAAGGACCCTACGGACTGGAAACCGGGACGGAGGAGCCGGTCCCGGGCCTGGTCGACGCCGCGCTGGCGCTCGCGGATGCGCTGGGCCGCCTGCACGGGCCGTTGCGGGCGCTCGCCGCGGGCCTGGCGGCCAAGCTCGACGACGAGGCCGAGGAGCTCGATACCGGTTCACGTATCCGCATCGACGCGGCCGTGCGCGGCATCGACCGGCGGGCCAAGATGCTCGAAGCCTGGATGGGGATGCTGCGCAGCCTCGAACGCGGACCCGAGGATGCCTTCGTCGACTGGCTGTCGGTCGAACGGATCGGCGGGCGGGACGTCGATGCCGGCCTCAACCGGCGCTGGATCGATCCCACCGTGCCCTTCGCGCAGTCGCTCCTGGTGCATGCGCATGGGGTGCTGATCACCTCGGCCACCCTGCGCGACCGCAGCGCGGAAGCCGACGAGGAGGCGCATTGGCGCACGGCCGAGATGCGGACCGGCGCGCAGCACCTCGCGCTGCCCGCCGTGCGCACCAGCCTCGCCTCGCCCTTCGACTATGCGAACCGGACGCGCGTGCTGGTGGTGACCGACGTGCGGCGCGAGGATGCCGACCAGGTTTCCGCCGCCTACCGCGAACTGTTCCTGGCGGCCGGCGGCGGGGCGCTCGGTCTCTTCACCGCCATCTGGCGGCTGCGGGCGGTCAGGAAGAAGATCGCGTCGCACCTGGACGAGGCCGGCATCCCGCTGCTCGCCCAGCATGTCGACGGCATGGACACGCCGACACTGATCGACATCTTCCGCGGCGAGGAGGATGCCTGCCTGCTCGGCACCGATGCGGTGCGCGACGGCGTCGACGTGCCCGGCCGCTCGCTCCGGCTCATCGTCTTCGACCGCGTGCCCTGGCCGCGACCCGACATCCTCCACCGAGAGAGGAAGAAGCTGTTCGGCCGCCAGGCCTATGACGACATGATCACCCGGCTGCGCCTGAAGCAGGCCTTCGGCCGGCTGGTGCGCCGGGCGGACGACAAGGGCGTCTTCGTCATGCTCGACGCCATGCTGCCCTCGCGGCTCCTCACAGCCTTCCCGCCGGAGGTGGAGGCGCAACGCCTCGGCCTGAAGGAAGCGATCGCGCTGACGCGGGGTTTTCTCGCGCCGGATCGGCCCTAGTTCCCGCCGGCGTCCATCAGCTGCAGATTGTTCTGCGCCGCATCCCCCGCTGGGGTACCGGAGGCGATTTCGATCACCTTCAGCCAGTCGGCACGGGCGCCGCGGACATCGCCCCTGGCCTTCTTCAGATGACCGCGTTCCAGCAGCGCCTCGACCTGCTCGCGGTCCAGGAACAGCGCCCGGTCGGCATCCTCCATGGCGCCGCCCATGTCGCCCAGCGCCCGCTTGGCGGCGGCGCGGAAGGCGAGGGCGTCGGCGCGTTCGCTGTCGATCCTGACGGCGGCGTCGAGATCTGCCAGCGCCTCCCTGAAGGCCTCGCGCGCGGCGCGGGCGCGGGCGCGGTCGATCAGCAGATCGGCATCGCCCGGCTGCAGCGCCAGGGCAGAAGTGAGCGCCGCATCGGCCCGGTCGGGAAAGCCGGCCAGCAGCCAGGCATTGCCGGCCTGGCTCAACACTTCCGGCACCAGCTGGCCGGCCGAGTGGCGCAGTTCCTGTGCCAGCTTCTCCAGCCGGTCCGCGGCGTCGGCATATTGCCTCAGCTGCACCAGGGCCATGGCGATGCAGTGCCGGGCCGGGGCGCCGCCGCCGCGGTCGCGCCAGGCGAGGGCGCTGTCGAAGGCCTCCTCCGGCCGGCGGGCGGCGAGGGTCAGGCAGTTCTGGTACTGCTGGTCGTCGGGTGCCGGCCGATCGCTGCGCGGGGGGGCCGCAAGGGCGTCGCCCATCGCCAGCAGGGCGAGAAGAAGGGGGAGCGCGCGTTTCACCGCGTGGTGCTATCACGACGGGGCGTGATTGCCCATCGGTCTCGAGGAGGGGCGGCATGACGCCGCGTCTGTTCTGCTTCGGCTATTCCTATTGCGCCCGCGCCCTGGCGGCCCGGCTTCGGCCGCAGGGGTTCGAGATTCGCGGCACAAGCCGCTCGCCGGACCGGAGCGGGGAAGTGCTGCCCTTCGACGGCGACACCCCGCTGGATCCCGCCGCCCTCGCGGGCAGCACGCATCTTCTTCTCTCCATACCGCCGGGACCGGGGGGCGATCCCGTGCTGCGGCTGCACCGCGACGTCCTGGCCGCGCTGCCCGACCTGCGTTGGATCGGCTATCTCTCCACCACGGGCGTCTATGGCGACCGCAAGGGTGAATGGGTCGACGAGGACAGTCCGCTCCTTCCGGAATCGCCGCGCGCGCGCCGGCGGGCCGAGGCGGAGGCCGCCTGGCTCGCCTTTGGTGCCGGGATCGGCGTTCCTGCGCATGTCTTCCGGCTGGCCGGGATCTACGGCCCGGGGCGCAGCACGCTAGACCAGGTGCGGCAAGGTCGGGCTCAGCGGATCGACAGGCCTGGTCAGGTCTTCTCGCGCATCCATGTCGAGGACATCGCCACCGTGCTGGAAGCCTCGATCCGCCGGCCGGCGCCGGGCGGGCGGATCTACAACGTCTGCGACGACGAGCCCGCGGCACCCGCCGACGTCGTGGCGGAAGCCTGCCGTCTGCTCGGGATGCCGCTGCCCCCGCTGATCCCCTTCGATACGGCGAACCTTTCGGACATGGGACGCAGCTTCTGGGCCGACAACCGCCGGGTGCGCAACGACAGGATCAAGAGGGATCTCGGCGTGCGGCTGCTCTATCCCAGCTATCGCGAAGGATTGGCTGCGCTCGCCGCCGACGGGGAATCTTAAGGTATTTCATGTAAAGTGGTTTCGCTCGCGGCGGTTTCGGAACCGCGCCCAGAGTTGAGATGAGCGACCATAATCTCCTGCCGATGTCGGCCGGCCCGGCGGTGCCGCAGCCGGGCCGGCGCTACATCCGCCTGTCGTTGCAGACGGCCTGTCTGCTGACCGTGGCCGGCTGCCTGTACGGTCTGCTCGTCGCCGGTCCGCTGGGCCTGCTCAGTCCGCTCGAATGGATCACCGTGCCGTCCGCGCTGCTCGTCTGCACGGCCTCGTTCTTCGCCGTTCGCGTGCTGACGATGGAGGGGCTGCTCCGCCTGGCCAAGGGCCTTTCGGCCTTCTTCTGCCTCTACCTTCTCGTGAACACCCTGAACGCCCTGTTCCAGGTCGAGGATGGTTTTGCGCCGGTTCTCTACCTGATCTGGTACGTACCGGTTTACATCTTCGTCTACTCGACCTGCGAGAAGCCCTTCGCCAACTGGGTTTCGGTGCCGACCAGCATCGTCGCGCTGGTGGCCGTGATCGTGGAGATCGCCAGCGAGGGCGGGGCCGCGTTTGGCCGGATGCGGACCGCGGCACTGGTCATTTTCGTGCTTTCACATTTCGTCGGCATCGTGCTGCTGATCGGAGTGGCGCGCTTCCGCGAGAGGTTCGCCACCGAACGGGCCAAGGCGGCCATGGCGGCGGAACGCCTGGCGGAGACGCAACATCTGCTCCAGCAACTGAGCGTGAGCGAGGCGCGCTTTCGCAGCCTTGTCGAACACTCGCTCGACGTCATCTGTGTCCTGGACTCCGATGGCCGCTTCGTCGATGTGGGGCCTCGTGCGCGCGACGTCTGGGGCCAGGAACCGTGCAACCTCGCTGGGCGGCGACTGATCGAGATCGTCACCGCCGAGGACCGCCCGGACGCACAGCGCTTTCTGGCCGAGGCGGCGGCCCGCGACGGCGCGGTCAGCCTGGAGTTCCGCATCAACGGCCGCGACGGGCCCGTCCCCATGCTGTGGCTCGGCCGCTGGCTGAAGGAGGACGGTGCGTTCTACCTTGCCGCGCGCGACATGACCGACCGGCTCGCCACGGAGATGCGGCTGCGCCAGTCCCAGAAGCTGGAGGCGCTCGGCCAGCTGACGGGCGGCATCGCGCATGATTTCAACAACCTGTTGACCGTCGTTGTCGGCAATGCCGACGCGATCGAGCATGGGTCGGACGATCCGACCATGCGACCGCTGGCGGCCCTGATCCGCCGTGCCGCCGAACGCGGTGCCGATCTGACCCGCCGGCTGCTGAGCTTCGCGCGCCGCCAGTCGCTCCAGCCGATGCCGGTGGACGTCGGCATGCTGGTGCAATCGACGGCCGGGCTGCTTGGCCGCGCGCTGGGCGAAGGCATCCGGGTCGAGGTCGAGGTGGCCGCGCCGGCCTGCTGGAGCGTAGTCGATCCCGCCGGGCTGGAGACGGCCATCCTGAACCTCGCCCTGAACGCCCGTGACGCGATGCCGGCCGGCGGTCGCGTCACGCTTCGCGTCGACCGCGTCCAGGAGCTTCCCGGCTTGGCAGCGGGGCAGGAAGGATCGGGCAAGGGTCCCTATGTCGTGGTGCAGGTCGCCGACCAGGGTGAGGGGATGAGCGCCGAGATTCGGGAGCGCGCCTTCGAACCCTTCTTCACGACCAAGCCGGCCGGGCAGGGGACGGGGATGGGCCTGCCCGCCGTACACGGCTTCGTGCTGCAGTCGGGCGGCGACATGCGACTGGAGAGCGAGTGCGGCAGGGGCACCGTGGTGACGCTCTACCTGAAGGCCAGCGCGCCCGGGGGACGCTCCGCCGGGTCGGCCGAGGTCGTGCCGGACATGGGCCGGGCGCCGGTCGGCCGCATCCTGGCGGTCGAGGATGACCCGCTGCTCCGGGAGTCGGTCGCCGAGCAGATCGTCACGCTCGGCTATGCGGTGGACATCGTCGGCGACGTCGCCTCGGCGCTGAGAAAGCTGGAGGAGGGGCGCCGGTACGATCTCGTCTTCTCCGACATCGTCATGCCGGGCGGCCTGAGCGGCTTCGACCTGGCACGGACGGTACGCGAACGCTGGCCCGGATTGCCGGTGTTGCTCACGACGGGCTACAGCGACGAGGAGCGCCTGTCCGGGGGCAGGCCGGGTCCCGACTTCCCCGTCCTGCGCAAACCCTACACGCTGCCCATCCTCGCAACGCGGCTGCGTGAGGCGATCAGCGGCTGAGTTCCAGGCAGAGGGTCTCCACCGTCGCCGCCAGTCGCTCGATGTCGGCAGGCGTGGAAAGGCGGTGATCGCCTTCCTTCACCAGCGTCAGCGTGGCGTCCGCGCCGGGCTTGAGCGCCGCGATCAACCTCAGGGAATGCTCCCAAGGGACATCGGGGTCCCTCATGCCGTGCAGCAGGCGCACCGGGCAATCGAGCGCCGCGATCCTGTCCAGCACCAAGTGATTCCGGCCCTCCTCGATCAGCTTCATGGTGATCTCATAGGGTTGCTCGGAATAGGCGGAAGGCCGGCGCCACACACCCGTCGTCTCCAGCGTCGTGCGCGCCTCCGGAGGCAGCCCGGGCCAGAGAAGCGCCTGGGTGAAGTCGGGCGCGGGCGCGATCCCGACCAGACCCTTCACCCGGTGCGGGCGGGCCAGTGCGGCGAGAAGCATCATCCAGCCACCCATCGATGACCCGACCACCACCAGCGGTCCCGGGGCCACCTCGTCGATCACCTGAAGCGTATCGGCTTTCCAGCGGCCGACCGTCGCCTCCAGGAAGTCGCCGGCCGACTCGCCGTGTGCGAAGTAGTCGAAGCGCAGATAGGCCCGTCCGGCCGCGCGGCAGGCGGCTTCGAGCGCCACGGCTTTCGTCCCCGTCATGTCGGATTTGAAGCCGCCGCAGAACACGACGCCCGGCGTCTTGCCGGGGGTGGCGCGATAGGCGATGGTCGATCCATCGGGTCGGGCGAGTCGGGAAGGTGCGGCTTGGGCCGTCATTGGGCACCGGAGGAAGGCGGATTGCAGGGCTCGGGCGAAGCTAGCATCGCTCAGGCCGCACCGGAACGGCGCGGCTACGCGGTCATGCAGGTCGTTCCCGCGCTGGAAGCCGGGGGGGCGGAGCGGACGACGGTGGAGATCGCGCTCGCCCTGGTTCGCGCGGGGTATCGCGCCATCGTGGCTTCCGAAGGCGGGCCGATGGTGCGCGAGGTGGAGCGCGCCGGGGCCACCCATGTGACGCTGCCGCTGACGAGCAAGAACCCTTTCGTCATCCGGCGCAACGCCGACCTCCTGGCCAAGGCGGCACGCGAGACCGGCACCCGGCTGATGCACGTGCGCTCGCGCGCCCCCGCCTGGAGCGTGCGCCGGGCGGCTCGCCTGGTCGGCGTACCCTGGGTGAGCACGTTCCACGGCATCTACGAGCACAAGAGCTTTCTCAAGCGCCGCTACAACTCGGTAATGCTGGCCGCCGACATGGTGATCGCCAATTCGGCCTTCACGGCGAAGCATATTCACGACGTCTACGGCGTCGGCGCCAACCGCGTCAGCACCATCCCGCGCGGGATCGACCTCGACCGTTTCGATCCGGATCGGGTCTCCGCCGAACGCGTGATCGCGCTGGCCCAGTCATGGCGCCTGCCCGACGGAGTGCCGGTGGCTCTGTTGCCCGCGCGCATGGTCGAAGGCAAGGGCCAAGCCACCTTCGTCGAGGCCTTGTCCCTGATCCCGCGGGGCGAGGTGATCGGTCTCATTCTGGCGCCGGCCGGCGGTTCGCCACGCTTCCGGCAGCGGCTGCTGGCGCTGGCGGAAGCGCGGGGGCTCGGCGGCTATCTGCGCCTGATCGATGGGTGCCGTGACATGGCGGCCGCCTACATGCTGGCCGATGTGGTGGTGTCGCCGTCGATCTATCCGGAATCCTTCGGCCGCGTGGTGGCGGAGGCCCAGGCGATGGGCCGCCCCGTCATCGCCAGCGACAACGGCGCGGCCGGCGAGATCCTGCGCGCGGGCGAGACCGGCTGGCTCACGCCGCCGGGCGATGCGCGCGCGCTCGCGGCCGTGATCCAGTCCGCGGTCCGGCTAGACCCCGAGACGCGGGCGGCCGTGGCCCAGGCGGCACACGCCCATATCGCCGCGCATTTCGATCTCGAGACCATGTGCGCGCGCACCCTCCATCTCTATGCCGGATTGATGACGGTTTGAGACCGCCGCGCCGCATCCTCGTGATCAAGCACGGTGCCCTCGGCGACATGGTGCTCGCGACCGGTGCCTTTGCCGCCCTGCGCGGCCATCACGGCGGCGACCACGTCACCCTCCTGACCACACCGGCGTTCGAATCCCTGGGCCGTGACAGCGGACTTTTCGACGCGGTGGAGGTCGATCGGCGGTTGCGTGCGCCCTTCGCCTTCCTCGCCCAGGTGATCCGCCTGCGGCGCGCCCGCTTCGATGTCGTCTACGACCTGCAGGGGTCGGACCGTGCGGCGTTCTACCGGATCCTCACCTGGCCGCGAACCCGTCGCTGGTCCCGCCCGAACCCGAAGGAGCGGGCGTTGCCGCCGCAGGAGCGCCATGCCGCCCAGCTCCATCGCAGCGGCGTGCGTATCGTGCCCGCACCCAACGTCGGATTCCTGGACGGCGATCTTGCACGGTTCGATCTGCCCGCGCGCTTCGTTCTGATGGCGCCGGGCAGTGCCGAGGACCGTCCGGAAAAGCGCTGGCCCTGGCAGGATTACGTCGAGGTGGCGAAGCGGCTCCGTCTTCCCGTTGTCCTGGTCGGGACACGCGCGGAGAGCGACGTCACGAACCGTATCGCGGGAGCGGCGCCGGAGGCGATCGATCTGTGCAGCAGGACGACGCTCGGCGAACTCGCCGCTCTCGCCCGACGCGCCCGCGTCGCCATCGGCAACGATACCGGGCCGATGCACGTCTTCGCCGCCGCGGGCTGTCCCTCGGTGGTGATTTTCACCGCGACCGGCGATCCCGCCGTCAGCGCGCCACTGGGATCCCATGTGGAAGTATGCATGGATGCGCGTCCCGACGACGTGGTCAGGGCAGCGGGCCGGGTGGCCCCTTGAATTCGACCGTGTTGCCTTCCGGATCGCTGAAATAGACCGAAGGGCCCTCTCCCTCCGCGCCGTAGCGCAATACGACTTCACCGGGCGCGATCCCGTGCGGCTGCAGACGCGCGGCGATGGCCGTCGGATCGAAGGGTTCGATACGCAGGCACAGGTGATCCATGTTCACCCCGGCCTCATCGCCGCGACCGGCGAGGAGGTCGATCATCGACCGGCCCGCCCGCATCTGGACGAGACCGAGCCGGTCGAGCCTGCGCTCCTCCTTGCAGCCGACGGCGTCGCGATAGAAGGCGACCATCTTCTCGAGGTCGCGAGCATGGATCACGACATGGTCGAGACCGAGGAGGGAAAAGCTCATGACGCACCGAACTCCGAAAGCAGGCGGCGGGCCGAAGTCGCGGGATTGGCCCGGCCGGCGGCGACCTCTCCCTCGATCTTCGGCAGAAGCGCGGCGATGCGGGTATTGCCGCGGAAGGCCTCCACCAGACCCTCGCGGATTTCCGTCCAGAGCCACAACGCCGCCTGCCTGCCGCGCTGCGCGCGCAGGCCGCCTCCCGCCTCCGCGGCCCCGCGATAGTCGCCGATCGCCTCCCAGATCTCCTCCAGCCCCTCGCGGTGGTAGGCGGAAGCGAGCAGCACGCGGGCGCGCCAGTAGGGTACCTTCGGCCGCATCAGGCGGAGGGCGCTGCCGTACTCGGTGGCGGCCAGACGGGCCGCGGGGAGCAGATCACCGTCCGCCTTGTTGACGATCACCAGATCGGCCAGTTCCATGATGCCGCGCTTGATGCCCTGCAGTTCGTCGCCGCCGCCCGGGGCGAGCAGCAGCATGAACAGATCGACCATCTCGGCCACCGTGGTCTCGGATTGCCCGACGCCCACGGTCTCGATCAGGACCACGTCATAGCCGGCCGCCTCCGCCAGCAGCATCGCCTCACGCGTACGCCGTGCCACGCCTCCGAGGCTGCGGCCGGCGGGAGTCGGGCGGATGAAGGCGTTGGGATCGCGCGCCAACTCTTCCATCCTTGTCTTGTCGCCGAGGATCGAGCCTCCCGACAGGCTGGAAGAGGGGTCGACGGCCAGCACCGCCACCCTGAGGCCCCTCTGCGTGAGGTGGCGCCCGAAGCTCTCGATGAAGGTCGACTTGCCCACGCCCGGCGTACCGGTGATGCCGAGGCGGATCGCCTTGCCCGTCGCCGGGAGGACCCGGTCGATGACGGCTTCGGCCATGGCCCGGTGGTCGGACCGGGTGGACTCGGCAAGCGTGATGGCCCGGGCCAGGGCGCGCCGCTCGCCGGAAAGGAGCGCGGCGGTGATCCGATCGACATCGGTGTCGCGACGAAAGTCGCGGGAAGTTGAGGGAACCTGTGACATCTCCGGCACCTTAGCCAAACGACGGCCCCGCGTCAGGGCTTGCGAACGGATCATTCCCGACACATGGTAGTTCCATGAAGCTCCTTCTGGCCCTTGCCCTGGTGCTCCCCGTCGCCGCGCACGGTGCGGAGCACAAGGTCGCTTTCGGCTATGACGTCCGTTTCGTCGGGTTGTTCGACATGGTGCTGGAGGGCGAAGCGGATTTCCGCGCGGGCAGCTACGCCGTCGCCATGCAACTCGCCACGACCGGCATGGGCGACGCGATCGCACGGTTCCGCATGCAGGCGCGAAGCGAAGGGGTGATCGCCTCTCCGGCGATGCCGCGGCACCATGTTCAGGCCACGCAGAGCCGGATGTACAACCGCCGGACGGTCACAATCCGCTACGACGAAACCGGCCTGCCCACGGCCGAGGTGACACCGCCACCGAGTACGGACGATCGGGATCCCGTCACGCCCGAACAGGCCAGGGGCGCGGTGGACCTGTTGTCGGCGCTGGCGCGTTCCGTCCAGGCGGATTCGCCGGAAGCCGCTTGCCGGGGGCGCATTCCTGTCTTCGACGGGCGGCGGCGCTACGACCTGCTGCCGCAGGCGGCCGGAACGGACAAGCTGGAGCCGCCGGCCACCGGCAGTTTCGCCGGCCCCGCTCTTCGCTGCATCATGAAGCAGGAGCGTATCGCGGGGTTCAAGCGTACCGACAAGGACGGCCAGCGAGGTGAGGCACTGGCGTTCACCGTATGGATGGCGCGTCCCCAGGGTTGGCCGGTGGTGATGCCAGTTCGGATCGAGACGGAGAGCGGCTATGGCCGCGTGATCAGCCATATTTCCCGGCTGGAGGTGGACGGCGCTTCGATCGATCTTCAGCGCCCGTAGTTCGATCAGCGCCCGTAGTTCGATCAGCGCCCGTAGATCAGGACGGGCACCTCCATGTCGAGATAGACGTCCTTGATCTCGGCCACGGGCCGCAATCCGCGATGTTCGAAAAAGCTGCAGGCTCGCCTGTTCTCCCGCAGGACATGGGTGAAGATGCCGGGGCCGCAGCGCTCGACCGCATCGTCGAACATGACCCTACCCGCCCCATGCTCCTCGTGCTCCGGATGGACCTGCATGGTCCACAGGCGTGAACGCTCGGCCGCGAAGAAGGCGACCATCTCCCCGGCCTGTTCGGCGACGCGCACGATGTAGTGGGGCGCCTTCCCTTCCAGGCCGCGCCGCCAGATATAGGGTATGCGGACCAGCCAGGACTCGATCAGTTCGAGTGGCATGAAGGGGGCGTAGTTGTGCTTCCAGGCCGCGATGTCGATCGCGGCGATTGCCGCCACGTCCGCGGGCGTCGCCGTGCGAAGGGTTGTCTGGGGACGGAGGTCCGCCTTCACGCGGCCTCGCGCCCGCGCTGCAACAGGGCCAGGATCTCGGCCGCAGCATGCACGAGGTTGGTGCCGGGTCCGTATATGGCCGCGACGCCCGCCTCGCGCAGGAAGGGGTAGTCCTGCTGCGGGATGACGCCGCCGAC
>VFQQ010001205.1_pt1 | contig 38358 bp, 65 predicted proteins | sample 3512341 | NCBI WGS metagenome assembly VFQQ01 (sample SAMN10412373, study PRJNA504923) | tailings metagenome | isolation source: Relicate 2 Philex TSF1 revegetated site | place: Philippines: Tuba, Benguet | collected 2017-08-29 | reverse complement strand
GGCAATGGAGGGTGATGGCGGCTGTGCATGGGCAGCACTGGAGGGTGATTTGTGAGCCTTCGGTAGCGGCAGAGCGGCAATGGAGGGTGATGGCGGCAGCGCCTGGGCAGCACTGGAGGGTGATTTGTGAGCCCACGGCAGCAGTTGCCCCTGGGTGGTGCATCTGGTGCAGCGCTACTCAATTAGCATTGCCATTAGGACTATATCAGCAGGCGTATCAGTGTTGGTCGGCACCTTCTACCTTTCGGCATGGAATGCTCCAGGCCATGGCTGCCTTCGTGGGGATGGTTTTTGCCGCCCTCCACCCCCGCTCGCTGTGCAGATGTATAGACCATTCTATGTGCGCACGCTGACTTCACAAAATATGTTGATGCATAGAAATTTGGCTTATCTTGGTTCTGACCGGCTTGCATCGACAGCGACGCTCATCGTCGGCACCGCCGCCGGCGGGCGGGCACAGCAGCAACTGCACATGGGCCGCCATCGCAATTGGGCGCGCTCGTGATCAGCTATGGCTGCCCGTGAGTGGGGCGGGCCGCCCCCGCTCCCTCCCGAGCCGCCCCCGCCTTTGCCTCCCGAGGCCTGGGCTGCTGGGCCAGCTGCTGCACACCCTTTTCGACCTCAGCAACCGGCCCACTGGCATGATGAGCAGCTGGATGCGTTCGGCAGGCCGCTGGCGCGCGGGTCGAACCCTGCGCAGCGCCACGCGCTGCCACCAGACCAGCACGCCTTGTACGTGCAACATGCGGGTGGTGGGAAAGGTGTCAAGCGCGGCGGCGCGCCACACCCAGCTCCAGGCAGCAAGGCGGCACGCCGAGCGGCGGCGGCGGCAGCGGCGCAGCTGGCGGCGCTTCCGGCCGCTGCTAGCGGCGATTACCTGGACGTTTACCCCGCTGTCAAGCAGCTGATGCAGCGCTTCAAGTGAGGCGGGGAGGCGCTGGCCGGGTGTGGGTCGATTTGATCAGCCTGGCACAGCTTTCCTGTTGTCTGATGACATGGCGCTCTGGCTGCCCCTGTGCGCTTTCCTTCATGGCTGCCCCCTGCCCGTCCCGTATGAATGTTCTGCAGGAATCGAGGCATCGAGAAGTTCCCGCTGGGGGTGCTGAACGAGTATGCCGCACGACTGATGCTGCAGGTGGGTGCTGCTTTGGGTTCAGCCTCGGTTGAGCGGGCCAGGCGCAGCAGCTGGCGACAGCTAGGCGGTGCAGCGGCGTGCAATGCTAGGGGATGTTGCCCATCAAGTGCGCTCTGTGCATTACAGCAGTGACAACATTGAATTGCTGCTGCTTGCCCACGCTGCGCCTGCTGCAGGTCACTTTCCACTCCGAGCAGGCCAGCCAGGCGGGCGGCTTTCGCGTGGAGGCGCGCCTGACCAGTGAGACTGCTCGCTTGTGCTCTGCAAACCATGTCCTTGAGCGATGCAGCTGGCTTGACAACCTATCTGGCCCGCTCAACCACCCAACCGCCTGTGCCCTGGTTGCAGACAAGCGCGGGGACGAAACTGTGGAGACCGGCACGGGCCTGGCTCGCAACAAGCAGACCGGCAAGCAGGCAAGGGGGAGGGTGTGGAGGGCAAGGGGCAGGCGTGGGGCTGCAAGCAGCAAGGCATGCTGCGCGGCTGCAGCAGCTGCTGCTCCATCTGTGCGCTTTTCTGCTCAGCCAACCCATACTGCACCCTGCCCCAACTTCCCTGCAATAGCTGGCGGCTGCTGCACTGCTGGAGCGCCTCCTTGAGACAACAGTGGACGAGGAGCAGCTGCTGGACCCGAATGCCGGCAAGCCGGCTGAAGACAAGCGCAAGAAGTATGGGCAGGTGGGCACAATTTGTGGATAATGAAAGGGTTTGAAGGGCGAAGCAGCTGTGGGGGCTGGGCTGAGGGCCGAGCACTCCACCGCCTGCCTGCTCGATCGGCGGCGGCAACCGCTCTTCAGCCCATTCACGAGCGTCCTGGCACCTGCCCCCACCTGCTTTGTCCTCAACAGGTGCAAGTGAAGCCGGGCCTGGGCGCCGACCCCTCTGCCGCCAGCTTCAGCAGCAGCCGCTTTGGCCGCAGCAGCAGCTTCGGCAGCTTTGGGGGCTATGGAGCAGGCGGCTATGCCGCGGCCCTTGCGCACCGCCGCCGGGCGGGCGGCTTTGGAGGCTCGCCGGGTTTTGTGCGGGGAGGGGCGCTGGTGCCCAGCTCGGATGGAGCAGGCATGGAGCTGCGGCCATCACCAGGGTCGGCGGCTGCACAGGTGGGAGGGACCACTGGGGTGCAAGGGGCTGGGCCTCCGGGTGGCAAAGTTGATGGGAGCAGCAGCCTGCGTACCGATCTGCTGGCCTGCTGCGGAGCTGCCTGGTGCTGCATGTCACCCTGCATGTGCCTAGCAGCTTGGCTAGCAATGTTGCAGGCTCGTCACCGGTGATCCTGCCGTCCAGCCCCGGCTATTTTTCACAAGCCATCGAACCCTGCCTCTGCAGGGCCGGTACGGCGCGGCGGCCGTCACCCCTTCCTCTGGCTACCGCCCTCCCTCTTTGACGGAGCAGCTGTCTCGCTTCCAGGTGGGCGAGCCGTGATGGATCGTTGTGGCTGGCTGGGATGCAGTGCAGTGCGGCGTGTTTGGAAATGTGCAGCTTGAGCCGTAAGTCGCTGACCTGCAAGGGACAGGATGCATTAAACTGCGCCCCCTCCTTCAGCCTGTGCTGCCCTCCCTGCCTCTCCTCCCCTCCTCTTCAGGCTGCCTCGCTGCCCAATGCCGACAAGCAGTTCACGCCCACAGGAGCTGTTCGCTTGGCCTCCCGGCTGGGAAGGGCGCCAGGCTCAGCCCCCGCTATGCTCAGCAGCAGGCAGGGCAGCGGGCAGGCAGCGGCCGATGGTGCAGAGGAGGCGGCAGCGGACAGGCAGGACGCGGCAGCAGCAGCAGGGGCTTTGGGAAGAGGGGGCGGAGAGGACGAGGAGCAGCAGGGCGCTGTGCCTGCTGGGCTGGGCTGGAGCGGCGGGCAGGCGCCCACAGCTGGTGCAGCTGCGGCTGCGGCAGGGGCGCCCTCAGGCTTCAGCCGGTTAGCCCAGGGCGCTGCCAAGCAGCAGCAGCAGCAGCAGCAAGGGCTACAGCAGCTAGAGCAGAGCACCCAGCAGCAGCAGCAGCAGCAGCAGCAGCACAATGCCTTTGGCTGGAGCTATGGCGATGCAGAGCAGCAGATGCAGGCTGGGCAGCCTCAGCCCCAGCCCCGGCAGCAGTGGGCCGTGCCGCCGCGGCAGCAGTGGGGCACGCAGCAGGCGGCACAGCTGCAGGCTCAGCTGCAGGCACAGCCATGGGCGCAACAGTGGACGCAGCAGCAGCAGCAGCAGCAGCAGCCGCAGGAGCGGCATGGCTGGCAGCAGCGTCGAGGGCGGTCGCTTTCCTCCGGCCACCGCAGCAGCCGGTCTCCCGAAAGAGGCAAGCCCTGGCTGGCAGATGACCACAGCTGGCAGCCTCGCAGCGCAGGCGACGACCGCTATGTCGCGGAGCGCTGGCGAGGTGCCGAGCGGTACAGCAGTCGTAGCCCAGAGCGGCAGCGGCGTGGCAGCCGGGAGCGGAGCGGTGAGCGGCACCAGAGGAGGCGGCATGGCAGCAGGGGCAGCCGCAGCCGCAGCCGCGATCACAGCAGGGCCAGCCGCAGCCGCAGCCGCAGCAGGGGCAGTCGGCGCCGGTCCGACCACGACCGGCGCAGGAGCGGCAGCAGGCACCGCCACAGAAGCAGCAGCAGGCACCGCAGGGTCCATTCCCGCAGCCGCAGCCAAGGCAGGAAGCACCGGCGCAGCCGCAGCCGCAGCCGCACCCGTGGGCGCAGCGGCAGCAGGAGCGGCAAGCGGCGGCGGCGTGAGGAACGAAGGCGCAGCGGTAGCGAGGGTCCACGGCGGAGAGAGCAGCGCGGCTCCCCTCCTACTGGCGGACTGGCGGAGCTTGGTGCCGCTCGGGCGGCAGCCCGTGCAGCCCTTGCAGCTGCAGCGGCGGCCGCTGCGGCGTCGGCAGGAGGGGAGGCAGAGGAAGGGGAGATTGCTGCAGGCAGCAGCCCGCTGCCGCACAGCGGCGAGGCTTCAGGCGCTAGCGCCGACGGCCGCTGGCAGATGGAGTGAGCAGCGCATGAGTGGACACCACTGACTGTAAAACTGAGAAGTGGCACACTGCAGGTTGCAGGAGGGAACAAGAGTTCCCGTTATCTGCCTGCGCCCCGCCGCAGCACGCTGCCCTCCCCGCCGCCTCCAGCATGACCGGCACCAGGGATGTGATGTATCACTGATTCGGGGCCTTCCCTGAGCTACATTGCGCTTCCAGGTTCGGCTGCGCTCCATCAAGCTCGCCAGAGGTGCAGAGGGGCGCAGCCCGCACTGCTTTCGGGCCCGTGAGACCGCGGCGTGCAGCAGCGCTGCGATCGCGAAATCGCGAGCTTGCGCGCGGTGGAGGGAAGCGGCAAGCGCGCTTGCACGCTTCAGTCGCGCTTACTCAACCCAACTTGTCCTGCAGGAAGGCCTCCGTGTCGGCGCAGCTGCGCATCCATTAGTGCGAGTGTAATTGAAGCGGTTGCAGGTGCGGCGGCGCGATCAGGAGCGGCTGTCATCCCCTCGCCGCCGCCGCCGCCGCTGCTGCCTGCCGCCGCCTGCTGGTGTGGTGGCTCCATTTGCGCCGCTCGACTGGCTGTTGTTTGGAAGCTTGATTTATTCGACAATTGTACGGCTGCATGGCCTGTTATGCTCTGCAGGCGCGGCGGCAGGCACGGGCAGGCAAGCATGGCGGCAGTGCTCATCACCGGCGGCACCGGCTATCTGGGGCAGTTTTTAACTCGCCACTTTGCCGCCAGCGGCCTGAAGGCAAGCAGGAAGAAGTGGGCAGCAGGCAGCCGTGCCGCTGAGCTGCTTCAGCTGGGTTGCCTCAGCTTGCGGCAAGCAGCCTGCTTTAGCTTGTCCGTTAGGGCCGCAGCATGCGCTGAGGTGCGCCTGTGGCTGCGTCCACACACCTCTCCCGCGGCTGTGTCCACACCCCTCGTGCAGGTCGGGTTCACGTACTGGCACTGCACCGAGCCCGACCAGCTGTGCTGCACAGCGGTGCAGGGCTTCAAGGTGCGGCTGTGCTGCCGGCTTGTGCTGCATTTTGTGCAATCGCTGCTCAGTTGTTGATGCGGCGTGAGCAGCTTGCTTACTCTGAATGCGTCCAGGGAGGGAAGCACCGACCATTGATTGTTCCTTTGCTGCTGCAGGTCAACTTGGCGACTGGCGAGGGGCTGGATGAGTGCCTAGAGGCGCTTACAGCCGGCGGCAAGCGGCTGGTAGCAGTCATCAACTGCGCAGCGCTCTCGCAGGCATGCTGTGGGGCTTGTAATGTTGGCAAGCTGCTTGCTGAATTACGACGATGCATGCTGACCGCTGGCGGCAACCGCTGCACTTGACGTGCCAACCAAGCTGCCGGTGCTTTGCAGCTCACTTGCACACTTCCTCTCTGACCAAAATTGGTGCAGCCGGCGGTTTGCGAAGCGCACCCCGATGCGGCCGCGGCGCTGAATGTGCCAACAAAGCTGCTGGATTCGCTGGAGCAGCACAAGGCGGCCAAAGGCTGCGACCCGCTGCTGATCCACTTTTCCACGGATCAGGTGCGTGTGCCTTGGTTGTCAATGTTGAATGAACTGCGGCTCGACTCTGGGCCAGCTTTGGATAAAACTTGGGGTGAGCTTTGGCTCAATTTTCGCCGAACTTTGGCTCAGCTTTGAGGAAAATCGGCATGCGATTTGCAACCGTCCATTGCATGCCCATTGCATCCTACTGCCACCCAGGTCTACGACGGCAGCAAGGCGCGGTGGAAGGAGGACGACGATTGCAAGCCAGTCAACGTGTACGGCCGGTGAGCTTGAGGGCGGCAGCACTGCATGCCGGCGCTGTGCGTGTCGTCAAAGGGGCCGGCTGCAGTTTGAGTGGTCCTGATGCTTCCTTCATCTCACATTTCCTGCACACTGCAGGACCAAGCTGGACGGCGAGAGGGCGGTGCAGGCGCGCTGGCCCAACCACGCCATCCTGCGCAGCTCAATCATTTATGGGCCCGACCCGCCGCTGGTTGAGGTCGAGCGCCCGCTGCTGCTGCAGTTCATCGACGAGAGCTTGACAGCCAAGGTGGGCCCTGTGATGGAAGGCGGTTGACAGCAGGGCTGTGGCAGTGCGGAAAGCAGGAGCTATGCAGTGCACCCCTCCTGCCGCAAAATTGCCCGCACTCCCTCGTCACCTTTGTGTGTTTGCAGCGGCCCACCGCGTTTTTCGACGACGAGTGGCGCTGCCCGGTGCGGGTGCGGGACATCATCCGCGTCGTGCAGACGCTCATCGCGCGGCAGGGCGAGCTGCAGCACCGGTGAGGCTTGCAGTGCTGTGTCCTAGCTGTAGTGTTCATGCGGGCAGGCAGTGCAGACGCTCAGTTTGCAGCAAAGCGAGCCACACAACACAGTGCAGTGCAGTGCGGGCAGGTTGTCCAACTTGGGCGGCCTCAATTGGCAGAGCCACGCACTCGCTATACAAACCCGCAGGCTGTTCAACCTGGGCGGCCCCGACCGGCTGAGCTGACTGCTGCCCTTGTTTCAACCCCAACCACAACCCCTCTTCTCTCAAACTGTACACAGGCTGTTCAACATGGGCGGCCCCGACCGGCTGAGCCGAGCAGACATGGCTGAAGCGGTGGCGCGGGCGCACGGCCACGACCCAGCCCTGGTGCAGCGGCTGCCGGCGGCCTCAGGTGTGTATGTGTGGGTCTAGCTGACACCAGTTTCCCGCTTACTACGCTCGTTTGCAACTATTTCGGCCCATTCCATGAAAACGGTGGCGCGGGCACACGGCCACAACCCAGCGGCTGCCGGCGGCTCCAGGTCAGGCTGGCTCATGTGCTGTTTGTTGTATGGTCAGCAGGAAACTGTCTGGCTGCTGCGGCGCATGCTCTTGCTAAGATGCATGGGCATCCTCATCTATGCAGGCGGTGTGCCTGTTGGTGCAGGCCCCGCCAAGCCTTGCAGTCAACCGGCGCTTCCCTCCCCTGTCTGCACGTCCTTGCCTGCATGATGCAGCCGCTCGAACAGCCATGTTCCCCTCGCCCTCCCTGCTGCAGCCAACCGGCCCTTCCCCTCGCCCGCTGACATTTCCATGGACAGCAGCCGCCTCGAAGCCGAGCTGCACCTGCCCCTCACACCCTTCAACAAGGCAAGCTGCGAATGCTGCCCACGTGTCTTTGTGTTCGTGTTCTCAGCTGCCGTTGAGCTGACGGCCTAGCTTGGGACGGTTTGCTGCGCCACCGCTTGCCTCAACGCGGCCAGAATCAACCACAGCCTCTCTTGACCCGTCCCCGCACACTGGCAGGCGCTGGAGCACATTTTCAAGGACCACCATCACGAGGCAGACTGCCACTAAGCCACTTATTGGAGGGCGGCTGCAGCCAGCCTGCTGGCACTGGATGTGTCAAAAGTCTACAGCCGACAGCTCAGCGCCACCCTGCGCCACCCTGCAAGACATCCAGCTGCACTTTGGCCCCGCTGCAGCAAGCCCCCCGTGCAAACACGGCTGACGCCAGCCCACATCATGTCACCTGGCAAGTGTGCGTCTCACCAGCTGGCGGATTATATCGTCCCTGTATCATGACACCTGCCCCCAAGAGCTTTGATTTGCAACCGTTTTTCCAGCTGCCTCCCGCCGCCCGTGCTTCCTCCCCTGCCTGCTCATTCGTGCCCACACGCCCCCACCCATCTGGTTTTCCCTCGATTTTTCGGCATCTGCTCGGACATTTCATTGTGACACACAGCAACACCTGGAGTTGAGCAGCGCTGATGGGAACCGCATGGTTTGCGCGTGCAGCAAGAGGGCGCCAGCCGGGCTGAGTGGGAGGCGTGGGGGGCGGCCAACCCGCCGGCAGCCTTCCCACTGCTCAGCTGGGCGCAGCAGGCAGCTGCAGAGGAGGAGGCAGCGCGGCTGGCGGCAGTGCTGCCGCCCGAGCTGCGGCCTGCAGCGGATGCAGATGGCGCGGCGGCGCAGCGCAGCGGGGATGCAGATGTGCCAGCATGAAGGGTACAACAGCAGCCTGTCAGCACGCAAGCTGTGCGTCGCGTGCCATTTCCTGCATGCCGCGTGTTAGAATCGAACCAAATATTGAGGCGTGTGGCCCCTCACTGCCGCTGTGCATATGCACACTCGCCCGCTGCAATCAAAGCTACAGCACAAGAACAACTTGGTGGATCTGCTGTTGGAGGCCGTGCAAAGAAAGGTCCACGTGAGGTGGCTTGCAAACTCTTCTAGTGCGCTCCATCCATCGACAGCTGCAGCGGCAGCGGCGGCGGCAGCGACAGACCGCACCCGGTGCGCCTGCCGCCTCACCGAATCGTTAGAATTTACTCTGTGTTGTATGATCAAATGGTCGGTGAGAACAAAGCAGCTTGCTGTCCCTGCCCTGCATTTGCCAGGAGGAAAGGACAGGCCGGGTTTGAGTGGCGGAGAGCTCGGCCTTCCCGATCACACCCATCCCGCTCAAGCAACTTTATCACCTGCCCTGCTGTTGCTGGAGGCGCGCACGGCCACCCGACCGCGAGAACAGGTGTGGCCCGCCGCGCTGCGCTGCCCTGTCGCCCCGCGGCACCCCGCATCGTCCCCGCTGACGCTGCTAGGGCGCAATCGCCGGCCCGCACGCCTGCAGCGCTGCCTATCCGACCGCCGTGCGCCCGCCTGTCCCTGTCTGCAGCCGCCTTTGAACGCGGGGCCCTCCTCGCCCTTGCATGTCCAGCGGCCTGAGCAGCGACGTCTCTGTTTGTTTCAGCGGCGACTCGGACGACGAGGAGTTTCTGTCACCGCCAGCAGCGGCACCAGTAGCGGACGCAGCGGCGGAGGCAGCAGCAGAGGTGCACCCCGACTCCGGCCTGCAGCCGGGCGAGCCCCAGCTTGCAGCAGCTGACGACATGGCGAGGGGCAAGGCTCGCCGCGCCAACGCCACCGTGAGCACGCCGACCGGCGGGCGCAAGACGGGTGCGGCCGGCGGGCGCAAGGCGGCGGCGGCGGCAGCACCGCCTCCAGCTGACAGGCGGCAGACTCGGGGGACCCTGAAGCGAGCCGCCGCTGCAGCCCAGGCAGTAGATGAGGACCAGGAGAACCGGCAGGTGCAGAATGCGGCGGCGGCTGGCGGGGCGGCTGCCCCGCCGCAGAAGAGGCAGCGGCGGGGCAGCGCAGCAGCCGCAGACACTCCGGCTGCTGCGGCTGCACCCAGCTGGAATGGCCGCACCCGCAGCGCAGGCAAGCTGCAGCCAGCCGAGCAGCCAGCAGAGCAGCCAGCAGAGCAGCAAATGCAGCAAGATGAGCAGGAGGAGCGGCAGGGTGCGGCAGCTGCACCGGCGCCTGAGCAGCAGCAGCAGGCGGCCGTTGTGCAGCGGCGGCCGCGGCAGCAGCAGCAGCCGCTGACTTCCCAGGGGCCGCAGCCATCGCAGGTGGGCGTAGTGGGCTTATCGCAAGTCTCGCTTGCTGTGGTGTGGGTGCGCATGGCTGCTAGAAATGGCTGTAGGCAGGCCAGCACGCAGGCACCTGTCGCCAGCTGTCGCTTCTCCCCTCTCCTGCCTCAGCCAACCAGCTCCCTGCACTACGTAGGCCCTTCGCCATGCCGGACCCAATCGACGTATACCATTCAACCGTTTCAACCTTCTCATCATCTCACCGCCCTTCCCACCCTCCCTCTGCACAGTCCATGCACGAGAGCATCCTGAAGAGCCCCTCCCCTGGCATGCGCGCCCGCCCCTCTGGCTCGATCGCCGCCCGCCCTTTTATCATGCCTGAGCTCATGGCAGCAGGCGCAGCAGGCGGGGCAGCAGCGGCGGCGGTGGATCAGGGTGCTGTGGACCAGCCGGCTGCACAGCAGGCACAGCAGGCACAGCAGGCGGAGCCAGCAGCAGCGGCGGCGGCGGTGGAGCCAGAGGCGGCGGCTGGTGAGCCTCCCGCTGCACAGCAGGCGCAGCAGCAGGGCACGGCAGGGCAGGTGCAGCAGGCGGCCTTTGAGCGCACCGGCAGCACCCCGCAGCAGTCACCAGCGGCCAAGCGGCAGCGCACCTCGCCCCGCCGCTCGCCCAAGGCCCTGCCTGAAGACTCAGGTGGGAGCTGGGCGCACTGCTGAGGGCAGGGTTGGCTTGCCATGGGCAGCCTGCTGGGTTTTGGCTGGCTGCCAGGGTTGGCGGCTTTGCTTGCCGATGCAGCATGTGTGCAAGGGTATCAGGTGCCCAGTCATGGTACAGTTTGTATCTCTCCATGCACATCCACCATACCGCTGCCCACCGCTCCCTCGCAGGCCGCCCCGGCGGGTCGGTACGCTTTCAGCTGCCAGAGGGCGCGGGAGCAGAGCGTGCAGGCCCGGCAGCGGGGGCAGCCGGCTCCCCTGGCACCAGCACAGGTGGGCGGGCGCTGGTGCATGCCACATCACTGCACGGCAGCTGTCAAATCCTGCTGTCGCGCGGCTGCTCCATGCCTTGCTTGCTTTGACCATGTTCAGGCCCAGCTGCTTGCTACATGATCAATGTCCCCTTCTCATTCCCGCCGGCCCTGCCTTCATCCCCTTTGCCTGCTTGCAGCCGCGCAGCGCGGCGCCGCGGCAGCAGGCGGCAGCGCGGAGGCGGAGGCCGATGCCTGGTGGGACCCGCTGGACCCTGAAAAAGTGAGACTGGGTAGTTTTGCTGCACTCCCGGCTGCCTGGCAATAGATGTGTGGTGTGCAGAACGCGGCTCCCTCCCACCAACCAGGGAGCAGCCTGGCTTTTGCAAACCGTTTTTGCAACGCCAGGAAGCGTGACACCTGAGTGACACTTGTTGCCACCCCAGACGGCATGACACCTGCTCACCATTTGAGCATGTGTCTGTATTGCGGGTGACAGCTGCTGCCTGCCTATGTGTAGTCAGCTGCTCACCATCTGAGCATGTGTGTCAACCTGCCACATCCCTGCCGCAGCTCAAGGCGGTGAAGGAGGCGCTGCACATCAGCAGCTACACCAAGGGTGCGCCCTGCTGCTACTGCGTACTGTATGAAGGGAGTGTTTGTGGATTGCATGCCGAATCAAGTTGCAGGCGCTGCACATCAGCAGCTCTGCCAAGGGTGTGCCATGCTGCTGCTGCTATGTGCACATTCTTGCCTGCACAAAGCTTTACGGCTGGGCCATGCATGCTGCTGTTCCCTTACCATGTTACCGTGACAGCAGCCGACCTGCCTCCAGCGCCGTCTACCGCCCCGCCAACCGCCTGCCCCACTGTCCCTCTACCATCTCTTGCCAGGCACCCTGCCGCTCTGCCGCGAGAAGCAGACGGGAGAGGTGGGCGGCTGGCTGCGGCGCCAGATGGCGGCGGGGCGCGGCGGCTCGATGTACCTCTCTGGCCCGCCCGGCACAGGTGTGTGTCCGTGGCAGCCCACATTCAGTCTGCAAGCCGAGCACTGCTAGCACAGCCGTGCAAGCCAGCAACTGCAAATGTGGCACTCATGCGCCCCCTGCCATGCTTCAACAGCTCAAAAAGCCGCCCAACTCAACTCAAACCGCAGGCAAGTCGCTGACGGCACACGAGGTGGTGCGGCAGTGCTGGCGCCCTGCCCAGCCCGCCGGCGACGAGCCTGGCACAGGCTCCGCGGCGCAGCAGGAGCAGCAGGAGGGGCAGCAGGAGCAGCAGGAGCAGGGCCAGGTGGCGCCGCCCGCCCTCATTTCCATCAACTGCATGAGCCTAACCGACCCCAAGCAGGTCAGGGGCCTGCCAGGGCTGGGGTTTGCAGGCTGCCTGCAGGCAGTATGCTTGCCTGCACGCAGCAAGTGCTCTTACTGCACAACCTCACATGCTCCGCTGCATTCCTGCGATGTTATGGGATGCGGCGGCGGCCGCAGGGCTGCCTGCTGCCTGCAGGTTGGCTTGCGGCAGAGCGCTGCATGCTAGCTGCGCTGCGTGATCTGTCCAAACTCATGTTTTGCTCCCTGCTCTCCTTGGCCAACAGGTGGTGGAGCGCATCCTGCTTGGCTACGCGCAGGCCTGCGCCGCGCCGCACCCAGGTGCGTTGCAGCTACTGCTTGCGTGCATGTGGGGTGCCATTCTGTGGCAGCTCCGCGCATGTGGAATGCTCTGGATCGTGCTGCCTTGAAATGCTGTGTTGCTTCACATGCCTGTTGCTCCTGCTGCCATCCACGGACAGCCCCTCACCACCTCCTGCCTTTGTCTGCATTTGCAGAGGAGGCGCTAGCAGCAGGGGAGGACCCGATCGTCTACCCAGCAAGTGAGGCGGCCTCAGCAGAGGCAGCAGCGGCCAGCAGCAAGTCTCGGCGGGATTCCGACCCGCTGCAGCAGCTGCAGCGCCTGGTGCTGTCCCCGCTGCCTGGTGCAGCCGGGGCCGCAGCCGAGCCGGCAGCTGGCAGCCGCAGCGGAGGCAAGAAGAAGGGTGGCGGCCGAGGCAAGAAGCGCAAGACGAGTACCGCCGGCGCAGCGGCGGCAAAGGCGGCGGCAAAGGCAGCGGCTGGGGAGCGTGGCTGGCTGGTGGTGATTTTGGATGAGCTGGACTCGCTGCTCTCAGGTGGGCTGGTGCTGAGGTCTGACTGGGCCTGAAGCGAGAGGGCTTGGTGGTGCGCATGCCTGCTGGCGCAGGTGCTTCATGCCGCAGCAGCGTGCTGGCCCACTTGTTTGCTTCTCTCGCTCTTGCCATCTCAACATAAATGTGTTTTACTTCCGCAGGCTCCCCAAGGCGAAGAGCTCGTAGAAGGCCTGTTTGTGCTGGCGCACATCAGCTACTGTTCAGCACTCTACAGAGCTGCATTTATTCCCCCGATGTTTGCAGGATTCAAGGGCGAGGAGCTGGTGGAGGGCCTGTTTGTTCTGGCCCAGTCGGCTGCTCTTCTTGCTCCTTAACAACTCAACATCATTTCTTGCTTTCGCAGGCTCCAAGGGCGAGGAATTGGTGGAGGGCCTCTTTGTGCTGGCCCACTCGGAGCGCTCCCGCCTGCTGCTGCTGGGCATCGCCAACTCCATCGACCTCGTGCAGCAGCTGATGCGCGCGGGCGGCCCGCTGCACGTGAGTATACTAGTGCCTGTACGGCGGTTGTTGTGCGCAGTGATCTGCTTTGCTAGGCCCTTGGTACCAGCCTGGTGCAGCAGCTGATGCGCTCCGGGGGGCCGCTGCAGGTGAGTGGACAGGACTGGCTTTTGTTGCTGGGTTGATGTCGGCGCTCTGCTGTGCTACCTCATTGTTGCCGGCCTGCTGCAGCAGCTGCTGCGCGCCGGCGGACCGTTGCACGTGAGTGGGCAGAATTGGCTTTTGTTGCTGGGTTGATGTTGGCGCTCTGCTTTGCTTGCCCCTTGTTGCCTAGCTGGTGCGCGCCGGCGGCCCGCTGCACGTGACTGGACAAGTGCTGCCAGTTTGTTTGTGGCCGCTTGCTCCGGACCTTCCATGCCATCTGCCCTGTCCACCCAATCCCTGCTGATTGTTCGTTGCCCGTACCCGCCACCCAACTTGCCACCGCAGCGCAACAACCTGCGCCCCGGGCACGAGCTGTTCCCGGCCTATGTCAAGACGCAGTTCTCACGGGTCAGCCCTGCTGGCCTTTGCTCAATGCTGAGCGCTTGCAGCCGGCCACGTGCTCTGTGCAAGTGAAGGGACTGTGTGACGGCACCACGCCTCCTGCTTGCCTGCTATACGCCATGTTGCCTCACCCACAATCCGTCATGGTGCCTTATCCCCAATGCCTTGTGCACCCCTGCCCCCAAGCAGGTGCTGCACCAGCGGCTCGAGTCGCTGCCCGGCTGCGTCTTCCAGCCAGCCGCCGTGGAGTTCTGCTGCCGCAAGGTGAGCTCAGGGCGGTTGTCTTTGGAGGTGAACCCTAGGCTGGCTGAGGCCTGGGGGGCCTGGGCGGAGCTGCTTTGGCAGCTCGGCTGGCATGCCTGCTGCGCTTTCGGAATGCAGGCAGCTCGCTCCTTGCTCCTGCACACTGCCTCCCCACCACACCTTAACTGCCCGTTGCCACCGCCTGCAGATGTACAACGGCAATGGCGACATGCGGCTCGCCCTGCAGGCCTGCTCTATGGCTGCTGAGGTGGCCGCCAAGGCGGCGGCTGCGGCGGCGGCCAGGGAATCAGCGGCGGCAGTAGGCGGGCAGGGCAGCAAGGATGGAGTCGAATGCAGCTCTCCAACCTCGGCACCTCCCAAGCCCGCCAGCAAGCTTGTGGGCATGCCGCACATGGCGGAGGCGCTCAACACCGTCTGCGGTGCGTCTGTGCTGCGCTGTGCTGCGCTGTGGGGTGTGCTGTTGCGCTGCCCTGGTCTAGATGGTCACCCGCCCCTGTGCCCTTTGTGGGCCCCATCTGGCTCTCGTTGCTCACGCCACTGCACCATGTGTCTGCCCCATCGCAGGAGGCATGGGCGCGTCCAAGAAGACGGTTGAGGCGCTCAAGGCGCTGCCGCCCCAGCAGCAGCTGATGATGGCCACCCTGGGCAAGCTGCTGGGTGAGGTGCTGCTTACACTTGTGGCATGCGCTGCTGCGTGAGCAGGGGGACCTGTTTGGGCATATGTGGCAGGCATGTCAATGCAGACCAGCACAGTGGCTGTGCTGACGTCCCGCTTCCACACTGATCACAACTACCTGACAAGAATAACTACTTGACAAGAAGTGCTTCACAAACTCACCGCACCTCCTCCCCAATCCCTGCCTCCCCACAGGCGACCTGCTGCCGCGCCGCGGCCTGACGGTGCGGCAGCCGGCAGCCATGCACACGCCGGGCCGCAAGGCGGGCGGCAAGTCTGCCGCTGCCTCTCGGGCGCGGTCGAGCTTCATGTCTCCCACCAACTCGGTCAGCAGCCGCAAGAGGTGCGTTTAGTTGCTTGCGTGACTGGGCCGGGTTTGACTTCATGTACTGAGTCAGCAGCCACAAGAGGTGCATGCGCAAGGAGTTCCGCTTGATGTGCCTGTGGCAGCGCCTGCCTGTGGTTTGCCCAAGTCCTATCGTTGTGCCATCCACGCCATGCGGATGTAATGTCCGGCTGGAGCCTGCTTATCACGATCCAAGCCACACCTTTTCCCCCACGACTGCCACGCAGCGGCGGCTCCATGCTCAGCGCGGGCGGCAGCGTGACAAGCGGCATGCCGCGCAGCCGCGAGGTGCAGCTGGGGCAGCTGCAAGAGGCGTTCAACGGCTTGTGCCGCCAGGTGGGGGTGCATTCGACTGCTGACTGCACACTGCCGGCCGCTGTTGGGTTTGGTGTCATTGCCTGTGCACGTGTGGGTGGGCAGCAACAGCGCACAAACTGTGCTGCTGGGCCAAGCACAATCCCCCTCCCCTGAAACCATTGCTGAGTGTACACCATGCAACCGTTACAACCAATGTTTCTCCCACTGCCGCAGCTGGGCCTCACTGAGTACACGACTAGCGAGTTCAGCTATGCTTGCGACACCCTGCAGGCGAGGCCGCCTTGGTTCTCTGGTGACATTGATGCCCGCGGCTCATAGCTCATACGCAGCCTGTCATGCCGACCAATGCAGCCGCAGCATTTGGGGGGCTGTGGTATGCTGGCTGCTTGCCTGCCACCACTGACGCCTGCCCTGTTGTGTGCCGTGCCACTGTGCAGAACATGAGCCTGATTGGCCTGGTGGACGCGCGCGAGTACAAGTGGCGCCGCATCACGCTGCAGGTGCGCACTGCTGTGCCTGCTACGCCGCGGTTGCAGCTGCCGGAAGCGCCAGGATCAACACACAGGGTGCTTGCAAGCCAGCGCTGGATGCACGACTGCATGTTGCACAGCGTGCTTGCCTGGACCAAATGTGTTGAAATTTTTCTTACATGTTCTGCCCCCTCCCCCCACGAGCAGGTGTCAGAGGAGGACATTGTTCTGGCACTCTCCAATGTGCCCATCATCTCCAAAGTGGTGTGCGACTGAGGCGGCCAGCAGGCGGCAGAAGCAGCTTTATAATAGCCCGCACGGCGACGCCCTGGGGCAGCTGCAGCAGCTTCTGAGGCGGCTATTGGCTGCAGCAGTTCTTGAGGAGCCAGCCCGGCAGCGTGCCGCCACAGCACGTGTGCACTGCGGCAGGGCGGCGGCGGCTTGGGCACGCCAGCCCCAGCTGGCTGCACCGAGGCGTCGGCATTTATACCTAGCACAGCACGACTTGATCTCTACCCAGCAGCGGATCAGGCTGCGCTGCGGCAACACACTTCCTGCTGACCCTTCCCTGCTATAACGCACTGACTTGTCCGATTGTATTGGCTATCCGTCATTTACACACCTGTTCTGACCTGAAACGACACATTTGCAACAATTGCCACTGTAACATCGTGCTCAACACCATCCAATCCGTCAGCATCAATCACTGCTTCACATCTCCTCTGCATCCTCCTGCTCAACAGCATCGCTGCGCAGCTCAGGCGGCAGCAGCGCCGCCAGCCGCCAGCTCTCTGCCTGCCCTGCCGCCAACAGCTGCTGGTAGGCCGGCAGCTGCGGCAGCTGCGCCATGAAGGCGCGGTAGCGCTCCGCTACGCTGCTGTCGATGACGGGCGGCTGCTTAAGCTGCGCTGCTTCTGCCTCTGCCAGCAGCGTGCACAACTTGGCAGTTGGCAGGACAGCCGTGTCACGCAGGCTCATGAACTGCGGCTCGCCCTGCACCCTTCTGTTGGAAGGCAGACGGCGCCACTGCCGCCACTGCTGTCGTGCTGCCCGTTTGTCTGCCACCAGCAGCGGCAGCAAGCCCTCCTGCTGCAAGAACAGCAGGCGGCCGATAAGCCGCTCCGGCCCGTTGATAGCTGGATACGTAGCAAACCGCTGCACCACCTCTGCTGCCGTCGGCTGCCACGGCAGCAGCTGCTGCAGGGCTGCAATTGCGGCCAGCAGAGCGGGCTGCAGCCAGCCGACAGCAACCAACTTCAGATTGCGTGTTGCCAGCGCAGCAGGGTCTGCCACACCCAGCAGCCGCCACACCGCCAGAGCTACCTGCCATTGTGCAGTTTTGCAACCCAGCGCCATGGCAACTGGCTGGGCCTTTGCTTGCAGCAGTGGCGTCCTGTCAAGCTGCTGCAGCAATGACAAGCGGGTGTAGAGGGTTGGAGGTTTGATCTGAACAATGACAGCGGTTCAGTGCAGGGCACCCCAGCCATAAATAAGGCCAAGCAACTCACCGCCACCAGCGCCCGCGCCCGCTGCTGCATGACTGGTGCAATGCATGTGGCCGTCAGTGCTTGATGCTGCAAAATGCTGGCCAGCAGGCGTGCGCCGTCGCCGGGCTGCTGCCCCACCTCCTGCTGCAGCATTGCTTCCAGGCTAAGCAGGTGCTCTGGATGGCTGTTCAGCAGAGCCCAATTCTGCCCTTGCACCGCTGTCACAATCACCGCCTCCTTGTTGTCCTGCTCCCAGTGCGGCCCGTACCGCTGCACCAGGTTGCTGATACGCTGCTGCAGTGTGGCTTGGTGCGAGCATAGCAGCACAAGAGCCGACGGCTGCTTCCGCAGCAGGTCGCCCAGCAGCTGCTCGCCGCTCTTGCCGCTGCCAGCCTTGCTGCCACCAGTCAACAATCCAGCCAGCACTGGAGTGGCTGGCTCGAAGCTGGCCACCCCAGCTGTTACTGGCTGCTGCACGAAACAGCGGGCCGCCTCTGCTGCCGTCAGCCCCAGCCGCGCCAGCTGCCCAAACAGCACCGCTGCCCGCTGCTCCGGCGGCCAGCTGAACAGCAGCGGGCATCACTGCAGCAGCTGGGCCAGCTGCGCTCGCGGTACGCCCAGGCTGAGCAGCAGTCCAGCCACTGCTGCCCCATGCTCAAGCACTCGCTGCTGTGGGCCAGGGCCAAGCGCCGTCACCGCCCTGCTGAGCGCCGCTGTGTCGGCCACACCCGCCAGCGCCGCCAGCGGCCGCAGCTCCGCCGCCAGCTGCGGCCGCAGGCGCAGCAGTTTTCCATCGTTGCTTCCCCATAATTGCGCCCTACCCATTCAAAACTTTCATTGTCGTTGCCTGCTGCTTTGAGCTGTGCTGCCGGCCGCACTGACTGCCGCCTGCCTCGCCGCTGCACCGCCCAACGTCGCAGTGGCGGAGGCCCACGCCCAAGCCACGGCGCAGCCTGCAGCAAGCAACCAGATGGCGACACTCGGTCACTGACAAGCAGATGCAGTGCTGCACACAGGACCTGCAAGCGGCGAGGCAGGAGGTCCAGAGCGCTCCCCGCCCCACCTGCGGGCGCACGGCTGCTGCAGGGCCGGATCGCGCGATGCTGTAGCTGCTGAACAGCACAGGCATGGCTGCAGCCGTCGAGACGTCGCAGGCAGGAAGGTCACGCTGCTGAAGCCGCCCTTGCAAGCCGCCCAGTGCAAACTGCCCCTGAGGTGATTGCACCCTGTTTCAGCTGATGACTTCAGGCGCAAGTGGAAGCATCAACGCAGACCTGTACATGCTGCAAGCGGGCGCAGCGCCGGCGCTCTTGCCAGCACGCCGCTTGCGTCCCCAATGCTTGACAGCAGGTCACATGGCAGTGAGAGGTGGCTGTCAGGCGTTGCGCTCCTGACATCATGCGCCGTGCCTGGCAAGCCAGTGTGATGCATACAGGTTTGGGCTGCATGCATCACAAGGTGCTATGCCCGCTGCCGCCAACCACTGGACATGCAGCCAAGCCAGCAGGCGAGAACGTGTGACGACTGATTGCAACGGGAGCGTGAGGCTGATGCAGTACAGGTGGCAGTGAGGTTACGGCAGCTGGTCAGCATAACCATTTGCGGCAACATAAGTTGGGATTGGTCTCGCAAACAGCTGCTTGGATCAAAGGATTGCACAGAGCTTGAAGCACGAACACTGGGCAAGTATGGCAGCAAGATTGTAACCCTTCGTGCGGCAGCGACTCAGCAGGTGCGCCGCGGTCACTCCCCTGCACCCCACCAGCGAGCTCGGGCGGCAGCAGCGCTTGCTACTCACCGCCTCTCGACCGACCGTGCCGACAGCTCCTGCACATATGCCGCTCATAATCTGCAAATGTGTACTAGGTGCTGATCGCTATTTCCAACGAAGCCAGGAGTGGCATTGGATGGAGCGGCTCGAGTAGCCTAGCGGACGAGCTCCTGTGCTGCCCACCTCAATTTGCAACTGTGGCCGGCGCTTGGTGCCGCGGCATGCGCTGTACGCCCGTCACTCGTTAGCGGCTGCTGGCTCGCACATGCCATCCGAAGCACAAGTGAGGCTGTTGCCTGTGAAGACAATGTGCTAATTGCACAATCGGCCGACTGCGACAATGCAGCGGATCAGCCACAAACGGCGCCTGCCAGCGAATGGGCACACAGCCGGCGGCGGCGACAGCCGGTGCGCAAGAGGAGGGTCCCGCCTGCATCCCAACATCTTTGTGGTGGTATGCAGATGCATTTGCAAGCACAAAGCAGCGCGGGCACGCAGCCAAAAGCCCTGGCCGGGCAGGGAACACTCTCGGCAGCGGCTCCCGTCCAGCGGCGGTGCTGCTGATGCAACAACAGGCCCGTGTTGCGCCGATTGGAAGCCGCAAATACTGCAGCATGCTGCCGAGCGCCTTTCTCATGATGCCGGGTCCCGCTTGCACAGCCTGTTGAGCTTTTGAACGCACGCAGCTCGGCGTCGACATTGACCTGCAGGGTGCGCCGACCTCCAGCCAGGGCTTGCAGAGTGGGCACACGCGGCCCTCGTGCTCGCAGCCGCGCCGCGCGCCCCTTCTCTCCCTGCGGGCACATCAGCAGGTCGAGGGCGATCGCATGCAGGCGGCGGGCGGCGGCTAGCTCGTGGACGGGACACACCACCACCCCGGCGAGCGGCGGGTGCGGCGGCAGGCGCTGCTGCCGGCCCGACCTACCACCCGTCGGCGCCGGGCCGGCCAGGCCGCTGACTGCCCTGGAGCAGGCCAGCAGGTAGCCATGCCGGCAGGCATGGGCGCGCAGCAGCATGCCGCGACGCAGAGTAGCCGCCCGCGGCTCCATGCCCGTTCGAGCGGCGGCGCTGCGGCGGTACTGCTGGCCACTTTCCTTGCGGCCCTGCTGCTGGCGCCGCTGGCGGCAGCCGATGAGCGCGAAGGTGAGCAGGGTGCTGTGCTGTTGCTTGCCGTGCGCGGCAGCAGTGCTGGAGGTTGGGTGCCGCTATGCACATTTGCAGCCGCCGCGCCTTGGCACCGCCACTCGCATTCCGCGCAAGTCTTGCCGCCTGCCCCCTGCTTGCTCACCCTGCACCCGCCTCCCGCCCCTGCCACCCTGTTCAATCCCCAGACGCCATCATGCAATCCCTCCGCACCCAGCTGTTCCGCGCGATTGCACCCATGATGGTGCCTCTGGCAGGCTGGCACCCTGCCTATGCACACTCGCCCTGCACCTGGGCGCTCGTCACCTGCGACGACCAGCGACACATCGTCAAAATGTGAGGGGCTTCAGGCTGGCAAGAAACCTTGCCTTATTGTGCAGTGGTGGTTGTGCTGCTGCTCCTGCTGGTGTGGCGGTAGTGCGGTGCTGCTGGCTGGATGCATGCCGACCTGACAAGGGCGCAGGTGTGCAGCAGTGAGAGGCAGCACTCGACTCTCAGCCGGGCTGCCCAGCACCTCTATGCCCTTTCAAAGCCCCCCAATTCACCTTGACCTTTGCCCCTCGACCAAACCGCTTCAGCTTTCCATTGCCTCACCCCTGCCTGAATTGCTGCTCCTGCTGCTTAGCACGCCCACTCTCACGCCGCCGCCGCCCCGCGCTCTCCCTTTGCCCCGCCGGCCCTTGCACCATCCCACCCGCCCAACATTTCCCGCTTCCGCCCCCACCCCCCCTTTCTGCCCGCCCATGCAGCCAGCTGCACAGCATGGACCGCAGCCCACGCGAGCGCCTGTCTGCAGCCGACGTGCAACACTGGACGTCCGGTTTGGGAGGCTCTCCAGACGGCCCCGGCGGCCTGACAGACTCGGTTCGCTGGCCTTCGGAGCTGGCCCAGCTGGAGTATCTAGAGGAGCTGGAGCTGGTGCAGCACATGGCGGCCTGGGAGGGAGGGCTGCCGCCCGAGTGGCTCGCTCCCGGCGCCTTCCCGCGCCTGAAAAGGTGAGTGAGGCTGGGGCAGGGCGGTGGTGCAGCGTTTTACAGACTGTACGCCTGGGGAGGGGCGGCGGTGCAGTGCCGCGGGGACGGACCTTCCACCGACTGCACATGCCAGTGCACAGCTGAACGGCAGATGGTTAGATGCAGTGACGATGTGCTGGATTTCCTTCGCATGACCAACGTATGCCCCATGCTGCCATGCCAACTCGTTCCCTTGCAGGCTGGTGATCGGCGGGAAGCGGCTGGGCGGTCCACTGCCAGACTTAGCGCCAGGCCGGCTGCCCGCACTGCAGGTGTGTGTGTGGTGGTGGGGGGGGGGGAGCTGCTGCAACAGAGGGGCGGGCTGGCATCGCCTGCCTGTTGCATTGGCTGCTGCGGAGTGCTCGGATTTGGCATGCGTCGTCATTGCTGCTCCTCTCACACCACTGCTTACGATCTATTCCCATGCAACCTTCAGACCCTGGAGCTTCGGTTCTATCAGGAGCAGCCCACCCGCCTGCCAGCCAGCTGGGGTGCCTCTCCACAAGTGCTGCCGCAGCTGCAGTCGCTGAGCGTTGCGATGCGGCTGGCGGCGCCACTGCCTGCCGGCTGGGCTGCCGGGCTGCATCGGCTGCGAGAGCTGACCCTTGCAGACCCAGCTCTGTTGGATGCAATTGAGCAGCGGGCAGAGGCGGGCCCACAGCGCCAGCCCAGCGCCGTTAAGACTGCGGCAGAGGCGTGGGCGGCGGACGGCAGCGCGCGGCGTGGCGGCGCACGCCGCCTGCCGCTGCCGGACGGCGAGCAGCCTGCGGAGGGGGGCAGTGAAGAGTTGGAAACTGCTTCAGGGGACAGCGAGGAAGCTTTCCTTGAGTTTGCAGCCTGGCAAACCAGCGCCCCCGCTCCGGCAGCTGCGCGCACAGTAGCAGCGGCGGCGCCCAAGCTGCCGTCCAAGCCGCAGCTGCCGCCAGCCTGGGCGGCCGGCTTCCCGCAGCTGCGCAAGCTGCGGGTGGCTGGCCTCAACCTGACCGGCCCGCTGCCGGCGCCATGGATAAATGCCAGCTGGCCGCTGCTGGAACTCCTGTGAGCACTGGCTTTCTGCTGCTTATATCTCCAAAGCGCTGCTTTCTGCTGGCTGGGACCCGCAAGCGCTTGGCATGCAGGCAGTGTGGCTCAGTGTGGCTCCCCGCCGTCTGCAAGCTGTTTTTGTGCTCGTGGGATTGAAGATTCAAGCCTCTCTGTCTTTCCACCCACCCCCTGCCCTGCCGCAGAGACCTGTCGCACAACCAGCTGCACGGCCCGCTGCCGTCGCGCCTGTTTGCGGCGCACCCCCGCCTCACACACCTGTGGCTCGATGGCAACCGCTTCAGCGGGCAGCTGCCTCCCAAGTGGGGCTCCGCCAAGGTGGGTGTGCGTGGGCAAGGGGGGCTCAGGGCTGTGAGGCGGGAACACAATGAGGTCCGAGCAGCTAGCAGGCTTGCAACACACCCGGCAGGCAGCAGTGTTGTAGATCCGTGTACTGCGTTAGGGTCTAGCTAGTGTCCTCTCATGCTCCAACCAACACCCCTGCACTCCCACTTCCCCACCCCTCCCACAGGCGCAAGTGCTGTCGCTGTCAGGCAACGCTCTGTCCGGCCCCGCCTTCCCTCCCGAGTGGCTGCTGCCCGGCAGCCTGGTGTCGCTGAGCCACCTGCTGCTGAGCGGCAACCGGGGCCTCAGCGGGGAGCTGCCGGCGGGCCTGGCCTGGCCCAACCTGCGCACGCTGTGAGTGGCATGCTGTGGAGGCGATGCAAATCAGATGTGCTGTACTGCTGTATTGCACTGCTGCTTGGGAGCCTGTGAGTGTGCTGTGGGGTCGGTACAAAGCGGCTGGATTGCACAGTCGGGTTGAGCTGGACTGCAGGCGCTGCCGAGCCTGACTGCTGTGCGGTGCATCCTGCATCAATGCTGCAGGCGGCTGGCAGGCACGGGGCTGCAAGCCTCCATCTTTTACAAGGGAGCGAATATAATGAGTCACTCAACCCTGAATGCACTGTCTGCCCTGCAGGCGGCTGGAGGGCACGGGGCTGCAAGGGTCCATCCCCGAAGCCTGGTGCCGCGCGCCCTTCCGCCTGTCGCTGCACCACATGTGAGGGGATTGGGAGCCATTGTGGGGGCAGCCATACCACTGAAATGCCCAGCGCACACTAACTCCTGTGCACAGCTCCAGCCCTGGCTTGACGTGGCAGAGCTGTGCGTTGTCTCACTGTGCACTGCCTTGCTGCCACACACGCACAGGTGGATTCGCGGCACCGCCATCAGCCCCACGCTGCCCGCCTGCATCAACAGCCACCGTGATGTGGGCCGGTGAGCGCCTTGTGATGTCTTGCTGTCTGTTGCATGCGTTGCCTTGATGCTGCTCCTGCTCAGCTGGCAAGCGACCCACCAGACTCACTGCAAGCGACCCACCAGCCAACATGCACTGCATGTTGGCAGGCTGGCCTGCTACCGACAAACCGTTGCCGCAGCTGCCAAGCCCCTGCCATTCACCCCTCAACTCCCCAACCCTGGCCTCTACTTTTCCCTTGTGTCCCGCAGCTTGTACCTGGATGTGCCCGATCCACAAGCGCAGCAGCACAGCCCTCACAGCGGGCAGCACAGCGGGCAGCACAGCGGTCAGAGCAGCAGCGCCGCCACTGCCGGCGCTGTGCAAGACTCCGCCAGTGGTGGCGTGCAGCTGGATGCGCTCAGCAGGCGGGCCCCGGGGTGGGATGTGCGCCGAGTGGGCTCCCACCACAGCGGCCAGACCGGGGCAGCCGCCATCGCGGCAGCCGTAGTTGCAGCGGCGGCAGTGGCAGCGGTGGCAGCGGCCGGAGGGTTCCTGTACGTGCGGCAGCGGCGCGTGTGGCAGCAGCAGCAGTGGCAGCGGCTGAGCGGGTGTGAAGCCGGAGAGGAGGGGCAGCCAGCACTGCTGGCTGGATACCCTGGCTCCCCGGCACCCGCAAGCCCCGAGGGCAGCCCGCCTGCGCAGCCGTCCCCTGCACCCACAGTGCGGGGCGCTAAACCGGCAGCCGCAGCGGCTCCGACGGCGGCCCCCGCAGCGGCGGCCCCGGCAGCTGCGCCGGCAGCTGCTGCGATAGCGGCCCTCAGGGCTCGCGAGGCTGCCAATGTTGCAGCAGAGCCGCCCACCGCGGCTGCCGCCAGGGCTGCGACACTGCTGCGAGCAGAGCTGGAGCAGTGGGATGGAGCGATCGATTTGATGCCGCTGGAAGCCCTGCCCGCTGCCCTGGCACAAGCCGAGCAGCAGCAGCAGCAGCAGCAGCTGGAGCAGCAGGAGGCAGCGGAGGGTGCCATGGCGGCAGTGCAGCTGCAGACTGCAGCAGGCGACGCCATGGCAGCTGCGGCTGACGCTACTCATGGGTTGATGCCGGTGGCTGGCCCCAGGGCAGCGCAGCCTGCGGCAGCAGCCGCAGGCATGGAGGAAATCACTCCAATTGCAGAGCGGCACCTTCCGCAGCAGCAGTGGGGCTATCCACAGCAGCAGCAGCAGCAGCAGCAGCAGCAATGGCACTCGCTTGCACCGCCGCAGCAGCAGCTGCAGCAGGACGGCCAGGCTGCCTGCTGGGGAGCGCCACAGTCAGGTTCGCTCCCTGGTTCACAGTACTTGCCTCCCGGCCGAAGCGCGCAGCCCAGCAGCCGGGGCATGCTCAGCAGTCGGGGCGTGCACAGCGCGAGCAGCATGCACAGCGTGCAGAGCTGCAGCAGCATGGGCGGCATCCCTGGCGAGGGGCAGTGGAACCTGCAGAGCACGCTGCTGCTGCTGTCCCCCGGGGAGCTCACGGTGCGCTGGGCATGCTGTGGCCCTGCTGTGGTCCTGCTGTGCTGTGGGTGTGCATGCATGCTGTGGCTTTGCAGGAGAGGCATGGCCATCTGGCCGCGAACACCCTCAAACCCGCAATGACAATCAATGCCCCATTTGTCCACGTCATCCCTTCGTATCGCAGCTCGAGCGCGACGCGCAAGGGCAGCCTGTGATGCTGGGCCACGGCCGGGCGGCCGCTGTGTGCCTGGGCCGGCTGGGAGACAAGGCGGTGGCTGTGAAGGTGCGCACTGCCATCGAGCTTGCTGCTTTCTGTGGCGTGCGTGTTGTCTGAACAGCAGCAGCCAAACTGGCGCCTGCTACTGCTGCACTTGTCTTTAGTAAGTAGTAGGGTGTTAGCCCACCCACCCTGATCCAACCGCATTTCCTCTGCATTGCAGGCCTACGAGCTGTCCCCCAGCCTCAAGCCCGAGTCTGCTTGGCGCCAGGTGACCAAGACGCGCGGCTGCTGCCACCCACGGGTGGCAGAGGTGCACGGCGCAGCCATCCAGGTGTGGCAGGGCGGATGAGAGCAGCTTGTTGTGCGGGAGGGTGCTCGGTTTGGCACGCCTGAGCACTGACCAGGCGGGCGCACAAAGCTACCCAACGCCTTCGGAAGTGCCCGCCTGAATCGGCAGCAGGCTGCGTGAGCTGCTGCTCAATTGCTTGCGTGGTACCAACCGATCACCTGCTCCCCTGCATTTCTCCTACTCAATCGCAGGGCCGCCTGCTGCTGCTGGCCACGGAGCTGCTGCCGCTGGGCAGCCTGCGCGAGGCGCTGCAGCAGCGGGAGCTGCGGCGCGAGCTGCGCTGGAGCACTGGGTGAGAAGGGCTTTTTCAGTCTTGGTTGGCAGTGGTGTCTGGTGTGCTGCGCACTCCTCAGCTTTGTGTTTTGCAATGCCGGCTGCAGCCATTGCTGCTGCTGCTGTTGCCACCGCTGCTGCACCGTTTCCCCAGCTGGCTGGCCGGATACTGCCTACTACAGCCAGCTGCCTGCCATGCACCTGCTAAAGCTTCTTGCTACTTCGCCTGCCCTGCTCTGCAGCGGCTACCAAGTGGCGGTGGATGTGGCTGAAGCGCTTGTCTTCCTGCACACCCAGCTGCGCGTGCGCCACGGCGGCCTCAGCTCCAGGTGAGGGCCCCCATACAAACACAGGACTGAGTTGAAGCGGCACAGAGATGGATTCAGCAAGTGAAATCAAATGCGTTTGGCGTGCGGCATGCTACATGATGCTACATGCACTGCTCAGACCCTCTTAAGCCACATCGTCACTTCTCTTGCCCATGCGCAGCAACGTGCTGCTGTCCGACGAACTGCGCGCCTCGCTGGCAGACCTAGGCGTCGCCCAGCTGCTGGCCAAGCACTGCGGCGGAGCGGCAGCCAAGCACCAGGATGTTTCTGGCAGCAAGGCCACCAGCAAGGCCATCAGCAAGGGCGCCACAAGCAGCACCCCTGGTGCCAGCACTGCCGCTGCTGGTGCTGCCACTGGCGCAGCTGGCGGCGCTGGCGCTGAGGGTACCAGCCCTGCAGACGGAGCCCCGGTCATGGCGGCCGCTGGGCCAGACGGCGTGGCACAGATGTACGCCGCACCGGAGCAGCTGGCGGGGCAGCGCTGCAGCACCGCAGCCGACATGTACAGGTGCGCTTGGGAGCCGCTGGCTGGGCCTTACCTTGCTTGCTGGTCGATGTGTGTGGGCCGCTCTGGCTCGGGGTTAGTGTCTTGCAGATAGGAGGTGGCTGCTGCATTGGCAAGGGCTGTGCCTGCGCATGCATCGAGCCTTAAGAGGGCAGTCCTGCGCACTCCTTTAGAAGCTCATCGTTCCTCCGCCCCCGCCTTGCAATCGCCCCGCCTCTGCAGCTTTGGTATCCTGCTGGCCGAGATTGCCACGCAGCGGCCGGGGCACCGGCGCGGCGAGTGGCGCATGCCCCGCCCGGGCCACGACTGCCCGCAGGTGCGCTTTTGTTTGTTGATGGTGCCGCTGTCAACTGTATTGGTATGCGGGTCTATGACATTGACAAGGCCTGCTTGTCCAAAGAAGCCTGCCTTGCCAAGAAAGCTTGCATGGACACAGGCTCACCTGTTTCTCCTCCTCACCCTCCCCCGCAGGTCATTGTTGAGCTGATCGCCGCCTGTCTGTCGCCCGACCCGCGGCAGCGCCCCAGCGCCGAAAAGACGCTGCAAGTGCTGCTCCTGACCGACGGCTGGTGACCGCGGCAGTTGACAGCGGCCAGCTAGCCGGATGGCCGGCCCAACTGAACATCACCGACCGATCAGCACAGCAATTTATACAGCACGGCATCAGCTGCACGGTGCCACAGACTGGGCACAGTACCATGCTGGCCTGCAGCTGCCCACTTTAATCGCCCACTTCAACCGCCGGCCTGGCGCCGCCGCGCTGCGCCCGCTGCACTGGCCCCCATGCGGCAGCAGCCATGCGGGGCGGCGGCCAGGCCGGGCCAACGAGAGCGCCCCTCCTGACAAGGCATGAAAGCTGGCCGGGGCTGTGCAGGGACTTGCCTGTGTGGCCTCCGGAAGTACTGCAGTACCCAGCTGGTATCGCCACAGCACTTTTACGCCACCCTTTCTACATTTTTCCACGCCACAGCCTGAGCACAACGCACCACCGCCCCCACTCACTCGTCCTGTTTGTTTGTTTGTGCCCCACTCCCTCGCATCGAGTAAGCATCACTCCCCGCTGCCTACAGCCTTTGCTACACATGCCACTCCCCCACCCTGCACTCACTTCCTGCCCGCCAGGCGCTTGCCCACCATTCGATCGAGCTGCCCATAACTGTGTGCTGTGCTCACAGCTGGTCGTTGCCACTGGCGACCTCCCCCCTTTCTCTCCCCTGCCCTAACGCCCCAGACCAACAACCTTGGTGTTAGTAGTGTCCCACTATCGTGCCGCTTGTCCCACAGCAGTGCCACCGCTGCCTCTTCCTGCAGCCCGTGCCTGCCTCCGCTTTTCAAACAACCGCTGTTGCAGCGTCTTTGCCTGGCCTCTTTTCCCGGCCAGCACGCGCCTGGTCCGCCTGACAGACTTCAGCCTTTCATCGCATGCGTTCCCGCTTCTGCTTTAGTTATCCTCCTCCCTGTAATCCGGACGTCAGCCGTCGGCGGCACCGGGCGGCACCGGGCGGCACCAGGGCGGGGCGGCGGTGAAGGGCGCCCAGCCAGGCAGCCGCCGCTCTGCCGCCCCCATGATGCCGCATTTGCGTTAGAGTAGCGACGTGGGAACCCGAACATGGACGGCGCAACTTGCGCACGTGCAGCCGGGGCGGCGCACACGCCGCGCGTGGTCTCGCATTCGGCCTCGCATGAAAAGCCGCCTCAGGCCTCGACCGGCCTCTCAATTTTAATTCTACAGCGATCAGCAGTGCTGCCGCGCCCCCACGCCACCATGCCCAGCCGCGGCATGTGCACCTCCCCGCTGGCCGCCTGCGCCCTGGCGCTGGCGCTCCTGGCGGGCTCGGCCCACTGCAGGACCCTGCTGCAGGTGAATGGCGCTGATTGAGCGTGTTTGCATGGTGTTTCGCGGCTCACTTTGCGTGTTTTCGCCCTTGCTACCCTCGCCACCGCTCACCGCCGCTCGGCATGCGCCAGGTCCTGCCGGGGCGGCGGCAGGGCGGGGCCACCCCCTGCCTTGCCCCGCCACCCACCTACACCTGACATCCGGACCTCCAACGCGCCTCCCTCCCACTTAAAAACCCTGCAGGGCGGTGGTACCCAGGTGCGGTGGTGCATCCCGGAGGCCGCCAACGCTGCGCTGGTGGCCAGCTGCACCGCCGCGGTGGCAGGTGCCAACACCCAGGGAGTCACCTTTTCGTGCGTGGCGGGCGGCTCTGAGGAGGCTTGCCTGGAGGCCATCCGCAACCGTACCGCCGACCTGCTGACCCTAGGAGGTGAGGGGATATGAAGCTGCACCGCTTGCTGCCTGCTGCCTGGCGCTTGCCTGTGGTTACGGCCCGTGCCGCCGCCAGCTCAGCGTGCGAGCGCAGCTGCTGGTACCGCCGGCGCCGGCGCATGCACGTGAGGCTGCGCCGCGCACGCCCCGCTCCCAAACGCTCCATGCTTGCCACCTGCACACTGTGCTGCTCAGCAGCTTCTGCTGCCCTCGTATCCCATCCCTGCAGCCGCCTCTGGCGCCCGCGGCATGCTCAAGGCTAACGACGAGTTTGGTCTGCAGCCGATTGTGGCAGGTGCGGCTGGCCGCCCTTGCCTCTGCTGCACAACACCCCAGCAGCACCGGAGCCCAGCCCTGGGCATTGTATGCCTGGCTCTTCTGCGGCGCTCGTCTGCATGCCCCCTCGTCGCCTCACAACTACAACTCCTTGCTTTTGCCGCCGCTGCCGCCCCCCTGCACAGCACGTGGCAACATGGCTGTAACTCCACCCTGGAGTATCCTGTTGACCACTGCACCGCCTCAACGTTGTTGCCCTGCACCCCTCGTCGCTGCCGCCTCCCCTGCAGAGTTCTATGGCGCCCTGACCGGCGCCAACTACTACAGCGTGGCGCTGGTGGACGCCTCCTTCTGCACTCCCGGCGTCACGCTCGCCAGCCTCAAGGTGAGGCACTCGTCGATTTATAGTAGGTCGGTTGTGTGTCTAGTGCACTGGTGGACGCCTCCTTCTGCACTCCTGGCGTCACCCTCGCCAGCCTCAAGGTAAGCTTCTACTGTGCCACACCACACCTGCCATCTACTGTGCCACTGTACGCGTGGAAGGTGTGCACCTTTGGTATACAGGCTGGGAGTGTGGGTGTTCGCCATGGTGCTCGACCTTCTAGCCCTGAGCCAGTATCCCATGTGGTCGACCATGCTGATGCTAAGCTCCAAGGCCAGCTGCCTGCGGCCCTTTTCCAATAGCCCTTGCTACCCCCGCCCACCATCTCTGAATGCCACGCCCTGCACCCATCCACTGCCTGCTGCCCACTACTCCCATCACCTGCCCCGCAGGGCAAGCGCGCCTGCCACACCGGCTACCGCCGCACCGCCGGCTGGACCCTGCCCATCGGCCTCCTTGCGGAGGAGAACATTGTGAGAGGAACCAGCAACCCAGGGCTGCGATGTGCTGCGGTCCCTCTTTATTCAAGATGGCAGCCGGTCACTTCTCCACCAGTACTGCCCCCGTGCATGATCGTTGCCTCGCACCACCTTCCAAACCCCACAGATGCCCGCCGTCAACTCTAATGCCAACGTGAACGCTGACGCCGAGAGCGCGGCTGCCTTCTTCTCGGCCGTGTGTGCCGCTGGCGACACAGGCGCTCTGACCTCGGGCGGCAAGTGGGACGGCGTCTGCTCCGCTTGCAAGGTGGGCTTGCGATGACTTGAGAGGCCTGTGTTGAAGCTGTGCAAGATTGTTTGCCATCCGGCAGTGGATATATGACATGCGGCAGTAGAAGTCCACCGTGCGGTGGGCTGCTTGCAAAAGAGCCGTTGGGTGCGTGACAGCACCCCGCGGATCGCTTGCCTCCAGAACGGGTGGCTTGCCTTCCCTCTTTTCAGCTCCAAGCAGTGCGCTGTAGCAGGGTTCCTGATGCATGCTCGCCTTCGCCTCACCTGCACCCTTGCCTATCGTCCACCTGCTGGCAGGGCGACTGCACCGCTCAGGACCCCTACTTTGACTATCCGGGCGCTGTGCGGTGCCTCATGGAGGGCGCAGGTGCGTCGGTGCTGTCTTAAGCGCTGTGGCGTCCACCTGCTCCAGCAGCTGCAGCAGCTGCGGCAGCTGTCTCCCTCTGGTCAACTTTTGTGTGCATGCACGGTGAATCGGCACTTGCACACCCAGCAGTCAGTTCTGAGGTGCGTCACTCTGCGCATCTGCCTGCTGTGCAGGCGATGTGGCCTTCACCAAGCACTCTACCCCGCTGGAGGTGGCCCGCGATGGCAGCGCCGCCGAGCCTTGGGCCACCAAGGACAAGGTGCGAGTCCAACTGAAACAAACCAAACCTGTTTGGGAGGCTGGCACCCACACTTCAGGATGCTGCTTGTTGCCGGTGGTGCCAGGGGGTCATGGTCGTAAAATATGCCGCCTTCCTATCTAATGATCCTTGCTTATCTTGCCTCCCCACACCCACTGCAGGGCGACCTGCGCCTGCTGTGCCCCAGCGGCGGCTGCAAGACGCTCGAGGAGTTCCAATCCTGCAACATCGCCACAGCTCCCGCCTACGCAGGCACGTGTGTGCTGGTGTAGGCATTTAGCAAGCTGCCTGCCACCTGGCGGCGTGTTGGCATGCATGGCATGCGCTGCCACCGTCATTGCGCGCACTGTTTATGTTAAAAGCAGTGCTTTCCATATCGCTCATCGCCACATCCTCCGCCCCGCCACCGCCTCCTAATGCAGTCATGACCCGCGCTGACTTCCGCTCCAGCGCCGGTGGCCAGGCTGCCCGCGAGGCGCTGGTGGCCGCGGGCCGCAATGCCACGTGGCTGGCCTCTGTGAAGAACCTGGGCGGCATTGAGGGCTTCCCCTTCAGCGAGGACACCGAGAGCCTGCTGGTGCGTGGCGTTTCTTGGGCACGCTGAGATAGTCTTGCAACGGCTGCAGGCCGCGCGGCCACACAGTGGACAGGCGTGCTGTGCCCGCTGCAATGCACATGCGCATGCGCAGACCTCCATGTATCACCATCCTATTCTCCTGCCTCTATAGGGCATCGAGGCGGATTTTGACCAGTACTTTGGCCCCGGCACGCGTGCCGGTTATGAGGGCATCCAGAAGTTGGATGCCACCCCCCAGACCGCCTCCGGCAGCGGCTCTGCATCCACCACCGCCGCGCCCTCCGCGCCCGCAACCAACAACAACAACGGCGGCAGCGCAGCCACCACCATGCGCTGGTGCGTGCCTTTTGCGGCCGACAACGCCTTCCTGCAGACCTGCACAACCGCCGTGGCGCGCGGCAACACCAAAGGCGTGAGCTTCACTTGTGTGGCGGGCGGCAGCAACGAGGCGTGCCTGGACCTGATCTCCCGCAGCGGAGCAGACCTGCTGCTGCTGGGCGGTGAGTGCAGAGCGTTGCTGTATTGCGCGCGAGAGAGCAGCAGCCTGTGTGTGAGGGTGCTCTTGCGTCATGCATTTTGTTGGTCTGGCGCTGTGATGCAACAGCAGTGTGGCGCGCGCACCGAGCAGCGCCTGTGCAACAGCACGCTGCAGTGCTGCATGCAGCATTCTGGTTATCCACCCAGCCTGCCCACCTGCTTGCCTCTATTCTTTCTGTCCACCTGTCACAGGCACGGAGCAGGTCCCCGCCAGCTGCATGGAACATCCAGTTAGCCTGAACATTTGTCTGCCCCTGTTCTGTCCGCAGGCACTGAGCAGGTCCCTGCCAACGAGAAGTACGGGCTGGAGCCCATTGTTGCCGAGGTGAGACCTGTGTTTCGTTTAAAAGCATGATTTATTGTTAGAACACCTTACACAGAAGTACGGCCTGGAGCCCATTGTTGCCGAGGTGTGCCTGCTTTTCTTGCCTTCTCGGAAGGCTGCTCAGCAAAGTGTCTGGAGCGCCCCGTCCAGGGCAGCTGGCCGTCCTGCACGCTGCGCGTGCTCTGCATGCTGTGCAGCGCAGCGCCGCCTCCTCCCCTGAATACATCGTGCCAAATCTGGCAGTCCCATCCCCTCCACCTGCCTTGCAGTTCTACGGCGACCTGCAGGGCGCCTCCTACTACAGCGTGGCGGTGGTGAACAAGGAGTTCTGCACCGACGGCGTGACGCTGGCGAACCTGAAGGTGAGATTGATCGTTGACCGACAGTATCAACCGCGCCCTCCTGTGGTGTGCAGCCATCAGGAATATATGTTCGCATGCCAAATGGCGGTGCGTTGCAGTGGCTGGGGTGGCCACAGTGCAGCTGATTCTCACTCCTGACTGACTGCATACGACCCCACCCAATGCACCCGTCAACCCCAACCACCCACCCACCCACATGCAGGGCAAGCGCTCCTGCCACACTGGATACCGCCGCACCGCCGGCTGGACCCTGCCCGTTGGTTACCTTGTTCAGGAGGGCGTGGTGAGTGGACTGACTTGTTGGAAGGCGACACTTGAATGGGGACAGATGCTCTTTTGCAGTAGGGGGAGCGCCTCTGCAAAATGCCAGCAAAGGCACGCTGCCCGCGCTTGGTTGACAGTGGTACTTCCACATCGCAGATGCTGCATGTGCGCAGCGACAGCGGGTGTGTGCAACACTGCATTTTCTCACTGCTGCATTGCGTGCATGTTCCCATCACCCGCAGATCCCGCGCGTGGACGGCAACGACGGCGTGCAGGCGGATGCCGAGAGCGTGGCTTCCTTCTTCTCCGCTGTGTGCGCCGCTGGAACCAACGCCGCGGGCCCGGCGCTGGGCGGCGGCGCTTGGAGCGGAATGTGCACCGCCTGCAAGGTGGGCGGGCAGATCTGGTTGGCATGGGATGATGGCGGGCTGGCACCGGCGACCACCGCCTCCCTTCAAGGGTTTGCCTGCACTCGGCTGCTTCCCAGCTGTCTCCCTGCTCGTCGCTTGGCCTCGCAACTATTTACCACAAGTGCATGCCACCTTTGTTTGCAGGGCGACTGCTCCAGCAACGACCCCTACTTTGACTACGACGGCACCCTGCGCTGCCTGATGGAGGGCGCTGGTGAGGAGGCACCTGCCATGTCTGACTGCTTGACTGGCTGGACTCTTGCGTTGGGACGCAGCAATGGCACGGTCCACAGCCATTTCCATTCACCCAGGTTCCGCAGCCATAACCATCCATCGCCCCCTAAACGTCTGCAGATGTGGCCTTCACCAAGCACACCACTGTGCTGGAGGTGCCCACCGACGGCAGCGCGCCCGCCCCCTGGGCAACCAAGAAGAAGGTGCGGCAGCGCGGCAGCACTAGCATGGCTGAGCGGTGGTTTGATTGCAGTTTGCTGCATGCTGGCGTGATGGTGCTGCGCTGAGCGCCTGCTCAGCCTCTACTCATGCCTCAGCGCTTCAGTCTTTGCAAGCGACACACCTGCTCCTCCGCGCCAGTACTGCCGCATGACGACTGCGCCCGCTGTGCCAGCTGCTGATGCCTTCTCAGCCTTTGCTCATTGCATGCATCCCTTCACTGCTTTGCTCCCCCGCAAACACTGCCGCAGGACGACCTGCGCCTGCTGTGCCCCAGCGGCGGCTGCGCCACCGTTGACCAGTACGAGCGCTGTAACATCGCCAAGTCGCCCGCCCGCGCCGGTGCGTGCTTATGCTGCAGCTGCTTACAGCGCTTCAAGCTGCATGTGCTGCCAACGGGGCAATGCAGCTTTGATTGCCTGCTACTGTGGCCTTGACGCTACGGCACTGCTGCAAGTTTGGGCGGCTTGGCTGTCGCAACTGCTGTTGATTCCCACCGCTCACACCCCGCACCGCTCCTGCGTCTCGATGTGCTACAGTGTTCAGCCGCAAGGACATGCAGAACAGCGACATGGGCAAGGCGGTGAAGGACGCGCTGGTGGCTGGCGGTGAGTGTGTTCAACTGCTGCTCCTCCCTGACCAAGTTGGTTTCTGTATGTGATGAGTTGCGATCGGACAGGTTGCACGCACGCAGGACACCGCAGTTCGTGGCATCGCTGGCGCCGGCGATAACGTCCTGCGTTGTCTGTTACCTGGCTGCTTGCAGGCTCGGGCCTGGTGGATGCGCTGACCAACATCGGCGGCCGCGAGAACTTCATCTTTGGCGAGACCGCCCAGGGCCTGCTGGTGCGTGCATATTGGTGTGCACCTTGCTTTGTTTGCTCCAAGCATCAGGTTTCATGTGACTGTCCAGGGCCTGCTGGTGCGCCGCTGCTGTCTGCTGCTGCTGTCCTGCTGCGGCGTCTGTTGCCATGCGTTCGTGTGCCTGGAGTGCAGCACCTGCCTGCCTGGCCGCTCACTATGTTCTGGTTTGCTCTGGAGATGCACGTACCTGTCCGGGGCTGCACTGCAGCGCTGCGACGCCATCTGCATTTAGCAAACCCTGCTGTCCACTCTCACCGCCCCATCCTCCCCTCCTCTCCCCCTCCCTCTCCCTCCTTCGCAGCCCGTGGAGGCGCCCCTCCCGCAGTACAATATTGCCAGCATCTTTTAATGTACGTCCCCCCTTTCCCACCCCACCCCCATTTGCAGCCCGTGGAGGTGCCCTTCCTGCAGTACTACGGCGCCAACACCAAGGCCTCCTATGATGGCATCACCTCGCTGGACGCCCTGTCCAACTCGCTGACCGGAAACGCGGCTGCTCCCTCCAGTGGAGGCTCCTCTGGAGTCAGCTCCGGCGCGGCAGCTGGTATTGGCATCGGCTGCGCGGTGGCGGGCGCCCTGCTGGGCGCGCTGGGCATGATGATGTTTGCCAAGCGCAAGGGCGGCTGGCAGCGCCACAACGACGCGCTGTCCGCCACCGGCGCCGGCTCCGAGGCCTACAAGCTCTGAGCTGAGCTGACATCTTTTGCAACAGCTCTGAGCCGCTGAGCTGACCCTGGCTCATGCCAGCTGGCATGCTGCAGCACCCCCAGCCCGCCAAGCAGCCTGGACAGCAGCTGGCTGATTGTTTGCCCGCTGGCCTGTGCAGCAGGGGCGCTGCCCGGCTGCCACAGTAATGCATCCTTAATCCACAGCATCCCTCACTTCACCTCGCTGCGTGCTGCATCTCACGAGCACTATTATTGCCGCTACGTTGCTTCATACCTTGGATTGCGCAGCCTGCCGCCACCGGTCTTGCTTCCGTGCCGCCAGGCTGTGCAATGCAAAGCCGTCTTACCGCCCTCAGCCTTTCTTTGGGCGCTCCTTTCATCCCTGCCCAATCGCCATCCCCTTCCTCCCCTCCCTGCCCCTCAGCCACTCAGCAGGTTTCATGCCTACCACCCTGCCGCTCCCCCTGCGATTTGTTGTACCCATTTTCTGTGTCGCAGCACCTGCCCTCTGCCTGTAGTCGCCATTGCACTGCAACCTTCATACTACCACCACTCTGGCTGCACCCAACAGCCACTGCGCCCCATTGTTACAACTCGACTGACGAGTCATGCGACTGAGCGACAGAGGCCAGTGGGCGACACTGAGCTGTCTCGCCGCTGCAGCATGAGCTGGCGCGCTGCTCAGGCGCCCGGCAGCCCGGCAGCCGCCAGCTCTGCTTCAGTCTGTGGGTCCACCAGTGCTGTGGCGCCCCGCCGTGCGCCCACCCGGCTGCTGCCTGCAATGTGTAGGATGGGCGGGGCTGGCAGCAGGGTTACCAGGGTTGTCTAGTGTGGCATGGCCCAACCTGTGCATGGAAGGCGAGTGGGCACCCGCCCGAAGGCGGCCGCCCACCGGCACCGCCTGCTGGATTACGAGCAACCAACAACATGAATTCAAATCAAATCTCACCTGTGCCTGGATTGGGCTTCTCAGCCACTTGTGCAGAGGGCGCCCCGTGCGGCGCATCCTGCGACTCTGCTGCCGCCGCCGCCATGCCCTGCTGCACATTGGACCGCCCCAGCTGCGCCAGCCCTCTGTCCATTTCAGCGGCCGCTGCATCTGCCTCTGCCATGGCCTTCTCTGAAGCAATCATGTCTGGGGTGGTGATGCCAGCCGTGCTGCGGGGAAGGGAGGGAGGTGAGGAGCAGAGAAAGGGGTTATAAATGGGGCATGTGGACAGCGGCAGCCGGGCATGCGCACAGGCTCAGCTGCTAGCAAGGAGGCAGGCAGGTGAGCACTTGCCGACTCTCTGAGCACGACATGCCTGGACTCTGACTTCTGCAAACCTTGACTCCTTTCCTTCATCCCAGCCGCCTGCCCTCACCTGTCCGGCAGGCCCTGCACAATCGGCATTGGCGGCAGGATGCCTCCCTTCTGCGTCAGCTCCGCATCAGCTGCCGCCGCCTCGGGCTCTCGAGGGTCAGAGGACCTGCAACTTTTGGGGCAGAGCAGGTGAGCTGAGGGAGCAGGCACAGTCTCAGCTGCCAAAGCTGGAGCGGTTCCCGCCCAGGAGGGCAGCGCCCGGCAAGGGCGGCGGCAGCGGCGGCAGCTGATGCCTGTACAGCTGAGTTCCAAGCCTTGGACTGCCGCCCTGGGCGTCAGTGCCCTGCTGCAGCGCTCCTCACCGATCCGCCACGGTCGCAGCGGGCTGGGGCGTGAGCTTGCCCTGCTCTTCAGCCATGCTGCTCTTGATCTTCAAGCGGAAGTGGGTGGCGAGCATTGAGAAGATTGAGGGGCAGCTGTGAAGCTGGCCAGCTCATGCAGCAGCGGCGGCAGAGCGGCGGCAACAGGGCGGCGGTGGCAGCTGCACAGCAATCAACATCTTTGGTGCGTTACAAGCACTCTTTGCCACTGCCAAGCATAGCAGAAGCCAGCAAACGAACCAAAGGACCCGCAGCGCCCAGCCAGCTCGTCAGCTTCTAACCAGCCGTCCAAGGGCGCAGCAGCAGCAGAGTACTCACCTGCTAGCAAGCAGCACGCCATGGCGACCGGGGGCGGCTCGCAAGGTGAGACCTGGCGGCGGCGGTGGCGGCTGGGCGGCGGCGGTGACGGGGCGGCGGTCAGACGGCGAGCAGGCATGCTTCCCCTCCAGCTTGCCAGCCGCCGCCTGCTGTAGCAGAGCGACGAATGTTGTAGCACAGTCTTGCGTGACAGGAAGCACCTGCTTGGTGCACGACCACTGCCGCTTGTTGTGCTCCGCCGCCGCCGCGCGCCGCCGGCGCCGCTCTGTTGCTGCGGTGAGCATGCATGCATATGCACTGAATATAGCGCCTCCACTGTCTTGCCCTGCTGCAGGACCGGAGTTTGAGGTGCACCTGCTGGGGCACCCCAAGAGCGGCGGCCCCGAGGGGCATGAGGGCCAGCTGGCGGCATGTGCGCTGTGCCTGCTGCGCTGCGCTACGCCTGCTCTGCTGTGGCCGCTTGCTGTGCCTGCTGAGGGCCCGTCGGCTGGCGGTGTGCTTGCAAAGCTACACCGGCACGTGCATGGCACATCCTGCTGCTGTTATCAGCCTGCTCAGCTGCCCGTGGCAGCGGTGACGCCCCACCTGCTGACTTGCCTGCCAAGAAGGCCAGCAGGCACCGGCCTGTGGCCGCCATGTGCCTCCATCGATCAATGTTGCAGGCCCCTTCTGCCACTGCAGTCTGCTGACTATGGAATTACAGGGCATTTGCAATCCCGAGATTGATGCCTGCGACTGCTTCCCTCTGCTGCAGGCCCCTTCTCCCACCGCGTGCTGCTGATCCTCGAGGAGAAGGGCATCCCTTACCGCCCCAACTACGTGGACGCCACTCAGAAGCCCGACTGGTGCGCGCCTTCAATCTGTTGTCTTCTCGATATCCACTGAAGAACGTGGCCGCAGGCGCTCGCTTCCTTGCTCACATTATCCACTGAAGCTTGTTGCCGCCGGTGCTTGCTGGCTTGCGATGCTCACTTGTTGCTCCTCCGGATCCTCCACCGCCGCAGGGTGTCCAAGGCCAACCCTCAGGGCACGCTGCCCATCCTCAAAGCAAGCGCTTGTGCTGCACATATGCTGTACACTGCATGTTGGGGTGCCTTGCAGTACTGCCTGCTGCATCATGTGCAGAATGGCATTTTGTGACAAGCTGCCAC
>VFQQ010001204.1_pt1 | contig 38370 bp, 44 predicted proteins | sample 3512341 | NCBI WGS metagenome assembly VFQQ01 (sample SAMN10412373, study PRJNA504923) | tailings metagenome | isolation source: Relicate 2 Philex TSF1 revegetated site | place: Philippines: Tuba, Benguet | collected 2017-08-29 | reverse complement strand
GAGGCACTCGGTGCTTCGGATGAGCGCGTGCTTGTCGACCTTCTGGTCGAACAGCGTCGACGTCCGCACGGTGACCAAGTTCGAAGCCAGCGCCGAGGTCGTCATGCGCCGCGGGGCCAAGCCGGCCGACAACCCGGGCGCCTTCGACGCCCGGGCGGTGATGAGCAATCTCGGCCCGCGGGTGCTTCGCCCCGCGCCGTAAGGCGCGGGCGTCAGCCGGCCTTGCGGTCGGCCTCGGTCCAGTCCTCCGGCGCCGTCAGCGGCGCCGGGCGGCCGATCGCATAGCCCTGGACCTCGGCGCAGGCTTCGCCGCGCAGGAACTCCAACTGCTCGAGCGTCTCGACGCCTTCGGCCACGACCGGGATGTCGAGGCTGCGGCCCAGGCCCAGCACCGCCTTGACGATCACGGTGGCGCGCTCGTCGCGGTGGATGTTCTCCACGAAGCTCTTGTCGACCTTGATCTTGTCGAACGGGAAGGACTGCAGGGTCGACAGCGAGGAGAAGCCGGTGCCGAAGTCGTCCATGGCGATACGGACGCCCATGGCCTTCAGGCGACGCAGGTTGTCCAGGGCGCGCTGGTAGTCCTTGAACAGGGCGCTCTCGGTGACCTCGAGCTCCAGCCGGGCCGGCGACAGGCCGGTCTCGATCAGGATCTCATGCACGATGGTCGGCAGGTTGGCCTGGTTCAGCTGCAGAGGCGACAGGTTGACGGCGATGCTCAGCGGGCGATCCCAGCCGGCGGCCTCCTCACAGGACTTGCGCAGCACCCACTCGCCGAGCGGGATGATCAGGCCGGTCTCTTCGGCCAGCGGGATGAAGTCCAGCGGCGGGATCATGCCGCGGGTCGGGTGCTTCCAGCGGACAAGGGCCTCGAAGCCGCAGATCTGGCTGTCGCTGGCCCGGGCCTGCGGCTGATAGTGGACGACCAGGTCCTCGTCGACGATCGCCTGGCGCAGCTCGCGGGCCAGGTTGCGCCGCTCGCGGATGGTCTCGTCCATCTCGCGCTTGAAGAAGCGGTAGGCGCCGCGGCCGTTCTCCTTGGCGCGGTACAGCGCCATGTCGGCGTTGGCGAGCAAGGCTTCGCCGGTGCGGCCGTCGTCGGGATACAGCGACACCCCGAGGCTGGCGGCCATGGCCAGTTCCTGGCCCTCGTACATCACGCTCTCGCGCAGCGCCTCCAGCAGGCCGCCGGCCAGCTCGGCCGCGGCGGTCGCCTGGTCCTGGTCCGCGTCGGTCACCTGTACGACGACGAACTCGTCGCCGCCGAGGCGGGCCGCAAACGACGGCGCCACGACGCTGTCCTGCAGCCGGCGGGCGGCTTCCACCAGCACCGCGTCGCCGGCCAGGTGGCCGTGCAGGTCGTTGGCTTCCTTGAAGTGGTCCAGGTCGACACAGATCACGGCCAGGCTCTCGCCCGACGCCCCGACCCGATCGAGGACGCCGGCCAGGCGCGCCTGCAGCGCGTTGCGGTTGGGCAGGCCGGTCAGGCCGTCATGTTCGGCCAGGTAGCGGATCTTCTCCTCGGCCGAGCGGCGCTCGCGCAGGTCGCGGACGGCCAGCACGGTCAGGTCCTCGGTCTCGGCGCGGGCGCCGTCGTCCATCAGACGGGCGAAGATCTCGACCGGGATCGACTTGCCGCCGTCCAGCGGCTGCATGCGGCCTTCGCGGCGCTCGGCGCCTTCGACGATCTCGCAGGCGTCGTCGAGGGTCAGCATGCCGTCCATCAGCGGCTGGCCGACCAGGTCGTCCAGCTTGGCGCCGGCCAGATCGCAGAAGGCGGCGTTGGCGTCCTTGATCACCCCGCGCTGGACGACGACGATGCCTTCGTAGGCGGCGTTGGCCAGGGTGCGGATGCGTTCCAGGGCCGAGCGGCTGGTCTGCGATTCGATCAGCACCGCGCCCAGACCGGCCAGGACGATCAGACCCGTGATGCTGGTCACCGCCAGGATCATCAGGCCGCCCGAGAACATCTGTTCCGGCACCACGACCCCGGCGTCCGGGATGATGGTGATCGCGCCCATGCCGGTGAAGTGCAGGCTGCACACCGACAGGGTCAGGATCAGCGCCCCGACCACCTGGGACGAGAACTTGCGGGCGTCGCCGGCCACGATCAGCGCCACCGCCGACCCGACCACGCCGATCGCCACCGAGGCGCCGATGGTCGCCGTCTCCCAGACGATGTGGCCCTGGGTCACGAACGAGCTCATGCCGGTGTAGTGCATGGCGCCGATGCCCAGGCCCAGCAGCAGGCCGCCGGCCATCTGGTTGGCGCGGTCGCTCTCGCGGGTGGCGGTCGCGGCGAAGAAGCCGGCGCCCATGAACAGCACCGCGATCATCAGCGACATGATCGTGCCGGTCGGCGAGTAACCGGTCTTCAGACCCGGATCATAGGCCAGCATGGCCAGGAAGTGGGTCGCCCAGACGCCGGAACCGGCGACGAGCGCCGTGAACAGCAGCCAGGCTCCGCGCGGGAGGCCTCGGGCGCCGTTCATCCGGGAATACAGTCTGAACGCCGTCAGGCTGGCGCACAGGCAGACCAGTCCGGCGACCAGCACCATGCCGTAATCGTGCTCGTTCACGAGACACGAGATGACCTTGAACACGCCCCCACTCCCCATTCTGGAGAACTAATCGGGGCGCAGTATCGGCGCCGATTCCAAAAAAAGCGTTTCAGATCGGGACGACCGGCGTCGACCCACGGCAAAGCCTTGCGGGCTAAGCGATTCGGAACGGCGCCAGGCGGCGGAACAAGGCTTCGCGGGAGCCGATCGACAGCTTCTGGTACAGATTCCGCACATGCGTCCGAGCCGTCGCCAGGGTGATGCCCATGTCCCTGGCCACGCTCTCGATACGGATCCCGTCGAGCAGGCGCAGGGCGATGCGGTGTTCCGTGGCGGTCAGCCCCAGGGCGCGGCCGAAATCGGCCCAGCGGGGAACATAGTCGCCGCCGGTGCTGTGGAAGACCAGGCCGATCGCCTCGTCGCCTTCGACGTCGATGCGCCAGGCTCGGAAGATGATCACGCCGTCGCCGGCCTGCGGCGAACACCAGGCGCCGATCGATCCGGAAGCGCCGGAGAGGAACTGGAGGAAGGCGGCCTGCTCGGCGGGCTGGGCCAGTTCGAAGCGACCGTCGGCGCGGCGGACGTCCAGGCCGTCGTCCATGGCCGCGTCGGCGGCGAGATTGGACCACAACAGTCCGCCGTCCGGGCGGACCAGAATTCGCGGACGGCCCTCAAGGTCGGCCCAACGCATCAGAAGCGACATCGACGGGATGAGCCGTCGAGAATCAGAACTACTCACCACGCTGCCTGCACTAGGGGACGAGGACCTTGAGGGCGCCACCCTACAGCGAAAGGGCAGGCGGCCGTAAACCCCGTTGACGATGAAAATGCATGGGAGCGGGAAAAAGAAAGGCCGGGCTTTCGCCCGGCCGTCTTGGTCTCGAAATCTAAATGGAGCGGGCGATGAGATTCGAACTCACGACCCCAACCTTGGCAAGGTTGTGCTCTACCCCTGAGCTACGCCCGCGCTCCAGAGACGCTTGAAAGAAGGCGTCCCGAAATCGAGAGGGCGGCTTATGGCAGAGCGTTCCCGGCTTGGCAAGCGCCTCTCGCGAGACTTTTTCCGATTGTCTCAAACCCCCAGTTTCGGGGCCTTCAGACGCCGCTTGTTGACGTGGCCGGCCGGAGCCGGGCCGGTGTCGTCGGGCAGCTCGCCGCGGAAATAGAATCGCTGCCAGGCGTCGCGGACCGCCTCGGGGTCCTGCTTCAGCAGGCGGGCGTTGAACTCCGAGCGCTGGTTGTACCAGGCGTCGTACTGGCGGCGCAGGTCGTCGTTGGCGGTCAGCGACTTGGTCACCGGCTGGACGTCGGCCAGCAGCCGGTCCTGGACCAGCGTGATGAAGCAGAAGGGCTCGCCCTTGTTGAACTTCACCCGGCCCGGGCGGGTGAACATCCAGTTCATGGTGAAGGGGAAGGGCAGCCAGTCGGTCTCGACCAGGCCCTGCAGCGGCTGGATGCCGTCCTTGATGTGGTTGGGAGGCCCCTGGACCCACATCGACCAGCCGGGCGGCGTCCGGAACAGGTAGCCGGCGTGGAAGGTGACGATCCCGCGCGAGAAGTGGCTCTTGGCGAAGTCCTCGAAGCCGGGGTGCGGATGATCCGGCGTCAGGGTGATGCAGTCCTGGTGCGCGCCGCCGTTCCATTCGGCCGTGAACCCCACCGGGCAGAGAATCTCCCAGCCGGTGGTGTTGGCCATCGACAGCGGCAGGCAGCGGTAGGGATGGCGTTCGGCGAAGGCGTCCATCCAGGCGCGCTGCGGGCGGCCGGGGACGATGTCGGGCGGACGCTGGTTCGTCGGATAACACTCGAGCTGCATGCCTAGGCTCATCAAGCAATGGAGTCGGAAAGTCCTCTCGCGCGCCCGGCGTGGTTCCGCAAGAGGCTGGGGATTGCTAAGCGGGACGCATGAAGACCCGCGCCGACCTGTTCGCCTTTCTCGACGCCCAGGGCATCGCCCATTCCACGCTCGACCATCCGGCGGTGTTTCGCGTCGGCGAGGGCGACGAGATCAAGGCCGGCCTGCCGGGCGGGCACACCAAGAACCTGTTTCTCAAGGACGCCAAGGGGCAGCTCTGGCTGATCTCGGCGCTGGGCGAGACGCGCATCGACCTCAAGCGGCTGCATCCGGTGATCGGCTCGGCCCGGCTGAGCTTCGGCAGTCCGGAGCTCATGCAGGAGACCCTGGGCGTCACGCCCGGCTCCGTGACCGCCTTCGGCCTGATCAACGATTCGGGCCGCCGGGTGCGGTTCGTGCTCGACGCCGGGCTGGCCGGGGCCGACCCGGTGAACTTCCATCCCCTGATCAACACGGCGACCACCGCGGTGTCGCAGGCGGGCTTCCGCCGCTTCCTCGCCGCGCTGGAGATCGAGCCGCTGATCGTCGATTTCGAGGCGATGGCGGTCGTCTGAGCGTTGAAGACGTCGCCGGTTGGGACCATCTTGGCGGCGAAACGTTGCACATCGGGGCGGCCTGTCGCCGTCCCCTGACGGGAAACTGAATGACCCTGATCGGAGAAGGCGCGGCGCCGCAGGCGGCCGCCGGCGAGTTCATCAAGGACGGCTCGGACGCGAGCTTCATGACCGACGTCATCGAGGCGTCGAAGACCCAGCCGGTCATCGTCGACTTCTGGGCGACCTGGTGCGGCCCGTGTCGCCAGCTGACCCCGGCGCTGGAGAAGGCGGTCACCGCGCTGAACGGCGCGGTGCGGCTGGTGAAGATCGACGTCGACAAGAATCCGGGTTTCGCCGGCCAGCTGCGCGTGCAGTCGATCCCGACCGTCTACGCCTTCGTCAACGGCCAGCCGGTCGACGGCTTCATGGGCGCGTTGCCCGACAGCCAGGTGAAGTCGTTCGTCGACCGCCTGGTCGGTCCGCCGCCGGCCGGCGAGATCGATGAGCTGCTGGCGCAGGCCAAGGAGTCGTTCGAGCTGGGCGACCTGGGCGGCGCCGCCCAGGGCTACGCCGAGGCCCTGAACATGGACCGCGAGAACGTGAAGGCCATCGGCGGCCTGGCGCGGGTCTACCTGGCCGGCGGCGACGTCGAGCAGGCGGCCGCCCTGATCGCCATGGCCCCGGCCGACGCCAAGGACCCCGACCTCGACGCCGCCCGCGCCGCCCTGGTGCTGGCCGAGGCCGGCTCGGCCGAGACCGCGCCGTTCGAGAAGGCCCTGGCCGCCGATCCCGCCGATCACCAGGCGCGCTTCGACCTGGCCGGCGCGCTCGCCGGGCAGGGCGACCTGGAGGCCGCGGCCGATCATCTGCTCACGATCATCGAGCAGGATCGGGCCTGGAACGACGAGGCGGCGCGGAAGCAGCTTCTGACCATCTTCGAGGCGGCCGGCCCGATGTCGGACGTCGCCAAGCAGGGACGACGGCGGTTGTCGTCGATCCTCTTCAGCTAGGGACAGCGCTCATGCCCACGGGATATCGCAAGGCCGCAGACCTTCCGCAGGCGATCCCCGTGTTTCCGCTCGCCGGGGTGCTGCTGCTGCCCGGCGGGCAGCTGCCGCTCAACATCTTCGAGCCGCGCTATCTCAACATGGTCGACGACGCGATGGCGGGGGACCGGCTGATCGGCATGGTCCAGACCCGCCACGGCGATCGCGAGCGACCGCCGCTGGCCCCGGTGGGCTGCGTCGGCCGGGTCACCAGCTTCGCCGAGACGCCCGACGGCCGCTACCTGATCACCCTCACCGGCCTGTGCCGGTTCGCGCTGGGCGACGAGCTGCCGGTGCGGACGCCCTATCGTCAGGTGCTGGCGCGATTCGAGACCTACGAGGGCGACCTGAAGGAGGAACCGCCCTCGGCCCGGCTCGACCGGCCCCGGTTCCTTGCGGCGCTGGCGCGGTATCTCGACCATCGCGGTCTCGGCATCGAATGGGAGTCGGCGGAGTCCGCGCCGGTCGACGCCCTGGTCAACAGCCTGGCCATGGGGCTGCCCTTCGACGCGTCCGAGAAGCAGGCGCTGCTGGAGGCGCTGACGGTGGAGGACAGGGCGGAAACCCTGACCGCCATGCTCGAGATCGACGCCGCCGGCGGCGACGACGATCCGACCGTCTTGCAGTAGCGGCCAGCGGGACTAGAAGAAGCACATGAGCCAAGCCGACGCCCCCAAGGTCGATCCCCGCCTGCTGGAGATCCTCGTCTGCCCCGTGACCCAGGGCCCGCTGAAGTATGATCGCGAGAAGGGCGAACTGGTCAGCCAGAGCGCCAAGCTGGCCTATCCGATCCGCGACGGCGTGCCGATCATGCTGCCGGAAGAGGCGCGGGCGCTGGAGGGCTGAGGTCCCCCAATCTCCGCCCCCTCGCGACGAGCGCGAGGATGACGGCGGAGGGTGCTACAGCGCTTCGCCGCGCAGCAGCCGGGGCAGGTCGCCGACCGCGCCGCCGGCCTCATGCATGAAGAAGCGACGCGCCGGGGCGATGCGGTTCACCGCCGCCATGCCGACGCCGCGCGCGGCGCGGATCAGCGGGTTGTCGTTCGAGAACAGCCAGACGAAGGCGTCCATGCCGGCGGCCAGGGTCATGGTGTCGAACCGCCGCCAGCGACCGTAGCGGTCGAGCACGGCCTCCGAGCCGATGTCCTCGCCGATCCTCGAGGCCTCCACCAGCACCTCCGCCAGGGCCGCGGCGCCCTTCAGGCCGAGATTCAGGCCCTGGCCGGCGATCGGGTGTACGCCGTGGGCGGCGTCGCCCAGCAGGGCGGTGCGCGGCGCGCTCAGCCTTTCGGCCAGCGACAGCGAGAGCGGATAGGTGAACACCGGACCCATCACCTCGACCGCCCCCAGGAAGTCGCCGAAGCGGCGCATCAGGTGGGCGTGGAAAATCTCCGACCGGGCGGACTTCAGAGCCTCGCCGCGATCGCGCTTCTCGGTCCAGACCAGGCTGGCGCGGCTCTCGGTCAGCGGCAGGATGGCGAACGGGCCGCCGGGCAGGAAGTACTCGTGAGCGACGCCGCCGTGCGGGCGCTCCAGCTTCACCGTGCAGACCACGCCGGTCTGCGGATAGTCCCAGCCGACCGTGTCGATGCCGGCGGCGCGGCGGACGATCGAGCCGCGGCCTTCGGCGCCGATCACCAGCGGAGCGCTCAGCACGCGGCCGTCGTCGAGGGTGACCTTGGCCGCCGCGGGCGTGACCTCGACGCCGGCCACGCGGGCGGGCGCCAGGACCTCGATGCCGGCGGCGATCACCGCCTGGGCCAGGCCTGCGCGAATGTGGCGGTTCTCCAGCATGTAGCCGAGGGGTTCGCCCTCGACGCGGTCGGCGATCTCGCCGGAATCGAAATGCAGGAAGAAGGGGCTCTGGCCCGGCGTCGCGGCGCCCGGCGTGCGGCCGTCGGTGACCAGAATCTCGTCCATGCGCTGGGCGTGCGGCTCAAGCGCTTCGGCCAGGCCCAGGGTCCGCCACTGCCGGAAGCATGAGAAGGCGATCGCCGAGGAGCGGCCGTCGAAGGTCGGCGCCAGCTGGGCGTCGAACGGCATCGGGTCGATCAGCAGCGGCTTCAGCCCGCCGCTGTGCAGCGCCAGGGCGAGGGTGGCGCCGGCCATGCCGGCTCCGGCGATGATCACGTCCGCGTCGTGGAGGCTGGTCATGGGAACTCAGTACGGAACGACGGGCGGGGTTTCGGGCGCCTTCTTCTGGCTTTCGAGCAGATCGCCGACCGGGTCGTCGGTTTGGGGTTCGCTCTTCGGCGCAGGCGTGGTCGAGGTCTTCGGCCTGGGCGCAGTCGCAGCGGTCGTCTCGGCGCCTGCGGCGGGCGTCGTCGTTTCGGCCGCGGCGGCTTCGGCCGGCTTGGGTTCCTCGGCCTTCGGCTTGGGGTCCTCTTCCTCGGTCACCTGAAGCGCCGGCTTCTGCGCGTTGGGGTCGAAGGGCGTCGCCTCCTTCGCCTGGATCAGGTCGCCGCCGATCACCGGCTTCTCGCGCGCGCCCGTGTACCAGGCCGGCGGATTGCGTCGGATCTGGTCGCGGAAGCCCAGGGTCAGGCCGAGGACGGCGCAGCCCAAGAGGAAGAGTGCGACCCAGCGAATAACGGGGGAAGAGGCTTGCTCAGACGCCATGCGCCCAACCTAGCCCGCCGTCGCGAGCCGGGAAAGCCGGCGCGACGCGTTTCGCGCTATGCTTGCAATGGTTGTAGTTAACACTTTTCTACAACTTATCCGTACAATCGGGCCATGACACGCCCCGCCTCTCCCCCAGCCGCCGAAGACCCGCCGCCGGAAGCGGCGTCCTTCGATCCCATCGCCCGGGCATTCCTCGGCCGCGCCAAGCCGATCGAGCAGCTGCGGGCCAGCCTGCGCGAGCTGGCGACCGCCGGCCTGACGCTCGCGATCATCCGCGCGGCGGAGACGCTCGAGGTTCTCTAGAGGTCGGCCGCCGATCAGCGGCTGTGAAAACTGGACAGCTCCGTCCACTTATCGCTTGCCCGACCCCGCGAGCGAGGCTATCGGCGTTCTCTGGACGGTAAGGTCCAGAATTGAGAGCGCGTCCGGGTCCCATGTCGTCTGTCCCCAAGAACAAGTTCGTGCCGATGGTCGTCGGCGGCGCGGTCGGCCTGGCCATCCTGGTCGGCGGCGGCTTCTGGTGGATCGACAAGCATCACTACGAGGCGACGGACAACGCCTTCGTCCAGGCCGACACCGTGCAGGTCAGCCCGCAGGTGTCCGGCTACGTGGTCGAGGTGCTGGTCGCGGACAACGCTCACGTCGAGGCCGGCCAGGTGCTGGCGCGAATCGATCCGACCACCTTCCAGGCCAAGCTCGACCAGGCCATCGCCAACGCCGGCGCCGCCGAGGCGGCGGTGAAGGCGGTCGACGACAAGGCCTCTCTCGAACAGGCCGTGATTTCCGAGCGAGTCGCGGGGGTCGCCTCGGCCCGCGCCGAAGCCGGCCGGTCCCAGGCCGACCTGAGCCGTTATCGCGAGCTGGCCGGCAAGGGCTGGGTCTCCGATCAGAAGCTGCAGACCGTCCGCGCGGGCGCCGAACAGTCGGCCGCGGGCGTCGCCCAGGCCCAGGCCGCGCTGGAAGCCGAGCGCCGCAGCGCCGAGTCGCTCGGCTCGGCCAAGGCCCAGAGCATCGCCGCCGCCGCCGCCGCCCGCGCCGCCGTGGAACAGGCTCGCCTCGATCTGGAGCGCACCGTGATTCGCGCGCCCGCCGCCGGCGTGGTGGGCGCTCGCGCCATCCGCCCGGGCCAGCTCGTTCAGCCGGGCGCCGCCCTGATGAGCATCGTGCCGCTGGGCGAGACCTATGTCGTCGCCAACTTCAAGGAGACGCAGATGTCGCGCCTGCGGATCGGCCAGGCGGTGGAGGTCAAGGCCGACGCCTTCGGCGACGAGGCGATCGCGGCGCATATCCAGAGCTTCGCCCCCGCCACCGGCCAGGAGTTCGCGCTGATCCCGGTCGAGAACGCGGTCGGCAACTTCACCAAGGTCACCCAGCGGGTGCCGGTCCGCATCGTCATCGACCGCAAGGCGCCGCTCGGCGGCGGCCTGCGTCCGGGCCTGTCGGTCAAGGTCAAGGTCGACGTCCGCGATCAGTCGGGCGTGTCCTTCGCCGATTCGGCGGTCGCTTCGACGCAGCTCGTGCGCCGCGGCCAGTCGCAGTAGCCGGCCGTGACCGACGCCGCCGCCCCCCCGCTCCCGACGGAGCAGCGGCCCGCCCAGGGCTTCGTCCTGCCGAACGGCGAGACCATACCCTGGCCGCTGGTCTTCCTGGGTTTCTCGGGGATGATCATCGGCCAGTTCATGGCCATCCTGGACATCCAGATCGTGGCCGCGTCGCTGTCGCAGATCCAGTCGGGCATCGGCGCCAGCGCCGACGAGATGAGCTGGGTCCAGACCGTCTACCTGCTGGCCGAAGTCGTCATCATGCCGCTGACGGCCTACCTGACCAGAATGTGGGGGACCCGGAAGTTCTTCATCGGCGCCTGCATCCTGTTCATCGTCAGCTCGATCCTGACCGGGCTGACCACCAGCATCGAATCGATGATCTTCATGCGGGCGGTCCAGGGGATCGCCGGCGGAGCCATGATCCCGGTGGTGTTCGCCACCGCCTTCACCATCTTCCCGCCCGAGCGCCGGATCACCGCCAACGTCATCGTCGGCCTGATCGTGACCCTGGCCCCGACGGTGGGGCCGACGCTGGGCGGTCACCTCACCGACATCGCCAGCTGGCGCTGGCTGTTCTTCGTCAATGTCCCGCCCGGCCTGCTGGCTCTCTTCCTGGTCTGGCGCTACGGCGACTTCGACAAGGGTGATCCGAGCCTCTCCAAAGGCATCGACTGGTGGGGCGTGGGCCTGATGGCCATCGGCCTGCTCAGCATCCAGTACGTCCTCGAGGAGGGCGCCAAGGACAGCTGGTTCCAGGACGACATGATCCTGTGGCTGACCGTGCTGGGCGTCGTGACCTTCGGCGCCTTCATCTGGCGGCAGCTGACCTACCAGCAGCCGATCGTCTCGCTGAAGCCGTTCACCGACCGCAACTTCAGCATCGGCATCGTCATGACGCTGGTGTCCGGGATGAGCCTCTACGGCGGCACCTTCGTGCTGCCGCTGTTCCTCGCCCAGATCCGGCAGTACTCGGCCGCGGAGACCGGCACGACCATGCTGGTGTCCGGCCTGACCATGTTCCTGACCGGTCCGATCGCCGGCCGGATCGTGCGCCAGTTCGACCCGCGGGTCGGGATGGTGCTGGGTTTCGCCATCGCCGCCTACGGCACTGGGCTGGGCCATGCGGTGACCAACGACTGGGGCTTCTGGGAGTTCGCCTACCTGCAGGCGTTCCGCGGGGTCGGCGTGATGATCGCCATGATCGCCAGCCAGCAGATGACCGTCAGCACCATCCCCGTCCACATGATGAAGGACGCTTCGGCGCTGGTGAACCTGACCCGCAACGTGGGCGGCGCCGTGGGGCTGGCCATGCTGTCGACCGCGCTCACCCAGCAGACGGCACGGCACTACAACGAACTGACCAGCGCGATGAGCATCGCCAGCGCCCAGACCCAGAACCTGATGGCGGGCCTGTCGGCGCGGATGGCTCAGCTCGGCGTCGCCGATCCGGAAGGCGCCGGCTACAAGGCCGTCGGCGGCATGATCCATCGCGAGGCGGCGATTCTGGCGTTCGGCGACGCCTTCGCCCTGCTGGCGGTCGGGCTTGCCTTCGCCGGCGTGCTGGCGTTGTTCGCCTCGCCAGCGAAGAATCAACCCGCATCCGGCGGAGGAGGTCACTGACATGCCCCGGGTCGCCGGCCAGATCGACGTCGCCAAGACCGAGGCCATCCTCGACGCCGCCTCCGCCGTGCTGGCGGAGCGGGGCCTGGCCGCCCCGATGGAGGAGATCGCCCGCCGCGCGGGGGTGTCGAAGCAGACCGTCTACAACCACTATGGCAGCAAGGCCGAGCTGGTCCGCGCCCTGGTCGAGCGGCGCGTCGACAGCATCACCTCGCCGCTGCGCGAGCCCGGCGCCGAGGAACACCCGGAAGAGGCGCTGACGGCCTACGCCAAGACCCTGCTGACGGTGGTCGTGAACAAGAACTACTCGCTGATGCGCATCACCATTCAGAGCGCCGGCGAGATGCCCGACCTGGCGCGCGAGGTGTTCGAGATCGGGCCGATGCGTAGTCGCGCCCAGCTGGCCCGCTTCCTGGAGCTGGAGACGCGGGCCGGGCGGATGAACGTGCCCGACCCGGTGATGGCGGCGGAGTTCTTCGGCGGAATGGTGCTGGGCCAGCGGCAGACGCGCGCGCTGCTGAACCTGCCCAGCGACCTGACCGAAGCCGAGATGGACGCCATGGCGGCCGAGGCCGCCAGGATCTTCATGACGGCCTACGCGCCTTAGGTTGGATCAGCCTTCCGCCGACTCGCCGTCGGGCAGGCCGATCATGTGGAAGCCCGCGTCGACGTGCACGACTTCGCCGGTGGTCGAGCGGCCCAGTTCCGACAGCAGCCACAACGCCGCCCCGGCGACGCCTTCCATCGAGGTGTCTTCCTTCAGGGCGCTGTAGGCGCGGCCTTGGCTGATCATGCTGCGGCCGCCCGAGATGCCGGCCAGGGACAGGGTGCGCATCGCGCCCGCCGAGATGGCGTTGACGCGGATGCCCTTGGGCCCCAGGTCGCGGGCGATGTAGCGGGTCGCCGCCTCCAGCGCCGCCTTGGCCACGCCCATGGTGTTGTAGTTCGGGATGACCCGCTCGGAGCCGAGGTAGGTCAGGGTGACCATGGCCCCGCCGTTCGGCATCAGCTGGGCCGCGCGGCGGGCGGTGTCCACGAAGCTGAAGGCCGAGATGTTCATGGCCCGCAGGAAGCCGTCGCGGGTGGTGTTCTCGACGAACGAGCCCTTCAGCTCGTCCTTGTTGGCGAAGGCGATCGAGTGGAGATAGGCGTCCAGCGTTCCCAGTTCGCTCTCGATCTGGGCGAAGGCGGCGTCCATCGAGGCGTCGTCGGTGACTTCCATCGGGACGAAGGTCTTCACGCCGATGCTCTCGCCGAGCGGGCGGACGCGCTTCTCCATGTCCGGCAGGTAGGCGAAGGCCAGCTCGGCGCCCTGGGCGGCCAGCTGCGAAGCGATGCCCCAGGCGATGGAGTTGTGGTTGGCCACCCCGGTGATCAGGGCCTTCTTGCCCTTCATCAGGTCGCCCTTGGGGAAGCTGTAGTCGTCGGCCATTTGGAAAACATCCGTGGTTCGCGCCGCCAGAGGCCGGCTGTCGAGGGCCTTTCTGGACGGCTGCGCGATCCGGAGCAAGATCGGTATCGGCGCTCCCATCGCGTCATGGTCGGACTCGTTCCGACCACCCATGCGTGGCGAGCCACGAAAAAAGGGCGCGGATGGTTCCGCGCCCTTCTCGTCTCAAGTCATGCTCATGGATCCTCGCGACGAGCGCGAGGACGACGGCGTTTGAGGGAGCCTACGCCCGCGCCATGATCAGGCAGCCGTTGGTGCCGCCGAATCCGAAGCTGTTGGACATCACGGTCTCGACCTGGCGATCGTCGCGCTTGCGCAGGATCGGCAGGTCCTCGAACGCCGGGTCGAGGGTCTCGATATTGGCGCTCTCGGCCAGGAAGCCGTTGTTGAGCATCAGCAGGCTGTAGATCGCCTCCTGCGCGCCGGCGGCGCCCAGGCTGTGGCCGGTCAGGGACTTGGTCGAGGAGATCGCCGGGGCGTCCTTGCCGAACACCTGGCGGACCGCCTCCATCTCCTTGATGTCGCCGACCGGCGTCGAGGTGCCGTGGGGATTCAGGTAGTCGATCTTGCGGCCGCCGGCGCCCTGCAGCGCCAGATTCATGCAGCGGGCCGCGCCCTCGCCCGACGGGGCGACCATGTCGTAGCCGTCCGAGTTGGCGGCGTAGCCGACGATCTCGCCGTAGATCTTGGCGCCGCGGGCCTTGGCCTTCTCCAAATCCTCGAGAACCACGACGCCCGCGCCGCCGGCGATGACGAAGCCGTCGCGGTTCAGGTCGTAGGCGCGGCTCGCGACCGCGGGGCGGTCGTTGTAGCTGCTGCTCATGGCGCCCATGGCGTCGAACAGGTTCGACAACGACCAGTCCAGTTCCTCGGTGCCGCCGGCGAAGACCGTGTCCTGCTTGCCCATGAGAATCTGCTCGTAGGCGGCCCCGATGCAGTGGGTCGAGGTCGCGCAGGCCGAGCTGATCGAATAGTTGATCCCGCGGATCTTGAACCAGGTCGACAGCGTCGCCGACGGGCCCGAGCTCATCGCCTTGGGCACCGCGAACGGGCCGACGCGCTTGGGACCCTTCTCGCGGGTGATCGCGGCGGCCTCGATGATGACCTTGGTCGAGGGGCCGCCCGAACCGACGATCAGGCCGGTCCGGTCGTTGGAGATCTCGCCCTCTTCCAGGCCGGAATCGGCGATCGCCTGTTCCATGGCGACATGGGCCCAGCCGGTGCCGTCGGCCAGGAAGCGGGCGGCGCGGCGATCGACGATCGCCTGCCAGTCGCAATCGGGCGCGGCCTCGACCTGACAGCGGAAATTCAGGTCGGCATACTCCTGGCTGAACTTCACGCCGGACTTCGCCTCGCGCAGCGAAGCGGTGACTTCGTTGGCGTTCGAGCCGATCGAAGAGACGATGCCGATACCAGTGACGGCTACGCGCCGCATGTTAGCTCCTTATGTCTTCCCCCGTCCGCTCCCGAAGGAACGAACCCCTGCGCGTCCGGTTCTGCGTCCGGTCAGCGCACGTACAAGCCGACCCGAAGATCCTTGGCCTCGTAGATGACCTTGCCGTCGGCCTCGACGGTTCCGTCGCCGATGCCCAGGACGAGCTTGCGGTTGATTACGCGCTTCAGTTCCACGCGATAGGTGACCAGCTTGGTGTCGGGCGTGATCTCGCCGGTGAACTTCACCTCGCCGACGCCCAGGGCGCGGCCGCGGCCGGGGCCGCCGATCCAGCCGAGATAGAAGCCGACCATCTGCCACATGGCGTCCAGGCCCAGGCAGCCCGGCATCACCGGATCGCCCTGGAAGTGGCAGTCGAAGAACCAGAGGTCCGGCCGGATATCGAGCTCGGCCACGACCTGGCCCTTCCCGAACTCGCCGCCGTCCGCATTGATGTTGGTGATGCGGTCGAACATCAGCATCGGCGGAAGCGGAAGCTGGGCGTTGCCCGGTCCGAACATTTCGCCGCGCCCGCAGGCGAGCAGTTCTTCGTAGGTGTAGCTGGGCTGGGCGGTCATCAAGTCACCGAGAGGGCGCCGCGCCTACCGCGCGGCCGTCAAATTCGGGGTCGGGGTAGCACGCGCGCCCGTCCGCCTCAACGTTCGCGCGGCAGGCAGGGCGTCGCACCGCCCGCGCCCCAGACCTCCGAGGCCTTCACCCAACCGCTGCGGCCGGACGCCTTGACCTTGCGCCAGTCGCCCTCGCTCTTCTCCAGGGCCGCGACCGCATTGGGCTTCAGCCAAGCGACGACCCGCGCGCCGTCCTTGGGCTGGGCGAGCAGGGCGGCTGAGCCGGGCTTGGTCCGCATGACCATCGATCGACCGTCCAGGCCGCGCTTGTGCACCCAGGCGGCGCCGCCGTCGGGGCCGCGCACCTTGCGCCAGTCGCTGGTCTCGGCGACCACCTCGACCGGCATGCCCTTGGCGTGCCAGGTCCACAGAATACGGTGGTCTTCGCCCGGGCCCTTGCGGGCGTTGATCGTGTTGTATTCCAAGGCCACGAAGCGCGGCACGGGCAGCCGGGAGGGCGTGTCGCAGACCTGCTCGCCCTGGCGGTTGCACCCCGCCAGCAGCAGGATCGCCGAGGTTGCGAGCAGCATCGCCGTCTTCGTCGGCGCCAGCTTTTCTATCGGCCCCACTTTTTCGCCTTCCCTTGGCCCCCCGCCGGGCCTTTGCTAAGGGTTCGCCGACCCCCTGAGGGGCCAACGCCGTCACCGAAAGCGTCCATGGCCGCCAAGAAGCCGAAAGTCATCGTCACGCGCAAGCTGCCGGATCCGGTCGAGACCCGGATGCGGGAGCTATTCGACACCGAGCTGAATGTCGATGACCGGCCGATGTCGCCGGAGGACTTGGTCGACGCGATGAGCCGCTGCGACGTGCTGGTCCCGACGATCACCGACCGACTCGATTCGCGCATTCTGTCCCGGGCGGGCGAGCGGCTGAAGCTGATCGCCAACTTCGGGGCCGGGGTCGACAACATCGACGTCGCCACCGCCAACCAGCGCGGCCTGATCGTCACCAACACGCCGGGAGTTCTCACCGAGGACACCGCCGACCTGACCATGAGCCTGATCATGGCCGCCACCCGCCGGGTGGTGGAGGGCGCCAACGTCGTCCAGTCGGGCGATTTCCACGGCTGGTCGCCGACCTGGATGCTGGGACGCCGCCTGTGGGGCAAGCGCCTGGGCGTCATCGGCATGGGCCGTATCGGTCAGGCGCTGGCCCGACGCGGCAAGGCCTTCGGCCTGTCGATCCACTACCATAACCGCAAGCCGGTCAGCCCGCGCGTCGCCGAGGAGCTGGAGGCGACCTACTGGGAGAGCCTGGACCAGATGCTGGCGCGGATGGACATCGTGTCCATCAACTGCCCGCACACCCCGGCGACCTACCACCTGCTCTCCGCGCGCCGCCTGAAGCTGCTGCAGCCGCACGCCGTGGTGGTGAACACCGCCCGGGGCGAGGTGATCGACGAGGGCGCCCTGGCCAACATGCTGGCCCGCGGCGAGATCGCCGGCGCCGGCCTGGACGTCTACGAGCACGAGCCGGCGATCAATCCCAAGCTGCTCAAGCTGCCCAACGTCGTGCTGCTGCCCCACATGGGCTCGGCCACGGTCGAGGGACGGATCGACATGGGCGAGAAGGTCATCGTCAACATCAAGACCTTCATGGACGGCCACCGGCCGCCGGACCGCGTGATCCCGTCGATGCTGTAGGGCCCGCGGGGCGGCTCGCCGCCTCGTCTGCCGAGCGGCCGGCCTCGCTCAGGCGCCGCCGCAGGCCGGACAGGCCGGGTCGGCGCCGATGCGGACGGTGCGGGTCTCGCCGGCCAGGGCGTCGTAGATCAGCAGGCGGCCCAGCAGCGGTTCCCCCGCCTGGGCGATGATCTTCACCGCCTCCAGCGCCATCATCGAGCCGATCACCCCGCCGATCGCCCCGACGACGCCGACGGAGACGCAGGTCTCCGCGTCCGGCGGAATCTCCGGCACCAGGCAGCGGTAGCAGGGCTTGCCGGCGAACACGCCGATCTGACCGGTCCAGCGGGCGATGGCGCCGCTGACCAGGGTCTTGCCCTGCGCCAGGCAGGCGTCGGACACCGCGAAGCGGGTGGCGAAGTCGTCGGTCCCGTCCAGCACGAGATCGTAGCCGGCGACGAGCGCTGCGGCGTTCTCGGGCGTCATGGCGACGGCGTGGGTCTCGATCCGAATCTCGTCGTTGAGCACGCGCAGGTGCTCGGCGGCGGCGTCGACCTTGCGGCGATCGATGTCGGCCAGGCTGTAGATCACCTGCCGCTGCAGGTTCGACAGGGCGACCGTGTCGGGATCGACCAGGCCGATACGGCCGACGCCGGCCGCCGCAAGGTACAGCGCGGCGGGGGCGCCCAGGCCGCCGGCGCCGACCATCAGCACGCTGGCCGCCTTCAGCCGCTGCTGGCCCGGACCGCCGATTTCGCGCAGGACCAGGTGGCGCGCGTATCGTTCGACTTCCCGCTCCGAAAACGCCATCGTCTTGACCTCGCCAAACTTGACCTGGAGCGGGCGCGCCGCCACATCGCGAACCATGCACAACGCGACCAACTTCCCAGACTGGCACGGCACGACCATCCTGGCGGTGCGCAAGAACGGCAAGACCGTGGTGGCCGGCGACGGCCAGGTCTCCATGGGCCAGACCGTCGTCAAGGGCAACGCCAAGAAGGTCCGCACCCTGGCCGGCGGCAAGGTGATCGCCGGCTTCGCGGGCGCGACGGCCGACGCCTTCACCCTGATCGAGCGACTCGAGACCAAGCTGGAGCAGTTCCCGGGCCAGCTGGCGCGGGCCTGCGTCGAACTGGCCAAGGACTGGCGCACCGACCGCTACCTGCGCCGGCTGGAGGCCATGCTGCTCGTCGCCGACGAAACCGCCATCTACACGGTCACCGGCGTCGGCGACGTGCTGGAGCCGGAGAGCGGCGTGGCGGCGATCGGCTCCGGCGGGAACTACGCCCTGGCCGCGGCCCGGGCCCTGGCCGAGAACACCGACCTGTCGGCCGAGGAGGTGGCTCGCCGGGCGATGGGCATCGCCGCCGACATCTGCGTCTACACCAACGGCTCGCTGACGGTCGAAACCCTGTAGGTCCGGCGCCGCCTGTCGTCGATTTAACGCGACAGACGCGCGACAATGGCGTCAATCGGGGCACGGAGGATGATCGCCATGCGCCCCCTCGCCACCCTCGTCCTGATCCTGTCGGTTTCGGCCGGCTCCGCTCCGGCGGCCGAGCCGGCCACCCCGGCCGCCGTGGTCGCGGCGGAGCGGGCTTTCGCGGCCGACGGCTATGCGATGGGGATCAAGCGGTCGTTCCTGAAGCACTCCTCGCCTCGGGCGATCGTCATCCAGCCGAGGCCGGTCAACGCCCACGAAAGTCTGGAGGCCTCGCCCGACGGCAAGCCGGACGATCCCAAGCTGGAATGGTGGCCTCAATGGGCGGGGATTTCCAAGACAGGCGATCTGGGCTTCACCACCGGCCCCTACAGCCTCGGCGGCAAGCGGCGCGGCTACTATTTCACGGTCTGGAAGCGGCAGATGGACGGCGAGTGGAAGTGGCTCTTCGACGGAGGGACCGGCAGCAGCGCCGAGGGCGCGCCGGGCCCTGGCGGAGCGGTCGGTTACCTGAAGCCGTCCGGCGTCGAGCCGATCGAGACGGGCCTGGCCCTGACCCAGGTGCTCAAGGCCGAGGATGACCTGGCGAAGGCGGCGCGCAAGGATCTGCTGGCCGCCTATCTGACCGTGCTGGCCTGTGACGGCCGGGTGCAGGGCTCGCCCGCGGCGCCGGCGACCGACTGCCAGAGCGGCGAGGTCGAGCTCAAGACTCGCGCCGCCACGGCGCAGATGCGCACCCTGGGCAGCGAGGCCTCCGAGGCGGGCGATCTGGCCTGGACCTATGGCGCCATCGACTGGCTCAAGGATGGACAGCCGGGAAAAGGTCACTATGTGCGCGTGTGGCAGCGACGGCCCGAAGGCTGGCGGATCGTGTTCGACGAACTGCTGGTCACGCCGCCGCAGCCGCCCGTGAACTAGACGCTAGGACCGTATGACCGAGTTTTCCCCGCGCGAGATCGTCTCCGAGCTCGACCGTTTCATCGTCGGCCAGAACGAGGCCAAGAAGGCCGTCGCGGTCGCTCTCCGCAACCGCTGGCGACGTCGGCGGGTGCCCGACGATCTGCGTGATGAAGTCACGCCGAAGAACATCCTGATGATCGGCCCGACGGGCGTGGGCAAGACCGAGATCGCCCGCCGTCTGGCCCGTCTGGCCCAGGCCCCGTTCCTGAAGGTCGAGGCGACCAAGTTCACCGAGGTCGGCTACGTCGGCCGCGACGTCGACCAGATCATGCGCGACCTGGTCGAGAGCGCCATAGCCATGGTCCGCGACAAGCGCCGCGCCGCCGTGAAGGCCCGCGCGGAGGCCGCGGCCGAGGAGCGCATCCTCGACGCCCTGACCGGTCCCGGCTCGACCGCCGCCCGCGAGTCCTTCCGTAAGAAGCTCCGCGCCGGCGAACTGAACGACAAGGAGGTCGAGCTGCAACTGGCCGATACGTCCTCGCCGTTCCAGGGCATGGACATTCCCGGCCAGCCGGGCGGCTCGATGGGCATGCTCAATCTGGGCGACATGTTCGGCAAGGCTTTCGGCGGCCGCACGCGGACCCACAAGACCACCGTCGCCGGCGCCCACGCCCCGCTGCTGGCCGAGGAAAGCGACAAGCTGCTCGATCAGGAGGCTCTCACCCAGGAGGCCCTGGAGCTGGCCGAGAACCAGGGCATCGTCTTCATCGACGAGATCGACAAGGTCGCCAGCAGCTCCGGCCGCTCGGGCGCCGACGTCTCCCGCGAGGGCGTTCAGCGCGACCTCTTGCCGCTGATCGAGGGCACGACGGTCTCGACCAAGTACGGACCGGTGAAGACCGATCACGTGCTGTTCATCGCCTCGGGCGCCTTCCACGTCGCCAAGCCGTCGGACCTGCTGCCCGAGCTGCAGGGCCGGCTGCCGATCCGGGTGGAGCTGAAGGCTCTCTCACGCGACGACTTCCGCCGCATCCTGACCGAGCCCGAGGCTAACCTGATCCGCCAACATCAGGCGTTGCTGGCCACCGAGGCGGTGACGCTCGAGTTCACCGAGGACGCCATCGACGCCCTGGCCGACGCCGCCGTGGCGGTGAACGGCAGCGTCGAGAACATCGGCGCGCGCCGGCTGCAGACCGTGCTGGAGAAGGTGGTCGAGGAGATCAGCTTCACCGCCTCCGACAAGGGCGGCCAGACGATCAGGATCGACGGCGCCTATGTGAAGGACCGGATCGGCGCCCTGGCGGCGGACACGGACCTGAGCCGGTACATCCTGTAGCCCGCACTCTCGCCGCCATCGTCGGACTCGTTCCGACGCCCCCCATGTCCGACGAGTGAAACGAGGAAGGCGCGGAGTGATCCGCGCCTTTCTTGTCTCTGCCGGCGTGGATGGGGCCTCGCGACGAGCGCCAGGGTGACGGTGTTTCTGGGGAATCACCCGCCTAGCCCGCCCTCCTGACGGGGTTCATTGTGGCGGCTTCCGCAGGGAGGCCCCGCGATGAACGTCGAACTCGCCGACGAACGGATCCTGATCCTCGCCGACCGCTTCTCCATGGAGCACGCCGAGGGGCGGGCCTGGACCAAGCGCATCGACGCCTTCGGCACGCTGGCCAAGATGACCGGCTTCCTGAAGCAGCCGAAGGACGATGCATTCGAGATCAGCTACCGCGAGCGGCGGCTGCAGCCGTTCTGGCGCGTAGCCTGCTCGACGGTCCAGGCCTACGAACGTCGGCGCGAGTACGCGATCAACGTCGCCCCGGAGGTCCAGTCGGTCGTGCTGGGCGGCGAGACCCGGGCCGTGGCCGGCAGCAAGTTCCAGGTGTCGGGCGTCGAGGTCTGCCGCGAGGAAAGCGGCAAGGAGGTGTTCTACGACGGCCTGACCAAGGCCCAGAACCCGGCGCTGTCGGATTATCTGCGGCATCCGGCGGCGGAGGCCACGGCGGAGATGCTTGCGGCGCTGACGGGCGAGGGCACCATCGTGGTCCCCTCGGAAGCCAAGGCGTCGACCCTGGTGCGCGAAGTGGTGGCCAGCGCCATCGGCCGGATCGAGGCCGACAAGGTCACCGAGGAGACGGTGCGGCTGGAGGCGATCGAGCTCTACTACCGGCCCGTCTACGCCTTCCGCTTCAAGTGGCAGGGCAAGGAGGCGATCGTCGAGTTCGACGCCCTCAGCGGCGAGGCGCGGACGGGCGGCTCGACCTTCGAACAGCACCTGGGCAAGCTGCTGGAGCCGCAGTTCCTGCTCGACGTGGGCGCGGAGGCGGCCAACCTGTTCATTCCCGGCGCCAACCTGGCCAAGTTCGCCATCGTGAAGGGCATCGAGCTGGCGAAGCGGTAGTGGCGTTGCGTCCTTCGAGACGCTCGCAATGCTCGCTTCTCAGGATGACGAGCTCAGATGCGTTGCTGACTCGTCATGGTGAGGAGCGGACCCTGGGGTCCGCGTCTCGAACCACGCTCGGCCTACGACGCCCGGGCGACGGCCTCCATGCCCAGCATCGCGGCCTTGCGGGCCAGGCCCCAGTGGTAGCCGGTCAGGCGGCCGTCGCGGGCGATGACGCGATGGCAGGGAATCAGCAGGCTGACCGGGTTGGCGCCCACGGCCGCGCCGGCGGCCTGGAAGGCCCTGGGCTTGCCGGCCCAGGCGGCGACGTCGGCGTAGGTGGCGGTCTGGCCGGTCGGGATGCGGAGCAGCGCCTTCCAGACCTGGACGTGGAACGGCGAGCCGATCAGCACCACCGGCAGCGGGCCGCCCTCGCCGCAGAAGGCCTGCAGCGCGATGGCCCGGGCCGCCTCGTCGTCTCGGATCCATTCGGCGGCGGGGAACCGTCGGTGCATGTCGGCGAAGGCCGCGTCCTCCTGGCCCTCGTCGGCGAAGCCCAGGCCGGCCAGGCCGCGCGGGGCGACCACGAAGAGGCCGCGGCCGAAGGGCGTCGGGGCGAAGCCCCACCGCAGGTTCAGGCCCTCGCCCCGCCGGCGGGCGTCGCCCGGGGTCACCGCCTCATGGGCGATGAACAGGTCGTGCAGGCGCGAGGGGCCGGACAGGCCGGCGTCGAAAGCGGCGTCGAGCACGCTCGCGCCCTGTTCCAGGCTGCGCCGAGCCTCGGCATGGGCGATGGCGCCCACGAAGGTCTTGGGGCTGACGCCGGCCCAGCGGGTGAAGACGCGCTGGAAGTGGAACGGCGACAGGCCGACCGCATCGGCGGCTTCGTCGAGCGAGGGGTGGTCCTGCCACCGGTCGGCCAGCCAGTCGAGCGCGCGTTCCATGCGGTCGTAGTCGCGGGCGCGCTCTTCCAGGCGGATGATGTCGGCGGCAGGCTTCGGATCTTGGGTCATGTCGTAGGCCATGCGGTGAAGGTAGGCGTCGGTCTCATGGCCCTCCACCCGGTTCTTGCGGTCAGACGACCGGGTGGCGTTCGGCCCGGGCGGCGCGGATCGCATCGTCCAGCGCCCGGCCCAGGTCGGCCCGCTCGCCTGGGCTCAGCGCTCGACCGACCAGATAGCGCCGTCGATGCATGCGCAGCCGCACCTTGGTGTCGTCCTGGCCGAAGGCCTCGACGTCCAGGCCGGTGAAGGCGGTCGGCGACGACCAGACCCGCTTCTCGCGGCCCTCGGCCTCCAGCGACACCTCGACCGTCTCGGCGGAGACGCGGACATGCTCCTTGCGCTCGGCGGCCCGGAAGCTGGCGCGGAAGGCCAGCCAGACCGCCAGCACGTCCAGGCCCAGGAAAATGGGCACGGGCCAGGCGCCGAGCACGAACAGGAAGACCGCGAAGATCACATTGAAGGCCACGACGCCGGTCAGCAGCACCTTGAACCCCGTCGGGCTCAGGGAGGCGTTCTGGCGGATCACCGCGTCCATGTAGAGAGGGCCGGCCATGCGGCGACACATAGGCTTCCGCCGCCGGCTTGGCGAGCGGCCCGACGCGGGCCATTGTCGCGCCGATGAAGACCCCCGCCCGCCGAAGACGCCTCAGCCCCAAGGAACGCGCGCGGGTCGACGAGCTGTTCGAGCGTTTCTCGACGCTGTCGGAAAGTCCCAAGACCGAGCTGAACTTCTCCAACCCCTTCACCCTGGTGGTGGCGGTGGCGCTGTCGGCCCAGGCGACGGACGTGGGGGTCAACAAGGCGACGGCGAAGCTGTTTCCGGTCGCTGACAACCCGACGGACATGGCCGCGCTCGGGGTCGAGGGGCTGATCCCCTACATCAACTCGATCGGCCTGTTCCGGAACAAGGCCAAGAACGTCATCGCCCTGTCGGAGATCATCCTGAACAGGCATGGCGGCGAGGTCCCGCTGAACCGCGCCGATCTCGAAGCCTTGCCGGGCGTGGGGCGCAAGACCGCCAGCGTGGTGCTGAACGAGCTCGACATCGAACCGGCCATCGCCGTCGACACCCACGTCTTCCGGGTCTCGCACCGGCTGAAGCTCAGCAGCGGCAAGACTCCGGACAAGGTCGAGCAGGACCTGATGGCCATCGTGCCGCAGCCCTACCTGACGCGGGCGCACCACTGGCTGATCCTGCACGGCCGCTATGTCTGCGTGGCGCGCAAGCCGAAATGCCTGGAATGCCAGGTCAGCGACCTGTGCCCCTCGCGGGAGCTGTTCGTCGGGGGTTAGGCGACTTGGATGCTCCCCTCTGGGGAGGATCTCAGGCCAGCGCCGTCTCGAGCGCCTCGACCAGCCGCTCTTCCGCCTCCGGCGCGTACTGCAGGAACAGATCCGGCTCCAGGACCTCCAGCTCCATCAGCCGCAGCGAGCCGTCCAGGTGGCGGATCAGGTCGACGCGGGCGTAGGCGGGAGCCTTGTCCAGCGCCGCGAACACCGCCGCGCCGACCTCCAGGGCTTCCTGCGAAGGCTCGGCGCGACCGATCCTCGAGCCGAACTGCGGCTGGACGCGGAAGTCGCCGCCCTGGGCGACCTTGCCGACGGCGTGACTGAAGACGCCGCCGAAATAGAGCAGGGACAGTTCGCCCTCGCCGGCCACCGACGGCAGGAAGGGCTGGATCATGGTCGGGCCGGTCGGGCCGCCCTCGTAGGGCGCGCCGGGGGCGAACCGGACGGTCTCGTGCGAGCCGCCGGAAATCTGCGGCTTCACCACGATCTCGCCGCCGCCGAGCAGGTCGCGGGCGGCCTCGATCTGGGGAAGGGTCGGATGGTCGAGGAAGACGGTCGGCACCACCGGGACCTCGGCGTCCTCCAGCTCGGCCAGATAGGTCTTGCGGGTGTTCCAGCGCAGCAGCCGCGCCGGGTTGATCATCGTCAGGCCGCGCGCCTCGACCGCGTCGAGCATGGCCATCCACTCGGGAACCCGCAGGTGGTAGCCCCAGGCCAGCAGCGGCAGGATCGCGTCGGCGTCGCTGTCGGCCCCTTGCAGCCAGTCCACGGCCTCGACCCGGAAGCCCCGCCGCGACAAGGCGGCTTCGTAGCGAGCGAAATTGTCCTGCCAGGCGTGTCCGTAGACGCCGGCGGCGGGGGTCAGGATGGCGAGGCGGGTCATAGCCTCCGCCTAGAGCATGCCTGAGCCGGATTCAATCTGACCCAAATCGGCATGCTTCGGGCGCAGACACTCGGAGCCCGCCCACGCCGCCGGTCAAAGGCCCTGGACGAGGACCACGCGATACTCGGCGCCCTTGAAGCGGTGCCGGCGCGCCGCTGCATAGGCGGGACTGTCGTACCAGGCCCTGGCCTCTTCCATGGTCGGGAAGGACAGGACGACCACGCCCTCGACCTCGCCGCCTTCGAGGACTTCGTGCTTGCCGTAGACGACGTGCGGGGTCGCCTTGTGGCCCGCCATGGTGGCGCCGGCGAGGCCCGAATAGGTCTTCAGCTCGGCGGGATCGGTGGTCTTGTCGCGTTGGAAGATGAGGTAGGCGGCCATGGGTTTCCCTTTCCTGGAGCCGCCTTCCTGGGCCCCCCGCCCCAGCGTCAGTCAACCAGACTGACAGTGTCGCCGCGTTGCCCCCACGGGCCTTGTCCTGTAACGAGCGGGCGATCTCCACTCATCGAACGGATACTCATGCCCGCCCTCTACGACGTCGCCGCCATCGGCAACGCCATCGTCGACGTGATCGCCCCTTGCGAGGACGCGTTCCTGGCCGCCGAGGGCCTGGTGAAGGGCTCCATGCAGCTGGTCGAGGAACAGCAGGCCGTCGCGCTCTATGGCCGCATGGCCCAGGGGCTGGAGACCTCCGGCGGTTCGGCCGGCAACACCGTGGCGGGCGTGGCCAGCTTCGGCGGCCGTTCGGCCTACCTGGGCAAGGTGGCGAACGATCAGCTGGGCGAAGTCTTCGCCCACGACATGAAGGCCATCGGCGTCGGCTTCGACACCGCGCCCCTGATCGGCGGTCCGGCCACGGCGCGCAGCATGATCAACGTCACGCCGGACGGTCAGCGCACCATGTGCACCTTCCTGGGCGCGTCGGTGGAGCTGACCCCCGACGACGTGAAGCCGGAAATCATCGAAGGTTCCACCATCGTCTATCTGGAAGGCTATCTGTTCGACCCGAGCGAGGCGCGCCGGGCCTTCGCCAAGGCCGCGGCCCTGGCCCACGGGGCCGGGCGCAAGATCGCCATCACGCTGTCGGACTCGTTCGTGGTCGAGCGCCACCGAGAGGCCCTGTTCGGCTTCGTCGAGACCCAGTGCGACATCGTCCTGGCCAACGAGGCCGAGGTGAAGGCGCTGTTCCAGACCGACGACTTCGACGCCGCCGCCGCGAAGCTGGGCGCGATGACCGACCTGTGCGCCATCACGCGCAGCGAAAAGGGCTCGCTGATCCTCGCGGGCCAGGAATCGGCCGTGGTTCCGGCCTTCCCGGTCGAGAAAGTCGTGGACACGACGGGCGCGGGCGACCAATACGCAGCGGGTTTCCTGCTCGGCGTCGCGCGCGGCCTTCCGCTCGCCGTCAGCGGGCGACTGGGTTCTCTGGCCGCGGCCGAAGTCATCGGCCACTACGGCCCCAGGCCGCTGGTCTCGCTCGAGACCCTGGCGAAGGCGGAAGGACTGATCTGATGGCCCGCACGGCCGAAGTGACGCGCGAGACGAAGGAGACGCAGATCCGCGTCTGGATCGATCTCGACGGGACCGGTGAATCGACGATCTCCACCGGGATCGGTTTCTTCGACCATATGCTGGAAGGCTTCGCCCGACACGGCGGCTTCGACCTGAAGGTCGAGACCAAGGGGGACCTGCACATCGACATGCACCACACCGTCGAGGACACCGGCATCGTGCTGGGCCTGGCGGTGAAGCAGGCTCTGGACGGGTTCAAGGGCATCCGTCGCTTCGGCAGCGCCTATATCCCCATGGACGAGACGCTGACGCGCTGCGCCCTGGATCTTTCCAACCGGCCCTACCTGATCTGGAAAGTGGAGTTCTCGCGGCCGAAGGTCGGCGAGATGGACACCGAGCTGTTCAAGGAATTCCACCACGCGTTCGCCATGAACTCGGGGACCTGCCTGCATCTCGAGACCCTGTACGGCGACAACACCCACCACATCGCCGAAAGCGGCTTCAAGGCCTTGGCCCGCGCCCTCCGTGAAGCGGTGGAGCTGGACCCCAAGACTCACGGCCGCGCTCCGTCCACCAAGGGCGTGCTCTAGGATCATTCCATGCAGAGCGTCGCCCTGATCGACTATGGGTCGGGCAACCTTCGTTCGGCCGAGAAGGCGCTCCGCCGCGCGGCGGAGCAGCTGACCGCACCCGTGGACATTGTCGTCACCGCCGATCCCGACCGCGTCGCGGCGGCGGATCGCCTGGTGCTGCCGGGCGTGGGCGCGTTCGCCGCCTGCATGAACGCCCTGGCCGCCCGAGACGGCCTGGTCGAGGCCATGACCGCCGCCGTGACGCGCGGCGCGCCCTTCCTGGGCGTCTGCGTCGGCATGCAGCTGCTGGCCACGCGCGGGCTGGAGTTCGGCGAGACGCCGGGCCTGGGCTGGATCCCGGGCGAGGTCGCGCGGCTACGGCCTTCCGATCCCGCCGCCAAGGTGCCGCACATGGGCTGGAACGCCCTGGACGACCTGGACGCCGGCCGGCCGCTGCTGGCGGGCCTGGGCCCGGCGCCGCACATGTATTTCACCCATTCCTTCGCCTTCGCCCCCGCCGATCCGGCGCATGTGATCGCTGTCACCGACCATGGCGGACGCTTTACCGCCGCAGTGGCGCGCGACAACGTGATGGGCGTGCAGTTCCACCCCGAGAAGTCGCAGGGCCCTGGGCTGCGACTGCTGCAGAACTTCCTGGAGACGTCCGCGTGATCCTGTACCCCGCCATCGATCTGAAGGACGGCCGGTGCGTGCGTCTGCTGCACGGCGACCTGAACAAGGAAACAGTCTTCAACGACAGCCCGGCCAACCAGGCCGAGCGGTTCCAGCGCCAGGGCTTCTCCTGGCTCCACGTCGTCGACCTGAACGGCGCCGTCGAGGGACGGCCGGTCAACGCCGAGGCCGTGGCCAGCATCCTGAACGCCGTCTCGATCCCGGTTCAGCTGGGCGGCGGCGTGCGGACGATGGAGTCGATCGAGACCTGGATCGAGGCCGGCGTCAGCCGTGTCATCCTGGGCACCGTGGCCGTGAAGGACCCCGCGCTGGTCAAGGCCGCCGCCCGTGAGTGGCCCGAACAGATCGCCGTCGCCATCGACGCCCGGGACGGCGTCGTCGCCACCGAGGGCTGGGTCGGCGACTCCGACCTGGGCGTGATCGAGCTGGCCAAGCGGTTCGAGGACGCCGGCGTGGCGGCCCTGATCGTCACCGACATCGGACGCGACGGCGCGATGGTCGGCGTCAACGTCGCCCAGGTCGGCGAGGTCGCCGACGCCGTGGCCATTCCGGTCATCGCCTCGGGCGGCATCGCCTCGGTCAAGGACCTTGAGCTGCTCAAGGCGCGCAAGGGCGTGCCGATCGCCGGCGCCGTGCTGGGGCGCTCGCTCTACGAGGGCGCGGTCGATCCGGCCAAGGCCCTGGCCATCGCGGGCGGCTGATCCGATGCTCAAGGTCCGCGTCATTCCCTGCCTGGACGTCAAGGACGGTCGCGTGGTGAAGGGCGTCAACTTCGTCGCCCTGCGCGACGCCGGCGATCCGGTGGAGCAGGCGCGGGCCTACGACGCCGCCGGCGCCGACGAGCTGATGTTCCTCGACATCACGGCCAGCCATGAGGGCCGCGGCGCCATCCTGGACGTGGTCGCCCGCACGGCGGACGAATGCTTCATGCCGGTCTCGGTCGGCGGCGGCGTGCGCACGGTCGAGAACGCCCGCGCCCTCCTGCGGGCCGGCGCGGACAAGGTCTCGGTCAACACCGCCGCGGTCGAGAGCCCGGACCTGATCACCGCCATGGCGGACGCCTTCGGCAGCCAGTGCGTGGTCGTGGCCGTGGACGCCAAGGCGCGCGCGGATGGCGGCTGGAACATCTTCACATACGGCGGTCGCAACGACACCGGCATCGACGCGGTCGAGTTCGCGGCCCGGGCGGTCGAGAAGGGCGCGGGCGAGATTCTGCTGACCTCGATGGATCGGGACGGGGCCAAGATCGGCTACGACACCGGCCTGCTGCGCGCGGTGACCGGCGCGGTCTCGGTGCCGGTGATCGCCAGCGGCGGGGCGGGCAATGTCCAGCATCTAATCGAGGCCGTGACCGAGGGCCACGCCGACGCGGTGCTGGCGGCCTCGATCTTCCACTTCGGCGAGGTCTCGATCGCGGAGGCCAAGCGGGCCATGGCCGCCGCCGGGGTGCCGGTGCGGCTGGGACAGGAGGCGGCATGAGCCGACTGAGCGAGGTTCTCGACCGGCTGGCGGCGACGATCGGCGCGCGCCGCGGGGCCGATCCGTCGGCGTCCTGGACGGCGAAACTGCTGGCCGACCCGACCCTGGCCGCCAAGAAGCTGGGCGAGGAGGCGGTCGAGACCGTCCTGGCCGCCGCGCTGAAAGACCGCGACGCCCTGGCGGCGGAAAGCGCCGACGTCCTCTACCACCTGCTGGCCCTGCTCGCCGCGAACGGCGTCTCGCTGGACGAGGTGGCTGCGAAGCTGGAAGCGCGTGAGGGGACGTCCGGGATCGCCGAGAAGGCGTCTCGGAAGCCCTAGGCCGCCAAGCCGAGTCGTTCTGCGTCGGCCGTCGGCGACAGGTCCAGCGCTCCGAACATTTCCAGCCGATCCGGCCCGAGCCTGGGCGGATAGAGCATCGCCTTGGCCGGCTTGGGCGTCGCCCAGGCGCCCACCACCTTGGCCAGGTTGGCGGGCCGTTTCAGCCAGGCGCTGGACGGCTCCAGCATATGGAAGCCGCGCATGAACTCGCGGATCAGGTCGGGGTCCGATCGCAGGGCGATGGTGATGGCGTCCTCGCCGAAGCTCTTGAGGATCTTCGCCTTGGCGCGCGGACGATAGGTCGGGTCCAGGGCGTTGCGGGCGCGGCGGATCGCCGAGCGATCCTGGGTGCGCATGTCGTCGTAGTAGGGGCGCAGCTCGGCGGTCACCGCGTCGTGGTAGGCGATCGCGCGCGCCGCCGGCCGTTTGTGGGCGTCGAGCACGTCGCGCAGAAGATGCGCCTCGACCGCTGCGAAGCTGCAGCCGCGGCCGTACAACGGGTTGGTCCGCACCAGGCCGTCGCCGACGAAGAACAGATTCAGCGCCTTGGGCCTGCCGTCCACGACCGTGTCGCGCCAGCGGCTCTTCAGGTCGCCCATGCCGAACACCTTGCTGATCGGCTCAGACCGTTCGGCGTCGGTCCAGCGGGCGATGCCGGGCAGCAGGCCGCAGATCCGGTCGAAGGTCTCGGGCTTCAGGACGGCCTGGCGGAGGGTCTGCTCGATCTCGGGCACGGCCAGGGTGATCGAGAAGCAGCGGTTGTCGGCCGGGAACAGACCGTACTTGATGTAGCCCAGGTCTCCGGCGGCGGGCGCGGCGGCGCGTTCCGGCTCGCTCTGATCCGGCCGCAGGCGGTAATGGCGGGTGTAGTACAGGATGCCGGCGTCCTCGCTCTCCTCCGGCGTGCTCACGCCCGCCTCCGCCAGCCATTCAAAGCCCTGGGACATGCGGCCGGCGGCGTCGACGACGAGGTCGGCCTCTTCCTCGCGCACGCCGCCGGCGTCCTCCAGCCTCAGGCCGCGCACGACATATCGGTTCTCGCCGTCGAGACTGCCGAGCAGGCCGATGGCGTTGACGCCGCTGTTGAGGGTCACATTGGCCATGCGCTCGACGTAGCGGCGCAGGACCAGCTCCAGGGTCGTGCGGCGGCTGGTCAGGACGGTCAGGCCGGCGTCCTCGGGACGCGGTCGATAGCGGGCCTTGGCGATCGGATTGAGACCGTCGGCGAACTTCAGCTCCTGCACGCCCGCGGCCTTGAGCTCGTCCAGCAGGGCGGGGTGATTGTCGACGATGATCTTCCGCAACCGGGCCAGGAAGGCGTGGCTGTGACGCAGATGGCCGACGCCGCGTCGGTTCCAGGTTTCGAAGGCGTCGTCGGCGCCGCCGTCCGGCGCGGGCGGGTCACGCTCAAGGATATCGACCTTGCGGCCGGACGCGCCCAGCGCCAGGGCTGTGAACAGCCCGGCCATTCCGGCGCCGATTACGAGTACGCGTTCCGTCATCGGTCCAAACTCCTGCCCCCAGAACCTTGACCTGCGGAGAACTATGGTCGCGGAAACCCGGGCGCCAAGTGTGACCCGACGTCAGGTGCGGGTTTTTCTCTTCAGGGCGACGTAGAGGGCCCCGTCGCCGCCGTGGCGGCGGTGGGCCGAGGAGACCCCGGCGACGATGTCGCGCAGCGGCGGCGCGGCCAGCCACTCGGGCGTGAAGCGACGGATGATCCCCTCGCCCTGCGTTCCCTTGCCGGTGATGACCAGGGCCTCGCGATAGCCCTCGTCCCAGACGCGCAGCAGGAAGGCCTCCAACGCCGCCCGGGCTCGGTCGTGGGTCAGGCCGTGCAGGTCGATGCGGGCTTCCAGGGGCTCGCGGCCGCGGATGATCCGGCGGTGGCGGCCGGGCTCGATGCGCTCCGGCGCGGCGGGCGGCTTGGGCCGGCTGCGGGCGGCCTTGGCGTCGGCGACGGGCAGGCGGGCCGGGACGTCCTCGGCGGGCTTGGCCTTCGCAGGCGACTCCGCCTCGATCTTCGGCGACAGCCGGCCCGGTAGCGGTCGGACAGTGGCGGTGACATGGCCCCAGAGCCGCGCCTCTTCGGGCTGGATCTTCCGGGGCGGCACGTCACGAGCCTCCGATCGGCGCCAGACGGTACATGCGCAGGGTGTGGCGCACGCGACCGGCCTCGGCCCCCGCGGCGTCGCCCTTGCCCATGTAGAGGTCGGCGCGGACCTCGCCCTTGATCGCCCCGCCGGTGTCCAGCGCCACCGCCAAGCGGCGGTAGACCGGGAAGGCGTCGGTGAGCACCGGAGCGCTGGCGTCGATCCAGAACAGCTCGCCCATGCTGTGGCGGCTGTTGTCGACGGCGATGGCGCGCCCCGGGGGCAGCGGCACGCCCGCCGCGCCCGCGGGCTCGCGGCCGTCGTCGTCGGCGATGCTGAAGAAGACGTAGCGAGGGTTCAGTCGCATGATCTCTTCGGCTTCGGGGCCGCGGTGCTCGGCCAGCCAGCGCTTGATCGCGTCGCCGGAGGTGTTGTTGTCGGCCAGCAGACCCCGCTCGCGCAGCGGCTTGGCGATGCCCACGAAGGGGCGGCCGTTGTGAGCCGCGAAGGCCACGCGCTTGCGGCGGCCGTCCGGGAGCGTCAGCACGCCGGAGCCCTGGATCTGCAGGAAGAACAGGTCCTCCGGCCGCATCCAGGCCAGGACGACGCCGCGTTGTTCGGCCTCGATCGTCGTGCGATCCGGATAGGCTTCGGCCCTGCCGCCGCGCAGGCGGGCCGGCACGCGCGGGCCGGGCGAGGCCGAAGCATCGAGGTCCGTCGGATCGACCAGGACCAGATCGTCCGGCTTGGCCATCACCGGGGCGGAGAACCCGTCGCGGTTGGAGATCCGGGCCTCGTAGACCGGCGCGAAATAGGCGGTCAGCAGGCCGTCGCCGCCGATCGGCGTGGCGCGGAAGTTCTCTTCCAAGAAGGCGCGGGCGGACAGGTCGTCCGGCGGCGGCATCTGGCGCGCCTTGCGGCAGACCGTGCCGACGGCGGGGTCGCGGGCGACGCCGCAGGTGGCCTTGAAGGCTTCGAGCGCGGCGAGGTGATCCTCGCGGTCCCAGCCCGGCAGTTCGGAGAAGGGCAGCCAGACGGTCGGCGGGGGCGGCGGGGGCGGAACCGGCTTTTCGGGGATCGGCGGCGGCTTGGGCGGCGGGACCAGCGGACCGTCACGCTTCGGCGTGGCGCAGGCCGCAACGACCAGCGCCAGCGCCGCCCCGAGAACTCGAAATCGCATCACGCCTCCGCGGCGTCTACGTGAACCAGGGTCCAGTTGGGGTCGCGGCTGTTAAGATTACGTTCGAACGTCCAGAGCTCGGCCGTGCGGCGATCGTCGACCGCCTCGCCCTCGGGCCCCTTCGAGCGCGAGCGGAACTCGGCCAGGAAGCGGACCACGGCGCGGACGGCGTCGCCATCGACATCGATCGACTCCAGGTCGGCGCGCGGCGGGTGCAGGAACTCGACCTTCTCGCTGCGACCTTCGGCCTCACGGGTGTCGATCGCGCCCCCGAAGCTTTCCGCCGCGGCGGGCGACAGCAGGCGCTGCAGCGTGGCGCGGTCGCCCTCGGCGAAGGCGATCACGATCATCTCGTAGGCCTGGCGGGCGCCGGACAGGAAATGACCGACGTCGAACGACGGGTCGCGCTGACGCACGGCGGCCAGGCCGGTGGCCGGCGCGCCGTCGTCGGCAGGCTCGGCCTGCTGCAGCACGGGATCGGGCGTGGCGACGGGAGCCGCCGGCAGGTCTTCCGGTTGGCGGCCGATGCGGCGGCCGAGCACGGCGTAGAGCTGATAGAGCACCACGACGGCGAAGACGGCGAAGATGACGAGTTCGAGGGCCTTCACGGGACTTCCGTAGACTGGGACTAATCGCAATATAGGAGAGTACGGCGGCCTCGTCAGGGGGCTGCCGTTGCACGGGCAAGGTGTGCGTGATAGCAGCGCGCCTTCATCATGTCGCGCCCGTTTGGGGCGCTCTCAAGGCTACGTCCAGGAACGCGACCCCGAAAATGAGCGATACGCCCTCCGCGCCCGCCGCCAATGGCGAGAACGGCGCCGCCACCGAACAGCCCGGTTTCCGCATTCTCGCCCAGTTCGTTCGGGACTTCTCGTTCGAGAACCCGCATGCGCCGGAATCCCTGCGCGCCGACTCCGCCGGGCTGCAGCCGCAGATCGACATCGGCGTCGAGATGAACGCCCGCGGCCGCGAGGACGGCCTGTTCGAGGTCGACCTGAAGCTCTCGGCCACGGCCAAGCGCGGCGACAAGACCGCCTTCCATGTCGAACTGCTGTACGGGGGCCTGTTCGCCATCAGCGGCGTGCCGGAAGCCGATCTGGAAGCGGTGCTGCTGATCGAGTGCCCGCGCTTCCTGTTCCCATACGCCCGTCGCCTGATCTCGGACGTGACGTCCGAGGGCGGCTTCCCGCCGTTCCAGCTGGACCCGATCGATTTCGCCGGCGTCTACGCGGCCCGCAAGGCCCAGGCCGGCGGCGAAGGCGGCCTGGTCGGCAACGCCTGAGATTTGCTGCGGCGGGTGCGGGATCTCAGATCCCGTACTTCAGCCAGACAGCCTTATCCTTGAGGACGCCGCGCACGAAGGCTTCGTGCGCGGCTCTTTCTTGTTCGGTCGATCGTGGCGCCAGCGGGCGGGGACGCGCGCCGTAGACGATCGACTGGATCGAGGCCTGGGCGCGCGCGACCGTCTCGACCGTCAGGTCCAGCGCCCGTTCCTTGCCGCCCTGCAGCTCCAGGTACACGGCCGCCAGCAGCTCGGCGTCGATCAGCGCCCCGTGCTTGTCGCGCGAGGCCAGCGAGATCTTCATCCGCTTACAGAGCGCGTCCAGGGAGTTGTACATCCCCGGAAACTTCTTCTTGGCCAGGGCCAGGGTGTCGATCCAGCGATCGTCCGGCGGCGGCGTGCGGCCCAGGCGGGCCAGCTCGGCGTTGACGAAGCTGCGGTCGAAGGGGGCGTTGTGCGCGACGATCGGATCGTCGCCGACGAACTCCAGGAACCTGTCGACGATCTCGTGGAACCGCGGCTTGTCCTTCAGGAAGGCCAGCGAGATGCCGTGCACGCGCTCGGCGTCGGCGTCGATCTCGCGGTCCGGATGGACGTATTCGTGGAAATTGTTGGCGGTCGGAATGAAGTCGATCACCTCGACGCAGGCGATTTCGATCAGCCGGTGACCCGTCCGGGGATCGAGGCCGGTGGTCTCAGTATCGAGGACGAGGTGGCGCGCCATCCGCTCTCAATGGGCCGCTTCGCCGTCGCCTTCAACCCGGCGAAGGGTCGCGACATAGGCGGGATCGCGGAGCTTGCCGAGCACGTCGCGGACCTGGGCGCGGGCATGGTCCAGGCCCTGTCCGGTGTCGATGACGAAGTGGGCGCGCGCGCGCTTTTCGACGTCGGCCATCTGGCGGGCCAGGATGGCGTCGAGCTTCTCCTCGGTCATGTCGGGCCGCGCCAGGACGCGCCGGCGCTGAACGTCCGCCGGCGCCGAAACGACCACGACCGCATCGACGCGCTTCTCGCCGCCGGTCTCGAACAGCAGCGGAATGTCGAGAATCACCACCTCGGCCTTTTGGGCGACGGCCTTCTCGAAGAAACCGGCGCGCGTGGCGCCGACCAGAGGGTGGACGATGGCCTCGAGCCGCTTCAGCGCGTCCGGCTTGCCGACGACATGGTGGCTGAGCAGGGCGCGGTCGACCGCGCCGTCGCGCACCACGCCGGGGAAGGCTTCATCCAGGGGCGCCACGGCCGCGCCGCCCCTGGCGTAGAGGGCGTGGACCTCGGCGTCGGCGTCGTAGACGGGCACGCCCTCCGTCGCGAACATGGCCGCGGTGGTCGATTTGCCCATGCCGATGGAGCCGGTCAGTCCGACGACGATCATTGGCCCTCTCCCAGAATGCTCAGCGCCAGGCCGCGCACGTCGACATCCTCCGGCGGCGCGACGCCGAAGAAGGCTTCGAAGCTCGGGGCAGCCTGGCGAATCAGCATCTCAAGCCCGTCCGAGGTGCGCAGGCCCCGCGCGCCGGCGCGCTGCAGGAACTCGGTGCGCAGCGGCTTGTAGACCATGTCCAGGACGACGGCCGAGTCGGGGGCCTCGCCCAGGTCGACGTCCGGCCCGGCCCCGCCGCCCAGCCCCAGCGAGGTGGCGTTGACGATCAGGTTGGCCTCGGCCAGCGCATCGTCGCGGGCGACCGCCTTCACCGCGCCGCCGATGTCGCGGGCCAAGGCCTCGGCGCGGTCGACGCTGCGGTTGAGGATGCGGATTTCCGGCGCGCCGGCCAGCGACAAGGCCGCGGCCGCGCCGCGGGCCGCGCCGCCGGCGCCCAGCACCACGGCCGGTCCCGCCTTGGGATCGAAGCCCGGGGCTTGAGCCTCGAGCGCGCCGAGCATGCCCAGGCCGTCGGTGTTGTCGGCGTAGATGGTCCCGTTCTCGCGGAACAGCAGCAGGTTGGCCGCCCCGGCCAGCAGGGCCCGCTGGCTGCGTTCGTCGGCCGCCGCCAGGGCGTCTTCCTTGAACGGGATGGTGACGTTCACGCCCCGGATGACGCCGCCGCGCAGACCGTCGGCGAACGCTCGGAAGCCGCCTTCGGGCGGGGATAGGGGCACGTAGACGGCGTCGAGGCCGGCTCCGGCGATCCAGGCGTTGTGCAGCAGCGGGCTCAACGAATGGGTCACCGGCCGTCCGGCGACGCCGGCGACCATCGCCGCGCCGGTGAGGCGGCTCATGACTTCAGCGCCCCGTGCAGGCGCAGGAAGTCGAACAGTCCCATCAGCGGTAGGCCCAGGATGGTGAAATAGTCGCCCTCGATGCGGGAGAAGAGCTGCACGCCCTGGTTCTCCAGCTGATAGCAGCCGACGGAGCTCAGGATGTCCTCGCCACGCTCGGCCAGATAGTCGTCGATGAAGGCGTCCGAGGAGTTCCGCATGGTCAGTTTGGCGCCGGGGACCTCTCGCCAGATCGCCAGGCCGTCCCGCGCCACGACCACGGCCGAGTGCAGCTTGTGGGTCTTGCCGCGCAGCAGCTGCAGGCGTTCGCGCGCCTGCGCCATCGTCTCGACCTTGTCGTACAGCGCGCCGTCGAGGTCGAGGGTCTGGTCGGCGCCGATCACCAGGTCGCCGGGCCGGCCGCGGGAGATCTTCACCGCCTTCAGCTCGGCCAGGGCGTCGGCGACGTTGCGTGGACCCTGGCCCTCGGCCAGCAGGCCGGTCTTGACGGCGGCCTCGTCGACGCCGGCCACGGCGGTCTCGAACGGCACGCCGGCGGCCTTGAGCACCGCCGTGCGGGCGGGGCTCTTCGAAGCCAGTACGATCCTGCTCATGCCCCCAACACCTCGACCTGGCCGCGTCCGCCGGACAACAGATTGACGATCGAGGCGGCGGTTTCCTCGACCGATCGGCGGGTGACGTCGATGACCGGCCAGCCCATGCGCTCATAGAGCCGGCGGGCGGCGATGATCTCCTGGCGCACGGCTTCCTGGTCGATGTAGCTGCTGGCCCGCTGCTCGTTGAGCGACAGCAGGCGGTTGCGCCGGATCTGGATCAGCCGGTCGGGCGAGGCGATCAGGCCCACGACCAGCGTGTTCTTCAGCTCCAGCAGCTCCTTGGGCAACGGCACGCCCGGGACCAGCGGCACGTTCGCCGCCCGCACCCCGCGGTGGGCGAGATAGATGCACGTCGGCGTCTTGGAGGTGCGTGACACGCCCACCAGCACGACGTCGGCCTGGGAGAAGTCCTGTCCGCCCTGTCCGTCGTCGTGGCCGATGGCGTAGTTCAGGGCTTCCATGCGGTTGAAGTAGTCGGTGTCGAGCGCGTGCTGCGCGCCCGGCCGACTCTGCATCGGAGCGCCGAGATAGCGCGACATGGCCGCGACCACGGGGTCGAGCGCGGCGATGCAGGGGATGTCGTGCTGGCGGCATCCTTCCTCCAACGCCGTGCGCAGGGCGGGGTCGATGATGGTGTGCAGCACCACCCCCGGCGCGCCGGCGATCTCCTCCAGGGCCCGTTCCAGCTGCCGCTGCGAGCGGACCAGAGCGTAGATGTGCTCGATCGGCAGGACGTCGGTGAACCGGGCGCAGACCGCCCGGGCCATGGCGTTCAGCGTCTCGCCGGTGGAGTCCGAGACCAGGTGGATATGGAAATAGGTGGCGACCCGGGGCGCTGACGTCATCTCAGTGCGCTTCGTCCCAGTTCGACGCCGCGCGGGCGTCGACGATCAAGGGCACCGACAGCGACACCGCCGGCTCCGCCGCCTTCTCCATCACCGCCCGGGCCACGCGCATGGTCTCCTCGGCCTCGGCCTGGGAGGCTTCGAAGACCAGTTCGTCGTGCACCTGCAACAGCATGCGGGACTGCAGCCCGGCGTCGATCAGCGCCGCGGGCATGCGCGCCATGGCCCGCCGGATGATGTCCGCCGCCGCGCCCTGCAGCGGGGCGTTGATGGCCGCCCGCTCGGCGAACTGGCGGTGGCCGACGCTCTTGGCCTTGATGTCCGGGATGTTGATCTTCCGGCCGAAGATGGTGGTGACGTAGGCGTGCTCGCGCACCTCATGGCGCATGCGGTCCATGTAGTCGCGAATGCCGGGGAAGCGCTCGAAATAGGTCTTGATGTAGGCCGCCGCCTCGCCCTGCTCGATGCCGAGCTGGTTGGAGAGGCCGAAGGCGCTGATGCCGTAGACGATGCCGAAGTTGATCGCCTTGGCCCGGCGGCGGATCTCGCTGGGCATGCCCTCGATCGGGGTGTCGAACATCTCCGAGGCCGTCATGGCGTGGATGTCCAGCCCCTCGCGGAAGGCGCGCTTCAGCTGCGGGATGTCGCCGACGTGGGCCAGCAGGCGCAGCTCGATCTGGCTGTAGTCGGCGCTGATCAGCACGTTGCCGGGATCGGCGACGAAGGCCTTGCGGATCTTGCGGCCTTCCTCGGTGCGGATCGGGATGTT
>VFQQ010001203.1_pt1 | contig 38410 bp, 38 predicted proteins | sample 3512341 | NCBI WGS metagenome assembly VFQQ01 (sample SAMN10412373, study PRJNA504923) | tailings metagenome | isolation source: Relicate 2 Philex TSF1 revegetated site | place: Philippines: Tuba, Benguet | collected 2017-08-29 | reverse complement strand
ACCCCAACCCCTCCCCTGAAGGGGAGGGGCCAAAGCCCTTGCGACTCCCCCCGCCGCGCGGCATGACGGCGGACAGGGGGATATGTGACAGCAGCGTTGCAACATCCGCGATTCGATGAACTGCACGGGACGTTCCTGTGCAGATAAAACGCCTGCGCCTGACCGGTTTCAAATCCTTCGTCGAACCCACCGAACTGCGCATCGAGCCCGGGCTGACCGGCGTCGTCGGCCCCAATGGCTGCGGCAAATCGAACCTGCTCGAAGCGATCCGCTGGGTCATGGGCGAATCTTCCCCCAAATCGATGCGCGGCGGCGGGATGGAAGATGTGATCTTCGCCGGCACCGCATCGCGCCCGGCGCGCGATTTTGCCGAGGTCGCGCTGCATTGCGACACCGAAGGCGCGCTTGTTGCGGGGCTGTCCGACGGCGGCGACGGCGACGATCTGGAGGTCATCCGGCGGATCGAACGCGGCACCGGCAGCGCTTATCGCGCCAACGGCCGCGATGTCCGCGCCAAGGACGTTGCGCTGATCTTTGCCGATGCCGCGACCGGCCCGCACAGCCCGGCGCTGGTCAGCCAGGGCAAGATCGCCAATGTCATCGCCGCCAAGCCGACCGACCGCCGCGCGATGCTGGAGGAAGCCGCGGGCATCGCCGGTCTGCATGTGCGCCGCAAGGACGCCGAACAGAAATTGCGCGCGACCGAAACCAACCTGACGCGCCTGTCCGAAATCACCGCCGACATGGAGGTGCGCGCCAACGCGCTGCGGCGGCAGGCGCGCGCGGCGGAGAAATACAAGAAACTAAGCGACGAGGTCCGCATTGCCGAGGGGCGGCTGATCTACGCGCGCTGGCGCGATGCTGCTGCCGCTGCCGATCAGGCGCGCCGCGATTCGGATGCCGCCGAAGCTGCGGTGAAGACCGCCCAGCACGAGCTGGAAACCGTGTCAGCCGCGCAGACCGAGGTCGCGACGCGGGTCGCCACCGCGCGGCACGATGCGCAAGCACAGCGCGATGCGCTGGCCGAAGCCACCGCGACGCAGGTCCGGTTGCAGGGCGAGGAGCGCGCCGCGCGTCAACGCCTCGACGATCTCGCGGCGCAGCGGCGGCGCATCGCCGATGACCGCGCGCATGAAGGCGAACTGGCGCGCGAGGCACATGGCGCGCTGACCGCGCTTGACGCCGAAAGCAAAACGCTAACGCAGGACATTGCCGCGCATGATGCGGGCAAGGCGGCGCTGTCTGAAGCGAACCTGGCCGCACAAGCGCGCCTGCGAGATGCCGAGGTCGCGATGGCGCAGGCGCGCGCAAAAGCGGCGAGCGAGGCCGCCGATCGGCGGATCGCGATATCGGCCCGCGACAGCGCCGAAGCAGCCGTCCGCCGGATCGCCGCCGACAAGGCGCGCGTCGATGCGGAGATTGCGGCACTGGGCGACAGCGCCGCCTTGGCAGCGACCCACGCCGAAAGTTTGCAGGCCGCCGATGCTGCCGAAGCCGCGATCACCGCCGCCGAAGCCGCGCTGCAGATGGCGGAAGCCGACCGCGAGGCAACCGCGGCGGATCTCGCAAGCATCGAAGCAGGACTGGCCGAAGCGCGCACCGCGCTCGCAGCGCTCGACGGCGAGGCGGCAACCCTTGAACGCGCGCTCGCCGCCGGACGCCGCGACGAAGCGCGCATCCTCGACCAGCTGCGCGTTGCGACGGGTTATGAAGCCGCGCTCGCAGCCGCGCTGGGTGACGATCTCGACGCGGGAACCGACAGGGAGGCCGCGCGCAGCTGGGGCGGCGCCGCCGATCCCGGCAAGGATGACCCTGCGCTTCCCGCCGGCACTCAGTCGCTGGCCGCCTTCGTCACGGCGCCCGCCGCGCTGGCGCGTCGCCTTGCGCAAGTCGCAGTTGCCGACAATGACGGCGGACAGCCCCTGGCCGTCGGACAGCGGCTTGTCACGACCGATGGCGTGATGCGCCGCTGGGACGGTTTTGTCGCGCGCGGCGACGGCGCCACCGCGACCGAGCGACTGCAACGCCAGAACCGCCTTGACGCGCTGGCCGCACAGCGTCCGCAAGTCGAACTGGGCGTGCAGGAGCTGCGCGACCGCCGCGACATGGCCGCCGCCAAGGCTGCGGAGCTGACCGAAGCCGCCGCTGCTGCGCGGAAAGCATTGGCGCAGGCGGACGAAGATCGTCGCACCGCGCTGCGCGCCGCCGATCAGGCGCAGGCGGCGCTCGACCGGCATCGCGACGCCGCGGCGCTGTTCGACCGGCGGCTTGCCGAGATTGCCGCAGCGGCCACCGAAGCCACTGAAGCGCTCGCAGCACAGGAAGCCGCGCTCGCCGCGCTGCCCGACGACGGCATCGCCCGCGCGGCGCTCGACGTCGAGGAGCAAGCCGCGGAACGCGCGCGCAGCGACGCCAATGAGGCCCGCGACGCCCTGATCGCGCACGAACGCTCGCTCGCCGCACTCAGCGAGCGGCAAGCGGTCGTGACCGCAGAGATCAAGAGCTGGAAAGCGCGCGCGGGCGAGGCGGCGCGGCGCGTGACCGAAATGGACAAGCGCGCCGACACACTCGCCGCCGAAGCCGAAAAGCTCGCCGACGCCCCTGCCCGGCTCGCCGAACAGCGCGGCGCGGCGGAAGCACAACAGGTGGCGCTGCGCGACAAAGTTGCCGACGCCGAGGCGCAGGAACGCGCCGCCGAAGCCGCGCTGCGCGAGGCCGAAACGGCGCTGAACGCGATCCGCGAGCGCGTAGCGGCGGCGCGCGAAACCCGCGCCGGGGCGATCGCGCGGTCGGAAAATGCCGAGCTGCGGCGGGTCGAAATGGGCCGCCTGTCGGGCGAGCGCTTCGAATGTCCGCCACCGCTGCTGCCGCAAAAGGCGGGTTTCGAAAGCGACAGCGTCGCCGATGCAACCCAGGAATCGGCACAGCACGACCGGCTGATCGCCGACCGCGAACGGCTCGGCCCGGTCAACCTGGTCGCCGCGGACGAACTGATCGAACTCGACAGCGAACGCGAGAAAAGCGCCGCCGAGATCGAGGAATTGACGCAGGCGGTCCACCGGTTGCGCGGCTCGATCGGCAATCTCAACCGCGAAGGCCGCGTCCGCCTGCTCGCGGCGTTCGAGACGGTGAACGGTCATTTCCAGCGGCTGTTCACGACGCTGTTCGACGGCGGGCAGGCGCATCTCGAACTCGTCGATTCGGACGACCCGCTCGAGGCCGGCCTTGAAATCATGGCGCAGCCGCCGGGCAAACGGCTCGGCACCCTCACCCTGCTGTCGGGCGGCGAGCAGGCGTTGACCGCGGTCGCGCTCATCTTTGGCCTGTTCCTGACCAACCCGGCGCCGATCTGCGTCCTCGACGAAGTCGACGCGCCGCTCGACGACGCCAATGTGGAGCGGTTCTGCAACCTGCTCGACATGATGCGGACGCGGACCGAGACGCGCTTCCTGGTGATCACCCACAACCCCATCACGATGAGCCGGGTCGACCGGCTGTTCGGCGTGACCATGGCCGAGCGCGGCGTGAGCCAGCTGGTGTCGGTGGATCTGACGACCGCCCGGAGCGTGGTGGCGGCGGAGTAGGTACTCCGGGGCCGCGCCCCCTCCACCATGCTGCGCATGGTCCCCCTCCCCCGTAAACGGAGGAGGATCCGCTGCGGCTCGATCTCTCCTTGGTCCTCCCCTGCGAAGCGGGGGAGGGGGACCAGACGAAGTCTGGTGGAGGGGGCGGAGTAAGCCGTCGGCGGTCGGTGCCACGCCCTCGTGGTTCGACAGGCTCACCATGAGGGCTATTGAGAGATCGCTAACCCCTCTCTCGCGTCGCTAAGGGTTTGCTGGAGCAAACCCAAGCTCTGCGCTCTCTCCCTCAAGGGGAGAGAGGGTCCCGACTGAGATATCCCGACTTACGCACCCTCTCTCCCTGAAGGGGAGAGAGGCGAGACTTGTGAGCGTCAGCGAACTAGTCGCAGCAGAGAGGGGTGGCGATGTTGCGGTCCGAGCCAAAGGCTCCCCCCACCCCTGTCCCCTCCCCGCAAGGGGGAGGGAGACCCGACTGAAGCATCCCACCATCAGTTGGCGTCCCCCGCGACAACCGATCCGTTCCTCCAGCGTTCATCTCCTGAGAGGAGACGCCAGATGGATCAACTCGATCAGGTCGTGCTGATGGCGGTGTCGGCGGTGGGCGGAGGCATGTTCGTGGTGGGGGCGTATCGGACGTGGAAGCGGGGGACGCGGGGACTGGTGATGCGGCACAAGGACGGGTCGGACCTGACGTTCGAGGAGAAGCGGGCGCAGTCGGCCGGGTTGTGGCGGGCGATGCTGGACCCGGCGCATCGGGGCGACCTGGCGCTGATCCTGGGCGGATTTCTCGTCAGTTCGGGATTCCTGGCGCCGATCTGGTGGGGCATCCGGGGGCTGACGGGTTAAGGGAATCTCTCCGCGCGCGTCATGACTCAATGTCACACCCATTCATGACGGATAATTCTGCTGCAATATCAACAACTTACAATGTCTTTCACAGCCTTGACACTGCAAAGGGGCAACACTATGGTGCGCGCGACTTTCAGGGCTTCGCTATGCGTTTTGGCCCGGGTACGTGACGAGGAAGCCGGATGGTAGATCCGCGTGAGACGCAGCGTCCCGGTCGCACTGACAAACCGGGGGGATTGACCTCCGATCTGGCAGCGCGCATTCGCCGTGCGCAGGAGACCGAAAAAGTCGGGCAGGCCGCGCAGGGCAACCCCGCGAAGGACATGTCCGGATTGAGCCGCGGCTTGCGGCTGGGTTCGGAGTTCATCGCGGCGATCCTGGTGGGCGCCGGCATCGGGTGGCTTCTGGATTCCTGGCTCAAGACCGGACCCTGGCTGCTCCTGGTGTTTCTGCTGGTCGGTTTCGCGGCAGGCGTTCTCAACGTCACCCGCGCGGCGGCCGAAATGAACAGGGCGTCGCCACCGCCGCCCGGCTCGGACCTCGGTCCGGGCAAAGACGAAGACGACGACGCTTAATTCTCTAGTCCCAGGGGACCCAGTCTTGGCCGATCCGAACAAAGTCGACCCGATCCACCAGTTCGTGATTACCGACATTTTCTCCTTTGGAGACGGCGGCTTCGCCTTCACCAACTCTTCCCTCTTCATGGTGCTGACGGTCGGCCTCATCGCCGCCTACCTGCTGCTGTCGACGCGCGGGCGCTCCATCATCCCGAACCGCTGGCAGGCGGTGTCGGAGATGCTCTACGAATTCGTGGCCAACATGGTGCGAAGTTCAGCGGGCAAGGAAGGCATGAAGTTCTTCCCGTTCGTGTTCTCGCTGTTCATGTTCGTGCTCGTCGCCAACATGTTCGGCATGATCCCGTTCTTCTTCACGGTGACCAGCCACATCATCATCACCTTCGCGCTGGCGATGCTGGTGTTCGTCACCGTCATCATCTACGGCTTCTGGAAGAACGGCCCGAAGTTCCTGAAACTGTTCGTGCCGGCCGGCGTGCCGGGCTACGTGCTGCCCATCGTGGTGCCGATCGAGGTCGTGTCCTTCCTCTCGCGTCCCATCTCGCTCTCGGTTCGTCTGTTCGCCAACATTCTCGCCGGTCACATCACCCTCAAGGTGTTCGCCGGCTTCATCGTGACGCTCGGCTCGCTGGGCTTCCTCGGCTGGCTCGGCGCTCTGCTGCCGCTGGCCATGACGGTGGCGATCACGGCTCTCGAATTCCTCGTCGCAGCCCTGCAGGCCTATGTGTTTGCGGTGCTGACCTCGATGTACATCAATGATGCGATCCATCCGTCGCATTAATCCCTGACCGGTTCACAGTGAGGCGGCGGTGAGCGTCGCCAATCGGTCGCTACAAGGAGCAGACTACAAATGGATCCAGAAGCAGCAAAGTTTATCGGTGCGGGTATCGCAGCCGTTGGTATGGCCGGCGCCGCAATCGGCGTGGGCAACATTTTCGGCAGCTTCCTGTCGGGCGCCCTGCGCAACCCGTCGGCCGCACAGAGCCAGTTCGGTAACCTGATTTTCGGTTTCGCCGTGACCGAAGCTCTGGGCATCTTCTCGTTCCTGATCGCCCTGCTCCTCCTGTTCGCAGTCTGATTTCAGACCGTACGGACGAGACGCATTAACGGGCCCCGGATCCCCGGGGCTCGGGTGGCATAGGGACAGAAGATGGCGGGTTCGACCTCCAACGTAATCATTGTGGCGCAAGCCGCTGCCGGCGATGCCGTGCAGGAAGGCGTCGTCGTCGAGACGCCCGAAACGGTTCACACCGAAGACACCCATGCGACCACCGAAGCCCATGCCGGCGACGCCCATGCGGCGGAAGCCGGGCATGAAGGCGTGTTCCCGCCGTTCGACCCGGCGAGCTTCGGCGGCCAGCTGATCTGGCTGGCCATCTGCTTTGTCTTCCTCTACGTCGTGATGAGCCGGGCGGCGCTGCCGCGCATCGGTTCGATCCTCGAAAGCCGCCGCGTGCGGATCGAGGGCGACCTCAAGGAAGCCGAGCGGCTGCGGCAGGAAACCGAGCGCGCAGCGCAGGCCTATGAACAGGCCCTTGCCGACGCCCGGACCAACGCCCACAAGATCGCCGAAGAGACCCGCGCCTCGATCAAGGCCGATATCGACGGCAAGCGCGCCGACGTGGAAGCCGATCTCGGCAAGCGCGTCGCCGCGGCAGAAGCCAATATCGCCGCCAGCAAGTCCGCGGCCCTCGCCAATGTCGACACCATCGCGGCCGATACCGCCGCGGCGCTGGTCGAGCGGCTGTCGGGCAAGGTGACCTCGGCCCAGGCCAAGAGCGCCGTGGCGGCCGTGACCAAGGAGCTCGCATCGTGAACTTCGGTCTCGACGCAACATCGGCAGCAACCGTATGGGCCACGATCGGCCTCGTGATCTTCATCGGCATCGCCATCTATTTCGGCGTGCCCAAGATGGTCGCCGGGATGATCGACGCCCGCATCAAGAAGATCGAGAACGAGCTCAACGAAGCCGAGGCGTTGCGCGCCGAAGCCAAGGCGCTGCTCGCCGACTACCAGACGCGGCGCGAGAATGCCGAGAAGGAAGCCGAGGACATCGTCGCGGCAGCCCGTGAAGAAGCGTTCCGCCTGACCGCCGACGCCAAGGCCTCGCTCGAGCAGATGATCGCCCGCCGCACCAAGTCGGTGGAAGACAAGATCGCCCAGGCGGAAGCCCAGGCGGTCGCCGAAGTCCGATCGCGCTCGGCAGAAATCGCGGTGGAAGCCGCGCGCGTTCTGCTCACCCAGCAGATGGCCGAAAAGGGCGACGCTCTCGTCGCCCAGGCGATTAAGGATGTGGGCGACCGGCTGAACTGAGCCCGCTCAGTCTCAGGCAGAGTTTTGAAAGGCGGGCCCAGTGCCCGCCTTTTGCTTTGGGGAGATGACGATGGACCTGCCGATGCGGACTGCCTTGGTGGGCGATGCCAGCGTCCTGCGCGATGTGGTGCGGGCGGCCTATGCCAAGTGGGTGCCGGTGCTGGGGCGCGAGCCGCTGCCGATGCAGGCGGACTACGACGCGGCAGTGCAGGTGCACCGCTTCGACGTCATCGAGGCCGACGGGCGGATCGTGGCGCTGATCGAGACGGAGGTGCGCGAAGGGCACTACTGGATCGAGAATGTCGCGGTGCTGCCGGAGATGCAGGGGCACGGCCTCGGCCGACGGCTGCTGGCGCATGCCGAAACGCTGGCGCGGGCGGCGGGGTTGTCGGAAATCCGGCTGCTGACGAACGGCAAGATGGTGGCGAACCGGCAGCTCTATGTGGCGCTGGGCTACATCGAGGATCGCGAGGAGCCGTACAAGGGTGGCTCGGGGGTGCATCTGAGCAAGCGGCTCGGGTGATCCATCAGTCGGCGCCCTTCTCCCGCCTGCGGGAGAAGGTGGCTGCGAAGCAGACGGAAGAGGGGATCACCTTGCGCTGACGTCGGGCTGCGGAGCGTTGGGCCGGCGCAAGGTGCTCCCCCCTCCACCGGCCTATGGCCGGTCCCCCTCCCCCGTAAACGGGAGAGGAGCGCCGACTGAGAGAGTGGACGTCACCGGATCGCTGCGCTACACAGCCGGCCCCATGACGATTATCGTTTTCCATCGGATCTGGACCGCCTGACGGCGGCGTTCGTTCGTGACGGGGCCTGGCGCGTGACGCCGGGCGTGTCGTTGCGCGGATAGCGGGCTGCCCGGCTGCGGGCCCGATGCCGAAACAGGCGCCGCTCTGTCCCCTCTCGTGGCCAATCGAGAGACAGAGTTTTTCACAATGCAGAAGAAGACGAAACGCCCCGGCTCGGCGAGCTGGGAGGGCGTGGCCGACTGGTATGCCGGCTGGGTCGGCCGCGACGGCAGCTGGTACCACCGCAACCTCGCGGTGCCCTCGCTGATGGAGCTGTTGCAACTCAAGCGCGGCGAACGGCTGGCGGACCTTGGCTGTGGGCCGGGCATATTGGCGCCGCCGGTGCGGAAGGCTGGGGCGAGCATGGTCGGGGTCGACCTGTCGCCGCGGCTGATCGAGGTGGCGCGGCGCAACCACGGACGGCTGGCGCAGTTCGTGGTGGGCGATGCCACTGCCCTGCCCGCCGCGCCGGAGCTCGCGCCCGGAACATTCGACGCGGCGAGTTTTTTGCTCTCCATCCAGGACATCGATCCGCTCGACCGGGCGATCGCCTCGGCGGCCGGACTGCTCAAGCATGGCGGCCGGCTGGGCATCGTGATGCTGCACCCGTGTTTCAGGGTGCCGCGGCAGAGCGGCTGGGGTTTCGACGAGGGTCGCGCCCTGCACTACCGGCGGGTGGACAGCTACACCACCGAACTCGCGGTGCCGATGCAGGAGTATGGACGCGGCCGGACGACGCGCAGCTATCACCGGCCGCTGTCGGCGTACTTCACGGCGCTGCGGCGGGCGGGGCTGGTGGTCACCGAGTTGTGCGAAGTAGCCGACACGGCGCGCGAGCCCGACAAGGCGGCGCGGCGGGCGATGGCGGAGTTTCCGTTGTTGCTGGGATTGAGGGCGGAGAAGCGCTGAACCTCGCAGCCAGGTCTCCCTCCCCTTGCGGGGAGGGGACAGGGGTGGGGGGTGCAGGCTGCGGTGACGCTGGGGTGAGTTCAGATGTCTCGGACACCGTTCCGATGCATGAGCACCCCCCACCCTGACCCTCCCCCGCAAGGGGGGAGGTGACACAACCGCCGGCGCGCCTCACCCCCCTCCCCCGCAAGCGGGAGAGGATCGCCGACTGCTGACCTCGGCTCGCTAAACCTGCTTGTGACCCGACACCTCGGCGCCGGCTTCGCGGTGCAACGTCAGCAGTTGCAGCGAGGCGGCGACGGTGATGGCGCCCATGGCGAGGAAGGCGAAGCGGAAGTCGGGGAGGCCGAGGGGCGCGCCGGGGTGGAAGAGCTGGGCGAGGTCGAGGAGGAAGATGCACAGCGCGATGCCGAAGACCGAGGTGATCTGCTGGAACATCGAGGAAAGCGTCGAGGCCGAGGCGCGGTGCGTGGGGTCGACGTCAGCGAAGGCGAGGGTGGCCAGCGCGGTGAACTGCATCGAGCGGGTCATGCCGGCGACGATGAGAATACCGATCAGCAGCGGATACGGCGTGTCGGGCGTGAGCAAGCCGCAGGCGGCGATGGAGAGGCCGGCGAGGGTGCCGTTGACGCTGAGGATGTTGCGGAAGCCGAAGCGGCGGAGGATGGGCGTCGTCACCGCCTTCATGCCGAGATTTCCGAGGAAGTAGGCGATGACGAGGCCGCCCGATTGCAGCGGATCTAGGCCGAAGGCGACCTGGAACATCAGCGGCAACAGGAAGGGCGTCGCGTTGATCGAGAGGCGGAGCGCGGCGCCAGCCAAGGCCTCGGCGGCGGCGAAGGTCTTGACCTTGAGCGGGGTCAGATCGAGCAGCGGGTGGGTGGCGCGGCGGAGCCAGAGGACGGCAGCCGCGCCGGCGACGAGGCCGAGCGCGATCAGCAGCCCGGCGAGCCAGCCGGGGACGGTGCCGTTGGCAAGGCTGTCGAAGCCGTAGAGGAGGCTCGCGAGGCTCACGGCGCTGAGCACGAAGCCGAGCCAGTCGAAGGGCGTGTTCTTGGCTTCTCCGTCGGCCGGGATGACCAACACGGTCAGCACCAGGCCGATGGCGCCGAGCGGCAGGTTGACCCAGAAGTTCCAGTGCCAGGACACATAGGTGGTGAGGAAGCCGCCAATGGCCGGGCCGAGCACCGGTGCGAACAGCGCGGGCCATACCGTCAGGCCGATGGCCGGGACGATTTCGGCCTTGGTGGCGTTGCGCAGGACCAGCAGGCGCCCGACCGGCAGCAGGATGGCGCCGCCAATGCCCTGGACGAAACGAGCGACGGTGAACTGGGTGAGGTCCTGCGCGGCGCCGCAGGCCACCGAGGCCAGCGTGAACAGCGCCATGGCGGCAAGGAAGACACGGCGGGCGCCGAAGCGGTCGGACAACCAGCCCGCAGCCGGAATGAAGATGGCGCTGGCCAGCATGTAGATGGTGACGCCGATCGACATCTGCAGCGTGTCGACGCCGAAATCGACGGCCATCTGCGGCAGCGCCGTGACGATGATGACGCCATCGAGGATCTGGATGAAGAAGGAAGCGGCGACGACCAGCGCGACATTGCGCGCCTGCGGGGAGAATGTGGTGGGCATGAAAAGCGTCAGGTGGTGGGACGGAGGCTCCTCACCCCCACCCACCACGCTACGCGTGGTCCCCCCTCCCCACAAGGGGGAGGGAAAGGAGAGACCGGTGATCTACTACCTTTGCCGACACTCAGGATGTCATCCCTGCGAAAGCAGAGACCCACTCGTCAGCTCGAGTGGAGGAGAGATGGGTCCCGGGTCAAGCCCGGGATGACAGTCGGTGTGTGGGGAAAGGCCCGTGATTTGTCAGTCGGGGCACCCTCCCCCTTGCGGGGAGGGATGGGGAGGGGGGTGCCAAGTGCTCGAACTGGTCAGCCCGAGCGAGCAGCTCCCCCCACCCTAGTTTCGCTACGGACCTACCGGTCCGAGCTGCACTACCCTCCCCGCGAGGGGGAGGGTGGCAGACTGCTTACTCCGCGGCTTGCGGCAGCTCCTCCGGCGGGGTCCACGTCAGACGCGGGGACCTGGCTGCACGCGTCTCGTCCAGTCGACGGCGGGGGGCGGCCGTGGGGGCGGCGGTGAAACGCGCCGAGTCGCCGGATTTGGCGGCCGTCGCCAGGGTCAGCATGGTGTCGCAGAAGTGGTCGAGGGTCTGCTTGCTCTCGGACTCGGTGGGCTCCACCAGCATGGCGCCGTGCACGACCAGCGGGAAGTACATGGTCATGGGGTGGAAGCCCTCGTCGATCAGCGCCTTGGCGAAATCGAGCGTGGAGACGCCGGTGCCGTTGAGGAACGAGTCGTCGAACAGGGCCTCGTGCATGCAGGGCTGGCCCGGATAGGGCACCGAGAACACGGTTTCGAGGCGGGCCTTGATGTAGTTGGCGTTGAGGACAGCGTCCTTCGCCGCCTGGGCGAGGCCGTCGCCGCCGTGGCTGAGCATGTAGGTCAGCGCGCGGACATACATGCCCATCTGGCCCTGGAAGGCGGTGACGCGGCCGAGATGGCCGCCTTCGACGTGCTCCACCAGCGCCAGCGGGCCATCGCCCTTCTTGACGAAGGGCACGGGCGCAAACGGGGCGAGCGCCGCCGAGAGCACCACCGGACCGGCACCGGGACCGCCGCCACCATGGGGCGTCGAGAAGGTCTTGTGCAGGTTGATGTGCATGGCGTCGATGCCGAGATCGCCCGGACGGACCACGCCCATGATGGCGTTGAAGTTGGCGCCGTCGCAATAAAAGAAGGCGCCCGCCGCATGCACGGCATCGGCGATCTCGATCACCTCGGGCTCGAAAAGGCCGCAGGTATTGGGGTTGGTCAGCATGATGGCCGCCACCTCGGGGGTGAGCGCGGCCTTGACGGCTTCGACGTCCACGGTGCCATCGGCGCGCGCGGGCACCGGCTTGACCGAATAGCCCAGGAAGGCGGCGGTGGCCGGGTTGGTGCCGTGGGCGCTTTCGGGGACCAGCACCACCTTGCGGTGGCCCTGCCCGGCCGCTTCCTGCGCGGCACGGATGGCCATCATGCCGGCCATTTCACCATGCGCGCCGGCCTTGGGCGTGAGGCAGACGGCGGCGGTGTTGGTCAGCGTCATCAGCCAGTGGCTGAGCTGGTCCATCAGTTCGAGCGCGCCCTGCACGGTGGAGGCCGGCTGGAGCGGATGGATGTCGGCAAAGCCCGACAGGCGGGCCATTTTCTCGTTGAGGCGCGGGTTGTGCTTCATGGTGCACGAGCCGAGCGGATACATGCCGCTATCGATCGAATAGTTGAGGCGGCTCAAGCGCACATAGTGGCGCAGCGTCTCGGGCTCGGTGAGGCCGGGCAGATCGAGCGGCGTCTTGCGCTCGAAGCCGCCGAGATGGCTCAAATCGAGCTCGACATCGGGCAGGTCGACGCCGGAATGCTCATGGTCGCCGATCTCGAACAGCAGCGGTTCATTGGGCAGCAGCGACGAGCCGGAGGTCGAGGCATAGCCGAGAGTACCGGTGCCGGTGGGACGGCCCTGGGTGTTCATAGCCATCACAGCACCTCGCGCAGGCCGGCGACCAGGAGGTCGATGTCGGTGTCGGTGGTCAGCTCGGTGGCGGCGAGCACCAGGAGGTGCTCGAGATCGGGCTGGCCGGGGTCCAGACGGCTCGCCGGGACGCCGGCGAGGATGCCGCGTTCGGCGAGGATATCGACGACGCGGGCGGCGGGCTTGTTGAGCTTGACCGTCATCTCGTTGAAGAAGGTCTTGTTCTGCAGCTCGACGCCGGGGACTTTCGCCAGCGCCTCGGCCAGCCGGATGGCGCGGGCGTGGTTGAGGCGGGCGAGTTTTTTGAGCCCGGTCTCGCCAAGCAGCGACATGTGGATGGTGAAGGCCAGCGCGCAGAGGCCGGAATTGGTGCAGATGTTGCTGGTGGCCTTCTCGCGGCGGATGTGCTGCTCGCGGGTGGAGAGGGTCAGCACGAAGCCGCGGTTGCCGTCAGCATCGACGGTTTCGCCGCAGAGGCGGCCGGGCATCTGGCGGATGAAGTCCTTGCGGGTGGCCATGAGGCCGACATAGGGGCCGCCGAAATTGAGCGCATTGCCGATGGACTGGCCTTCACAGACCACGATATCGGCGCCGAGCGCGCCGGGGGCTTCGAGCAGGCCGAGCGACACGACTTCGGTGACGACGACGATCAGCAGCGCGCCGGCATCGTGGGCGATGAGCGCGAGTTCTTCGACATTGCGCAGTGAGCCGTAGAAATCGGGCGTCTGCACCACGATGGCGGCGGTCTGGTTGTCGATGGTCATCGGCATCGAGCCGGCCTGGCTGTGCGGGATGATGACCAGATCGGGGCCGTCGCCGAGATAGGTGCGGACGACGTCGCGGTAATGCGGGTGGAGGCCCGAGGAGAGCACGATCTTGTTGCGGCGGGTGAGGCGGCGGGCCATCAGCACGGCCTCGGCCGTGGCGGTGGAGCCGTCATACATGGAGGCGTTGGCGACCTCCATGCCGGTGAGGTGCGCGACCTGGGTCTGGAATTCGAACAGCATCTGCAGGGTGCCCTGCGAGACTTCCGGCTGGTACGGCGTGTAGGCGGTAAGCCACTCGGAGCGCTGGATCAGATGATCGACCGAAGCCGGCACGTGGTGGCGATAGGCGCCTGCACCGATGAAGAACGGGCCATCGCCAGCCGCGCGGTTCTTGCCGGCCAAAGCCTTCATGTGGGCTTCGACGAGGAATTCGGGCTGGTGCGCCGGAAGGTTCACCGGGGTCTTGAGGTAAGCGCGTTCGGGGACGCGGACGAAGAGGTCGTCGACCGACTTGGCGCCGATGACGCCGAGCATATCGGCGCGCTCGTGCTCGGAATGGGGAAGGTAACGCATCAGGCGGTGAGCTCCGCATAGGCGGCGGCGTCCATCAGGCCGTCGAGTTCGGTCGGATTGTCGAGCGCGATGCGGAAGATCCAGCCATCGGTTTCGGGGGCGCTGTTGATGAGGCCGGGTTCGCCGGAGAGGTTCTGGTTGACCTCGGTGACGGTGCCGGAGACGGGCGAGTAGATCTCGGACGCGGCCTTCACCGACTCGACGACGGCGGCTTCGTCGCCGGCCTTGAGCTTCTTGCCGACTTCGGGGAGCTCGACGAAGACGATGTCGCCCAGCTGCTCCTGCGCATAGGGCGTGATGCCGACGGTGCCGGTCGGACCGGAAACGGAGATGTATTCGTGGTCCTTGGTGAACTTGGTGGTCATCACGGTGCCTTCCGGAAGTAGCGGTGGGGAACGAAGGGGGTTTCGGCGACCTGGGCCGGCTGGGCGCGGCCACGGACGGAGACGGAGAGCATGGTGCCGGGCGCGGCATTGGCCGGCGGCACGAAGCCGAGCGCGATGGCGCGACCGAGGGTCGGGGCAAAGCCGCCGGAGGTGACCTTGCCGATCACGGCGCCGGAGGCATCGAGGATTTCCGCGCCCTCGCGAGCCGGGGCGCCGTCGACCAGTAGGCCGACGCGGATGCGGCTGAGGTTGCCGGCAAATTCCTTGAGGATGCGCTGGGCGCCGGGGAAATCGGCGGCTTCGCGGCGGCGTTTGGAGACGGCGAACCTGAGGCCGGCTTCGGTCGGGGAGACAGTCTCGTCGAGGTCGTGGCCGTAGAGCGGCAGGCCGGCTTCGAGGCGGAGGGAATCGCGGGCGCCGAGGCCGATGGGTTTCACTCGCTCGTCGGAGAGCAGCCCATCCCAGAGGGCGGGCGCACGCGTGGCGTCGCAGAGGATTTCGTAGCCGTCCTCGCCGGTATAGCCGGAGCGCGAGATGATCAGTTTGTCGCCATTCCACTGGAACGGCGCGTAGGTCATGAAGCCGAGGTCTTCGACGCCCGGAATGGTGGCGGAGAGGACCGCGACGGCTTCGGGACCCTGCAGCGCGAGGAGCGCGCCGTCGTCGGCACGATGGAACCTAGCCTTGCCGGCAGCGGCCTTCTCGATGAGGGCGAAATCGCCCTCCTTGGTGCCGGCATTGACGACGATGTAGAGCGAGCCGGGAAAGAGCGGCGAGCGGGCGATCATCAGATCGTCGAGGGCGCCGCCGGTCTGGTTGAGCAGCAGCGTGTAGCGAATCTGGCCGGGTTTCAGGCCCTTGATGTCGCCGCAGACCAGCGGTTCGACCAGCGCTGCGACGGCCGCGTGCGCTGCGTCGGCATCGGCTGGCGGATTGTCGAGGGTGAGGAAGCTCGGGCCCATATGCGAGACGTCAAACAGGCCCGCATGCTCGCGCGTCCACCTGTGCTCGGCCATGATGCCGGCGGGATACTGGACGGGCAGGGAATAGCCGGAGAACGGCACCATGCGGCCGCCAGCGGCGACATGCCTGTCGTTGAGAACGACGGTTTTCAGGATTTGATCGGCGGTGTCTTGAGCCATGTGTCACTCGCGGTTCGAAGGCATGGTTCCGCGCAAGGCGAAGCCTCACGCGTCCGTGCCCCCTCTGTCCGCTAACCTGAGAGATTTCCCCGCCGGCCTATGGGCGAGTTGCTCCTTCGGTGAGGCCTAACGGCCTGCTTTCCAGAGTGACGAAAAACTGCGGTCCTTTTGCCTGAGAGTTTCCGGGGCGGTTGCTCCTTCGGCGCCGGCTGGTGCGAACCAGCCGATCTCTCCCGCAGTCGAATACCTTCATGCGTGCTGGGCGCGACCGAGTCAACGGGGCCGCGCGTCAAGCCACAGCCGATCAGCGCTTGGTGTCGAAACCGACCCAGATGACGATGCGCTCACCGCCGAGATAGGGAATGCCGACGTTTTCGACGACCTTGACGAATTCCTCGGACTGGTTCGGCGGCGTGATGGCCACCGGGATCTCGTAGCGCTCGGAGAACACGGCGACATCGTCGCGTTCGACGGCGAAACGCAGCGGCAGGTCGACGCTCTGCTGGTTGCCCGCGGGCCCGAGCAGCACACGACCGACGACGCCCATCTTGACGGTGATCAGGCCGTTGGAAACGACGCAGTTACGCGACTGCTTCTCGATGACGGCCTGGTAGTTGAGGCTGCGCGGATCGCCGACCTTGCCCTTGCCGTAATAGAACAGCGCCTCGCTGCCGGGCCGGACCTTGATCTCGGGGCATTCGGTGGCGATGGCCGGGAGCGCATTGGTGGCCTGCGCGGAAATCTGCGCAGGAGTGGCCGAAGCGCTCTGCAACTGGGCGGTCTCGCTCGGCTTGCCGGGCGAGAACATGTTGCCCATCGAACAGGCCGACAGCAGCAGGCCGACAAGGCCAATACCTGCGAAGCGCGAAGCCCGCGCGAAATCAAACTGCCCCATCACTACCCCCTTACGCACTGACACGCTGCCCCTGCCCCTCAAGGGCAAGGATAATGGCCGGGGCGCCCGACACGGTGACGCCCGCAACATCCTGAACGAACACATCCTGCACGATGCCGTCGTTCAAAATCATGGCGAAGCGGGCAAAACGCGTGCCCCCCAGGCCGGGAAAATCCTTGTCGAGGCCCATGGCCCTGGCGAGGTCGGCCGCCGGATCGGCGAGGAAGTCGACCTTGCCCAGCGCGTCGGAGCGCTCGGCCCATGCCTTCATGACGAAATGATCGTTGACCGAACCGCAGACAATGCGGCTAACGCCCAGCGCCTTGATGCGATCGGCGCCGGCGACGAAGCCGGGCAGATGCGACGTGTCGCAGGTGGGCGTGAACGCGCCAGGAACGGCAAAGAACACCACCTTGCCTGTGCCGAGCACGTCGGTGGAGGTGACATCGCTCACGCCTTCGGCGGTGATGAGCTTGACCGGAACGGAGGGAAGCTGGTCGCCGGGTCGGATCATCAGTGGGTCACTACCTCGAACTTAACTCAAATGCCGCCAATCGGCCGGCGCACAGTAAATCACCGAGCGACCGGCGTCGACCCGGCAGCGGCAATCTCGCGCTCGACCCAATAGGGTCCCGAAGGCGTCATGTACGTGATTTCGATCGGCTGACCAACCAGCGTTTGCTCACCGCCCCCGAGCAACGGCAGGATCACTATCCCGTTATCCGGGCTTTTTTGCGGCGCACCGAAGAGCACGCCCGGATCGGCAGTGGCGGCGATGACCGAAGCGGGGTCGATATCTGAGCTGTGGATAGTCACCGCGAGCGCCTCACCATCGAGGACAACCGGGCCGATGACGGCATCATCGGGGGCAGGCAGCGGCGTTTTCGCGATGGCCTGCTCGATGCGGAGCCCCTGCCCCGGATCGGCCTTGGCAAGCGAGACAGGCAGGCTGAACGACGCCTGAGCCGGCACGCAGATGTCGGAGCAGATGCCCAGGATGAGGTCGAGATTGACGGTCAGCGGCACGCCGCTGGCGTTCAGTTCGATCGGGATGACCGTGGGGCCGCGATAGACGAAATCGGTGTAGTCGGGCATTTCCTCGATGACCGGATAGGGCCAGAGGATGCTGTGATCGCCAATGCCCTGGGAGCGCGAGAAATCGAAGGTCGTCGGGATGCCGGTTTCACCGGGAATGCGCCAATAGGTCTTGAGACTATCGGGCATATCGATCTCGAGGCCGATGCGAACCTTGCCATCGGCATTGGTGGCATCGCTGCTGATGAGGCGCGCCTTCGCGCCCGGCGCCAGCTCCTGCCAGTCGGTGGCGGCAGCGAAAGCGGGCGAGGCGGCGAGCAGCGAAACGAGAACGACGAGTACACGCATGATGCTCGGATAGACGATCAAACGTGATCGAAAAAGACAATCTTGTTTCAGCCGCGCGTGAGCGCAGCGCTTGCGCATCATCGGGAGAGGTCTAGACTGCTGTGGCGGTGGCGTTTTTGCCTGATTTTCTCTCTGGAAATGTCAGGCCTTGGAGTGTGCGAGATGGAATCGCTCAAGGGCCAGTTCCTGGTCGCCATGCCCGAGATGGGCGATGAGCGTTTCAAGAACACGGTGATCTACCTCGTGGGTCACGGTGACGAAGGCGCAATGGGCCTGGTGGTCAACCAGGGTCTCGACGACATGCGCTTTGCCGACATTCTCGAAGAACTCGGCATCGGCGAGAAGGACGATATCATCCGCCTCCCCGAGGACGTCAAAAGCCGCCAAGTGCTGCGTGGCGGTCCGGTGCAGCGGGGCCGCGGTTTCGTGCTGCATTCGCCCGACTACTTTCGCCAGGACAACAGCTACACGGTGTCCGAGGACGTCTGCCTCACCGCGACGCTCGACGTGCTCAAGGCCATGGCGTTCCAGGGCCAGCCAAGCGACGCGCTGTTCGCGCTGGGCTATTGCGGCTGGAGCCCGGGACAGCTCGAGGACGAGATCAAGGCCAATGGCTGGCTCACGGTCCCCTATTCCCGGCACCTGCTGTTCGAGGCCCCGATCGAAACGCGCTACGAGGCCGCTCTGGGGCAACTGGGCATCACCAGGGCAACACTGAGCAGCGTGGCGGGGAACGCGTAGCGCGCGAGCCATCTTTATGGTAGAAATTCGAGAGGAGTTTCTACCATGAACGAAGTCAAGCAACTCAATATCAAGAATGCCGAGGCCTATGAACTGGCCGTCGAACTCGCCGAACTCAGAGGCGAGAGTGTTACCGCCGCCGTAAAACAGGCGCTGCGGGAGACGGTGGAACGGGAGCGTCGCTCCAAGTACCGCGACGCTCGGATCGCGGAAATGTTGGAGCATGGCTTGCGGTACAGGCAGCTGCCACAACGCGACGTGCGCACTGCCGACGAGATCCTTGGCTACGATGAGAACGGGTTGCCGACTTGATCGCAATCGACAGCTCGGCGCTGATTGCCTTGTTTCGAGGCGAGGATGGAAGCGACCTGATCGCAGCACAGATCGCGGTGGCCGATGACTGCTTGCTTTCAGCGGCATCTCTCGTCGAAACTTCCATGGTGCTAAACGGCACTCGCTTTGCCCTGCAAGATGGCGACGAATGGCTTGATCGGCTGATCGCACGCCAGGGCATCCGCGTCGAGCCGGTCACCGAAGTTCAGGCCCAACTGGCCCGCGATGCTTTCCGCACATACGGCAAGGGCACCGGGCACCCGGCGCAACTGAACTTTGGCGACTGCTTCTCGTACGCTCTCGCCAAGGCCATGGATGTGCCGCTGCTCTACAAGGGCCAGGACTTCGCCAGGACCGATATCGCCTCGGTGCTCTAGCGGCCGAACTGGGCGGCGAGGCGTTTGCCGAGGTCGGAGCCGGACATGGCGGCACCGAAGGCGAAGCCCTGGGCGTAGTGGCAGTTGAGCTGCTGCAGGCGCTCGATCTCTTCGAGCGTTTCGACGCCTTCGGCAATCACGGTCAGATCGAGTTCGGTGGCCAGCGAGACCACGGCGCGGATAATCGGCACCTGAGTGTGGGCGATGCCGCTGTCGTCGCTCATCTGCACGAACGGCGCCGGGATCTTGATGGTGTCGACCGGGAAGCGGTGCAGGTAGCTCAGCGACGAATGACCGGTGCCGAAATCGTCGAGCGCGAGGCGCAGGCCGAGGGCCTTGAGGGCCGACAGCATATAGGCCGAATGCTCGGGATTGGTCATCACCTGGCTCTCGGTGATTTCGAGCTTGAGATGCCCGGCCACGGCGCGGTGCTCGTTGACCAGCGTACGCATGTCGTTGAGCAGGGTTTCGGTGGCCAGTTGGCTGGGCGAGAGGTTGACCGAGACGAAGAAATCCTCGGGCAGCGGCAGCGTGTTCATCCACTCGCGGGTCTGGCCGGCGGCCTGCTCGAAGGCGAGGCGGCCGAGGCGCTCGATGAGGCCGGTCCGCTCGGCGAGCGGCACGAACTCTTCCGGCGCGACGACACCGCGCTGCGGGTGGTTCCAGCGCATCAGCGCCTCGCAGCCGGCGATGGTGCCCGAATGGATGTCCATGATGGGCTGGAACTGCACCTGCAGCTCGCCATGGCGAAGACCACGATCGAGGTCCTCTTCACTGGCTTTGGAATAAGCAGCGATAGAGCGGGCCGAGGCGCGGTAGGCCTCGATACGGTCGCCGCCGAGGCGCTTGGCATAATACATGGCCAGCTCGGCGTCGCGCAGCACGTCATCGGCCGAGACCGGATTGCCGTCGTAGATGGTGACGCCGATGGACGCGGTGAGCGAAAGGTCGCGCTCGCCGAAGTTGAACGGCGATTTCAGGGCCTTGCGGATCTGCTCGGCGGTCTCGGCGATCTTTCCCGCGGCCTGCTCTGAGGCGAGGATAACGCCGAACTGGTCGCCGCCAAGGCGGGCGACGGTGTCGAGCGGCCGCATGATGCGGGCGACGCGGCGCGAAATGGCGAGCAGCACGGAATCGGCGGCGGAATGACCGACGCGTTCCTCGAGCTCCATGAAGCGATCGATGTCGATGAGGAAGACGGCCGGCTTGATGCCGTTGGGCAGGCGGGCGCGGACAAGGGCGCGCTCCAGCCGGTCGAGGAAGAGCTGCTTGTTGGGCAGGCCGGTGAGGCTGTCGTGCACGGCATCGTGCAACAGGCGGTCGCGGCTGGCGCGCTCTTCGTTGACGTCCTGTAGGGTGCCGACGATGCGGTTGACCTGACCGTCACCGCCGAGCACGGGCTTTACGCGCATGCGGAAGGTGCGGAAGCTGCCGTCATGGGCGGTGAGGCGCATGTCGGCCGAAACCTTGCCGCGGCGCAGTTCGACCAGCGTGTCGAAAGCGGTGCGGAAGCGGTCGCGGTCTTCGGCGTGGACGCGGTCGAGCCAGCGCTTGATGGAGCCACGGAGGGCGCCACGGCGTTCGCCCAGGCGGGTGCCGAGCTCGTCGGAGACGGCGACACGGTCGCGCTCGATGTTCCAGTCGAAGACGAAGTCGCCAGAGCCGGTGAGGGCGAGCGCGCGGCGCTCGACTTCGGACAGGGTGCCGACCGAGACCTGGCCTTCGGAGAAGGCGTGTTGGACCGAGGTGAAGCCCAACAGCATGACAGTGAGCACGAGGCCGCCGGCGACGGCGGGCTGGGCGACGTCGTTGGAGACCTGACCGGTGACCACCAGCCAGGCGTAGAACAGCCAGGCGATGTAGATGATCCAGGTGGGGACCAGCAGCACGGCACGGTCATAGCCGCGTAAGGCCAGCAGCAGGATGAGGAAGAAGCCGGTCAGGCCGAGCAGCACCAGCACGAGGCGGGCGACGGTCGAGGCGATCTCGGGCTGGAAGAAGGCGAAGCCGAACAGCGCGAGGAACACCACGACGAGGGCCAGCGCCAGGTGGATGAAGCGCAGGTGCCATCGGTGCAGGTTCAGATAGATGAACAGGAATCCGAACAGAGTCGTGGCGATGCCTGCCTCGGCAGCGGCGCGGAACGGCTGTACGGCGCCGTTGGAGATACCCAAGAGCGGGCCCAGCACGCCGAAATCGGTGAGCAGGTAAATCAGCACCGCCCAGGAGAAGGCGGCGGTGGCCGGGAACACGCCCCTGCCCCGCACCACGAACATGACGGTGAGGAAGACGGCGGCCAGCGAGGAGACGCCGAGCACGGTGCCGCGGAACAGGGTGAACGAGTTCACGTAGTCGCGGTAGGCGTCGGGCTTCCACATATAGAGTTCGGGCAGCCGGCCGGACGAGAGTTCGGCCACGAAGGTGACGGTGGCGCCGGGGTCGATGGTGACCTCGAAGACGTCGGCCTCGCGGTCAGGCAGGCGCACGGGGCGCAGGCCGGCGGACGGGGTCAGCACCTTGATGCGTTCGGCGCCGAGATCGGGGCGGAACACGCCGGAGCCCGGCAGGCGGAAGAAGGGCGCGACCAGCAGGCGCTCGATCTGTGCGTCGCCGTCGTTGCGGAGCGCGAACAGGGCCCAGTTGGGATTGGTGCCACCGGCCGAGGCCAGCACCTCGATGCGGCGGATGATGCCGTCTTCACCAGGTGCGGTGGAAAGCTGGACCTTGCCGCCCTCGGACGGGACGATGTCGACGACGCCGGTGAGGTTGATGGCGTTCACGTCCTCGGGGACGGTGATCACCTCGAATGCCATTGCGGGCATGACAGCGACCAGCGCGAACACGATACACATCGCGAGGGTACGAAGCATGCGCATTAGTGGCAAATTTGTCCTGCCGCAGTCATTGATGGGGAACCTAGGTATCGGGGTTTGACCATTGCGACAAGCATTCAGCGGGCGGGCTGCTTAACGACGGCGTCATAGCGCTCGCGAGTCAGGCCGAAAAGCACGTGATCGGCCCATTTTCCGTCGATCTGCAGGTAGTTCTCGGCGTAGCCCTCTTCCTTGAATCCGTTTTTTTCAAGGACGCGGCGACTGGCCATGTTGTGGGGCAGGAACGCTGCGTGGACGCGGTGCAGCAGCAGAGAATCGAAGGCGTAGGCGACGACGAGCTTCACCGCCTCGGTCATGAAACCCTTGCCAGCATAGTCCTGCCCCATCCAGTAGCCCAGATTGGCGAACTGGGCGGCGCGGCGGCGGATGTTGGAGAGGGTGATACCCCCCACCAGCGTTTCGCGGGCACCATCGCGCAGGAAGACGAAGAAGGTGTAGTCGGTGCCGTGCCGCGCCTCGTCCTTGCCGCGTTTCAACCGCGACTGGTAGACGCGGTGGCCGAGATCGGCCTCGGTCCAGCGCGGTTCGAAGGGCTTCAGGAACGGCCGGCTTTCCTTGCGCAGCGTCTTCCAGGCGAGATAATCGGCCGGGCGTGGCGCGCGCAGCATGACTCGCGATCCGATCAGGACCGGCGTGTCGTCCCGCGCGAACCAGGTGAGCATCAAGGCTGCGGAAACCTCAGTTCTTCAGTTGCGCCGTGATCGACTTGAAGTCCGGCAGGCGGGCCACGGGGCCGATGCCGGCGAGCGACACTTCGCCCGATGAGAATACCTGACGCGCGACCTGCTTCACGCGGTCGGCGGTGATGCGATTGATACGTTCCACAGTTTCCTGCAGCGGAATGGTGCGGCCCCAGAGGATCTGCTGGCGGGCGAGCTGGCCGGCGCGCGAGGACGGGCTTTCGAGCGACATCAGGAGGCCGGCTCTGATCTGGTTGCGGACGCGGATTACTTCCTCGTCGGTGATGGTTTCGGTGGCCTTGCGCAGTTCCTCGATCACCACCGGCATCAGGTCGGCGACTTCCTCTTCGCCGGTCGAGGCGGCGACGCCGAAAATGCCGGAATCGGCAAAAGCCCAGTGGAAGGCGTAGACGGAGTAGCAGAGGCCGCGCTTCTCGCGCACTTCCTGGAACAGGCGCGAGGACATGCCACCGCCCAGGATCGAAGCGAGGATCTGCGCGGCGTAGAAACCATCGGAATTGTAGGCGCGGCCTTCAAAGCCGAGGACGATGTGGGCCTGTTCGTGTTCGGAGAGCAGGCGCTCTTCGCCGCCGACATACTTCGCCTTTTCCGGCTCCGGCGCGCCTGAGGCGCGGAGAGTGTGGAAGCGGTCGTTGGCGATGTCGACGAGCGCGTCGTGATCAACATTGCCGGCGGCGCACAACACCATGTGCTCGCCGACATAGTTCTTGTCCATGTACTGGCGGATGTTGTCCGGGCCGAAGCTGTTGACGCTCTCGACAGTGCCCAGGATGGTGCGGCCGATCGGCTGATCGGGGTAAGCGGCGGACTGGAACAGGTCGAAGACGTGATCATCGGGATTGTCGCGCGCGGCGCCGATCTCCTGGATGATGACCTGCTGCTCGCGGTCGAGCTCGTCCTGCTCGAACTGCGAATTCTGCAGGATGTCCGAGAGGATATCGGCAGCCAGCACCACATCTTCCTTGAGGACGCGGGCAAAGTAGCCGGTGTGCTCGACCGAGGTCGCGGCGTTGAGATCGCCACCGACATTCTCGATGGCTTCAGCGATCTGCAGGGCATTGCGCGACTTGGTGCCCTTGAAGGCCATGTGCTCGAGCATGTGCGAAATGCCGTGCTCGGCCTTGGTCTCGCTGCGCGAGCCGGCCTTGACCCAGATGCCCAGCGACGCGCTTTCGAGATGCGGCATGTCATCGGTGAGGACGATCATGCCGTTGTCGAGGGTTGTGGATCGCACGCTCACTTCACGTCCTCCAGGACCCGGGTGCGGGCCGAGATGAAGCGTTCCACTTCACCCTGATCGTTGTCGAGGACGGTAAACCGTTCTTCTCGTTCATGAAGATCAGCCAACCACGAAGGCAGACCCGGTTCAATGCCGGACGCGTCCTTGACGGCGGCGGGGAATTTGGCCGGATGGGCGGTGGAGAGGGTGATCACCGGCGTGTCGCCGCCGGTCAGCGGATTGGCGACATGAACCGCTACGGCTGTATGCGGATCGAGCAGGTAACCGGCATCCTTCTGCACGGTGCGGATGGTGGCGGCGGTGTCGCTCTCGGACGTGCGGTTGGCGACGAAGAGCTTGCGGATGGCCGCAATCCCGGTCGCCGGAACCGTGAAGCTGCCGGATTGGCCGAGACCATCCATCAGGCCCTGCAGGGTGGAGGCATCGCGACCGATGCTCTCGAACAGCAGGCGCTCGAAATTGGAGCTGACCTGAATGTCCATCGAGGGCGAGATGGTGGGCGTCACCGTGCCGGTCTCGTAACGGCCGGTTTCCAGCGTACGGGCGAGGATGTCGTTGGAGTTGGTGGCGATCGCCAGGGTCCTGATCGGCAGGCCCATGCGCTGAGCGCAGTAGCCGGCGAAGATGTCGCCGAAATTGCCTGTGGGAACGACGAAGGTCACTTCACGGTGCGGCGAGCCGAGAGCGGCGGCCGAGGTGAAATAGTAGACGATCTGCGCGACGATGCGGCCCCAGTTGATGGAGTTGACGCCCGAAAGCTTCACCCCGTCACGGAAGCGGTGGTTGTTGAACAGGCCTTTGACGATGTTCTGGCAGTCGTCGAACGTGCCGCGCAGCGCGATGTTGTGCACATTGGCGTCGAGCACGGTGGTCATCTGCCGGCGCTGCACCGCCGAGGTGCGGTTCTCCGGATGCAGGATGAAGATGTCGGTGGTGGCGCGGCCACGGAAGGCCTCGATGGCGGCCGAACCGGTATCGCCCGACGTGGCGCCGACAATGGTGGCGCGGGCGCCGCGCTCGGCGAGGATGTGATCCATCACCCGGGCGAGGAACTGCATGGCCACGTCCTTGAAGGCGAGTGTGGGGCCATGGAACAGCTCGAGCACGAAGTGGCCCGGAGCGATTTCAACCAGCGGAGCAACCGAGGGATGCCGGAAGGTGGCATAGGCCTCGTCGATGATCATTTTCAGCGCCGCATCGGGGATTTCGCCGTCAACGAAGCGTGAGATGATGTCGAAGGCGACCTCGGCATAGGGCCGATTGGCGTAGCCGGCGATCTCGGAGGCCGAAATCTGCGGCCAGGTCTGGGGCACATAGAGGCCACCGTCGCTCGCCAGACCCGCCAGAACGGCGTCGGAGAAACCAAGCGCAGCTGCCCGGCCGCGCGTCGAAATGAACTGCATTATGGGAAAGGCCCCGTTCTGCTGCTGGCATGTTCCCGCAAACATGCACTGGGATTGGCGGGCAACCTAATCAAGCAAGGCGCAAAGGGCAAGTTTTGCGGTTTGCTTCACGTCCGGTGCGCCTTGGCCTATATTGGGGCCATGGAGCAACGCCTCGATACACGCACCTACCTTTGCTATGCCCGCTCGGACGGAGACGGGTGGGAAGGGCTTTGCGTCGACCTTGATATCGGAGTGCAGGGCGCAAACCTCAATGAAGTCGTCGATGCGCTCAACGAAGCCGTCGTCAGCTATGTCGAGGACGCCAAGAAGGAAGACCCGGTGACCGCACAGAAGCTGCTGGCGCGGCGGGCGCCGTGGCCGGTGCGGCTCGGCTATTTCCTGCGCGCGGTGCGTCATCTGGCCTGGCCGTCCAGTGATCGTCAGGCGGCAGCCAGCTTCGATGTGCGTTGCCCCGCCTGAGCTGCAGCTTCAGGGAATTCCTCGAAATCCTCATCGCGCACGGATTCGTCCTCCACCGACAGGGTGGCGGCAGCCACAGGCGCTATCGCGGTGTGGTGGATGGTCAGGTTCGCTACGTGGACTTCGCGGCCCACAATCTGGGCGACGAGATCAAGCCCGGCACGCTCAAGTCGATGATCCGCCAGAGCGGTCTACCTGAGACTCTGCTCCGGAAGTGATCCCCCTGCCCTTCCGCTGTCGCGCGATCCAGAAGGCGAGGAGGATGGGGGTGAGGATGGCGAAGCCGAACCAGGTGATGGCGTAGCCCAAATGGTTGTTGGGGAATTCGACGACGGTTTCGCCGCCCTGCGGCAGCTCGCCGGGGGCGCCGGCGGGGAGGTCGATCGTGATGGGGAGCAGCGGCTGTGGGAGATCGCCGGCCAGTGTGGCGAGGCGGGCCGGATCGCGTACCCAGTCGATGCCGTTGCCGATGTCGGCCTGCGGCGTGAAGCTTCCGGCCGCTTCGGGCGAACGAACAACGCCGGTGAGGTGCTGCGGGCCAGCTGGAGGTGCCCCGCGATAGCTGGCGCCGTCGGCTTGTGGGACGAAACCGCGATTGATGAAGATTGAGCCGCCGTCGTCGAGCGCCAGCGGAGTCATCACCCAATAGCCGGGGCCGGAACGGCTGCCCTTGGCGTCGGTCAGGCTGGTGAAGACCAGCACCGTCGCATCGGGGATGTAGGTGCCGACCAAAGAGACGGTACGATAGGTCATGCCGAAGAGCATCTTTGCGCCCGTGGCCGGATCGACAAAATAAGTCTGCGGATTCTCCCATTCGGCCGCCGGCGGCAAGGGGATGACGTCTGCCGTGAGCTGCCGTTCGACGGTAGCGATCAGCAGCTCCTTCTCGCCAAGGCGTTCGACCTGCCAGACACCCAGCGCGACGAACAGCGCGGTCAGCGCCAGCATCAGGATGATGAAGCCGATGCGAAGTCCGCGGCTCACGATGCGGCATCCTCGTGGTGCATGCGCTGATACTGCAGCGCAATGAGGGTGGCCTTGAAGGGGCGGAGAAGGACGAGGCTGAGGATCACGGTGGCAGGCAGCCAGAGCAGCAAGTGGACGAACGGCGGCGGATGGAACAGGCCTTCGACGGCCGCGGCGGCACCGATGACGATGAAACCGACGATCAGGATGATGAAGACGGCCGGTCCTTCGGTCTTTTCGGCGAAGCTGAGATCAGCGCCGCAGCTTTCGCAGCGCGTCACCGGCTTCAGGTAGCCCACAAACAGGTGCCCCTCGCCGCAGCGGGGACAGCGGCAGCGGAGGCCGGCGGCGAAGGGAGACGGCAGGCGTTCGGCCATTGAGAGAACCTCAGAAAAGGCGAAGGGCGCAGCTCAAGCCGCGCCCCTCGAAACTTTACCGCACCATTATCAGTGGTGGGTGAGCGCCACGCCCCAGCTGCCCCAGACGTAGATCGAGGCAAACAGGAACAGCCAGACCACGTCCACGAAGTGCCAATACCAGGCAGCGAACTCGAAGCTGAGGTGATGCTGCTTGGAGAGGCCGCCACGGAGACTGATGATGAGGCAGACGGTGAGGAAGATGGTACCGACGAGCACGTGGAAGCCGTGGAAGCCGGTGGCCATGAAGAAGGTGGCGCCGTAGAGGTTGCCGGTGAACTGGAACCCGGCCTGCGAGTATTCCAGCGCCTGCACGCAGGTGAAGAGCACGCCGAGCGCGATGGTGAGCGCCAGGCCCCACTTCACGCCCTCGCGGTCGTCATGCAGCAGGGCGTGGTGCGCCCAGGTGACGGTGGTGCCCGAGGTGAGCAGGATCAGGGTGTTGAACAGCGGCAGGTGGAACGGGTCGAAGAGTTCGACACCGGTCGGCGGCCAAGCGCCGCCCATAGCGCCGAGGCGCGCGGTCTGCTCGAAGGCGTCGATGTTGAAGAAGCCGTCGAAATAGGCCCAGAACCAGGCCACGAAGAACATCACTTCCGAAGCGATGAACAGGATCATGCCGTAGCGGTGGTGCATCTGCACGACCGGGGTGTGATCGCCGTGCGTGGCTTCACGGAGCACGTCGCTCCACCAGGCGTAGAAGGTGTAGAGGATGCCGGCAAAGCCTACGAGCAGCAGCCAGGGCGGCATGATCTCGTGGAACCAGAGGATGGCGCCCAGGGCCGTAACGAAGGCCGACACCGAGCCCACGAACGGCCAGGGGCTGGGATTGACCAAGTGGTAGTCGTGATTGGGCTTGGCATGAGCGGCCATGTCAGCGGTCCTCGGGTTCGGATGCGTAGAATGTATAGGAGAGGGTGATGTTGCGTACAGTGTCGAGATCGCCGTTTTCGGCAATGTCGGGATCGACGAAGAAGGTCACGGGCATCTGGACCTCCTCACCCGGCTGCAGCGTCTGCTCGGTGAAGCAGAAGCACTCGATCTTGTTGAAATAGATACCGGTCTGCTCAGGCACGACGTTGAAGATGGCCTGGCCGGTGACCGGCTTGTTCGTGAGATTCCTGGCGACGAAGTTGACCGTCTCGACGGTGCCGATCTTGTCGGTGATAGGGGCGGCCGGAGTGACCTTCCAGGGCAGACCGCCGCCGACATTGGAGTCGAAGCGAACCGTCATCTGCCGTTCGATTATGCCCTTGGGATTGCCCGCGGATTTCTGCGTGGTGCCGCCGAAGCCGGTGACCTGGCAGAAGAGCTGGTAGATGGGGACGGCCGCATAGGCTGCGCCGACCATGCCGAGGACGATGACGGCAAGAATGCCAGCCATGCGGAGGTTCTTCTGGGTATGCGGTTCGAGCGTTGCGTCGGTCATCACAGTTCCCGGTTCAGGACGCCGGGGCCCATCTTGACGATGGTCAGCACGTAAAAGATCAGCACCAGGCCGCCGAGCACGAGGCCCAGCGCGATGGAACGCCGGCGGCGGCGCTTGAGCGCCTCTTCATCGAGCTGCGGCGGGCCGGGAGGGGTCATTGGCCGAACCCGAAGACCACGGCGGCGTGGTCGGTGAGGAAGGCCAGGAAGATGATAGCCAGATAGCTCAGCGAGTAGGTGAAGAGCGAGCGGCCAGCCTTGCGCATGGCCTTGTCATCGCGGGTGCGGAACAGGCGCCAGGCGAGCCAGATGAACGACAGGCCGGTGACGACCGCCGCGGTCATGTAGATCACGCCGCCGAAGCCGATGAAGCCCGGAATCAGCGTCGTGGCGACGAGGACGACGGAATAGATCAGGATCTGCCACTTGGTGGCCGCCTCGCCGGCGACATTGGGCAGCATCGGGATGCCGGCCGCGCCGTAGTCGGACTGCTTGTAGAGCGCCAGCGCCCAGAAATGCGGCGGGGTCCAGAGGAAGATGATGAGGAAGAGCAGGCAGCTCTCGAGGCTCACGGTGCCGGTGACGGCGGCCCAGGCCACCATCGGCGGGAAGGCGCCAGCCGCGCCACCGATGACGATGTTCTGCGGCGTCGAGCGCTTGAGCCACATCGTATAGACGACGGCATAGAAGAAGATGGTGAAGGCGAGGAGGCCCGCAGCCAGCCAGTTGGTGGCGAGGCCGAGCAGCACCACCGAGAACACCGAGAGCACGAGGCCGAGCGCCAGCGCGTGATCGCGCGCGATGCGGCCGGCCGGGATGGGCCGGTTGGCGGTGCGGCTCATGATGGCGTCGATATCGCTGTCGTACCACATGTTCAGCGCACCCGAGGCGCCGCCGGCAATGGCAATGCTGAGGATGGCGATGAAGCCGATGACCGGGTTGATGCCACCCGGCGCCAGCAGCATACCGATGGCGGCCGTGAACACGACGAGCGACATCACCCGCGGCTTGAGGAGCTCGAAATAGTCCTCGACGCGGGCCCCGCCGGCATAGGCGGGAAGACTGTTGCTGTGGTCGATATAGGCCAACGGGTACTCGTCTATTGGGAGCGCGGGGCCCGCAGGCCCCGCATCAGTTTTTCTTAGTGACCAGCGGTGTCCTTGCCGATGCGCGGCAGGGTCTCGAACTGGTGGAACGGCGGCGGCGAGGTCAGTGTCCACTCGAGAGTGGTCGCGCCTTCACCCCACGGGTTCGACGGAGCCGGACGCTTCTTACGGGCTGCTTCGAACAGCAGGTAGAGGAAGAGGCAGAGGCCCGCGAAGGTGATGTAGTAGCCGACCGACGACACGCGGTTCCAGAGCGCGAAGGCATCGGGATAGTCGATGTAGCGGCGCGGCATGCCGGCGAGGCCGAGGAAGTGCTGCGGGAAGAACACGAGGTTCACACCCACGAAGGTGATCCAGAAGTGCAGCTTGCCCAGCGTCTCGTTGTACATGATGCCGAACATCTTCGGGTACCAGTAGTACCAGGCCGCGAAGATGGCGAACACGGCGCCCAGCGAGAGCACGTAATGGAAGTGCGCCACGACGTAATAGGTGTCGTGGAGGGCACGGTCGGCACCGGCATTGGCGAGCACCACACCGGTCACACCGCCGACGGTGAACAGGAAGATGAAGCCAATGGCCCAGAGCATGGGCGTCTTGAAGGTGATGGAGCCGCCCCACATGGTGGCGATCCACGAGAAGATCTTCACGCCGGTCGGCACCGCGATGACCATGGTGGCGGCCACGAAGTAGCGCTGCACGTCGAGGCTCATGCCCACGGTGTACATGTGGTGGGCCCACACGATGAAGCCGACGCCGCCGATGGCGACCATGGCGTAGACCATCGCGAGATAGCCGAACACCGGCTTGCGCGAGAAGGTCGAGACGATGTGGCTGATGATGCCGAAGCCGGGCAGGATCAGGATGTAGACTTCCGGGTGACCGAAGAACCAGAACAGGTGCTGGAACAGGATCGGGTCGCCACCGCCTTCGGGCTCGAAGAAGGTGGTGCCGAAGTTGCGGTCGGTCAGCAGCATGGTGATGGCGCCAGCCAGAACCGGCAGCGACAGCAGCAGCAGGAACGCGGTTACCAGCACCGACCACGGGAACAGCGGCATCTTGTGCAGCGTCATGCCCGGGGCACGCATGTTGAAGATGGTGGTGATGAAGTTGATGGCGCCCAGGATCGACGACGCACCGGCGATGTGGAGCGAGAGGATCGCAAAGTCCATCGCGGGGCCGGGCTGACCGGAGGTCGAGAGCGGCGGATAGATGGTCCAGCCACCGCCGACGCCGTGCGCGCCTGCGGGACCTTCGAAGAACATCGAGAGGACGAGCAGCAGGAAGGCCGGCGGCAGGAGCCAGAACGACACGTTGTTCATGCGCGGGAACGCCATGTCGGGCGCGCCGATCATCAGCGGCACGAACCAGTTGCCGTAACCGCCGATCATGGCGGGCATCACCATGAAGAAGATCATGATGAGCGCGTGGGCCGTGGTGAACACGTTGTACATGTGCTTGCCGGCATCGAGCGCAGCGTCGCCCGAGGTGCCGTAGACCATGGAGGCCAGACCGTGGAAGATCTGGATCCCCGGCTCCTGCAGCTCGAGGCGCATGGCGCCCGAGAGCAGCGCACCGATCACCCCCGCGACGATCGCGAAGATGAGGTACATCGTGCCGATGTCCTTGTGGTTGGTCGAATAGACGTAGCGCCGCCAGCCGGTCGGGTGACCGTGATGCTCATGCGCGCCGGCCGCATGGCCGTGGGCATCATGGGCTTCCAAGGAGTGAGTGTCGGCCATTGCAGCGTTCCCTATTTATCTTCTAGCTCGGGCAGCAACCGGTGACGGGCGCCCTGTTGGTCCTGATCAGAGCGGCGGCAGGGTAGCGTTCGCGGCTTCGGCCGAACCGGCCTGCAGCGCCTGCCACCAGGTGTCGAACTCAGCCTGGCTGACGACGCGGACGGCGATCGGCATGAAGGCGTGGTCCTTGCCGCAAAGCTCCGAGCACTGGCCGTAGTAGAGGCCTTCCTTGCGGGCGTTGAACCAGGTTTCGTTGAGCTTGCCGGGCACGGCGTCGACCTTGATGCCGAAGGACGGCACGGCGAAGGCGTGGATCACACCATCGGGGGCGGCGGTAACCTGCACGCGGACGGTGGTGTTGACCGGCACGACGACTTCGTTGTCGACGGCGAGGAGACGCGGCTGGTTCGGCTTCTGGGCCATGCGGTCGGCTTCATTGAGCATGAACGACGAGAAGCTCGCGGTGGCTTCGGCCGGCGCGGCTTCGGCAGCGCCTTCAGCCGGAGCAGCGCCCTCGGCGGAAGCGGCAGCGCCGGTCGCGGCGGCAACCACGGCGCCAGCGGCCGGAGCGGTCGGCACGTGATATTCGTATTCCCAGTTCCACTGAATGCCGGTGGCCTTGATGGTGAAGGCCGGGGCGGGTACTTCCTGCTCGCCGAACGAGAAGATGTTCGAGCCGAGATATTTGCGTTCGCCGTCCGGCATGGTGAGCTGGTCGGTCAGCACCGAGAAGGACGGGATGGCGATCACCACGAGAACCAGGATCGGCGCCACGGTCCAGACGATTTCCACCAGCGTGTTGTGCGTGGTGGCCGACGGCTTGGGATTGGCCTTGGCGTTGAAACGCACGATCACGATGACCAGCAGCGCCAGCACCAGGAGAGTGATGAGAATCGCCGTCCACAGCAGGATGCCGTCGTGGAAAGCGTGGATCGAGTCCATGATCGGGGTCACGGAGGGCTGCAGGCCGATCTGACCCGGCACCGGATGTCCGGGCGTGGGTGCTTCCTGAGCGATGGCGATTGCCGGCAGGAGCGCGGCAGACGCGGCCATCAAGCTCCCGAAAGTGCGGAGAAACTGTCCGGTCACCGATTAACCCCCTTGGTCCCGTTGGTGCGGCAGGCGAACGGAGGTTGAGGCAGGTATCGCGGCATAACAAACGCCGCTCCGACTCAACCTCGGAGCGCTTTCTAACTTGGAACCTGTCTAAACCACATCGGCGCAGCCGTTGCAATTCCAGCGATTCCCACATTCGTGCGTCATAACGCGCTTTTCTCCCAACCGCTCCGTCCGCGCCTCACCTCCGCCGCTTTTGTCTTCGTTCTATGCGCTCCGACGCGCAGGCCGCGATTGACAAGGCCTTAGGGGTGCCCAAAACAGGGGCGGTGCCCGGAAATGCTGCGATTCGAGAAGAAGTGGATCGGTTCTTGAAGTCAGGGTTGTTGCGGTTCGCCGCCGTGCTGGGGCTGGTTGCGGCCGTATCGCCGATCGCGGGCAGCGTGAGCTTCGCGCAGGGCGTGGTGAAGGCGCAGTACGGCGACTGGCAGATGAGTTGCGATACGCCGCCGGGCGCCAGCTTCGAGCAGTGCGCCATCATCCAGAACGTCACCGCCGAGGATCAGCCCAATGTCGGCCTGTCGGTGATCGTGCTCAAGACCGCCGATCGCCAGGCCCGCCTGCTCCGCGTGCTCGCGCCGCTCGGCGTGCTGCTGCCTAATGGACTAGGACTCAATATCGACGGCACCGATATCGGCCGCGTCGCCTTCGTGCGCTGCCTGCCGAACGGCTGTGTGGCGGAAGTGGTGCTCGACGACGAGCTGATCAGCAAGCTGTCCACCGGCAAGACCGCGATCTTCGTGGTGTTCAAGACGCCGGAAGAAGGCATCGGCATCCCGGTGTCGCTCAACGGCTTCAAGGATGGCTTCGGCCAGCTGCCGTAAGGCGCCCTGCCCTCCCCGAAATTGCAAAGGCCTCCCAACTCAGGGGAGGCCTTTGCGTATCTGGTGGCCTCAACAAAAAAGCCGGGTCCGAAGACCCGGCAGTCTGTCAGGAAACAGGGCTGTCGGGTGGGACAGCCCGGAGATCGGCACAATCAGGGATTGAGCCAATTACGTGCGGCGGCGGCGCGGCGCTGGGAAAGCGTCTGGCCGGCGCGCGGCGAATGCATGGCGTCGAACAGGTCCTGCCGGTTGATGCCGATGTCATCAAGCAGCGAGGCATCGAAATCGAGGAGATTCTCGAGTGCGCGTCGCTGCGCACGGGCCGCACGGGCTTTGGCGAACCAGCCAAAGATCACGTTTACCGGGGACGTCTGCGCGGCGGCCATGGCCGGCCGCTCGCTCGAAAGCAAGTAAGCCATGGTAATCTCCAAGTTTTCTGGTTTCCGGCGACGGGAGATCGTCGGAGGGGCGGTCGCAGATCATCGTCGATCAGCGATGATCCAAAGATGCTCCCTTGCCATCCATAAATCCAACAAATAGATTTCATCCCGATCATCAAAATCGGTGATGGAGCCGCATCCGTGACCACGCCTCTCGATCTCGACCAGTTGCAGAGCTTTTGCGCCATCGCCGATTGCGGCAGTTTTACCGAGGCGGCCCGCCGGGTGAACAAGACCCAGTCGGCCGTGTCGATGCAGATCAAGCGGTTGGAAGAGCGGCTGGGCAAGAGCCTGCTGTCGCGCGATGGCCGCACCGTCGCCCTCACCGATCACGGCGAGGCTCTCTATGCGCGGGCGCGAAAGATGCTGCGCACCAATGCCGAAATCATGGACCTGTTCTCGGACGGCGACCTCAGCGGCTCGATCCGCTTCGGCGTGCCCGACGACTACGCAGTCCGACTACTGCCGGTGATCCTGTCGAGCTTCCAGCGCACCCACCCCAAGATCGTCGTCGACGTGCGCACGCAACCGTCGGAAGAGTTGATCGAGGGCATGCGCACCGGCAAGTACGACCTGATCGTCTTCACCCAGGGCACCAGCCAGGAGTATGGCGAACTGTTCCGCACCGAGCGGATGTTCTGGGTGGCCTCGCATGGCGGCCAGGCGCTCAACACCGAGCCGCTGCCGATCGCCGGCGGCCTGCATTGCTGCTGGAAGGACAATGCCATCGAGGTGCTCAACCGCATCGGCCGCGACTATCGCGTGGCCTATACGTCGTCGAACGCCATTGCGGTGGCCAGCGCCGTGCTCACCGACCTCGCGGTCGGCTTCCTGCCCGAAAGTGCGCTGCAGCCGGGCATGCGGGTGATCTCGGAAGACAAGGACCTGCCCCGCCTGCGCGACGCGCAGATCGCCATCATGCGCGCCAGCCACGCCTATGGCGGCATCTACGACGCGCTGGCCAGCCACATCGTCGCGAACATGGGCAACCTCGAAGGCCGCGACGCCCTGCCGATGGCGGCGGAGTAGGCCCTACTCGCCGAGCTGAATGTAGTGCACGCCTCCCGGCCCGATGGGCGAGAGGACGATGGTGTCGTTGCTCGCCCAGATGAACGGCCGATCCCCGCAGCAGACCGGGGGATAGAACGCGCCGCCGACCAGCAGTCGCGCCGGTAAGTCCGGCGCCGCAGCGAGGAATAGGCCGCCAGGCATGTCCGGCTTGGTGCGGTCATAGGTGATATAAGCGAGCGCCGATCCGGTCGGCGACCAGGCGGCGCCCATGATGTTCTGGTTCTGGACAACAGACAGCAGGTCGCCGCTCGCCAGATCGAGGACGCGGGCGGTGCCGCTATTGTCCTCGAGCCGGCCGAACAACAGCAGGTACCGGCCATCGACGGAGAAACTCAGGCTGACGACGCGTATGCCGCCGACGTCTGACGGTTCGACGACCCTAGCCGGCTCGGTGCTGCCGGACTTCAGCAGATAGATGCCGGCCCGATCGGCGTTCGGTTCGCCCTCGATGCTGTAGGCAAAGAGCCCATGCTCGGGGGCCATTGCGAAGTTCCAGACGGCAAGGGCGCCGTTGGTCGCAATGTCGATGACCTTCGTCGGCTCGCCACCGGTGGCGGCGACCGACATCAGGCTGGTGGTAACGCCGGCCTTTGCCCCGCCGTCCGGCAAGGCGTTGCGAGCGAAGTAGATGGTTTCCGCGTCGCCCCATTGGGCAAGCAGGTCGAGGTTGGATTGTTTCTGGTCCGCGAGGCTGCCGTCGAAGCCGTCATCGGTGAGGTTCCGGACGGAGAACGTGCTCGGATCGAAGACCCGGATGTCTGTGTCCCGGAACCGCAAGGTGGCCATACCGATGGTCGGCATGAGCAGCATGGTGCTGTCGGGAGACCAGAGCATGTCCTGCGCTTCACCCGGACGGTTGTCTTCCGTGTAGTCGGCACATCCGAGTTGTGCCCACGATCCGACCTGTGTCGGCGCGTAGAGGCACATATCCGGGTTGCGGCCGCTCAGGTGCAGCAGGCGGCTGCCGTCGGGGGAGAGCAAGGCGGCGCTCTGTGCGGGCCCAGCGATCATGCCGTCGATCACCTTGGTGTCGAGGACGCGGTAGTTCGCATAATCCTGCGCGATCACCGGAGATGTGACCGCCAAAGCCAGGCCGACAAGTATGGGAAGCGTGCGCATCATCGCAAAGCCCTCGGACGCGCCCCCGCGGTCCGAGACTACCGACTGCCGATGAGGCAGGCAACCAGTCCCTACATCTCGGCTTCGTCGAAGATGCGGGTGATGTCGCCGTTCCAGTCGCCGTTGTAGCGGTCGAGCCAGCGCTCGGCCGGGGTCTTGCGCAGCGACAGAGTCTCCTCGAGCGGGGCGAGGAAGATGGTTTCGTCCTTGCCATTATCGATCTCGGCGCGGCGGGCGAGGCCGGCCTTGGCGAGGGCGACGACGTCGGTGGCGATCTCGAGCACCGAGCGGCCGTGGCAGCGGGCGGCGAGAGCCGTGCGCGGCACGTCGTTGCGTAGCTGCCGCATCTCTTCGGCGGTCCAGTCCTTGACCAGTTGCCAGGCGCCTTCGAGCGCGGCGTCATCATAGAGCAGGCCGACCCAGAGGGCGGGGAGCGCGTTGACGTGGGCCTCGTCGCCCATGTCGGCGCCGCGCATCTCGAGGAACTGCTTCAAACGGACTTCGGGGAACAGGGTGGAAAGGTGGTCTTCCCAGTCCTTTATGGTGGGTTTTTCGCCCGGGAGCTGAGGCAGCTTGCCGTCGAGGAAGGCGCGGAAGCTCTCGCCGGACGCGTTCACGTACTGCTTGTTGCGGATGACGAAATACATCGGCACATCAAGGGCATGGTCGGCGTAGCGCTCGAAGCCGAAGCCCTGGTCGAAGGCAAACGGCAGCATGCCGGTGCGGGCATTGTCGGTATTCAGCCATATATGTGAACGGAAGCTGAGGAAGCCCGAGGGCTTGCCGTCGATGAAGGGCGAGTTGGCAAAAAGCGCGGTGACGACCGGCTGCAGCGCCAGCGAGACGCGCAGCTTCTTGACCATGTCGGCTTCGTCGGAAAAGTCGAGATTGGCCTGCACGGTGGCGGACCGGTACATCATCGAGGTACCGAGCGTGCCGACCTTGTCCATGTACGGCGTCATGATGCCGTAACGGGATTTCGGCATCGCGGGGATGTCCTTGACGGCCCAGAGCGGGGTAGCGCCAAGGCCGAGGAAGTGGATGTTGAGATCGGCGCCGATGGCGCGGCAATCCTGCAGGTGCGCGGCGAGTTCGGCGGCAGCGCCGTGGATGGTTTCCTGCGGGGCGCCGGAGAGTTCGAACTGCCCGCCCGGTTCGAGCGAGATGCCGCCGACGGCGCCGAGATTGCGCAGGCCGATCGGGTTCTCCTTGTCGAAGAACGGATGCCAGCCGGTGCGGCCCTCGATGCCTTTCAGGAGCGCATGGACGCCGTCGTCGCCGGGATAGGGCACGGGACGGAGCGGGCCTTTGCGATAGACATGCTTTTCGTGTTCGGTGCCGACGCGCCATTCGGAGCGGGGTTTCGCCCCGCGCGCCATGGCCTCGATGAGGTCCGCGCGCGATTCAATCGGGGGCGAGAGTTCGTCACCGGCCATGTCATATTCCTTCGAGGTAGGCTGACCGGGTTCCGGTCGGCGCGGACAATAGCCACCCGACGGTCGAAAGCAATGGCTTTATCGCCAATCGCCGATGGTTGCCTGAACCAGCGCCAGGGCAGCGACGGCGGCGGTGTCGGCGCGCAGGATACGCGGCCCCAGACTCACCGGAATCACAAATGGCTGGGCCAGCAGCAGTTTTCGCTCGTCGTCGGAGAAACCGCCCTCGGGACCGATCAACAAGCCGACGGGGAGGCCTTCGAGATTGTCGAGGGCCTGGGTCGGTGACGCGGACGGCGCAGCTTCGTCGCAGAACACGAGGCGGCGGAGGCCGTGGACCTGCCGCCAGTCGCGGATGAGGTCGGCGAGGCCGACTTCCTCGGCCAGCGCCGGGACGGTGAGCACTTCGCACTGCTCGGCGGCTTCGACGATGTTGGCAGTCAGCTTGTCGGCCTTGAGCCTGGATACCTGGGTGTATTGCGTGATGACCGGCTGGATGGTCCCTGCCCCCATCTCGGTGGCCTTCTGCACCAGATAATCGAGGCGACCGGTCTTCAATGGCGCAAAGCCGAACCAGAGGTCTGACGGCGGCGTCTGGTGGGCGGTCTGCACCATCAGTTCGAGCGTCACGCCCTTGCGGTGCGGATCGATGATCTTTGCCAGCCACGCGCCATCGCGGCCGTTGAAAAGGATGACAGAATCGCCGGCCTTCATGCGCAGCACCGAGAGCAGGTAGCTGGTCTGGTCGTGGCCCAGCGTCAGGCTCTCCTGCGGTCGCAGATCGTTGGCGACGAAGAGGCGAGAGAATGACTTATGGGTACGGGGCATCTTGCTTCGGCTGGCGACGACAGGGATAAGACCGCATT
>VFQQ010001202.1_pt1 | contig 38414 bp, 62 predicted proteins | sample 3512341 | NCBI WGS metagenome assembly VFQQ01 (sample SAMN10412373, study PRJNA504923) | tailings metagenome | isolation source: Relicate 2 Philex TSF1 revegetated site | place: Philippines: Tuba, Benguet | collected 2017-08-29 | reverse complement strand
GCTGGCTGGCTTTGGGCAGGCTCAGGTCGGGCGCTGCCTGCCGGGGACTTCCAATTGGCTGAGCATGTGCACGCACTCAACCGCTTGCGCTGAGCAGCAACAGCCCAACTGGCCTCCGCAATGCTGCACGCGCCTGGTGCTGGCCAGCAGGGGCTGCCTGGTGCGCGCCAGCTTAAGTGCTAGTGCTGTGGCTCCCGCCAAGACAGCTGTCATGGGCAATGAAGGGTGACCAACACGTCTGATTCTGCCAGATGCCAGTCTGCCAGATTACGATAACAGAGGCACGTTTGTGTGACACTCAGTCCTGCGGGCTGCCTCCTGCCGCGCTAACTGCATTGCAGCGCCGGCAGGTGGCGGCCCGGGCCTGCTGGAGTCCCACAACCGCCTGTCCAGGATGTTCTGCCGCTGCGCACGTAGGGATGCATCCTTTCAAGTGTCAAATGGACGGCTTGCGAGCGCTCAGTGGGGTGTGCAGTCCACTGGCCTCCTGGCCTCGCCCAATCGGTGCTGAGCTGGCCAGGGGGGCCTACATGCTGATCGCTGGAAGTCAGCGTTGCTGCAAGGCAACGCTGCGGCCCTAGAGATGCTAGGCGCAAGAGCGAGAAGGCCACCCCCCCCAGCCTGCCCAACACGTGGTGCCGGTAGAATGGCTGCAGGGTAGGAACCCCTGCAGGACGGGGTTCCTACCCCGTCCTGCATTCAAGTGCAGTGATGTCCACCCATCCACTGGCTATTGATCCCGGCTGACGAAGCCCTCGCATCGCCAGCCACAGAGGCTGTCCTCTTCGCTCGCGATGCGGGCGGCTCCAGCCCACTCAAGAGTCTGTGGATCGCAGCCTCGAATCTCACCACGAGCTGCCTTGCTGCATGGCTGTGCAGCAATTTCGAAATTGTGCGTGCTGCAGTCTGTCTGCTCAGCGCATTGTTCTCCTGAGCGTCCTGCTGTCCTGCACACCGCCCTGGGGCGCTGCGGCTGGCCAGCGGGATACGCGGGTGCTCAGTGCTGGCAGTTCCTGTTGTGCTCAAACGCTAGGCTGTGCATTACCCACAGCCTTGAGAGCCCTGCAATAAATGAATTCGCACTGTACAAGCATGGATGGGAGGTATTCTTGGACCGCGTTGTGCTATTGGATTGCATTACATTTCTTGCACACTCTTTGCACCTGCCAGGCTGCGGGCGAGACGACAGGCTAGCAGCGCAGTCACCTGCTCTGTTGCATATGCATGCCTGCCTTGCTGCTGCCCGGTCCTCGCCTTTCTCAGCGCGGCCAGCAGCTCCGTGCCTCACTTGCGGCAAACGAAGCTGTTGGCCGAGCTGACACTGCTGAGGCCCGGGCAGCGCTGGTTGACCTGATCGCATCGGCCGGTGCGGACACGCATGCACAGTTGCTGGCTGCCTGCACTGGTCAGCGGGGTGTCCCACAGTGCAGTGCACCAGTGTGACCAGCAAGAGTGCTCTGGCTACTGCGCAGCGTGGGTGGAAGCCAGTGGCGCTTAGGGAACGCTGAGCACAAGCAGTCCTGTCCAGCCTGAATGCTGGCTGCCTTTGAGCTGGCTTCTAATGGCAGCCTGCAGGGCCTCGCCTACACATACAGGTGTCGTCAGGGGTTGTGATAACGCCAGCCACCTGACCATTCCACAGGCCACGTGGCCATTGGCAATGGCGGCAGGCGCTTTAACCCGCTCTGACAACCTGGTTGTACTTGGAGCAGGCAGTCATAGCCTGAGGCACACATGCATGCACTCGCTCGGGCTCCTTTCGTACATTTTGCGATGTTGACCACTCCAGCGCAATCAGGATTGCCTGGACGTGCAGCGTGCCACGCAGCTCGCCAAGCAACGAGTGGCTCCCTTTCTGCCTCGCTGGACAGTACAATCCCAATCGTCACGCTGTCACTGCTCGCCGGTAGCAGTGGCTTAACTCGCCGCCAGCTTCAAGCAGCTGCCAGACACTACGTTGCCACCGAAGTGCGAGGAAAGGCCTGCCACCTGACATGTTGCAGGCATCTCCGCGCGCTCTGCTGGCATCGCTGTGTTGGGAGCACAGGCGCATGTGTTCTCCCCGCGCTCGTGGCCAGCCATCGCCTTCACCATGCATATGCCCACAAAACCAGAGGCTCAGCATAGTGCAGCTCCCTGTAGCTGGCATGCGCTGCTGCTACCAGTTGCAGCGGCGCTGCCGGCACCAGCTCCTGTGCATACATGCTGGTGAAGAATCTCCTGCATGGGCTGTATGCATTGTGAGAGGATCGACGGCTCAGGTTGGGCCAGCGGCCAACAGGCATCCTGCACTGCTTGTCGGAGAGTTCGTGTCTTGCTGCCCATGGAGTCGACAGCTGGTGTGCCTGCAGCTCGTGCGCTTTGCCAAGCGCTGGTCAGGCGGTCTTCTACTGGCCTCCACACCACCCTGTTGGGTGCGTCAGCTGGCCAGCGGGAGCCGCTGCTGAGCGCTTGCAGTCATGCTTTTGCAGAGCCGCAATGCGCGGCACGTTCACCACAACAGGGTGGTGACGCGTGCCCAGAGAACCACGCTGACACACAGCGTTAACAGGATCGCAATGCAATGGCAGGGGTAGCCTGAGGGCTGGGACATTTTGTGGACTCCTGTTGGTTTGTATCGTCTGCCTCCACTCTGGCTGCAGTGCAGCTTGAGGCGGTTGGCGGCACAAGCCAGACAGGAGCCCACAAAGGCGCCTCCCAGGCCTTCAGACATTGCACGGACCAAGAAGGTGTGCTTTGAAACGAATGTAAGCAAACATGGTAACAGGGCGCTCACTGAGCAGGGCCTGATCACCACATCCCTGTCAGGCAGCACCACCCGTGACCCTGAAGGCGCTCAGCGCCCTGACTGGCATTAGGATCAGCTAAACTACGGACTATGGTCCGCCCTCAGAGGCCAGCGTGGCTGGCAAGCAGGAGCTTGTGTGCTGGTCTTCATGAAGCTTCAATGCTGCTGTGGCACCCAGCGGCCAAGTTTGCTGGCCGCCATGCGGCCCTCTGAGCGCTGGGCGCCACGACTTCTCTGCTTCTTCTTTGCGGGTGCGCTTGCTGGTGATGTCTTTGTTTAGACCAAGCCAGACACGGGTGGCACCCTCTCACCGCTGCCGGACTCATCGACCAGCTTCTGCTGTGGCAATGTTGCCTGCAACTTGTCTGCAAACGCAGGCAGTCCCGCATACTAGCTGTGCAGTGGCGCATCAAGCCCTCCTGTGCTGCTGACACATGCAGTTGCAAGGATGGTCCTGCGCAGGCAGGGCACGCACGTCCAATCGCGCAGTCCTGATGTTGTCTAAGGCATCAATCGCCATCCAAACAGGGGCCACTCTTGGGCGGCGATGGGACCGCTTCAGGCACGTTCAAGATTGCATGGGCTGTGTGGCAAGCTGCGCAGCTCACTCTGGATTGCACAGCTCCCAGGACACCTTCCTGAGCAGCAAAGCTCGTTTTGTTCTACTGGCAGCCAGGCCCGCTGTGCCCTCCTGCTTGCAAGCGCTCAGCGCTCAGTTGCGCCTGGAACTGCCAGTGGCCTGTGCACCGCCCCTGGGGGCGCTGCAGCTGGCCAGCGGCAGCTGCCTGCTGAGCGTTGGAGCCCTGCCATTCAGCCGGGGTGTGCCTGCTGACACTAAGTTACTGCTGCACACAACGCAGACGGTTGGGGAATGAAGCCGGCGGGCGTAGCTCTTTGTGTATTCCAGGCGTTCTAGCGCAGTCTGCTGCCGCACAGGCCGCCTTGCAGCGGGGACGGCTGGCGGCACAAGCCAGACCGGAGGCCACAAAGGGCGGCCCACAGGCTTTCCGCCCCTGCATGCACAGTGCACTCTGCAATGGGAGCGAGTCAATCTGCAACAGCACACCTGCTGTGGAGGGAGCGCCGTCACCTGCACCTGATTCCACTCTCAGGAGGTACACAGCAGCGCCATATGGGCCGTGCTGCAGCCCACAAGCGGCTGTGCGCTTCCCCAGCTGCGCAGCTGTGTGGGAACAGCCCGAAGTCATGCCGCGCCTTTGCCAGCTCCTGCAAGAGGTTGGCATTGTGGCAGTTTGGTTTGAGGAGCAGTACAAAGACGGCCACCTCATTGCTGTTGGGAGCATCCCTGAAGCAGCACTCAGGGCCGCGCACCACACAAGTGCAGAGCAGCTGCCGCTTCAGTTTGCAAACAACTGGTGCTGCAGGCCGTCACCTCACACCTGGAAGAAGCGCCGCGTGTCCCCTCCGCTGCAGCCGGGCCGCTCGTATGCCACCGCCTCGCGCTTCAGCGACAGCTGCAGGCAGGCAGACGATGGGCTCAGGGGTACACAGTGAGGGCCAGAAGAGGGGCCAGGCTCTGCACCAGGGCAGGCTGGGCAGAGTGCACAGCACTCCCGCAAGGCACAGCTCCACGCGATCCTGACCTCGATTCCGTCCACCGGCAGCTTGGAGCGCCCGTTTCTTGCATCTGTGTATTTACTCTAATCTGTATCTACTTTGATCTGGCTCCACAGAGTCTTGCCTGCATGGCATTACAAACTCGGCAGGCAACTAAAAATTGAAAAATAAACTGTAAGGCTGGGAGTGCAGCCAGCTGTCGCATCTGTGAGCAAATCTGCGCGCCTCCTGGTTTTAAAACCAAGTTTGCTTTACGCAGCGGGGGAGCTCAGTGGTTGCAGGTCCTTGGCTCAAGTTGAACCGACCTGCACTGGGGCAGTGCGTTCATCTGCTGGCCTGGCCACCGCTCCTGTGGCGCTGCACCTGGCCAATTGAAGCTTGCCTGCCCAGCGCTAGCAGTCCAGCTTTTGCTAAGGCCGATCAACATTGCGGCCAACGGAAACAGGCTCAGTCTACGGTGGTGGACGAAGTCGTGCCCCGTGCATCATTGTGTTGATTCCTTGTTGGATTGGCCGTCTGCTGCCGCTCTGGCTATACACCAGGAGAGGCAGTTGGCGGCCCATGCCAAAGAACCCACAATGGTCCACCCCAGGCTTCAGCCGCTGCGCAGCATGCTTTGGAGGGAGCACTCTGCAAGATTTTGAACCACACTGCAACCAGGCATCGTGCACAGTGTGCACTGCCACACTTGTGGGTTTGGCATGCTGCTCGTTGTGTCCTGTAAACGTGCCACGCGTGGAGCGGATCGCCCTGGATACCCTCACCAGCACTGTCACCAGCACCTCCACTCCCTGGCATCTGCTCAGTAGAGCCGACTGTACGAGTGTGGAGCTGCTGGGGTGCTGTCAGGAAATCCAGCTGGCTGCCGCTGCTGCACCAGTGCAAGTGTATATAGTACAGTGCAAGTGTATATACTACGCTGTGCATGTTACTGAGGGGCTGCACTGCGCTGCTGATGCTCTGCGGCATGCACCGAAAAGCCCGTGTGCCATGCCTGCAGGCTGCCGGCCGAGAGGAAGGCGGCGGCGGCTGGAGCATAGCAGCCGGCTGGGATGGCGTCACAAGCTGGGGCGGGCGACAGTGGGAGGAATGGCGGGATCGGCCAGCTCACTGGTGGGAGGCGACCAAACAGACAGCTGGCGAATTGAAGGAGCAGCCGGGTCGCTGGTGGGACGCCACTAAGCAGAGCGCCGAGGGCTGGCGGGAGCGGCTGAGCTGGCAGGGGGTGGAGGAGTGGCAGCAGCGCCACTGGGCGGCGTTTGAAGAGCGGCAAAAGGCGCGGCTGCAGGCGCTCAAGGAGCAGCAGGAAGCCAAGTTTGAAGCTTGGGAGGAGCGGCAGCGGCTGCACATCGCGCGGGGGGAGCAGCGCGTGCCCCGCGAAATCGCCGCATTTCAAGAGTGGTGAGCAGGCTTGGAAGCCGCACCTGCTGGCTAGCCACCAGCCAGCCAGTTTGATTGCACAGCATTGTGCTTCTCTGCTCTGCTGGAAACAGCACCGCCTTGGAGGGCCCGGCCACTCCCTCACCACTCCCTCACATCGAGCTCGCAGCAAGCCTGATTGGGCATACCTGCTGCCCCTGTTCCTGCCTGCTTCCCAGGCAGCAGCGGTACTGGGAGCGGCACCATCCAGAGGAGTCCCGCCCAGAGTGCAAGCGCCCCACCTGCCAGCAGTTCAAGCTCTCCTACTTCTTCCTGCCGCTGCTGCCCCGCATCGGTGGCTGGGAGAGCGCAGGCCACTTTGCGCTGCGCACCAAGGCCAGTTTGAGACCTGTAGGCACCGCCATTGCTGCGCCAGGGCGTTTTCGCTCGAATCAAAGCCAGTGATATTGCTGCGGGCTCCCTGCTGTGCTTCTGCTTTGCGTTCGGCTGCTTTGCTCTTGACACGTTTGGCATGCCCAGCTGCGGTGAGAGGCGCCCAGCCCGCCTGCCCCCATACATCCTTCCGTCCGTGTCTAAAAGAGCTGCCATTCCAACCAATATCCTACTGCAGATGGGCATTGCAGGGGAGGCGAGACGGGCACCAAGCTGGCCTGCCGCGAGCGCATTTCTGCCTGCGTCTCAACCCAACTGCCGTCCCGTTCATTCGTCCTGCTGCAGATGGGCATTGTGGGGGAGATGCGGGAGACGGGCACCAAGCCTGCCCAGTGCCTTCCTACACGTGCCTCAAACGGCTGCTGCACCCATTCTATTTTCCTGCTGCAGATGGGCATCGTTGGGGAGATGCGCGAGACGGGCACCAAGCTGGCCGACGGCCTGGCAGCCGTGGGAGAGCGGCTGGGCGTGGGCGGCCAGAAGGAGTGAGGGCGTGAGCACACTGATGGCCTCTCGACTGCGAAGCAGGTGGCAGCAGCAGGCGCGGCGGTGGTAGCAGCAGCACAGCAGCGGCAACAACGCACACCAATTGGAATGAGTTGTCATTTTACAGGTACACCGTAATATGCAGCTGGCAAGTGCGCGTTCCAATGTTAAACAGATAAATAGAGGAACATTAAGTTGCACAGTGTTCTGTTCTGCTGTTCGCGAAGAGAAACGATGCATAAAACTAGCGTGAAGGCTTCTAAGCTGAACTCCAGCTATGCCTGCTCTGCATCAGCCAGCTAGGCCGCAGTCTCTGGGTCCAACAGCGCTGCAAGCTGCCAGCCAAGCTGCACCCGCCAGCTGCAAGAGTTTTGCAACCCGCCAGCTACGCCGCAGCCGCCAGCTGCATCCGCATCTTCTCCCGCCACAGACAACTGGCCTGCAGCCCCAAAAAAGAAGAAGCAAGCTACGCCGCAAACGCCAGCTGCAGCCGAATTTTCTCCCACAGCACCTCCATCTGCTGAATTTCCTCTGGGTCGAAAGTGGGCACAGCCACTCGCTGTGCGGCTTCGCTCTTGGCAGCCTGCATTGGGAGCAAACAGGTGTGGGGAGTGGATGACAGGGCAGACGGGTCACTTCCGCTGCCCATGCTCTGCAGCACATTACGCATGTGCCAGCACAGCAGCAACCGCTGCGCCTGCAACTGCACCCTGGCTCTGTTGCATGCGAACGACCCAAGTCCCCCTTTCGATCTCACCTGCAGCACGCAGCCCAGCTCCGTCCACGCTTCCTCGTACCGTTTGCCAAAGTAGAGCAGCAGGGCGTACTCCAGCTGCGCGTTCCTGCGTTCACAGTGGCAAGGAAAGCACAAGTGAAATGGCAGAGACAACCTGGACCACATGCAAGGTCGCCATGGTTGCACACTAAGCAACTTTGCACACGTAAGTGCTGTTCGACAAGCCACTCACAGATCGCTCGGCAGCAGCAGGCTGCGCTTGTGGGCTGCGGCCAGGGCGCGCCGCAGATTGTAGCCTAGCGCCGGCCACCACTGCTGCCCCCGGCTTTCCTGCAGGGCAAAGGATCAATGTTTTAAAGTGGTGGGTGGTTGTGGCACTGCCATGACACATTCACGATGTGAGCAGGCCCACCTCAGCAACGGCGGCCACGCCTGCCTGCTTCACACGCCTCCGACTGGTCACCTGCGATGCAATCAGCAACCCCCAGACAACCTATTCAGCTTCACTGCGGCGCTACTCCTCACCTGGCCGGCACCGTCCGGTTCGGTGAACCGCACTCGAAAGTACTCTCCGTCTGTGTCCTCTCCGCTGCTGGTCTCCACCTCGACATCTCGGTACTCTCCAAGCGCCACCTGGCACAGCAGGCACAGCAGGCGCAACATGTGCAGCAGGCTCAGCGGTTCCTTAATTAACCGCTGCATACAAGGGTGCTCACTGCCCAAACAGCAGGGCACCAAAAGTGCTGCTGGCCACTGCCCACCTCAACATTGATGGGCACAGCCCAAATGGGCTCGGGCTGGCAGCCCACTGCGGCACACCTGCAGGCAGGGCAGCCGGCACACGGCAAGCAGCTTTGGATCTCCGCTGGTGGAGGTGCTACTGAGCTGCCCATGCAAGCCGGAATGCAGTTGCTCAAGCATTCCAGCCACCTTGCTCAGGCCCAGCAGTCCGAAATACGTGGCAGCCAGCCGCTCTCCCCACAGTCACCACCACAGCGTGCACAGTGCACCAGTGTGAGTCGCGCAGCACGCCCAGCATGCAATGCTGCTTCCCGCAAACCCTGACTACAGCGCGCACAGCGCACCAGTGCGAGTCGCGCAGCACGCCCAGCATGCCGGCCAGCATGACTTCGTTGCTGCAGGGCCGCAGCTCGCCCTCAACTTCAAACAGCTCCTTCACCTGGACAGCAGCAGAGTTGGTTTAGCGACTTAGTTTAGAATTGACTTGGGGAGCGTTTATGCCATCAGCCGCAGCTCGCCCTCCACTTCAAACAGCTCCTTCACCTGTGCAATCCAATACAAAATTGCGGGACATGGAACTTGGCTTGGCATGGCAAGCAAAAAGGCATGCAGCCGCTGCGGATGGGTTGCCGCAGCAGCATGGGCACAGCAGCAGCAAGGCAGCACACCCCCCCAGCCGGCCAGGCCAATCATAGCCTTTACCTCAGTCTCAGAGAGCAGCATGCCTTCGGAATAAGGGTCGATCACAAACCGCTCGCCTGCAGGCAAGAGCAGTGTGCTGCATTTCTTCGTGCTGAAATGGAACGCAAAGCGAGCAGCGCGGCTCGCAAGGGCGCTGGCTCGCAATGCCTGCAGCCCTTGCAACAGCTGCCAACCGCTCCTCCCCTCCCCCACACAGGCATCCCCGCTTGCCTGCAGCCGATAGCACAACAGAGTCGTCTGCAGGCTGCAGCACGTAATAGCGGCCGCCCTCCAGCGCCACTGGCTGCAGCGGCAAGCTCAGCCGAGCGGCCAGCTCCAAATAGAGCACAGCCAGGGAGCCTGGAGAACCGTTGCCGTTTTCCAGGACGTTGCTCAGCCGCATGCTGCGGGTTATGTGGAAGGCGGGTGGGTGGGTGAGCAGCCTTGCAGCCAGGTGACTGCCAGCCAGGTGCGGGTTTAAAGGGTGGCACTGAGCAGCTGTTTCCCATTCGTGCTGACACCATTCATTCTTTCAGGCCTTGCTGCAGACTGCAATGGACACGCTGCAGTTGCCCGCCTTGTTCCAGCCTCAGCAGCAGCTGCCCGTCTCACTCAAGAGGATCGCCGTGCCTCCGCTGCCGCCGGTAGCCGTGCCGTTCATAGAGCACGTGATTGATCGCCTGCAGTGGTTGAAACATTCAGTTTATCAGGCAGCAAGGTATCTATCAGGCACTGGTAGCCATGCCGCTCGCAGAGCACGTGGTTGATGGCCTGCCAGTGGTTGAGAGTCATTCAGTGGACGTACGGGTGCAGCAGGTCACTCTGCCAACCGGCCTGTGAGGTGCAGCCCCACACAATGCAGGCAGAAATTCAAGACAAACACTTTTATACTCTGTGCTGGTTCTCTACTTGCTCACCAGGATCAGCTGGGTGGAGTGACTCTTCACAAGGTTGGTGTGCAGCAGCCTCACTAACCCCCAGCAATGCAAACAAAGCATCCACCCGCACTTGTCCTTACAAGGATCAGCTGGGCGGGGTAGCTCTTCAAACACATTGGTGTGCAGCGATTCAAAGCAGTACATGCAGCTGTGTTACTGCAGTACTCACCAGGATCAGCTGGGTGGGGTAGCTCTTCACGAGGTCGGTGTGCAGCGTAAGCAGAGTTGAGTCGGGCACCTGCTTGGCAACTGAGAGAACTGTGTCCACCACCCCCAAGTCCTGCCGCATGGCAGCGCAGCAGGCAGGAAGAGAGAGCCTTGGTAAGGAGGCAGGTGGGGGGCCAGGGTGGCGCGCAGCAGCGCCCGCAGCTGCATGTGCGCCCGCCTGCATGCCACAGCAGCACAGCGGAAGCGAGTTACAGTGCACAGAGAGCATTGCCGAAAACTTGAAGCTACCCCTCCGCACATGCAACTTGGCGTAAAAGGTGACTGTGCACTCCTCGGCCAGAGCCGAGATGCGCTCCAGGCTCCAAGTCGATGCGCTTCCCACGCTCCTGCACAGGCACAGCGGGCGCAGCAGGGGAAGCATTTCGGTTCATGAAGTTCATGCACTGCTGTCAAGGAGCCACACGGCACAGCTGAAATGCAGACAAAAGTATCCAGCAATGCAGCAACAGCAAGCCGCGCTTCCCGTCGGCAGACTATACTGCCTCCGCCGCACCCACCCGCGCAGTGCGGCAACACTTTCTGGGCCGAGGCCTTCCGCCTCCAGGTAGGCTGCCTGAGCTGCCGCCTCCTCCTCCAGGGCCAGCAGGAGGCAAGATTTGGTGAGGTTGGAGCGGGCTGCTTCCAAAAATTGGGCAGAAGCCCAGTCTGCAACTGCGCCGGGCGGAGCGTCGGGTGGCGGCAGGTCGGGCTGCTGCGACTTGGCGGCCGCGCAAGCCCTGCCGCGCCGTGGAGCTGCAGATCGTCGAGCCGCAGTCCTGTGGCTTGCGCTGCAGGGCGCGTAGGCCGCTTGGGAGGCGCTGCCCGGCACCTGCAGAAGCGCCCACTGCGCTGGGCGGGCCAGGTAGAGGGCCGCCATCACCGCCATTAAGCTTGCAGCTGTAATGGCAGATCGGCACGGCACGACATGAGGGGCAGCTGAAGATTTTGCAGGCCCAGCGCTGCCGGCGGCAGCGTGCCGCTCCTTTGCCGCCGTCAGATGATCGGCCCAGTGTCATTTGACGACTCTGTTGAGTGCACCCGGTGTGTGACCTCGTCCGTACTCATCCTTTGCAGCTGGGGGTGCAGTGCTTATCATGGACAAGCGCCGACACCACCGTAACCACCACACCGCTCACATGCCGCTGCTGCCGCCAGCCGCCTCCCACCGCCCCTGTGCACTTGTCGTTCGGGGCCTGACCTGGCAAATCACTGCCACAAGTTTATGCAGCAGCAATCGTATAAAGTCGCCTCATGGCAGGCACATGCTGCCCAGCCCTGCAAACCGCCACACCGCACGACCGCCGCTGCCGCCACGCCGCGCCGCTGCGGCCACCTGCACCGCCAGGCCGGCAGCCCTAGAGCTGTCGTGCCGTCTTTGTGACCACTTTGCGTGTCCTGATCAGCGCCTGGAGTCTTGCAAGAGCCACTGAGGCGTCCGTGCAAAAGTTCAGAGTCCCCAGGCCACCGCCTGCGGCCGCCGCAGATGGCCTGCAGCGTCTCGGCGCCGCTGTGGCGCGGCCAGGCGGCATGCAGCAGCGTGGGACGGCCGGCAGCCAGAGCCCCACTCGCTCGCTGCCGCCCTCGCGCTCCCCAGCTGCTGGCGCGCGCCCGGCAGAACGGCGCCGACGGCTGGGAGAGCTGGGACGACGCTCCCGACACGCCGCGGCTGAACGGCACGCCAGCGGCAGCGGCGGCGGCAGACGGCGACTGGCGGGGCGATGTGCAGAGCCTGGCGGCCAGCCTGCGCGTTGGCCAGGTGAGGGATGTTCGTGGAAATGGTATTGCACCCAACAAGCTGCTCAACTGGCTGTGCGTCATCCGCTGCCTGCTGCCCCAGCCCTGCCGCCGCTGGTGCCGAGGCGCACCGCCGCCGCTCGTCCCAACTCCACATCGCAGTCATCGTTTGGCAGCAGCGATGGCTCTGACTGGGACTCTTATTTTGATGAAGAAAAGGAGCGGTGCTTCCTGGTGGGGGTGCAGGTGGGTGCAGCGCTTGTGTTTGTTTGCCTTGCTGCCTGCGCAGCTGTCGTACGACTGCTCCCGCGTGCCTGCCGCTGCGCTTTGCATGCCTGCCGCTGCGCTTTGAGCTCAAGCGGCAGCGCGGCCAGCGCGCTTGCCATGACCGGCGTGTTGCCTTAGCCTCCTCTGGTGCTTTGCTCCTTCCTTTCTGCAGCTGAAGCAGCAGCGCAGCAAGCACGGGTACGGCGTGCAGGAGTCGCTTGAGGAGCTGGGGCGGCTGGCGGATACTGCAGGGCTGGAGGTAGTGGGCAGCACCTACCAGCTGCTGGACGACGTGAGTGGGATTCGATTTGCGATGGGATGTGAGCAGATACTGCGGGGCTGAAGGTGGTGGGCACCTACCAGCTGCTGGATGAGGTGAGCCGGTCTGCATGTCTTGCCTGCCGTGGCCGCAGGTATGCGCGCAGGCAATCCACAGTGCTGTGGCTCTCTGCTGCAAGCAGGTGCAGCCTCGCACCTACATTGGCAGCTGCTGCATGCAGTGCACTCACTGTGTTGCTGGCACTCCATTTTTTGCAGGTCAACCCCCGCACCTACATCGGCAGCGGCAAGGTGCAGGAAATCATGTCGGCAGTAGCCAACACGGGGGCCACCACCGTGATTTTCGATGATGAGCTCAGCCCAGGTGCGTTTTGATTTGTGTGATGGCCATGCAAGCATGGGTTGGAAACTACGTGGGTGGCCAAGCGCAGCAGTGATTTTCGATGACGAGCTGAGCCCAGGTTTGGTTGGGGATGCTGTCTGGCCAGTTTGTTGGCCTCGATAACTGATGCCAGATGAGTCAGCTGTTGGCACTGACCCAAGCATGCTGGTGCGTATGGCATGGGGCAGTCCAACCAACCTCCTTCCATTTGCCTGAAGCGACGCATGAGGCAAATGCTCTGTCATTCATGCAGGCCAGCTGCGCAACCTGGAGAAGGCGCTGGGGGAGTCGGTGCTGCTCCCTTGCCTTGCTATGAACACGTATAGTGAATCAACTCACTGCCGCAGGCCAGCTGCGCAACCTGGAGAAGGCTCTAGGGGAGTCGGTGCGGCTGTGCGACCGCACCGCGCTCATCCTGGACATTTTTAGCCAGCGGGCGCAGACGCGGGAGGGCAAGCTGCAGGTGGGCAGACGCGGCGGTTCGGTTTTTGTGTATGGGTTGTACGCCCTGCAGGGTTGATAGGATCGTTCCTATTCCTGGACATCTTCAGCCAGCGCGCGCAGGCGCGGGAGGGCAAGCTGCAGGTGGGCATGGCTGTTGAATGCCTTGCAATGTGGTGGATACCCAGGCTGCTCCATGAATGGATGCTCAACATCGTTACCAGGGTGTCATGCCCTGGCCTCCCTTGAATAGTCGCATTCCTGCTGAATAGTCGCATCCCTGCTCAACACACACCCTGCTCTTCACAGGTGGAGCTGGCACGATCCGAGTACCACCAGCCTTCCCGGCCTGCCTGCTGAGCAAGCATTTTGAGCAGCTGTAATCAGGAACGTGTTGCCCACTGTGTGCCATGTGCAGGTCGAGCTGGCCCAGTCGGAGTACCAGCTGCCCTGCTGGGCCATCCTTCTCGGCCTCCCTGCTGACTAGTTCGAGTGAAATGTTTTGACCTTGCACCACAGGTGGAGCTGGCTCAATCGGAGTACCAGCTGCCGCGCCTCACCCGCATGTGGTCGCACCTGGAGCGGCAGAGCGGCTCGGGCCAGGTAGGGCTTGATCAGCTATTTGCTGTTGATATGGTTAAAACCCCACAAAGGAGCCTCGCCCGCATGTGGACACACCTGGAGTGGCAGGGCGGCTCGGGCCGGGTGGGGCATGGGTGGCACATTTCTTTAGGATGGAATGCTGGCTGTCCATGCATTGCACATGCCCTTTGTTCATTGGCCCCACCTTCCTTCTGCTCAAGCCACCCCGCGTCGCAGGTGAAAGGCATGGGCGAGAAGCAGATTGAGGTGGATCGCCGGCTGCTCAAGGGCCGCATGGCGCGGCTGCGGCGTGACATTGAAGAGGCAAGCTGGCGGCTGGGGCGGTTTGTCCGCAGGCCGGCTGTTCGCGTCCATTTTGTTTGCTTGCTTGCACTTCAACAGCCGCGAGCACGCATTGGATGGCTGCACTTGAATTCAGCCTTGGCTGCTGCTTGTGGACAACAAGAAAGATGCTGTAGCACACCTGACACCTGGTCAGGCCTTACCCACCATGTTTTCCTCACCAAACCGGCCCCTCAGGTGCGCACGCACCGGCGCTCGTATCGCGAGCGGCGGGCGGCAGCCCCCATCCCAGTAGTGGCACTTGTGGGCTACACCAACGCAGGTGGGTGCGGTTGCACGGGCGGTCCTGCTTTTGTCAAGCAGTCTCTCACAGGCTTGTCAACCTGCCTCCTACACCTGCAAGTGGACAGGCAAAACCACCTGCTGAACACGCTGACCAACAGTCGCTGTTTTTATGAAAGGCACTCCCAGCACTGTTTCTTCCGCCACCCCACTGCACAGCGCCATGGTTACGCAAGGCCCTCTCCCACTCCTGGTTGTTCCTGATCAACCCTACCACTCCGCCCGCAGGCAAGTCCACGCTCCTCAACACAATGACCAACGCGGGAGTGCTGGCGGAAGACAAGCTGTTTGCCACGCTCGACCCCACCACTAGGTGCGCCACGCAGGGTAAAGGGCTGCCCTAACAGCCAGGAGCGGGGGGTTGTGTTGGTGTGCGGTTTTTTCGTTTAGCCAGTCCTGCATAATGATCTGCGTCAGTCTGTTACCTCGTGCCTGCCAGGCGGGTGGAGCTGGCGGGCAGCAAGGCGGTGCCGCTTGCCTGCATTGGGCCTGCATCCTGTTCTGCACTCGCCTGCACCACCTGTACTTGTTGCTTCTGGCCTGCAGGCGGGTGGAGCTGGCGGGCGGCAAGGCATCACCAATTTCCTGCATTTTACCTGTTCTGCAACTAATCTTTCTGCTGTTGCTTCTGGCCTACCAGGCGTGTGGAGCTGGCGGGCGGCAAGGCGGTGCTGTTCACGGACACTGTGGGCTTCATCCAGAAGCTGCCCACACAGGTGCGCTGTTTGCATGTTGTCGGGAAGCAGCTAGCCAGCAGGGGGGGTGCGACACTTGGCTGGATGGAAAAGCTTCATCCAGAAGCTGCCCACGCAGGTGCGCGGTTATAGACTTATTAAGTAGATAGCTGTTTGCGTTTGTTGGGGAGTGGCTAGCCAGCAGGGGCACGCATTGGGCTGGGCGGATGTGCTTCATCCAGAAACTGCCCACCCAGGTGCGCTTTGCACGGAATGCTGGCAGGCAGCAGGGGGGCAGCAAGCCACTCCGTTCACCGGCAGCCTGTTTCCTTTGCAGCACAGCATCGGCCCCATTGCAACCCGCTGCTCGTTGCCACATTCGGGGCCACTCAGGCCAATACACAGGCCGGCTAGGTGCCTGCCCGTGTGCACAACCCCTTCTTTTGGTCCGTTTTGGTCGCAGCTGGTGGCCGCGTTCCGGGCCACCCTGGAAGAAATCCAAGATGCCTCGCTGCTGCTGCACGTGGTGGATGTGAGCCACCCCAATGCGCCCGCCCAGGTGCTTGCTTGTCAGCCGGGATGCGTTGTCGTTTGTGTAATGTTCATGGGCTGTGGTGCGACTGCTGCTGCTGCTGCCCCTGCCGCCGCCGCTGCTGCTGCTGCTGCTGCTATATTTTACAGCTGATGGGCTGCACAGAGCAGCACCTGCCTGCAAAGTCTCGCCTGTATTGCCTTCTGCCCGCAGATCGACGCAGTCAACCGGGTGCTGGAAGAGCTGGGGGTGCAGAACATCCCCACGCTGAATGTGTGGAACAAGGTGCGTGTGGGGCGGCCGTGGACACTCCCCTGCTGCAAACACCGCTGGGGTTTGTTGGCCCTCACGCGGCGAGCCTTTGAAAGCAGCATATCTATTGGTTATGCTGCCAATCTAGATTGGCACCGGCCTCTATTCTGTTGTTGGGTGTGCAGCGTGCCTGTCATCAAGTGCATGCTATGTTTTTGGTCACCCATTTCTTGTCCAGGTGGACGCCTGCGCCGACCCAGCGGTGATCCAGGCGGTGGCGGCCCGCCGCGAGCAGACGGTGTGCATCAGCGGCCTGACGGGGGAGGGCCTGCCCGAGCTTCTGGAGCGGGTGTCGGGCAAGCTGCAGGTAGGTGGAGGTGCTGCCCTATTCCTGTATGCCTGGATGTCTGCTTTGCAACGAGGGCCTGCCCGAGCTGCTGGAGTGCGTGTCTGGCAAGCTGCAGGTGGGTGGGTATGGCATGCACGTGTGTCTGTCCAAGTGTATCTGTTGCCTGGGTATCAACCGTTGCATTCGTTGGATGCCTGCCCCGCAAGCTGCAGCCTGGTCTGGCTGCACGCATGCGCAATGTGCTGGCCGCCACCCTTTGCTGCTGCATGCGCCCAACAGTTGGGCCCTCACCCCCGCTGCTGCTGCTGGATTGGATTCCATGGTGTTAGTCACATGCGAGTTGCCACATTCCCTGCACACTGCACGTGACATAACAGCATGTGCCTCTTGACCCCGCTCCTGCCGCAGGATTTCATGGAATCATTGCACGCCACATGCACTGTGCGTCTGCAACGTTGGAACGCCGCACGCCGCTGCCACATATGCCAGCTACCAACAGCACCCCGAACCCCACCAACTGCCGCAGGATTCCATGGTGTCAGTGCATGTTCTGGTGCCCTACTCCCAAGGCGAGCTTGTGGACGAAATCCATCGCACGGGAGTTGTAGCCTCGGCGGACTTTGGAGGCTCTGGAGTGGAGCTGCGCGCGCACGTGCCGCTGTCGCTTGCGCAGCGGCTGCAGCCGCTGCGCGCGCAGACGGCGGCGGCGGCCGAGGCGGCGGCTGGCGGGGCTGCGGCGGCAGCTGAGGATGAGGATGAGGAGAGCTTTTCGGATGATGGCTGGAGTGAGGAGGAGCTGGCTTTGCTAGAGGAAGAGGAGGCAGCGGCGGCGGCGGCGCAGGCAGCGGCAGCTGGAGCGGCAGCAGGCGAGCGGTGATACTAGTCCTGCTGAGGCTCCCAGCCCACCCGGTGTATGATCTATCGTGCTGCAGTGATCCCTGTATCGATATCCACATCAGTTTTGCAGCCAGCCATACCACTCTGTGTACGTTTTCGGTTGCCTCTGTCCTTACCTGTCTGTTGAGCGAACCCCACCTGACGCTGTGCCCAGCTTGTGATACGGCCCAACACACCAACTGTTGAGACGGGCGGAGACAGGATCGCTTGCTCAAACATGGGTCGTATAGGAAGGACTACAGCCTGAGAGCATAGCCACGCCATGTTTCCTGCTTGGGTGGCTTGGGGTCCGCTGCTGCAGCAGGAGCGCCTGCTGAGGGCCGCCAGCTTGCACAATTGCGCAGATGGACACTCCAGCTGCAGCAAGAAAGTGATGCATACGCAATGCACAATGGCATGGCTCCCAAGAACAGCATGATCAGCAGAATGAATGCGGTCGGAAGTGCCGCACAGGCGGCACGCTGCGGTGCCACGCTGCCGCCGTCGCTTCGTCGAAAAACCCACGGCCCAGTCCGCCTAATCGACTCCATCGCATCCTCCAACGCCTAGCTGTAGGAGTGGCTGTAGCTAGCAGGATGCCTCGGCCCGGCGCTTCCAAGCGTGGGGCGGCTCAAAGGCGCACCTTCGCCTCCCAGGGCGCGCCTCAGGGCTCGGGTTCAGCTGCTGGAGGAGATCTGTCGCAGGCATCCACGGCGCACCGGTCAGCCGCTCCACGCGGTGCGCCGCAGGTGCCGTTCGCGGCCCACGCTGCCGAGGACGCTGGTGCCGTGCTGGCGCAGCGGCTGGCTAAAGTCCGTGCAATGGAGGCCCTGCCAGCTGATGCCGCCTCGTGGCTGCGCAGCGAGGAGCTGCAGGATGAGCTGAGAGCAGTGCTGGCGGGGTGGCGCTCCTGGCCTGAGGACGGCCGCTGCGATGACTCAGTGCGAGCGGTCGCTCTGCTGCTAGCTGCCGTGGATGCAGCACCTGCCGACCTGGAGGTGAGTTCTTGAGCATAGCGAGAGTCGCACATAGTCATACTGCAAGGAGCTTGCAGGTCAGCGCCTGTCCTGCTGAGGGCTGCTAATGGCCTGGACCTTGCGTGTACCCAACTGCCTCAAGAAGGCCAAGCTTGATGTGCCTGCACACCCATGCGCCAGGGCACTCTCCAACGCTCTCTGCTTGGCTGCGTGCTGCAGGTGTTCCTGCCTCTGGAAGAGCGGCCTCAGTGGGATACTCGGCTGCTAGGCCCCGCGCTGCGCTGCGCGGGCGGGGGCCGGCGCCAGCTCAATCCCCAGCTTCACCAGCAGATTTGGGGGACTGAGTATGTGCGTGGCCCTGGGGTCGACATTGATGCCCGACCGCAGCCCGACGACCTTTTGAAGTTCGTTTGCGCTGGTGCATGGGTGACAGTTGGGCTGGGGTGGCGGGCGGCAGGCGGGCAGGCAACTCAGCACTTGCCTTCTGTGCCGACTGGTGGGCTGGATGCTGGGCAGCGGACGGGATGCCGGGCCAGCGCCATTGGACTTGCACACACAGCGAATGGAGCATGGCATCGCCATTCATGACTGATTGGAGCTCGCAGCATGCCATGAACAGGAAAAACTGCACTGCAGCGGAGGCTGGCCACCCAGCCTTCTTGGGCAGAGGCTGCTTCCTGCCCCACCGCCTGCCCCCCACTTCCCCACCTCCTCCAGCCTATTGGCTCAGCTTTCCGACCACAGTGGAGCCAGGAAGCGAGGCTCAGTACGAGTCGTTTGCCACGGTCTATGTGCTGTTCTGCCGTACGGGCATGGCGCTTAACCAGCCTGATGTGCGGGCAGCCATGGCTGCACGCCTGAGCCAGCTGGGCAGCCCCCTGACAGGTGCGTGCACAGCTTGCAGCATGTGTGGGCACCTGCCCATGGTGCCGGCAGCTGAGGGTTTGTTTTGGCGCGCTGCGTCCCGGCCTGCGCGCTCCACCCAGCAGCCCCAGATCGGGCTTGCGGCTGCCATGCCGCTGCAAGCCGGCTGCTGCACTTTTGGCCATTGCACCCCGCCTGCTGTGCTGTAGTGGAGGCTCTGTAGCATGCTGAGTTCGTCGCGTCGCACCCCGCCTGCTGTGCTGTGCAGTGTAAGCACTGGAGCATGTGGTGCACCAGCAGAAAGTGTTCATGGCAGGCCTCATGTACAAGCACCCACAAGAGCGGCAGCACGGGGCGCTGCAGGTGCGGCTGCGGCTGCTGCACATGCCTCGCATGCAGGGTATCTCGAGCGCCAAGCTGCTGATGGGTTGGTTGTTTGCATCCTGTGCAGCCGTTTTCAGCATCATGGGCAGCACGCTGCCTCCGCACCGCGCACAGCTGGCATTGCAAGTTGCGGCTGCTCCTGTGCTCCTTCCCTTGCTGTGCAGCTGGTGGCCCAGACCAGCTGCTTCACGCACATGCTGCGCCTGCGCCCCACCTCGCCGCGAAGCGCTGCCATAGCGGCGGGTGCCGCAGCCTCTCTGGGCCAGCCAGAGGTTGCTTTGATGCTGGCTGAGCATGGCCTGCAGGTGCAGGAGCAGGCGCAGGGGCAGGGGCAGGACGAGCCGTACCACCGCGCCCTGCTGCATCTCACCGCGGCCCAGGCGCTTGTGCAGGGCGGCGCAGGCGGCTCCACGTTCCCTGTGGCAGCGCTGCAGGCGCACCTGGAGGCAGCCAAAGCTGCCAAGGCGGCATGCCGCGCGTGGCTGCCCACAGCGCTGAAGGTGACACTGCGGGCCGTGCGCACGGGCGTCCGCATCACCGATGAACAGATTCAAGCGGCCCAGCAGGTGCGCGCTGCACGTGGTGTGTGCTGTGCATGCTTTACATTCGCTTTAGGTGCCTCTTAGAAGCTGGTGCGCGGTTGTGGGGATGTCCCCTTACGCTGCCTGCCGCACACGACTATCCTGCCTTGGTAGCAAGTTGCAACGCCACCTGCTCTCATTCGCGCTCCCAGCAATCCTCCGAATCTAACAGTTCCAGCCCTGCTGCTGCAGGCGCGCCGCACCACGCTGCCCATCCAACCCCCTAGGGCGCCGATTGGTGTGCTGGTGGCAACGGGGGCCGCCACGCCGCCGCCGTCTGGCGCGCAGGCGCATCAGCCCCAGCGCGACTGCCGCTCAAGCTGCCCCGTCTGCGCCGCCAAAAACTCGACACGCTGCGCCGGTTGCGGCAACCAGGTCACCGAGCTCAAGCGCTGCGCTGCCTGCCGCGTCGTGGGCTACTGCTCCCGGCAGTGCCAGGGTGAGCATGCTTTGAGTTGGAGGGCTGTTGTGTGGCAGCTCGTGCCGTGCAGCGTGGGTGTGACTGAAAGCCAGGCAAATGTCGCTTGCAATGCCTTGCTGCTCACACATGCAAGTGCCGCCCACGCCTCCCACCTGCCGACAGTGAACCACTGGCCGCAGCACAAGCAGCAGTGCGCAGAACTGCTGGCCATTGCACAGTGTGCGCAGCGCAGGCCATGAACCGCTTGGCCCGCAGGGCTGTGCGGGTCCCCGCTGTGGCCCATGCCCCGACCATCCTATGCCTGGCAGCAGTCATCGACTAGGATGAGATGAGAGGACGCCACTCTAGCGTTGCGTTGATTGACGTTGCGTTTGCTTGCGGCATTGGTTGCCTGCCGGTCGAGCGGCGGAGCTGGTCTCTCCTCGGCCGGTTGACTGCAGCCAAAATGTGTCATGCATGGCATGCTGAACGTCTCCTTGTAAGTGCCTCATAACATGGGTCTGGAACAGCAGTTGTAGATCAGCAGCGGCACCAGCTGCGGCAGCAGGCTGCCTCTCTGGCGGCAGCGGGCCTGGGGCAGCTGCATTGTCATTGACGAAGCACACTGTTCATGCCCAGAGGCTCCTTACAAGCACCTCTGCATCTCAGGCCCAGGCAGCCGCTGTCTCTACACGCAGGTCGCTCCCACAGGGCCTGTGGTACAGCTCGCGTCCAAGGCACCAGTGAGACTCAGCAGCTGCTGCAGTGCCCAGCAGCAGGCCACGGCGACCTGTCACACAGCTCCCCTCGCTGCTCACCCGCTGCAGCACTCCCCTCGCCCCTGCAGGCCGTATGGCGGCCAGCGCCAGCCCTGCCTACTGCAGAGCCCTGATCCAGCGCCTGCGCGGCGGCACCGGCGGCGCCCAGGCTGACGCCGCCGCCAAGCTCGCAGCGCTGGTTTGGAACAATGGCAATGCGGCAGACATGGCAGCAGCGGCCGGTGCCATTCCCGCCCTGATCCAAGCGCTGCGGCTCAGCGGCTCGGCAGTGCTGCAGCGTGATGCAGCTAAAGGGCTGACCGGCATTTGCCTGAACCAGCCTGCCCGCCTGCAGCTGCTCATTCAGTCTGGAGGCATCCCTGTGCTGCTGCCGCTGCTGGCTGGGGCTGGTGCAGATATTGCAGCTGGCCTGTTGGCCAGCATTGCTGCAGAGCTGCCAGACTTGAGGCAGCAGATTGGGGCAGCTGCTAATGCGCCCCTGCTGGCATGTGTGCGCACCAGTGCCAGCGATTACGTGCGAGAGCTGGCGCTCACTGCCTTAATCAACCTGTGGGTGTGGCCTTTGCGGTTGGTTCAGGCAGGCATGGGCATGGCATGCAAGCATTTTCCTAACCTTGCGCACGGCACCGTTGCGTGCAGGACGTATGGCTGCCCACCCAACCGGGCTGCCCTGGTGGCTGCGGGAGCAATGCCGGACATTGTTGGACTGCTGCGCAGCAGCGGCATCAGCCACAAAGCCCTGACAGTGTGTGCCACGCTGCTCTCTCATTTGCTACTGGCCGGTGGCGACACAGCATCATCAGAAAGCGTCAAGGCTGACCTGATAGCCCTCGGCGGCGTTGCTGCCCTGCGGCAGTGCCTGCGCCACAGCGACGAGAATGTGCAAGCGGCAGCGGCTGGTGAGTTGGCTGCTTGTCAAGAGGAGTGGTGACAAGAGTTTCATCATGCGGGCATGGCTTGCCTCCGGAGGGATCCCAGCCAGCCCTGGGCGCTGCGTGCTCTGACTACCTCATGTGAGTGCACTTGCCTGAGCTTGGCTGCACCGAACTTTCACTTGGCTGCACCACCAATCTGAGACCCTCTTTATGCCCCCTGCTGTTTTGCAGCCGCACTGAAAAATCTGTGCTGCTACAGCCCGCCTAGCAAGGTTGCAGTTGCAGCAGCAGGCATTGTCGGCGATGTGGTCCCGCTGCTGGGCTCACCAAGCAGGGACGTGCAGTGCCTGGCCGCCGGAGTGCTGCTCAACCTTTCAGACGCGGACATCAAAGCAGTGCAGCGGGCGTGCGCCCGTGCGGGCGCCGCAGCCGCCCTGCTGCAGCTGCTGGCCTCACGTAGCAGCAGTGCGGAGGCACAGCAGGAGGCAGCCAAGGCTTTGAGGCAGCTTGAAGGGCAGCATGCTGCACACCGGCGTGCCACCATGGCTCATCCAGGCAGTATCAGCACCCTGCAACGCATTCTGCTGAAGTTTGCAGGTGCAGGCTCAGCGCCCACTCTTGAAGCCAGGCTGGCAGCCATCGAAATCCTGCGGCACCTGACTTTGGACGACTATGCAACGGCCATCATCCCAGCAGTGCCTACTGTGGTGCGGTGCCTGCGCAGCCCTAATGCCGACCTTGTGGGGCAGGCAGCCTCGCTGCTGGCCGATGTGGCCCGCTATAATGTGGGTGCACGGCAGGCGATTGTGTCAGCTGGCGGCATCCCGGCCTTGGGGGCTGTCCTGCACAGCTTTGAAGGTATGACAGTCCCAGCAGCGGCGGCAGGCACAGCACTGCGCACAGTCAGCCTAGGCAACCCACAGGCAGCGGCGGCCGCGGTGCGGGCTCTGGGCCTTGAGCCTGGGCACCCCCGTGAGCAGGCCTTGGCTGAAATGCTGGTGGCAGGCTTGTCACTGGCCCCAGAACATGCTGTCCTGCCCCCCGAACTGCACCTCCCAGGCCTGTCCTTCGCCAGGTTCCCGCTGCAGGCCTCGGGTTACAGGTGCGGGGCAGGGAGCTGGGGATGGCAAGCAAGGCAGGCGCCACCATCAGTGGTGGTCAGTCCAGCATGCCTGCGGATGTCTGTGAGACCAGGGGAAGTCAAGCAAGGTTGCTGGCTCAAATTGCCGGCGCTGGGGTCACAACAGGCTGCCTCTTAACCAACTTGATGCAAATTGGCCTGCAGGGACGTCCCGCCCGAGGTGCTGCGAGCAGCCGGCCACGAGCCTACACCAGTCTGTGCAGCCCAGGGGTGCAGCAACACAGCTGGCTTGCGCAAGTGCGGCGGGTGCGGCAGCGTGCGCTACTGCAGCGTGGCTTGCAGCCGTGCACACTGGCGCATGCACAAGGTTGAGTGCCGCCGCCTGCAGGCGCAGGCGCAGCCTGCCCCTCAGCCTGCTGCTCAGCCAGCCCGCACCTGAGGCTGCCAGGCAGCGGCAGGCAGCAGACTGCCACAGCGGAGGTAGCAGTCAGCCGCAGGCGCATTGTATCCGTTAGCAAGGCAGTGCATGCTGCTACTCATTCGGCTTCAATGACTTGAAGCTCTGCCCTTGCGGCATGCCCATCAAACGCAGGTCGCCACCCCAGGTTGCACTTACGTCCCAACCGCATGTCGTTCCTTCACGATGTGAAATACGATTGCACAGCATTTCCTGGCATTCTGACTGCTCTGCTTTCCCGAGCGTTGAGCGGTGTCCGCTGCTGCACTTTTTCTGCCCCTCTCGCTTGGCGCTCCAAATGCACCTGCTTGGGCGTCTCGGCTTGTTTGCTTCACGGTACGTTTGGTTGCTCTACATGCATACACAGGCTTGCGATGCCGCCCATCTGCATGTAAGCTCGATAGATGCAGAAGCAAGTTCTCATGTCGATGGCGACACAGCAGCGGCGGCAGCAGCCCAGCTCGCTGGCGGCAGCGGGCCTTGGGGGAGCGCTTTCTTGTTGAACGAGACACTCTTCGTTCCCAGAGGTCCTCACAAACACCTCCACATCTCAGGCCCAGGCAGCCGCTGTCAAGCAAGCAGGTCGCCCCCACAGGGCCTGTGGCCCACCCAGCACGCGTCCAAGGCACCAGTGAGACCCCAGCAGCTGCTGCAGTGCTCAGCTGCAGGCCTGCCAGGCTGAGAAAGCACAGAAGAACGCCCCCGTCACCCAGCTCCCCTGCTGCTCATCCCCTGCGACGCCTCTATCCTCCCTGCAGGCCATGGCGGCCAGCTGCAGCCCTGCGTACTGCATAGCTTTGGTCCAGCGCCTGCGCGGCGGTGGCGGCGGCGGCGGAGGCACCGCCGCCCAGGCCGACGCCGCCGCCAGGCTCGCAGCGCTGGTTAGCGGCAACACTGCTGCGGCAGACATGGCAGCGGCAGCGGGCGCCATACCCTCCCTGGTCCAAGCGCTGCGACACAGCGGCTCAGCACGTTTGCAGTGCGAAGCAGCCAAGGCGCTGAATGGCATCTGCCTGAACCGGCCTGCCCACCTCCGGCAGCTGCAGCAGGCGGGCGGCATTGATGCGCTGCTGCCGCTGCTGGAACTGCTGGAAGGGGGCCTGGCCGCAAGCCTGGTGGGCAGCCTGGCTACAGAGGTGCCCGAAATGAAGCAGCAGCTGGGGGCAACCACCCTGGGGCCCCTGCTGGCATGTGTGCGCACCAATGCCAACGACAACCCACGAGAGCTGGCGCTGATGGCCTTGAGCAACTTGTGAGCACAAGGGCGCTGCAGGCAATGCCTGCTAGTGTCTGGCTGCGTGCAGGCATGCGCAGTGCCTACAAACACAGTGCTTACTTTCATGCACATCACTTGTTTTCATGCAGAGTGGAGGAGTGCGCACCTAACCGGGCTGCCCTGGTGGCTGCTGGTGCAATCCCGGACATCGTTGCTCTGCTGCACAGCAGGGGCAGCAGCCACACAGCCCTTGCAGTCAGCGCCACGCTGCTCTCTCGTTTGGTGCTGGCCAGTGAGGACCAAGCGTCCTCGGAGAGTGTCCAGCACGAATTGATTGCTGCCAGCGGCGTAGCTGCCCTGCAGCAGTGCCTGCGCCACACCCAGGAGTTTGTTCAAGCGGCAGCGGCTGGTGAGTTTGCTCGGTAACGATGCGCCGAGGGTATAGGTGGCAAGAGCCTCAAGCAACTGCAGCCATGGCCTGCCTTCCTGCCATCCCCGCCTGCCTCACATGCGTAGGCTGGCCAATAATTTTACTCGATTTGCCCAATCATTGATCTAGACCGCGCCACCCCTGCAGAGGCACTCAACAATTTGTGCTACTACAGCCAAGCCGGCAAGGCTGCGGTGGCAGAGGCAGGCGCCATCAGTGATGTGGTCCAGCTGCTGGCCTCGCCAGTCGCCGGAGTGCAACGTGCAGCCGCAGGAGTGCTGCTCAACCTTTCAGATGCCGATAGCAAAGCAGTGCAGCGGGCGTGTGCCCGTGCGGGTGCCGCAGCTGTCCTGCTGCAGCTGCTGGACTCGCGTGGCAGCAGTGCAGGTGCAAAGGAGGTGGCAGTCGTGGCTCTACGGCAGTTGGCCAGCTCCCATGCAGCACATCGGCGTGCCATTATGGCCCAGCCAGGCAGCATCAGCACCCTGCAGCGTGTTCTGCTGGACGCTGCTGCCCCGCTGGTCACAGCCGAAGCAGCCCTCGGCGTTCTGCGGCACCTGACTTTTGACGACCATGCTGCAGCAGTCGTCCCAGCAGTGCCTGCAGTGCTGGCATGTCTGCGCAGCACGCATGCCGACCTTGTGACGCAGGCAGCTTCGCTGCTGGCCGATTTGGCTCGCTACAGTGCGGATGCACGGCAGGCGATTGTGTCAGCTGGCGGCATCCCAGCCCTGGCGGCAGTCCTGCAGGGCTTTGCAAGGCAGCAGTACTCTGCTGGCCAGGCCATACGACCGACAGCGCCAATGGCGGTCGCGATGGTGGCACTGCGCATCATCAGCCGGGGCAACCCACAGGCGGCAGCTGCAGCAGCGCGGGCTTTGAGTTTCGGGCTGGGGCACACCAATGAGCACGTCTTGGCAGACATATTGGTTACGGGCGAATCGAAGCGCCCAGAGGAGCTTGGCCTTCCAGCTGACTGGGCCCTGCCGGGCCTGTTCCCTGCTCCCTTCCCATTGCAGGCCTCAGGTTACAGGTGCGTGGCGGCGAGGCAGGGGTAGAATGCAAGGCACGTTGTGGGCAGCCTGACATGCTGCACGTGTCTGTGAGGCTGGGCAGCCCAGCGAGCTTGCCGCGCTCTGCACGCTGAGCAGCGTATGCCACTGTCCGTACAGGCTGCTTCTCACCCAACTTTCTTGCGCCTTCATACCTTGAAGGGACGTCCCTCCGGAGGTTCTGCGGGCAGGTGGCCATGAGCCCACACCCGTCTGTGCAGCCCAGGGGTGCAGCAACACAGCCGGCCTCCGCAAATGCGGCGGGTGCGGCAGCGTGCGCTACTGCAGCGTGGCCTGCAGCCGTGCGCACTGGCGGGTGCACAAGGCTGAGTGCCGAGGCCTGCAGGCGCAGGGTGCAACTGCAGCTGGTGCTGCCTCTCAGCCGGCTGCCATCTGAGGCTGCCGGCCAGCGGCAGGCAGGACACCAACCAAAGAAGCGGTAGCTGGCAGCTGCAGGCGCTTTGTATCCACATCGTGAGTCATGGATGATTGCTGTGCTTTTGTCTGCATGTGATGGTTGATGCTGTGCAGCGCCCTGTTTGTGAAGTCTGGCCAGATACACTCGCTATGGACAGGGGGAGGGCAGCAATGTTCTCTCCAACATGGGGCCATGCAGAAAACACAGGCGCGCACACACACACATTTAGCACACAGCATGAGCATGCCTCTTGCTTGGCCGTGTGCATGTACATCAGCCTTTGCTTCGCTCCATCGATGCTGACATCAGCAGCCGGCTGGCCATGAGCGGCTGGAAACTGCTCACAGCTTGCCGCTCTCTTCTGCCGTGGTGGGCAGGCCGCGGGCCGTCCACGCCTTCATGCCGCCTGCAGCTGGCGGGTGAATGGATGGCCCGGCAGGGGATTGCGGTGAACAGCATAGTGCGACGAGACAGGGACGGAGCATGCTGCTGCGCGCTCCAGGCTCTCGCAGTCACCGCTAGGAGCCCTTGCATCAACAGCTGTAGCCTTCACGGCCAGAGTCGAACGACAAGCAACTGCTGAACCCGTGCTGGACAGGCAGTTTGTAGAGTGCTCACCGGGCATGCATGTGATGGAGCTGCAGGCAGCGGGGAAGAAGGGGAGGCGAGGCAACGAGGGAAGTAAGTCTCAGTGCACCACGTGGCAGGCAAGAGCATGGCACCACTCAATCGCGTCATGCCCCAGCTGTCGTTCCCAAGCATGCTGCCATGCAGGGTGCCCTGGTACCCTGCACCGGTGCGGACGAGCGCTGGGCAGTGGCCCCTGCGGCAATAGCAGCAGCAGCAGCAGCAGATCAACCTCACAACCAGACTAACTGACTAACTCCAGACCTCTCCCCCCGCCCACCTGTAGCCCGCCTCTGCAATGGCGGCGGCGGCTGAGGTGCCGCGGGTGCCGCCGCCGCACGCCACACATAGCTTGGCTTGGCTGAGGTCAGGGAAGGCCTGCCGCACTTGCTCCATGAATTGCGGGTTGTGTGTGCGGCCGTCTGGGCCCTGCAGTGTAAACGGAGGTGAGGGAAAGAACTCGATCGGGCGGCGGGCGGCGAATGCACACGCACGGCAGCATGCGCAAAGGTGCTGCACCTGAACAGCAGATACAGCACGAGGCCCAGGCAAGCTGTGTGAAGCATGGCCTCACTGAAACCATCCAAGGGATGTTGAGCGCCCCGGGCACGTGCCCTGCCTTGAATTCCTCCGGCGTCCTGCAAGCGGACCGCAGGCACGGACAGCTCGAGAAAAAGTGACCAGTGCCGTTTCGGCGAGGGCGGTTTCGGCAATGCCAGCGGGCGTCAGGTCGTCATGAACAGGCGACGGGGATGATTGGAGGCGTCAGTAACGACTGCTCTCCCCAGCCTGGCATCAAACACGCGGTGTAACTAGAGTGGGCGGCATGCAAGTGAACATGGCCAGCATTACAACCAGCTTGGACACCTGTTGCCTGCACAATAATGGCCGGCAGCACCCAGTCCGCACCTCACATCCAGCAGCGTGAACCCCTTGCTCTGAATCAGGCCGTCCGCTGCCTCAACATCTACAGACTCGCAGCGCTGCGCCTCGGACATTGAGCTGAGCTGTTGTGGGTCTGCAAGCAATGGGAGTGGAGGACCCGCCAGGTCGGTGGGGCAGCGGCGGCAGCGGCGACGGTGGGGACAGACGCGCACCGACAGCACAACACGCTAGCAGGCTCAACCCTCACGCTACCAGGACCCACCGCAGATCCCCCAAGCGCGCTGGCGTGCTCTAATCAGGCGGTAGCTGAAGCGCGTGGGCCGACGGAGGGCGCTGGGCCCGAGCTGAGCGGCGGAAGCAGTTCCGTCACGCCTGGGAGTGTGATCGAGGACGGCAAAGGGGGCCTCCGACGCGCTTGGTCAGGTGCCGCCGCCGCCCGCTTGGCGGTTGTGCCGCAGCAGCCAGCGGCCTTCTTGCCGTGCATCAAACCTTTACAGCATGCAATCAAGGTAGGGAGGAGAAATCCTTTGCGCGTGCATGCAATCTGACAATGAGCTGTGTTTGGTGCAATGAGCACGGGCGGAAGGACATCCAGGCACTAGCAAGCAGAGCTGCCACTTTCTGCTGCTGTCTTATGGACGCTGCTGCTGTTCCACGCTGCTGCTGCCGCTGCTGCTCAATTAATGAAAGAGCAGTGTTGGCGGCTGCCACTGCTGAGATCAGCTGCTGTGGCCGCCTCAAGTGAGATCAGGCTGAGAGGCGGCACCGGCTGCACCAGCCGCCTGCAGGCGGCGGCACTCAGGCTTGTGCACCCGCCAGTGCGCACGGCTGCAGGCCACGCTGCAGTAGCGCACGCTGCCGCACCCGCCGCACTTGTGCAAGCCAGCAGTGTTGCTGCACCCCTGGGCTGCGCAGACGGGTGTGGGCTCGTGGCCGGCTGCTCGCAGCACCTCGGGCGGGACGTCCCTGCAGGCCAATTTGCATCAAGTTGGTTAAGAGGCAGCCTGTTGTGACCCCAGCGCCGGCAATTTGAGCCAGCAACCTTGCTTGACTTCCCCTGGTCTCACAGACATCCGCAGGCATGCTGGACTGACCACCACTGATGGTGGCGCCTGCCATCCCCAGCTCCCTGCCTCCGCACCTGTATCCCGAGGCTTGCGCTGGGAAGCCGGCAGGGGCCAAGCCTGGGAGGGGCAGGTCCGCTAGCAGGTAAAGTTCCTCTGGTGAAGGGCCAGAGGCCAGTACTTCAATTGATTCCTGTTCGCGGGGATCACCCGGCCCAATTCCTTGAGCCCGCACTGCAGCTGCTGCCGCCTGTCGGTTGCCAAGGCTGGCCAGGGCCAGTGTGGCGACCGCAGCCATCGCTGTCGCTGTCATACCTTTAAGGCTGTGCAGGGCAGCCCCCAGGGTCGGGATGCCGCCAGCTGACAAAATCGCCTGCCTTGCATCAGCACTGTAGCGAGCCAAATCACCCAGCAGTAAGGCTGCCAGTGCTGCAAGGTCAGCGTTCGGGCTGCGCAGGCAGCGCACGACCGTTGGCACTGCTGGGATGATGGATGTTACATGATCGTCAAAAGTCAGGTGCCGCAGCACGCCAAGGGCTTCTTCAACCGTGCGCACCGAGGCAGAAGCGTCCAGCATAATGCGCTGCAGGGTGCTGATGCTGCCTGGGTGCGCCATGATGGCACGGCGGTGTGCTGCATGGTGGGAGGCTAGCTGCCGCAGCGCAATGGCTGCATCCTCCTGTGCAGCAGAGCTGGTACCACGTGAGCCCAGCAGCTGCAGCAGGGCGGTTGCGGCACCCGCACGGGCGCACGCCCGCTGCACTGCTTTGATGTCCGCGTCTGAGAGGTTGTGCAGCACGCCGGCGGCAAGGCGCTGCACTTCTGTATTAGGACAGGCCAGCAGCTGAACCACATCGCTGACAGCGCTTGCCTCTGCCACTGCAGCCTTGCTGGCCGGGCTGTAGTAGCACAGATTTTTCAAGGCAGCTGCAGGGCAGCGGGGGTTTCAGACGCAAAATTTGTTTGCAATCTACAACCGAGTGTGAAGGCAGGCAGGGTGTCTCCCCAGCTTCAGGCTGCACGAGCACATGCATGCATGCTCTTGTCACCACTCCTCTCGACAAGCAGCCAACTCACCAGCCGCTGCCGCTTGCACATTCTCGTCGCTATGGCGCAGGCACTGCCGCAGGGCAGCAACGCCGCCGAGGGCTATCAGGTCAGCCTTGACGGTTACTGGGGACGCTGAATCCTCAGCCGCCAGCATCAAGTGAGAGAGCAGTGTGGCACACGCTGTCAGGGCTGTTTGGCTGCTGCCGCTGATGTGCAGCAGAGCAACAATGTCCGGCAAGGCGCCAGCAGCCGCCACGATAGCTCGGTTTGAAGGGCAGCGAGACGTCCTGCACGCAACGGTGCCGTGCGCAAGGTTAGGAGGATGCTTGCATGCCACGCCCATGCCTCTCTTAATTAATTCTGCGCGAGGCCACACCCACAGGTTGGTTAAGGCAGTGAGCGCCAGCTCTCGGGTGTTATTGCTGTCGGTGGTGCGCACACAAGACAGCAGAGGCGCAAGGGCAGCTGCCCCCAGCTGCTGCTTCAGATCAGGCAGCTCTGAAGCCAGGCTGCCCAGCAGGCCAGCTGCATTGTCTGCACCAGGCCCAGCCAGCAGCGGCAGCAGCACAGGGATGCCTCCAGACTGAACGAGCTGCCGCAGGTGGGCAGGCTGGTTCAAGCTTATGCCGGCCAGCGCTCTAACTGCACCACGTTGCAGCGCTTCTGAGCCGCTGCGCCGCAGCGCTTGGATCAGGGCAGGAATGGCCCCTGCAGCCGCTGCCATGTCTGCTGCGTCGTCATCGTTCCAAACCAGCGCTGCGAGCCTCGTGGCGGCGTCGGCCTGGGCGGCGCTGCCGCCGCCGCCGCGCAGGCGCTGGATCAGAGCTCTGCAGTACGCAGGGCTGGCGCTGGCAGCCATGGCCTGCAGGGAGCGAGGGGAGACAGCAGGGGTGAGCAGCTGTGGAGCTGTGTGACGGGGCTCTGCCTGTGGCTTTGCTGCAGGCCTCTGCTGGGCAGTGCAGCAGCTGCTGGGGTCTCACAGGCGCCTTGGACGCGTGCTGGGTGGGTCACAGGCCCTGTGGCAGCAACCTGCTCGCTTGAGACAGCGGCTGCCTGGGCCTGATCTCAAGATGTGGAGGTGCTTGTGGACAGCCGCTGGGATTGCAGAGTGACCTCGTCAACGACAGCTCCCCCAAGGCCCGCTGCCGCCGGCGACGCGCGCTGCTGCCGCCGCTGCTGCCCGCCATCGGCATGAGAACTGCTTCTGCATGTTATCGAGCTTACATGCAGGTGTGCGGCATCGCATGCATGTGTGGCTGACCATATGTAGAGCGGCCAACGGGCCGCAAAGCTAACAAGCTCAGACGCTCAAGCGGGTGCATTTGGAGCGCCAAGCGAGAGGACAGAAAAAGCGCAGCAGCGGGCGCCACTCGACGCACGGGAAAGCAGAGCAGTCAGAATGCCAGAAAATGCAGTTATGAAGTGGGAAGAAGAGTCTTGCGCTCAAGCTCATTTGCCTCTGTTTGCTCAACTGTACTGGGCGCAGCAGCTATGCCTGCTCGCCTTCCACTCAGCCGCACTCCAATCGAGCCGCCACTCGGTGTGTGGCGGCCACGCCAGCAGTGTTGATTCATTCGCTCCTTCCTTTTGCCGGCAGGAGTTCCGCGTGCCGGTTATTCAGCGGCAGGAGTGCCGCTCATGCAAACAGTTGGTATTGATCGGCGTTCATGACGATTTGGAACACTGCGGCGGCAGAGGGCAGGCGGCGGATTTTGGTGGAAGGCACCACAGGCACGAAATTTGTGCTGCTGTCCTGCAGCAAACCATTCAAATGCAGTGCGCAGTCGCTGACACCACCGCGGCTAGCGGCACATGCTGCTTGACCAGCCTCCTTGCTCACCCGAGCCAAATGTCGCCACAACAGCCAGCCCAGTGAAGACTCCCCAAGCCCGCACACCAACGAGCATATGCTAATGCATGCTGCTTGACCAGCCTGCCTGCTCACCCGAGCCAAACGTTGCCACAATAGCCAGCCCAGTGAAAACGCCGATGAGCGTCCAATCCACCGCTCGGCGCCAGGTGGGCATGTGGGCGCCGTAGTACACCTGCATTCGCACATTGGAACCCAATTGAACCATGTAATGGAGCAGCGCAGGGCAATTGAGCGTCGGAGGGCTGCTGGCATACAGACCGCAGCAGCAGTGGTGACAGCGGCAGACGTGGACGTGGTGTATGCCTGCCACAGCACACGTCGCTGTGCTGTGCTGTGCTGTCACGCTAGCACAGCACATCACAGCGCAGCATAGCACAACTTTGCAGAATGCTGCAACAGCGGCCTTGCCTGGGTCATGAGGATGGGCGACACAAAGCAGAGCGGGATCATGGTCAGACCGCCGTTCAGGCCGCTGCAGGTGGGGCGAGGTAGCAGTGAGGCTGGCGTTCAGTTGGGCTCGAACAGGAGCTTGATGCGCTAAGTGGCATGCTTGCCCAAGTCGGGCTAGCCAGTGGGAGCGCTGTGTTGTTGCGCCACTCTGGTATGCATGCCCATGCGCCGATGCACGTAGCCGTGCATGCTGATTCTGCATGGAGTAGCATTGCACGAGCATGAGCAGCCCACCTGATCTGGTTGAAGAACGGGACGGCTGCGGAAGGCGGAAGGCAGCGCACTTTGCATTACTCACGCATGTGCAAGCAGCGCCAGCCCAGTCGATCGCCCAGCCCAGCTAACGACAGATTGCCCAGCAGCCTGCAGTGCAATCTGTCTGCACATCTGTTGCCTTGCGAGTTCACCCACCTGCCGCTAGGAATGTGAAGAAGGCCACAAAGACGCCCCGCACCGCCAGGCGCAGCAGCCAGGGGCGGGACAGCACGCCGCGAGGCAGCAGGCCGCGCTGCGAGGGCGGGCAGGGGAGTGGCGGGTGGACCGATGAATGCGCGCTCGCGACTGTTCCATTCCCTCTTCCCAGGCATACCAGGCAGCTGCCTGCTGCAGCGGGCTACTAGCACATGTAGTACATGACCCTATCGCCAGTAAGAGTAGAGCATCACCTTCATCACAGCTTCCTCCAGTGCATGGTACAGTCCCATGCAGTACACGTTGTACGCGGCTCCCACTGTGATGGATGAAACCAAGCCATCGTTGCCTGGGTGCTGTTGATGCGCAGTGCAGCCGGTTGCTCTGCTGGCAGCAGCGGCACAAGATTGCCCTCCTACATTGTGCACGGATCATGATGACCAGCTGCGCGGGCTGCCTCTAAGTCCAACAAATAGCCGAACCGTCACACCACTCAGCCGGCCCTCCCGAGCTCACCTTGCAGCAGCACGCAGACCTGGGCGATGATAGCCGGCACCTGGTAGGGAATGGCCAGCAGGATGTTGCCTGCCACCTGGTTGCCTTGGAACGCAAAGCCGGCTGCAGGGGTGGCAATTGGAGATTGGGGTTGGGACTGGCAGCCTGAGGACAGGATGGATGGCCAGCAGGATGGTGCCCGCCACCTGGTTGCCCTGGAAGGCAGAACCGGCTGCAACAATAGGGGGGAGAAACGGAGAGTGGGATTGGGTTGGGCAGGGCAGGATGGTGCCCGCCACCTGGTTGCCCTGGAAGGCAAAGCCGGCTGCTTGTGGGGGGAAGAGCGAGCGAGCGTGATGATGGGATGGGAGGGGCAGGGGAGGGATGTGGCAGGCGTGCGGGGCGCTGTTGCGAGGCGGTGATGTGGCAGCCAGCATACCATCCAACAACTGCCACGCCAAAGACACACCAAACAACGTGTGCTCACCCACAGCGACGCCAAAGTAGAACATTGTGATTACAGCAAAAGTCACCGTCAGCGCTCGGCGAACGGATTGCAGCACCTGCGGCAGGAGCGTGGAGGTTGCAGCTGGGAGATGAGGAGCCTCGGCAGCTGACTCTGACGCAGCGCGCTGCGGTCACCTCGATACATGTATCGTGTGCACCACAAAGCGCTTGCATGCAGCGGTGTACCACACGCCCATTCCACACGCAGCCTGCACAGCGGCAGGTGCACTCACCGAGGGCGGGGAGCGCAGCGAGTAGCTGACTTCGTTCTGCACTGTCTGCCCGCCATAGCAGAAGGCCATGGCTCCGATGCCTGCGCAGCGCAACGTGTGGGCAGCAGGCGGCAAGCTATAGACACCGGCTTGCGGCTGCGCACGGATACGGGATGCGGGTTGAGGCGCCAGCACTGCCCAGCAGCAGTTGAGCACAGCATGAGACCGTATGAGCAAGCAACACTGCGCTCTCCAGCTGGCACGCCGAGCAAGAACAGCAGGTCCCCACCTTGGCACACGTTCATAGCAGTGCCAAATGCGGTGGGCTTGCGGATCATGGAGCGATCCACGCTCTCCACTGGCCCTCCAGCAATCAGTGAGGCAAGCGCGGTGGCGGCATCTGCAGGGGTGGCATTAACAGCAGTTGCCAAGCTTGCACGCTTGTGGCCACAAAAGCGGCCTGCCGTGCTGTGCCCATGCCAAACGGACGCATGCCAGCAAGCAGGTAGAACTGCAGGGCTGTGTTGCATGAGCGGCAGCCGGCATGTAACATGCCTGCCCACAACCGGCATTTCAGAAGGAAGGCAGGCAGGAAGGCAGTAGCGACGCACAGACAACAGGTGCCACCGCTCCCACGAGTGAAATGCCGGTGAGGCTGTGGAAGTCGGGCACCTGCGCGCATGGGCAGGGGCCATTGAGCAGAAGCATTGTCTGGTGCCGGCTTTGCTAGCAGCCAGCAGCAAAGGGCAGGCGGCAGCAGCAGCAGCAGCAATGAATGCCAGGCTGAAACGCCATCAGCGCTTGCGAGCGCTCGCCTGTGCCAGCACAATCATTGCGCTGCCAAAGGTCACAGCCCATGGCCAGGTGTCGTACGAATAGCTGGCGCACTCCGCCCCTGCAGGCAGTGGTGCGAGGGTGCATGAGCACTTTCTTCCGACATGGCAGGGAGGGCAGGCGGCAAGGCAGGAGTGCGGAGCCGCAGCACGCGGCAGGGGTTGCAGAGGCAGCAGCTGGGTAGCGGCTGTTGCAGGGCAGCTGTGCAGGGAGCTCCTCACAGCAGCTCCATCCCCTCGTGGCTTACCCTTGGCGCCGTAGCAGCCGTGCACCAGGCCCATCAGGGCCGCACCACCGGCGATGGTGTAAACCAGGGCCGCCGCCAACTGGAGGAGGGCAGGCGGGCGGGAAGCAGGCAGCTCATGGATCGGGCTCAAATTTTGGTTCAACCCCTGGTGAGCCGTGCAGCATGGCACACTACGAATCAAGGGTGCCGCCAACCAGTCACAGCATTCCCCAGGTGCGAGGGCTAGGATGCTAGCACAGCGCTGTGCTCAAACCCCTTCTGTCCTGCTCTCCTCCCTTTACTCTGCCTCACCATCTCGGTGAACTGGAAGGCCAGCACGGTGCGGCCACCCCAGGGGCCCAGCACTTCGCGCGCCAGTACCCGCAGCGTGCGCATGCGGCGCCCGTCCTTCAGAATGTGCAGCTGCAGGGGTCAGGGGGTGGTGTGTAGCAGCGCAAGTGAGGGCAGAGGGGCAGGGCCAGAATTGCTGGCGAGGGGGAAAGGAAGGTGCAGCACGTGGTGCTGCAGCCTCTGCGGAGAGATGCTTGGGTTGCACATGGCAGCGGCAGCACGAGCATGCAGCCCGCTTGTCACAACCGGCAAAAGGCCGCACATGGGCACTGCCACTGCTGCCATGCATGCCGTCCATCCGACCAAAGCAACAGATGCGCTGCCCCGCCAGCTCACGTCAGCCAGCAGGAAAGCGGAGTAGCAAGAGCTTGCAGTGATGAAGGCTAGGGTGAGTGTGCCCGCCACCCATCCCAGGGAAGCCAGCGCGTAGGGCAGGCCGAGGATGCCTACAGGGGTGGCGCGACGCATTGGCGGCATGGCATGAGCATGGCATGAGCATGGCATGGCATATGCATGCGGTTGCCTGGCATGGCATGTGAGCGACGTGAGTACCATCAGGAGACGCATGGAGCGGCGGGGAACAGCGTGGGCAGCAAGGGTGAGCATGGGCAGACATGGCATGGGCGGGCATGCCGACCGGTGGCGCAGCGGCGGCATGAACGAACATGTAGCGGCATGAACGCACATGGATCCTGATGCCATTGCAGAGCATCATGAGCAGCACGTGCGGTGTGAGGTGGCATGCCTAACAGTTTGTCGCAGGTCCTCGTGAACCTATGGTGCAAGCGCTGTGGCAACCAGCACGCAAGTGCCCCCTTGCCCACCTGCTCCAAACATAGCGGTGACCAGGTGGCCGGCAGCGGCCCACCAGGCAGCTGCACGCAGAGAATTGGAGAGGTCTGTGCGCCATTCACACGAAGAAGTGCACCCATGGTCATGCATGCTTGTCTGCCACACCGGCAGCGCCGCACCTTTGCTGCTGCCGCCGCCGGCGCCGCCCACGCGGGGAGAGGCGGCGGCGGCTCGCGGCGAGGCGGGGTGCAGGGCGCGTGGGGTGGCTGGCGTCCGCCTCCCGGCATCCACCGCCACTGCATCGAGCTTCCACGCCGTCTGAGGCGGCAAGGGGCGCGGCGGACCAACCTGAGCATGGTGCCTGACCGCCCTTCCCCACGCGGGCTCCAGCCAGCGCCCCTTAACCGCAGCATCGCCTCACCTCCATGGGATAGCACGGCGGCGGGCGGCGGCAGTGGGCTAAAAAACGGCGGTCTTGCTCAGCGGGTAGGACGCACGGCTGGGCTTCCGCCGCTGCTATTCTGATGTTGACGCACGATCCAATGTTTAAGGGAGGGCGTGCAGGCGGCGGCGACGCTAAAACCGAGAGCACTTAGGGTGAGGCCCGTGTGCTGCGCCAGCTTGCCAGCTGCTGGCTGTGCAGCACTTGCAGCAGGTTGAGGATGAGGTTTAGTTTTATTCCTTGAAAGGAGGACGGTCTGTGCAGCGCCACTTGCCTGCCGCCCGCCACCCACTCGTGCACTCTGCTCCCTCCCGCTCGCCCTCACCAACATCATGCAAACCAACAAGCCAAAGCCAGCACCCCTTGGCCCTCTGCTTTGCCTGATCAATGCGGCCGCTGTTGACTTAAACAAGGGGAAAATGTCACGGTCGTAGCAGCGGGCAGGCAACGAAAGTCCGGAAGGCGTGTGGGCCACATGGGCGGCGCACCGTGAAAATTTGGGCGGACTGGGTATGTATCCGACGCAAGCAAGAAGTGAGGGCACCAAATTCAGGGAAGCGGGTCGTGGGTTTGCAAGTAAAAGGGCAGAGGGGGTTGGGTTTCAGCAGCGCAGGGCCGAGGGCCCTGCGCCGCAAGCAGCAAGGGCACGCCTGCCGCAGCGGCGCGCATTTACGCGGCCTGCTTCTCGGCGTCCACAAAGCGCTTGGTGCCGAAGTCACCCAGGCTGACCTTGTTGACGGGCTTCAGGGGGAACACGGGCAGGATCTGCTTGCCGTACACATCCTTCATCAGGGCGGCGGTGCCGTCGTAGAAGGCCACGGCAGCAACCATGAAGCCCCAGCCGCCGGCAACCTTGGTCAGGGTCTGAACGAGGGACAGAGGGCAGGCGGGGAAGGGTGAGCATGTAGTGCAAGTGCCTCCCGCAAGCCTCTCTAGTGCAGGAAGCAGTGCAAGCACCTTGCAAGCGCATGCACCGCAGAGCTGCGCTGCGCATGCATGGCTGCGCCATTTTCTCCAGTTTGTGGCATGCAAGTTGGTTGTGCCTGCCACTCACCACGCGGGAGGTCTGGTCGGGGTAGCCCACGCCGCCAGCCAGCAGCCAGAAGAGGATGGCCAGAGACAGGAACAGCCAGCAGGTAACCAGGTTGGTGTGGAAGGTGCACAGCCAGAGCAGGAAGGTCTGCAGGGGACGGGAGGGAGCAGGGGAGGGTGGAGAGTGAGCAGCGAGCATTGGAACGCAAGGAGTGATGCATGTGCAAGGCACATGCATGCCTTGGGGTGCTGCAAGTACAGTGCATGTAAGCCGGGCTGTGCAAGCTCTCACAAGCCCACCGCAGAGCACTTGGCAAGGTCAAAGCAGACGCACCAGGATACCCCAGAGGGTGAGCATGAGGCGGTCGCCCTTGACGGGGGTGGCAACAAACACGCCGGCGGAAGACAGGGTGGTGAAGATGGCCAGGGACATCCAGAAGGCGCCGTAGCTGCGGGCAGGGACGGGTGGAGGCGCAGAGGTGTGGTCAGAAGTCGAGTTGATAAGGAAAGCAAAGGCCAAACGCATGAGCAAGGTTGGACACAAGCTGTGAAAGCAAGGTGATGCATACGCAGGGGCCTTCCATTCTGCCCACAACCCAACCCGGTGGGCTGTTGCCTGCACTCACCAGCAGAAGGCCACGGTACCGAAGGTGTTGCGGCGCTGGTACT
>VFQQ010001201.1_pt1 | contig 38424 bp, 33 predicted proteins | sample 3512341 | NCBI WGS metagenome assembly VFQQ01 (sample SAMN10412373, study PRJNA504923) | tailings metagenome | isolation source: Relicate 2 Philex TSF1 revegetated site | place: Philippines: Tuba, Benguet | collected 2017-08-29 | reverse complement strand
ATGGCACTTATCAGCATGCGCCAGATGCTCGACCACGCCGCCGAATTCGGCTACGGCGTGCCGGCCTTCAACGTCAACAACCTCGAGCAGATGCGCGCCATCATGGAAGCCGCCGACAAGACCGATTCGCCGGTCATCGTCCAGGCCTCCGCTGGTGCCCGCAAATACGCCGGTGCGCCCTTCCTGCGCCACCTGATCCTGGCTGCCATCGAAGAATTCCCGCATATCCCGGTGTGCATGCACCAGGACCACGGCACCAGCCCGGACGTGTGCCAGCGCTCCATCCAGCTGGGCTTTTCCTCGGTGATGATGGACGGCTCGCTGAAGGAAGACGGCAAAACCCCGGCCGACTACGACTACAACGTCCGCGTCACCCAGCAGACCGTAGCCTTCGCCCACGCCTGCGGCGTGTCCGTGGAAGGTGAGCTGGGCTGCCTGGGCAGCCTGGAAACCGGCATGGCCGGTGAAGAAGACGGCGTCGGCGCCGAAGGCGTGCTGGACCACAGCCAGCTGCTGACCGACCCGGAAGAAGCGGCGGCCTTCGTCAAGGCCACCCAGGTCGATGCCCTGGCCATCGCCATCGGCACCAGCCATGGCGCCTACAAGTTCACCAAGCCGCCAACCGGCGACGTGCTCTCCATCGAGCGCATCAAGGAAATCCACAAGCGCATCCCCAACACCCACCTGGTGATGCACGGCTCCAGTTCGGTACCGCAGGACTGGCTGGCGATCATCAACGAGTACGGTGGCGACATCAAGGAAACCTACGGCGTGCCGGTCGAAGAGATCGTCGAAGGCATCAAGCACGGCGTGCGCAAGGTGAATATCGACACCGACCTGCGCCTGGCTTCCACCGGTGCCATCCGTCGCTTCCTCGAGCAGAACAAGGCCGAGTTCGATCCGCGCAAATACTTCGCCAAGACCATCGAAGCCATGCGTGACATCTGCATCGCCCGTTACGAAGCCTTCGGTACTGCCGGTAACGCCTCGAAGATCAAGCCGATCTCCCTGGAAGGCATGTACAAGCGCTACGCCAGTGGCGAGCTGGCCGCCAAGGTCAACTAAGCCAGGCGCGCTGCACGAAAAACGCCGCGGCTCCGTGAGGAGCCGCGGCGTTTTTTATGGCCTGCGCTCTTGCCGTCTTACTTCGCCGAGCCGACCAGCTCGCGGTGCTCGATGCTGAGCTGATCGAAGCGCGCGGCGCCGGCTTCGGTTTCATAGCCGGTGTTGTCCTGGGTGTAGACCCCGGCCTTGAAGTACAGGGGCCTCGCCGCCCAGGTCGGGTCCATCCGCGCGCTCCAGTTGATGCTGTTGAGGCTGATGGCCAGGGTGCCGTCGGGTTTCAGGTTGATCACGTAGCAAAACGGCTGGTTCAGACGGATGCCGCTGGCGATGTTCACCACCTGGATCTCCGACGTCGGCGTCAGACGGACCTTGGCGACGATGTTGCCGTCGGCGGTCTTGGTCTTGTACTGGTACTCCAGCTTGAGCAGCGGCTCGGAGCTCTTCAGCGCGTGGATCTGGCCGATGACGATCTTGCCGGTGGACGGCACCTGGCTGACGCTCAGCGATGCGCGCAGGAAGTTATCGGCCTCCGGGTAGGTCCAGTTGCGCAGACGACCGTCGGCGAAGGTCTCGCGCAGTTCGGTGCGGGGGTACTTCGCGCTCTCGGTGGTGGTGCCGTTGACCGGTGCCCAGAAGAAGATGGCACCTTCCTTGGACTGGAAATAGTGATCCTGATAACCGCCGGCCAGAACGCGGGTTTCGATGGTGGTCGCGGGGACGCCCACTGGAACGCTGAGATTCCACATGGCGAGTTCGATCATGGTTAAAGCTCCTGTAAGACGGAAACTTCAGTCGGGGGCACATCTCATCCAGGAGTCAGTAACGGCTTACTTGGCGTTCCAGCCGGTGACGCGCGAGCTAGAAGGGTGGCAGGGCTGCCTGTCACGAGCAGCGAATGCGCTCGTGGCGCGCTTTATAGCGGCAGTTGCGGATAAAGCGTGATAGCCGTCCGTCGTATTATTGGCGTCAATATATGGTCGATTATCTTGGCGTGTTCGTTCCGTTCGCGAATTCCAGCAGCGAATGCGCCGCACGGTATGGCTCGGGTGCAGGTAAAACCCTGTAAAACACCCGGGCCATAACGCTTGGTGGGCTGCGCCATAATTCGTGCACTGTCGTTCCGGGAACCGTCTTCCATGTCCAGCAAGCCGCGCCTGTTGCTCGCTTTCGTCCTTGCCGTGTTGCTGGCCTCGCTGCTTGCCTCGATCTTCCAGACCCAGACCAACCTCGCCGCGCTGCAGGCGTTGGGCGTGCCGGTGCCGCTGGATGTGCGCCTCGGCACCACCGGCCTCGATCTGCTCGGTTTCGCCCCGACCTTCATCCTGCTCAGTGCACTGGGCTTTCTCGTCGCCCTGCCATTGGCCGTCTGGTTCGTCCGGCGCATGCCGAAGCTGCGCTGGCCGATCTTCGTGCTGGCGGGGGCGATGGCCATCTGGTCGGCACTGGCCCTGGCCAACGCCGTGGCACCGATGCCGACGCTGATCGCCGCCGATCGCAGCCCGTTCGGTACGCTCGGGCTGATGGCCTGCGGCAGCGTCGGTGCGCTGCTGTTCGGCCTGCTCGGCCGTCAGGTGCGCTACCGCACGCAGCCGACTTCCTCCGACTCCCTGTGACAAGGCGTTGCCCATGTTGAGAAGCCCCCGCGCGCTGTTGCTCGGCGCCCTGTTGGTCAGTACGCCGCTGCTGGCACTGGATTACCGCATCGAAACCTTCAGCGAAGGCCTGGAGAACCCCTGGGCGATGGCCTTCCTGCCGGACGGGCGGATGCTGGTCACCGAGCGTGTCGGGCGCCTGCGCATCATCGAAACCGATGGCAGTGTCGATCCCGAGCCGGTGGCCGGCCTGCCGGAGATCTTCATCGCCGCTCAGGCCGGGCTGATGGAGGTGGCGCTGGATCCGGACTATCGCGACAACCGCTGGCTGTACCTGAGCTATGCACACGGCTCGCCGGAGGCCAACAACACGCGTCTGGCCCGCGCCCGCCTGGTGGATGACGAATTGCGCGACTTCGAGGTGCTGTTCACCGCCCAGCCGCTCAAGGCCGGCGCGTCGCATTACGGCGGGCGCATCGCTTTCCTGGCCGACAAGACCCTGGTGCTGACCCTGGGCGACGGCTTCGACTGGCGCGAGCAGGCGCAGAACCCGGCCAACCACCTGGGTAAGATCGTGCGCCTGAACCGCGACGGCAGCGTGCCGCCGGACAACCCGTTGGTGGCGCAGGACGGCGCCGCGCCGGAGATCTACAGCCTCGGTCATCGCAACGTGCAGGGCATCTTCTTCGATGCGGAGAGCGATCGTCTGTACAGCCATGAGCATGGCCCGCGCGGCGGCGACGAACTCAACCTGATCGAGCCCGGTAACAACTACGGCTGGCCGCTGGCGACCTTCGGCATCGATTACACCGGCGCGCGGGTCAGCCCCTATACCGAGCTGCCCGGCCTGACCCTGCCCCTGCTGCACTGGACGCCCTCGGTGGCGCCGTCGAGCCTGACGCTGTATCGCGGCGAGCTGTTCCCCGACTGGCAGGGCGATCTGTTCGTCGCCACCCTGGCCGAGCGCAGCGTACGCCGCATTCGCGTGCGCGACGGCATGCTGGCCGGCGAGGAGATTCTCTTCGAGGAGCTGGAGGAACGCATTCGCGACGTACGCAGTGGTCCGGATGGCGCCCTCTACCTGCTCACCGACAACCCGCAGGGCCGCCTGCTGCGCGTGGTGCCCAGCGAGTAGGGCGCGATCCGTTACACTGGCGGTCCTGATCAACAAGGGACCTGAGCGGTGAAATATCTACAGGGGTATCCGGTGGCCGTGCAGCAGCAGGTGCGCCAGCTGATCGCCGATGATCGGCTGGGCCACTACCTGGCGCAGCGCTACCCGGGGCGCCACGAGGTGCAGAGCGACAAGGCGCTATACGGCTACGTGATGGCGCTGAAGCAGGAACACCTGAAGAACGCGCCGGCCATCGACAAGGTGCTCTACGACAATCGCCTCGATCTCACCCACAGGGCCCTGGGCCTGCACACCGCAATCTCGCGGGTGCAGGGCGGCAAGCTCAAGGCGAAGAAGGAGATTCGCGTCGCCTCGCTGTTTCGCGACGCGGCGCCGGCCTTCTTGCAGATGATCGTGGTGCACGAACTGGCGCACCTGAAAGAGGCCGAGCACAACAAGGCCTTCTACAAGCTCTGCGATCACATGCTGCCGGGTTACGCGCAGATCGAGTTCGACCTGCGCATGTACCTGACCTGGCGCGAGATGACGGGTTCGGCCTGATAGCGCGCTAGATTGCCGCTATGACTCTATCCGTAGGGTGCGCTATGCGCACCACGGACATCGTCCTTTCCCGCGAGATGCGCACGACGCACTCTGCAGGCTCAGCCGTGCAGGCGTACGTTGAGCTGGTCGACCACCGGTGCCCAGTCGGCGTCTTCGAGAATTTCCTCGCGCAGCAGCGCGGCCTGCGCCGGCGTCCAGAACGGTGCGTCGGACAGTTTGCAGGCGTCCGGCAGTGGCGAATGGGTACTGATGAAGGCGTTGATGCTGGCGGCATCGTCGGGCAAGCCGAGCTGCTTGAACAGGGCCGGCAAGCTGTGCACGGGCGTTTCCATGTCGGGTTCTCCAAACCTGGGGTTCATGGTTAATTACCCAACCCTAGCTCAAATAGTTCCCTTCACTCGGCCGCCAGCACTTCGAATAGCTGCGGCCGCTGGCCCATCGGCAGCCGGATTTCGTCGCCGGGGCGTTTGCCCAGCAACAGGCGCCCCAGCGGCGCGGCATTGCCCAGCACCTGGATGCTCTGCCCGGCGTGCTGCAGCTTCATGCTGGCGCCCTGCGGGCCGAGAAACAGCCACTGTTCGTGGCCATCCTCGCCGGCCAGCAGAATCAGCGCGCCCAGTTCGATACCCTGCGCTTCGGCGAACGGCCGCGGGCGCAGCTGGCGCCAGGTGATCAGGGTCTGACGCAGTTCTTCGACCCGTCGCGCCTGGCCGCTGGCCAGGTAGGCGGCCTCCAGGCCGAGGGTGTCGTACTTGTTCTCGGCGACGTTCTCTTCATGGGTGGCCGCTTCGTGCGCGGTAAGGGCGGCGCGGCTGGCCTGTTCGAGGTCGGCCTGCAGATGGTTGAGTACGTCTTGCAGCAGCAGATTCTTGTCCATGGTGCGCTATCGGCAGCGGTGATGAGATGGGCGCAGGCCCCTATTCAGGGATGCGCGGCGTCCAGCTGCACGCGGTTGCGCCCGGCGGCCTTGGCCCGGTACATGGCGGCGTCGGCGAGACGAATCAGGGTGGTGGCGTCGTCGCTACCGCGGCTCAGGGCAATGCCGATGCTGGCGCCGACGCGCACGGCACGATCCTCCAGATACATCGGTGTGTCCAGCCCTTCGAGCAGGCGCTTGGCCAGGTCCTGGGCATCCTCGGCCGACTGCACGTTCTCGCAGACCACCACGAATTCGTCGCCGCCCAGGCGTGCCGGCAGATCGATGTCGCGGACGTACTGGCGCAGGCGCTCGGCGATTTCGGCCAGGACCAGATCGCCAAAGCCATGGCCATGCCGATCGTTGACCGGCTTGAATCCATCCAGATCGATCAGCATCACGGCGAGCAGTTCGTTGCGGCGCAGGCTGCGCGCCAGGGCCTGCTCCAGGTGCTGTTGCAGTGCGGTGCGATTGGCCAGGCCGGTCAGCGGGTCCTGCAGCGCCAGTTCGCGCAGGCGCTGGTTGGCCTGCTCCAGCGCCAGGGTGCGTTCGGTGACGCGTTTGGCCAGGATCTGTTCGTTGAGCTGCAGCGCTGCCTCGCGCTGGCGCTTGAGTTCGTTGAAGCGTGCGGCCAGGGCGAAGGACAGCAGGATCATCTCCAGCCCGGAGCCGATCTGCATGGCGTACAGGGTGAGGAAGTTCGACGGAATCAGGGCGAAGTTGCGCAGCGCCAGCAGCACCGCGCCGGTCAGCAGCATCAGCCAGGCCAGAGCGAACAGGCGTGCGCCGGGGACCCGGTAGCCGACGCAGACGAAGCTGGTCAGCAGTAGCGTCAGGGTAACGATCAGACCGGTCAGCGACATGGTCTGCAGGGCCGTCTGCACCGGCAGGAGCAGGGTGGCGAGAACGGCCAGCAGCGTGGCGCCACACAGTACCTGCAACACCCGATCCCAGCGCGGCAGCCACTGCCGGGTATCGAGGAAGCTGCGGGCGAAGATCACTGCCAGCAGCGCCGCCGAGGTCAGGCTGACCGGCAACATGCGATTGCTCCAGGGCGCGGCGTCGGACCACAGATACTGCGCGCCAAGGCCGTTGAGCGACAGCACGCTGAGGGCGAAGGCGCACATGAACAGCACGTAATTGAGGAAGGGCCGTTCGCGCAGGGCGAGAAACAGCAGCAGGTTGTACAGGCCCAGCGCCACCAGCACGCCGAAGTAGATGGCGTGCACCAGATAGCCGTTCTGGCTGTGCTGCTCGAAATCGCGCAGCGACATCAGCGCTCCGCTGAGGGTCATGCTGCCGCGCGAGTCGACGCGCAGGTACAGCGTGCGTTGCTCGCCGGGTTGCAGGCTGATCTCGAAGACCGGGTTGCGATGACCGACGGCGCGTTCGGCATAGGGCACGGTGTCGCCGCTGCGCGACTGGCGTACGTCGTCGGCGCCGATGTCGTACAGGCGTACTTCATCCAGTGAGGCGTAGTTCAGCTCCAGGCGCCAGACACGCGTTTGCTGAGCGTCCGATTGCAGTTCCAGGCGCAACCAGATCACCCCCGGCACATAGCCGAAGCTCAGATCACGGCGGCTCCGCGAGGATTGAAAAGGCGCGTCGGCGGCGCGCACATCGTCCAGGCTCAGCGTGCCCTGCGGGTCGGCAAGAAAATCCACCAGGCCGTAAAGATCCTGCGGCGCGCTGGCGTCATCCAGGCGGGTGGCGGCGAGGCACAGCTGGCTGGCCAGAAGCAGGCAGCACACCAGCAGCAAGCGCGGTAAGGAGGCGGCACGGGCAGGGTGGGCGTAGCGCTTGGCTGGCATGGGCAGGGCCTGGGAAATAGGCATTGCCAGATAGTGGCAGAAAGCCCGGCGGGCCTGCTAGTGGCGATCCTTCTGCAGGTGCACGGCCAGGGTGCGCAGCGGTGCGAGCTGGCGACAGATCAGTGCCAGCTGCGTCTGTACAAGGCGCTGGCGTTCGTCGACATCATCGGCGATCTGCTCCAGGCTCTGCGCCAGAGCCTGTTCCTCGTCGCTGTGAATGGCCAGGGGTTGCTCGCCGCGCAGGCCGGTGGCGATTTCATCGAGACTGCGCGCCAGCGTTTCGGCCTGTTCCAGCAGTTGCGCCTGCGCTTCCTGTGGCAACTGCTCGCCGCGGTGCGCGCCGAGCGCCGAAAGATAGCCGAGCAGGGTGTGCGACAGCACCAGGAAACGGAAGCCGAGGTCGGCATCCTTACGGAAGTGCCCGGGCTCCATGAGCATGTTGCCGAGGGTGGTGGACAGCGCCGCGTCGGCATTGTGCGCATTGCGCCGGGCCAGGCGGTAACCGAGGTCGTCACGCTTGCCGCGGGCGTACTGGGCGATGATCTGCCGCAGGTAGGCGCTGTTGCAGCTCAGCGTGCCGGCGAGCATGCGGCCCAGGCGCCGGCCCTGCCAGTCCGGCAGGATCAGGAACACCGCCAGCCCGGCGATCATGCCGCCCAGCAGGGTATCGACCAGGCGTGGCAGGAACAGGCCGTAGCCATCGCCGATCTGGTTGAAGCAGAACAGCACCAGCAGGGTGATCGCCGCCGTGGCCAGGGTGTAGCGCGTGCTGCGCGTGGCGAAGAAGGCAACCCCGGCGACCACGGCGAACAGCGCCAGGATGCGCGGATCGGGGAACAGATCGAACAGCGCCCAGCCGATTCCCAGGCCGAGCAAGGTGCCGGCGATGCGTTGCACCAGCTTCAGGCGTGTGGCGCCGTAGTTCGGCTGGCAGACGAACAGGGTAGTCAGCAGGATCCAGTAGCCCTGGGCCGGGTGAATCAGGTGCAGCAGGCCGTAACCGGCGGCCAGGGCGATGGACAGGCGCAGGGCGTGGCGAAACAGCAGCGAGGTGGGCGTCAGTTGCTGGCCGATGCGCTCGGCCACTTCACGCAGGGAATGCGGTTCGCGATCGAGCAGGCTGCTGTCCTGTTCATCGGCCAGGGCATCGGGGTTGCTGGCGTTGCCCAGCAGCAGGTCGAGGCTGGCGAGGTTGCCGGCCAGTGCGCCGAGCGAGCGCAGCAGGCGGCGCCAGGCCGGGTTGCTCTGCAGATGCAGGTGGTCGAGCGAGGCATGCAGATCTTCCAGCGCCTGGCTGCACAGCTCGCGGTATTCGAAGGGCTGGCGCAATTCGATGGCGCTGCCCAGGCGTTCGCAGGCTTCGCCGTGCAGGCGCAGCAGGCGCTGGCAGCGAAACAGCACGTCGCTGTGGAAGAAGGCCTCGGCCAGCTCGTTGTAGGGGTAGTGCGAGGAGCTGGCGCGTTCGTGAATGTCCTGGGCGAGGAAGTACAGCTTCAGGTAGCGATTGACCTTGGGTCCGGGACGGCCATTGCCGACCCGGTGCAGGATGATCTCCTTGGCCGCATTGAGCGCCGACACCACGCGACCGTTCTGCTGCGCCAACTCCAGGCGGCGCTGCTCGACGTCCAGCTGACGTACGGGTTCGAACAGTGCCGCCTTGAGCTTGAGGTATTTGCCCAGTTCGCGAAACAGCCGGGCCAGGCTTTGCTGCACCGGCTGATGAGCGAACAGGCCATGCCAGATCACCGACAGCAGGCCGTACCATGCGGCGCCGGCCACCAGCAGCAGGGGCTCCAGCCACAGGCCGGCGACGCCGCCGCGCTGTTCGACGCCGATCATGCTGTACACGGCGAGGATCAGCGTGCCGGAGCCGAGCGTGGCGAAACGCTCGCCCAAGGCGCCGAGCAGGGTCAGGCAGAAGGCCGACAGTGCCAGGGCGATGACGAACAGCCAGGGGTAGGGAAACAGAAACTCCACTGCGTAGGCCGCCGCGCTGAAACAGGCCAGGGTCACCAGCACTGCGCCGAGACGGCCTTGCCAACTGTCGTCTGTCTCGGTCAGGGCGCTGGCGATGATGCCGAGAAACAGGGGGATCAGCCCATGCATCCAGCCCTGCCACCAACACAGCGCGAGGGCTCCGGCCAGGGCGATGAACACCCGCAGGCTGGCGCTGAACTTGTCCAGCGCCCAGAGGCGGCGCAGCGATTGGCGAAGGCGAGGGCGGGGCATAGACGACCTGAGCACGGAAGATGCGAGCAGCCTACCGGAACTGGCCAGTCACTGGGTATCCGTCAGCGTGCAATCGCCGGCCTCTGGCGGTCTCTTTTGCGCCAGCCTTGATGTGGATGAATCGCTGCTGCCGCGACGGCTGGCGCCACCAGAATCTCTCCGTACATGCCCTGTTGCATATCCATCGGCCCATTCGCCGGGGCCGGAGGGGTCATGGACTATGCTCAGAAAGGTCCCGCTGCCACATCTTCGGTACCACTGCGGGCCTGGGAGTCGAACGTGTCACCTGGCTGGTTGCGTCTGTTTCTGTGCGCCCTGATCCTCTGCGGATCGGTGGGGGCGAGTGCGGCGCCGGGCGCAGTGGTGCGCTTGCAGGTGGATGGCGTGATCGGCCCGGCCAGCGCCGACTACCTGGTGCGCGGCCTGGCCAGGGCGGTGGACGAAGGTGCGCAGCTGGTGGTGATCGAGATCGACACCCCAGGCGGCCTGGACAGCGCCATGCGCGACATCATCAAGGCGATTCTCGCCAGCCCGGTTCCGGTCGCGACGCATGTCGCACCCGGAGGTGCGCGGGCGGCCAGCGCCGGTACCTACATCCTCTACGCCAGCCATGTGGCCGCCATGGCCCCGGGGACCAATCTTGGCGCCGCCACGCCAGTGGCCATCGGCATGCCAGGCTCGCCAGGCAAGCCCGAGAGCGACGGCAAAGGCGAGGCGAACAAACCCACGCAAGGCGAAAAAGGCTCGGACGACGCCATGACCGCCAAGCAGGTCAACGACGCCGCGGCCTACATCCGCGGGCTGGCCAATATGCGCGGACGCAACGCCGAATGGGCCGAGCAGGCGGTGCGCGAAGCCGTCAGTCTGTCCGCCGAGGAGGCGCTGGAACGCAAGGTGATCGACTACCTGGCCGGCGACACCACCGACCTGTTGCGCCAACTGGACGGCAAGACCCTGCAGGCGGCCGGCGTCGAGCAGACCCTGGCCACGGCCGGCGCGCCGCTGATCAGCCATGCACCGGACTGGCGTACCCGCCTGCTGGCGGTGATCACCAACCCCAGCGTGGCGCTGATCCTGATGATGATCGGCATCTACGGGCTGTTCTTCGAATTCGCCAACCCCGGCAGTGGCGTTGGCGGCGTGCTCGGCGGCATCAGCCTGGTGCTCGCGCTCTACGCCCTGCAATTGCTGCCGGTGAACTATGCCGGCGTGGCGCTGATTCTGCTCGGCATCGCCTTCATCACCGCCGAGGCCTTCCTGCCCAGTTTCGGCGTACTCGGCATCGGCGGGGTGGTGGCGTTCGTGTTCGGCGGGCTGATCCTGATCGATACCGACGTGCCGGGTTTCGGTATTCCGCTGGCGCTGATCGTCACCCTGGCGCTGATCAGCGCCGCGCTGGTCCTGGCCATCGTCGGCATGGCGCTCAGGGCCAGGCGGCGCCAGCAGGTGGCCGGTGCCAGCGCTCTGGTGGGCAGCCTGGTGGCGGTCGCTGCGGTGCGTGACGACGATCCATGCGCCGGCTGGATCGCGCTGCAGGGCGAGCGCTGGCAGGTGCGGGGCACCGCGCCATTGCGGCTTGGGCAGCGGGTACGAGTCACGGCGCGCGACGGCGTGCATCTGCAGGTCAGCGCGGTGGATGAACCACCGCCCCAAGGAGGTCACTGATGGGTTTCGAATTGAGCTTCATTTCACTGGCGATCATCGTTCTCGCGCTGCTCGTCTCATCCTTTCGCATCCTGCGGGAATACGAGCGTGGCGTGGTGTTCCAGCTCGGCCGCTTCTGGCGGGTCAAGGGCCCGGGGCTGATCCTGATCATCCCCGGCCTGCAACAGATGGTGCGGGTGGACCTGCGCACCATCGTCCTCGACGTGCCGCCGCAGGACGTGATCTCCCGCGACAACGTCTCGGTCAAGGTCAACGCGGTGATCTACTTCCGCGTGCTCGATCCGCAGAATGCGATCATCCAGGTCGAGGATTACATGGTCGCCACCAGCCAGCTGGCGCAGACCACGCTGCGCGCGGTGCTCGGCAAGCACGACCTGGACCAGATGCTCGCCGAGCGCGAGCAGCTCAACTCCGACATCCAGCAGGTGCTGGATGCGCAGACCGACGCCTGGGGCATCAAGGTGGCCAACGTCGAGATCAAGCACGTCGACATCAATGAATCCATGGTGCGCGCCATCGCCCGCCAGGCCGAAGCCGAACGCGAGCGGCGGGCCAAGGTGATTCACGCCGAAGGCGAGCTGCAGGCCTCGGAGAAGCTGATGCAGGCTGCCGAGATCCTCGGCCGGCAGAGCGGCGCCATGCAGCTGCGCTACATGCAGACGTTGAGCAATATCGCCAGCGACAAGAACTCGACCATCGTCTTCCCGCTGCCGGTGGAACTGCTGCGCGGCATCGTCGACCTCAAGGAGCCCAGGGCTTGAGTTTGGAACCGATCGGTTCTAAATTGCGTCCATGACGACACGTGGACGCCCCAAGAGCTTCTGCCCGGACCGGGCCCTGGAAAACGCCATGCAGCTGTTCTGGCAGCGCGGTTATGAGGCCGCATCGCTGCAGGACCTGCAGGCGGCCACCGGGCTGTCCAGGAGCAGCCTGTATCAGACCTACCCGAGCAAGCAGGCCTGGTTCGTCGCGGCGTTCAGCCGCTACGTAGCGCAGCGTCGTGCCTTGCTGCTGGAACAGCTCGATGCCAGCACCTCACCGCTGGCCTTCATCCGCGAACGCCTGCTCAGCGTGCTCGAAGACGATGGCCCAGGTGGCGTGCCGCGTGGCTGCATGCTGGTCAACGTCGCCAATGAATTCTCCTTGTCGGAGCCCGCGCTGGTGCCGGTTCTGCAGCAGGCCACTGCAGGCATCTGCCAGGTTTTCGAAGAGGCGCTGGCGCGCGCCGTGGCCTGCGGGGAACTGCGCAACGGACAGGACCTCGCGGCCCGCGCCGGCTACCTGCAGTGCGTGATGAGCGGGCTGCGCACGCAGGTGAAATCCGCAGTGCCGGCGGACTCGATCCGTGCCACCGTGGCCGTGGTGATGACGAGCCTGGACTGCCAGTGAGCCAGCCAGGGCAGGGCTATCGTTGGTTTAATTCTGGACTGATTGGTTTTGAATGGAGGTGATATGCGCGAATTGTTCGAACTGTGCGGCGCCGATCGCGAGCTGCTGTTCTCTCCCTACTGCTGGCGCGTACGCCTGGCCATGGCGCACAAGGGGCTGGACTGGCAGAGCCGGCCGATACGTTTCACCGACAAGGAACTGATCGCCTTCTCCGGGCAGAAGCTGGTGCCGGTGCTGAGCGACGGCGGCGAAACGGTGCACGACAGCCTGGCGATCTTCACCTACCTGGATCGGCGTTATCCACAGCGCCCGTTGCTCGGCGAGGGCCTGGCGGCCGAGCGCGCCCGTCTGGTCGAGCGCCTGAGCTTTCACATGGTGCGCATACCGCTGTTGAAGATACTGATCCCGCGCGTCTGGCAGGTGATCGACCCGGCCGACCGCGAGTATTTCCGCAGCAGCCGCGAGCAGGCGCTGGGCATGAGCCTGGAGGCCTTCGCCGATCCGCAGGGCGGCGAGCGGCTGTTTCGTGAAGGTGTAGCGCCGCTGGAAATGTGGCTGCGCGATCAGCCCTTCCTCGAAGGTCAGGCCCCTGGCGGCTGCGACTACCTGCTGGCCGGCATGCTGCTCTGGGCGTGGTGCCTGGGGGCGCAGCCCTGGACCGACGATTCGGCCCTGGGCGCCTGGTTCGCGCGCATCCTGCAGGCGTACGAAGCCACCCACGGCCCGGTCAAACGGGCCATGATCGAGATGGAGCAGAGCCGATGATCGACCTGTACTACTGGACCACACCGAACGGCCACAAGGTCAGCATCTTCCTCGAAGAGGCCGGGCTCGAGTACCGCATCGTCCCGGTGCATATCGGCAAGGGCGAACAGTTCGCTCCCGAGTTTCTCAAGATCGCGCCGAACAACCGTATTCCCGCCATCGTCGATCATGCGCCAGCCGATGGCGGCGAGCCCATCGCCCTGTTCGAATCCGGGGCGATTCTCGAATACCTGGCCGACAAGACCGGGCAATTCCTGCCGCGCGAGACACGCGCGCGTTTCAGCGTGCTGCAGTGGCTGTACTGGCAGATGGGCGGCGTCGGGCCGATGGCGGGGCAGAATCATCATTTCGTGCGTTACGCGCCGGAGCCCATCCCCTATGCCATCGACCGCTACGTGAAGGAAACCGCCCGCCTCTACGGCGTGCTGGATCGCCAACTGGCCGGGCGTGAATACGTGGCGGGCGATTACTCCATCGCCGACATGGCCATCTATCCCTGGGCCAAGCTGTGGAAGATGCAGCAGCAGAAGCTGGAGGACTTTCCCAACATGGCCGCCTGGCTCGAGCGCCTCGACGCCCGCCCGGCCGTGCAGCGTGCCTACGCGCTGGTGGAGCAGGTGAACGCCGATCCACAGGCGCTGCTCACCGCCGAAGCGCGGCGACTGCTGTTCGGGCAGTGACGGGCGGACAGCTTTTCTGACGTTTTTTCCGGTGCGGCGCGTGACGCTTTTCTAGACTTGAGGGTGTTGACCCTGAACGCTGGGAGAGAGTCATGCGCATCGGCGTACCCAAGGAAATCAAGAACCACGAGTACCGTGTCGGCCTCATCCCGCAGTCCGTGGCCGAACTGACCGCGCTGGGGCATGAGGTGTGGATCGAAACCCGGGCCGGCGCCGCCATCGGTTTTGCCGACGAGGACTACCGCCAGGCCGGTGCGCAGATCGCCCAGGGCGCCGGCGAGGTATTCCAGCAGGCGCAGTTGATCGTCAAGGTCAAGGAGCCGCTGGCGGTGGAACGGGCCAAATTGCGCGAGCAGCACACGCTGTTCACCTACCTGCACCTGGCGCCGGATCGGCCGCAGACCGACGAGCTGATGGCCAGCGGCGCCACCTGTATCGCCTACGAGACGGTGACCGATGCGCAGGGCCGCCTGCCGCTGCTGGCGCCGATGTCGGAAGTGGCCGGGCGCATGTCGATCCAGGCCGGCGCCGGCTGCCTGGAGAAGGCGCGTGGCGGTCGCGGCGTGCTGCTTGGCGGGGTGCCCGGGGTAGCGCCGGGCAAGGTGGTGATTCTCGGCGGCGGCGTGGTGGGCAGCCATGCCCTGGCCATGGCCGTCGGCCTGGGCGCCAATGTCACGGTGCTGGACAAGAATGTCGATGCCCTGCGCCGGCTCGATGCGCAGTACGGCAACCGCATCACCACGCTCTATTCCACGCGCGCTGCGGTGCGGGAACAGGTACTGGCGGCCGATCTGGTCATCGGCGGCGTGCTGATCCCCGGGGCGGCTGCGCCCAAGCTGATCACTGCCGACATGGTGCGGCAGATGCAGGCCGGCGCGGTGCTGGTGGATGTCGCCATCGACCAGGGCGGCTGCGCCGAAACCTCGCATGCCACCACCCATGCCGAACCTATTTACGTGGTCGATGACGTGGTGCACTACTGCGTGGCCAATATGCCCGGCGCGGTGGCGCGTACCTCGACCCTGGCGCTGAACAACGCCACCCTGCCATTCGTCGTGGCGCTGGCGCAGAAGGGTACACGGCGGGCCCTGGAAGAGGACGTGCACCTGCTCGCGGGGCTCAACGTGGCCAGGGGCGTGATCACCTGCGGCAGCGTCGCCGAGGCTCATGGCCTGCCATTCCAGTCGGCGGCCGCGGTGCTGGAGCATCTGTAGCGGCCGGGTGGCGGTCTGTCGCTGCGCACCGATAAGGGCGATGCTGGTGGGCAGGATGCGTCCCCAGCATTGGTGCGCACGGCGCACCCTACGTGCGCGCCGATCCGTAGGGTGCGCTGCGCGCACCACCTGCGCGAACAGTGGTCAATGGGACGGCTGCAGCCGCTCGGACAGCGGATGATTGCGAGACAGCGCCGCGGGCATGGTGCCCGCGGCCGCTGCGAAGACGAACCCGCGCCGCGGAGGAAAGCACCATGTCCAGCCGTCGCCATCTTTTGCTCGCCGCTGGCGCTGCCTTGCTGGCCAGTCCTTCGCTGGTGCTGGCCGAGCGCCTGCTGACGCCGCGGCAGACGCTGGGCCCCTTCTACCCCGACCAGCTGCCTCTCGATCGCGACAACGATCTGGTGCAGGTCGAAGGTCGGGCCGAGGAAGCGCGAGGCATTCATGTGCAGTTGCACGGCTCGATCCTCGACGCCGGCGGTCGGCCGCTGGCCGGGGCGCTGGTGGAAATCTGGCAGGTCGATGCCAACGGCATCTACCTGCACAGCCGTGGCGGCGATCGCCAGCGGCTCGACCCCGGCTTTCAGGGCTACGGCCGCTTCGTCACGGCGGCGGACGGTCGCTATGGCTTTCGCACCATCCGCCCGGTGTCCTATCCCGGGCGCACGCCGCATATCCATCTGGCGGTGACTCTGCCGGGCATGCCGCGCTTCGCCACCCAGTGCTATGTCCGCGGCGAGCCGGGCAACCAGCGCGACGGCCTGCTCAACGCCATTCGCGACCCACGCCTGCGCGAACTGCTGGTCGTGCCTTTCGTGCCGGTCCGCGGGCAGATCAACCAGCAGATTGCCCGCTTCGATGTGGTCCTCGGCGTCACCCCGGCTTCATGAGAACGGATTGCAGCGCCAGCCCAGAGCAGCAGCGGTGCGCTGATCAGCAGCAGGAGAATTGCCATGGGCAGGCCAGGACATGCGCACCGGGGGCGCGGCAATCCGTGGCTCGCCGCGGTGCGCACGGCGCACCCTACGGCCACAGGCCGTCTTGGCTGGCGCCTCAGACGTATTGCGCGGCGGCGTAACCCGAGGCCCAGGCCCACTGGAAGTTGAAGCCGCCGAGGTGGCCGGTGACGTCCAGTACCTCGCCGATGAAGTACAGCCCCGGCACCTTGAGCGATTCCAGGGTCTTCGACGACACCTCGTCGGTATTCACCCCACCCAGGGTCACTTCCGCGGTGCGATAGCCTTCGGTGCCGGCCGGCACCAGTTGCCAGTCCGACAGACGCTCGGCAATCGCCTTGAGCTCACCCGGGGTGTACTGCTTCAGCGGCTTGTTGACGAACCAGCTGTCGACCAGCAGGGTGGCCATTTTCTTGGTGAACAGCTCGGCCAGCAGGGTTTTCAGCTCGCTGTTGCCGCGCTCGCGCTGTTGGCTGGCCAGCCACTCGGGCAGGTCGATATGCGGCAGCAGGTCGATATGCAGGGTATCGCCCGGCTGCCAGTAGGAGGAAATCTGCAGGATCGCCGGGCCGGACAGGCCGCGGTGGGTGAACAGGATGTTCTCGACGAAGCTCTGGCCGTTGCAGCTCACCCGGCAGTCCTCCACCGAGGTGCCGGACAGCTCGGTGCACAGCGCCTTGAGCTGCGGCTCGGTGATGGTGAAGGGCACCAGGCCGGCGCGGGTCGGCAGCAGCTCGTGGCCGAACTGCCTGGCCACCTGATAGCCGAAGCCGGTGGCGCCGAGGGTCGGAATCGACAGCCCGCCGGTGGCGATCACCAGCGACTGGCAGGTGGCCTCGCCCAGGTCGCTGTGCAACAGGAAGCCGCCGTCGCGCTTCTCGATGCGCTGCACAGCCGTGTTCAGGCGGATCTCGGCGCCCGCTTCGGCGCACTCGGCCAGCAGCAGTTCGAGAATGTCGCTGGACTTGTTGTCGCAGAACAGCTGGCCGAGTTTCTTCTCGTGGTAGGGCACGCCATGCTTGGCCACCAGGCCGATGAAATCCCACTGGGTGAAGCGCGCCAGGGCGGACTTGCAGAAATGCGGGTTGCCGGAGAGGAAATTGCCTGGCTCGCAGTACAGGTTGGTGAAGTTGCAGCGCCCGCCACCGGACATGAGGATCTTCTTGCCGGCCTTGTTGGCGTGGTCCAGCACCAGCACCCGGCGGCCGCGGGCGGCGGCCGTGGCCGCACACATGAGGCCGGCGGCGCCAGCGCCGATGATCAGTACGTCGGTTTGCAACACGAGATGTCCCCAGGTGGATCGCGGACGCAGAAGCAGGCTGCGCGAAAACCCCGTCAGTTTACCCGAAGCCGCTCTGTGCCGCCGGTTCGGCCAGCGGGCCGCATGTGCGATGCGAGTGCGCGGATGACTGTTTCAATATCGAGACAGTGACGAGGGACGCCGCGCCTGCTATCACTACAGCGACCCCCTCCGTGGATCGCCACCCATGCCCGCCTTACGCGTCTGGCTATTGCTTCTGTTGCTGTCACCGGCATTGGCTGCGGCCGAGGCGCTGCGCCTGGTGGCCGATCCCTGGCCGCCCTTCAATGACCAGACGCTGCCTGGCAAGGGCCTGGCCAGTGATCTGGTGGAGCAGGCGCTCAAGCGCGCCGGCTATACCACCAGCTATGCGGAGGTGCCCTGGGAACGTGCCGTGCGGGGCCTCAAACGCGGCGATTACGACGTGCTGATCAACGCCTGGTACAGCCTCGAACGCACCGAGTACGGCTATTACTCCCAGCCCTATCTGGTCAATCGCATCCGCTTTCTGCAGCGCAAGGGCAGCAGGATTCGCTTCGAAACCCTGGCCGATCTCTACCCCTACACCATCGCGGTGATCAGGGGGTATGCCTATTCCAAGGAGTTCGACAGCGACCCGTACCTGCTCAAGGTCGGCGTCGGCAGCTTCGAGATCGCCGCACGCATGTTGCACGCCGGGCGGGTGCAGCTCACGCTGGAGGACGAGCTGGTGGCGCGCCATGTCCTCGCTGGCACGCTGAGCCCCCTGCGTGACGAGCTGGAGTTCCTGCCACAACCGCTGAGCGAGAATGGCCTGCACATTCTGGTGCGCCGCAGCCATCCCCGTTATCGCGAAATCGCCAGGCGTTTCGACGCTGCGATTCAGGCCATGAGCGACGACGGCAGCTATGCCGCGACGCTGCAGCGGCATACCCCCTGATCAGACCAGGACGGTACACGCGCGGCCCTGCTGCTTGGCCCGGTACAGGCGAATATCGGCTTCGTGCAGCAGGCTTTCCAGGTCTTCCGGCTCACCCTGATAGAGGCCGGCGCTGAACGACAGCGGCGGAGCGCCGACGGCGTAATGCAGCCCGGCGCATTGCTGGCGCAGTTTGTCCAGTGCCTGCGCCACGTGATCGGCACCGTGCAGGGTGAGCAGGGCGAATTCCTCACCGCCCAGACGGCCCAGCAGCATGTCGGGGAAGGCATTGCCCATCGCCCGGGCGAAGACCACCAGGGCGCTGTCGCCGCTGGCATGGCCGAAGCCATCGTTGATCTGCTTGAAGTGGTCGAGGTCGAGCATCGCCACGCTGACCTGGCGCTTGTCCCGTTGCGCCTGCTGCAGCATCTGCAGGCCCTGCTCGTAGAAGGCGCGGCGGTTGTTCAGGCCGGTCAGGGCATCGAACTGCGCGGCCTTTTTCAGCGCCCGCAGCAGGTCGCGGCGCTCCAGGGTGGACATCACCCGGCAGTTCAGCTCTTCCGGGCAGAACGGCTTGCGCAGGAAGTCGTCGGCGCCATGCTTGATGAACTGGGCGCTGAGCGAGCCCTTGGGGTCGGCGGAAACGCCGACGATGATCAGGTCGTTGAGGCGCAGCTTCTGGCGCAGCAGCTTGACCAGCTCGAAGCCGCTGACGCCGGGCATGGCGTGGTCCAGCACCAGCAGGTCGAGGTCGGGGTGTTCGTTCAGCTGGCGCAGGGTTTCCTTGCCGTCGCTGGCCTCGATGATCTGGTAATGGTGCGGTTCGAGGATATGGCGGATGTAGTGGCGCTGCGCCGCGGAGTCGTCGGCGATGAGAATCTTGATCTGGCTGTTGTGATCGAGGCGGTGCAGCAGGCGAAAGGCGTACTCGTAGGAGTGCTGGCTTTCCTTGAGCACGTAGTCGACCACGCCCTTCATCAGCAGCTCGTCACGGCGCTGCTCGTTGTAGCTGCCACTGAGCACGATGCAGGGCAGGTGATAGCGCATCACCAGGTCGACGCTCTCGCCGTCCGGCGCATCCGGCAGGTGCAGGTCGACGATGGCGGCGAAGAACAGCGAGGCGGAGGTTTCCAGCATCACCTCGGCCTCGGCCAGCGAGGCGCAGAAGATCGGCTCCAGATCGGTTTCCTGGCGGAACAGATGCTCGAGGATCTTCAGTACCAGGGGACTGTCTTCGATGACCAGAATATTGCGCATGGATCACTCCGGCCGGGCCGTTTGATGCTTTATATCAGCCTTACAGGAGACGCACACGCAGCGTGCGTCCCTTGATCTTGCCTTCGCTCAGGCGCTTGAGGGCCTGGCGTGCCACGTCACGCTGCACGGCGACCAGCGCCTGGTAATCGAACAGGGCGATCTTGCCGACCTGGTCGCCGGGGATGCCGGCATCGCCGGTCAGCGCCCCGAGGATGTCGCCGGGGCGCAGTTTCTCCTTGCGCCCGGCGCCGATGCACAGGGTGTGCATCGGCGGCAGCAGCGGCTCGCCGCCAGCCTTGGCCGCGGGCAGCGGATACCAGGCCAGCGCCTTGCCCTGCAGGGCCTCGATGGCCTGGGCACGGCCGGCTTCGGCAGGCGCCACCAGGCTCAGTGCCAGGCCCTTGTCGCCGGCGCGGCCGCTGCGGCCGATGCGGTGAATATGCACCTCGGCATCGCGCGATAGCTCGACGTTGATCACCATCTCCAGGCCGGCGATATCCAGGCCGCGGGCGGCCACGTCGGTGGCCACCAGCACGCTCAGGCTGCGGTTGGCGAACAGGGCGAGAATCTGGTCGCGTTCGCGTTGCTCCAGGTCGCCATGCAGGGCCGCGGCGGAAATCTTCTCGGCTTCCAGCTGCGCGGCCAGTTCGTCGCATTGCTGGCGGGTGGCGCAGAAGGCCACCACCGGCTGCTTGCGAAAATGCCGCAGCAGGGTGCTGACCGCCTGCATGCGCTGGCCGGGAGCGATTTCGTAGAAGCGTTGCTCGATCTGATCGTCGTCGTGCAGCGCCTCGACCTCGACCCGCTCCGGGGTACGCAGGAAGCGCGCGGCGAGTTGCTCGATGCCGGCCGGGTAGGTGGCGGAGAACAGCAGGGTCTGGCGTCGCGCCGGGGTCTGTTCGATGATCTCGGCGATGCTGTCGACGAAACCCATGTCGAGCATGCGGTCGGCCTCGTCGAGCACCAGGGTGTTGAGACCGTCCACCTTCAGCGTGCCCTTGCGCAGGTGTTCCTGCACCCGGCCCGGGGTGCCGACGATGACGTGGGCGCCATGCTCCAGCGAGCCGATCTGCGGGCCGAAGGGCACGCCGCCACACAGGGTCAGCACCTTGATGTTGTCGGCGGCGCGGGCCAGGCGGCGGATTTCCTTGGCCACCTGGTCGGCCAGCTCGCGGGTCGGGCACAGCACCAGTGCCTGGCAGCCGAAGTAGCGCGGGTTGAGCGGGTGCAGCAGGCCGATGCCGAAGGCCGCGGTCTTGCCGCTGCCGGTCTTGGCCTGGGCGATCAGGTCGCGACCCTTGAGGATCAGCGGCAGGCTGGCAGCCTGGATCGGCGTCATCTCGGCGTAGCCGATGGCGGCAAGGTTGGCCTGCATGGCGGCAGAAAGGGGCAGGCTGGCGAAGGCGTTGGCGGTCACGGCGAGAGCTCGGGCAGGGAGAAACAGGCCGGCAGTGTAGCAGGCCCGCTCATTCTTCCGCTGAAACCTCGATATTGCGCCCGCCGCGGCCGTCTTTCGCATCCAGTTGCAGGAATATCGCCGCCGCCAGCATCGACAGCAGGCCGACGCACAGGTAGGTGGCCTGGAAGGCCTGCAGTACCTGCCCGCTGTCGCCCAGCTCACGGCTGAAGCCGCTGAGCAGCGCCGCGGCCGAGGCGACGCCCAGGCCCATCGCCAGCTGCACCACCACCGACAGCAGGCTGTTGCCGCTGCTGGCGTCGCGGTTGTTCAGGTCGATCAGGGTCAGGGTGTTCATCGCGGTGAACTGCAGCGAGTTGCAGGCGCCGATCAGGCTCAGCTGCACGATCAGCTGCAGCGTAGAGGTCTGCCCGTCGATCAGCGCCAGGCTGGCGATCAGCGCGCCGAGCAGCAGGGTGTTGCCGGTAAGGATGTTGCGGTAGCCGAGGCGTTCGATCAGCGGCCTGGCCAGCGGCTTGACCGCCATGGCCGCCAGCGCCAGGGGGATCAGGCTCATGCCGGCCTGCGCCGGCGAGTAGCCCAGTGCCAGTTGCAGCAGCAGAGGGGTGAGAAAGGGCAGGGCGCCGCTGCCGAGGCGGGCGAACAGGTTGCCGATGATGCCCACGGCAAAGTTGCGGGTGTGGAACAGCCTGGGGGCGAACAGCGGCTGCTCGATGCGTCCGGCACGCAGCCAGTAGGCGGCCAGGCAGGCCATGCCGCCGAGCAACAACAGCACCACGCGCATGGTCGGCAGGTGCAGTTCGCCGAGCCCCTCCAGGGCCACGGTGATCAGCAGCATGGCGGCGCCGAACAGCAGGAAACCCGGCGTATCGAAACGGCTGCGCTGTGGCCCGCGCAAGTCCGGCATGTGCCGCAGCGCCGCCCAGCAGCCGAGCAGCCCCACCGGCAGGTTGATCAGGAAGATCCAGTGCCAGCTGGCGACCACCACCAGCCAGCCGCCGAGACTGGGGCCGATCAGCGGGCCGAGCAGGCCGGGCAGGGTGATGAAGCTCATGATCCGCACCAGCTCCGAGCGCGGATAGGCGCGCAGTACCACCAGCCGTCCGACCGGCATCATCAGCGCGCCGCCAAGGCCCTGGATGACCCGCGCGCCAATCAGCATGTTCAGCGATTCCGCCAGCGCGCAGAGCAGCGAGCCGAGGCTGAACAGGGCGATGGCACCGAAGAAGATGCGCCGCGTGCCGAAACGGTCGGCGATCCAGCCCGAGGCGGGGATCAGCAGGGCCACGGTGAGCATGTAGGCGATCACCACCGACTGCATGCGCAGCGGGTCCTCGGCCAGATCGGCGGCCATGGCCGGGAGCGCGGTGTTGAGGATGGTGCCGTCCAGCGTCTGCATGAAGAAGGCGATGGCGACAATCCAGGGCAGCAGGCGGGCCGAGCGTGGGTCGAGCAGGTTGGGGGCGGTCATGCTGTCCTCATGGTCTGTGCGCTTCACTCTAGGTGGCCGGTCGGGCGGCGGCAACGGCATGCGCCGGTGGAAGCGCGCGCCAGAGCGAGTGCTACGCTGGGTTTACTGGCACATCGCCCCGCAAGGGCTAAGGACAGCTTCATGCGCTGGTTGTCTCTGTGGCTTACGCTGGCCTGTCAGGCGCTGCTGGCAGCCGACTGGTTTCCCTATCCGGTACACGTCGATGGTCGTCTGCTGGATTACCGACCTTTGCCGGTGGCCAGCCAGCCCTGGCGCGTCTGTGCGCTGCTCCCGCATGGCAAGGACCGCTATTGGTGGGGCGTGGCCTGGGGGCTGGACCAGGAGGCCGACCGCCTGGGGGTGCGGCTGGGTATCTACGAGGCCGGTGGCTACGAGCATGCCGACGTGCAGGTGGCGCAGTTCGAGCATTGCGTGGCCGAGGGCGCCGACGCCTTTGTCGTCGCCAGCATCAACACCTATGACCTGTGCAGCCTGGCAGAAGTGCAAAGCAATGCCGGCCGGCCCGTGGTCGATCTGGTCAATCGCCTGGATTGCCGTGGCCTGAGCACACGTTCGCGGGTCGACTTTGCCGATATGGCGCGTGCCTCGCTCGGCTATCTGGTGCGCCTCAGCGGCGGTCGACCGATTCAGGTCGGCTGGCTGCCGGGGCCTGCCGACGCCGGCTGGGTGCAGGATGCCGAGCGCGGCCTGCACCAGGCCCTGGCCGGAACCAGGGTGACCCTGGTGCATGGCGGTTATGCCCCGGTGGATCGCAGCCGGCAGGCGCAACTGGTGCGAGAGCTGTTCAAGCGGCACCCGCATCTCGACTACCTGATCGCCAATGCCGAAGCGGCAGCCTTTGCCGCGCAACTGGCGCGTAACATCGGCTCCGAGGCGCGTGTGCTGTCGCTGTACGCCACCGAACGGGTGCTGGAGCAGATTCGTGAGGGGCAGGTGCTGGCAGCGCCTACCGATTCGCCAGTGATACAGGCGCGCATCGCCCTGGACCTCGCCGTTCGTGGCCTGCAGGGCGAGAAGCTGCCGCAGCTGGTGAGCCCGCGCATCGAGATGCTCGATGCCGGCTCGCTGGAACGCTTCGACTTGGGCCGGCTGATGCCGCCCGAGGGCCACTGGATGATCCGCCAGGAGCTACCCGACTAACCTTTCCTCCAGGCTGCGCAGCGGTGCGCCACGCACCGGTCGCTCGCCGGCGACGAAGTAGGGCGCTTTGCTGCGCGGCAGCGGCTGGCGCCCGCGAATCCGGTCGGCGATCTTCTCGGCCATCATGATGGTGGTGGCGTTGAGATTGCCGGTGATGATCTCGGGCATGATCGAGGCGTCCACCACGCGCAGGCCCTGCAGGCCGTGCACGCGACCCTGGCCGTCGACCACCGCCATGTCGTCCTCGCCCATCTTGCACGAGCAGGATGGGTGGAAGGCGGTTTCCGCGTGCTCGCGGATGAAGGCATCCAGTTCGGCGTCGCTCTGGCAGTCGATACCGGGGCTGATCTCGCGGCCGCGGTAGGGATCGAGCGCCGGTTGCGCCATGATCTCGCGGGTGATGCGAATGGCGTCGCGGAACTCCTGCCAGTCCTGCTCATGACTCATGTAGTTGAACAGGATGCTCGGGTGCTGGCGCGGGTCCTTCGACTTGAGCTGGATGCGCCCGCGGCTGGGCGAGCGCATGGAGCCGACATGGGCCTGGAAGCCGTGCTCGTTCACCGCGTTGCTGCCGTTGTAGTTGATCGCCACCGGCAGGAAGTGGAACTGGATGTTGGGCCAGGCGAACTCCGGACGGGTGCGGATGAAGCCGCCGGCCTCGAACTGGTTGCTGGCGCCGATGCCGTTGCCGGTGAACAGCCACTGCGCACCGATGCCCGGCTGGTTGAGCAGCTTGAGCGCCGGGTACAGCGACACCGGCTGGGTGCAGGCGTACTGCAGGTACATCTCCAGGTGATCCTGCAGGTTCTGGCCGACGCCGGGCAGCTCGTGTAACAGGGCGATGTCCAGCTCGCGCAGCAGCGCGGCGGGGCCGACCCCGGAGCGCTGCAGGATCTGCGGCGAGGCGATGGCGCCGGCGCACAGCAGCACTTCGCGGCGGGCACGGGCAATGGTGGGCTCGTTGGCGTTGCCGATCAGGTAGCTGACGCCGCTGGCGCGCTTGCCGTCGAACAGGATGCGGTCGGTGGTGGCATGGGTGACGATGCTCAGGTTTGGGCGTGCCCGCGCCTGGTCCAGGTAGCCGCGTGCAGTGCTGGCGCGGCGGCCCTGAGGGGTGACGGTGCGGTCCATCGGGCCGAAGCCTTCCTGCTGGTAGCCGTTGAGGTCATCGGTACGCGGGTAGCCGGCCTGCACGCCGGCCTCGACCATGGCATGGAACAGCGGGTTGTTGCCGGCCTTGGGCGTGGTCACGCTGACCGGACCGTCGCCGCCGTGGTAGTCGTTGGGGCCGATGTCACGGGTTTCCGCCTTGCGGAAGTAGGGCAGGCAGTCGTGGTAGGTCCAGTCCTCCAGGCCCTTGGCCTTGGCCCAGTTGTCGAAGTCCAGCGCGTTGCCGCGGATGTAGCACATGCCATTGATCAGCGACGAGCCGCCCAGGCCCTTGCCGCGCCCGCACTCCATGCGGCGGTTGTTCATGTACGGCTCGGGGTCGGTCTCGTAGGCCCAGTTGTAGCGCCGGCCCTGCAGCGGGAAGGCCAGGGCGGCGGGCATCTGGGTGCGAAAATCCAGGCGGTAGTCGGGGCCGCCGGCTTCGAGCAGCAGCACGCTGACGTCGGCGTCTTCGGTCAGGCGGGTGGCCAGCACGTTACCGGCCGAACCGGCGCCGATGATGATGTAGTCGAATTCTTGCGACATGGCTCCTCCTGCTGCCCGGTTGCGATCCGGGAAAACGCGGTGACGGTTCCCGGATTGCATCCGGGCTACGGTGCGACGATCTTTTTGTAGGAGCGGCTTCAGCCGCGATGCTTTCGCGGATAAATCCGCTCCTACATGGCGTGGCGTTGGCGCTCAGAACACCGAGGCGTAATCGCCCATTTCCAGCTGCACCGACTTGATGCGGGTGTAGTGGCCGAGGGTGACCAGGCCGTTCTCGCGGCCGACGCCGGATTGCTTGTAGCCGCCCACCGGCATCTCGGCCGGCGACTCGCCCCAGGTGTTGATCCAGCAGATGCCGGCTTCCAGCTTGTGGATCACCCGGTGCGCGCGGTTCAGGTCGCGGGTCACCACGCCGGCGGCGAGGCCGTAGTCGGTGTCGTTGGCGCGGCGGATCACTTCGTCCTCGTCGTCGTAGATGAGGATGCTCATCACCGGGCCGAAGATTTCCTCGCGCACTATGGTCATGTCGTCCCGGCAGTCGGTGAACACGGTCGGCGCCACGTAGGCACCCTTGGCGTAGTCGCCGTCGGTCACGCGCGCGCCGCCGATCAGCAGGCGCGCACCCTCGCTGCGACCCTTGTCGATGTAGCCGAGCACGCTATCCATGTGCGCGTAGCTGACCAGCGGGCCGAAGTTGGTGGCGTCATCCAGCGGATCGCCGAGGCGGATGCGTTTGACTCGCTCCAGTACCTTGGCCTCGAAGCGCGCCTGCAGCATGCGCGGCACGAACACGCGGGTGCCGTTGGTGCACACCTGGCCGGAGCTGTAGAAGTTGGCCATCACCGCGATGTCGGCGGCGCGGTCGAGGTCGGCGTCTTCGAACACGATCAGCGGCGACTTGCCGCCCAGCTCCATGGTCACTTCCTTGAGGCTGGAGCTGGAGGCGCTGGCCATCACCTTCTTGCCGGTGACGGTGCCGCCGGTGAAGGACACCTTCTCGATACCCGGATGTTCGGTCAGCCACTGGCCGACTTCGCGGCCGCTGCCGGTGAGCACGTTGAACACGCCGGCGGGCAGACCGGCCTCGGTGTAGATCTCGGCCAGTTTCAGCGCGGTCAGCGACGTCACTTCGCTGGGCTTGAAGATCATCGCGTTGCCGGCGGCCAGGGCCGGGGCGGATTTCCACAGGGCGATCTGGATCGGGTAGTTCCACGCGCCGATACCGGCGACCACGCCCAGCGGTTCGCGGCGGGTGTAGACGAAGGAGGATTCGCGCAGGGGGATCTGCTCGCCCTCGATGGCCGGGATCAGGCCTGCGTAGTACTCCAGCACGTCGGCGCCGGTGACGATGTCGACGTAGCGGGTTTCGGAAAGCGGCTTGCCGGTGTCGAGGGTTTCCAGCTCGGCCAGCTCGTCGTTGCGCTCGCGCAGGATGTCCACGGCGCGACGCAGGATGCGCGAACGCTGCATGGCGGTCATCGCCGCCCACACCTTCTGCCCCTCGGCAGCGCTGGCCGCTGCGCGGTCGACATCGGCCTGGCTGGCGCGCTGCACCTTGGCCAGCACTTCGCCGGTGGCCGGGTTGATGCTGTCGAAGGTCTGGCCGCTGCTGGCGGCGACGTACTGGCCACCGATGTAGAGCTGCTGTTCGGCGAAACGGGGCATGAGCTGTCCTCTGGCGCGAATGATTGGCTAGAAAACAGCCTATTTTATTTAGATTGAACGATCAATCAATAAAAACGACCCGGCGTGACCAAAAGCGACATGGCGGGCGCCACTCATTCGTAGGATGTCGAGGTGTCGCTCAGGCCGGGTGCAGCTTCTGTGCGGGAGCGTGCTGGGGATTCGGGGAAGGCTGGTGCGCACGGCGCACCCTACGAGGCTCGCCCGTGCCCACGGGCCGGGTGGGCGTAGGGTGGGCTTCAGCCCACCAAGCTCACTACCAAACTCACCACCAAACCCAAATGGACCGCCACCCCCAATGCCCCTTCGCAACAGCCTAGCCGGCCTTGCCCAGCTGCAGGTCGAGGTAGTCGTAGGCGATCCGGCGTGCCTGTCCGGTGTCGAAGGCTTCGCCGGAAAGCGCGCCGCGCAGCCACAGGCCGTCGATCAGCGAGGCCAGGCCGCGGGCGGCGAAGCGGGCCTGGTCCTGCGGCAGCACGCGATGGAACTGGCCGCACAGGTTGGAATACAGGCGGTGGTCGTTGACCCGCTGCAAACGCCGCAGGGCCGGCTGGTGCATGCTGCTGGCCCAGAATGCCAGCCAGGTCTTCATCGCCGGGCCGCTGACCTGGCTGTCATCGAAGTTGCCGTCGATCATCGCCTTCAGGTGAGCACGCGGGCTGTCGTCGCTCAGGGCCTGGCGCCGCTCGGCCACGGCATCGCGCAGCGCCTGCATCAGGTGGCGCATGGTGGCTTCGAGCAGCCCGTTCTTGTCGTTGAAATAGTGGCTGATGATGCCGTTCGACACCCCGGCCAGGCGGGCGATATAGGCAATGCTGGCATCGGCCATGCCGACCTGGTCGACGGCTTCCAGGGTGGCGGCGATCAGTTGCGAACGGCGAATGGGCTGCATGCCGACCTTGGGCATGGGGGATCTCCAGCGGGCGAAGTTGCGCCGGAGTCTAGGCGGATTCTGATCGTGCGATCAATCAAGGGAAGCGGGGAGGACGCTCCCGCAGGGCGCGCGTGGCCACCTGGGCCGTGCGCACGGGCTTATCGTGGGTACCCGTGGTGCGCATGGCATACCCCGCGGAAACGACGAAGCAGGCCGCAGCAGCCCGCTTCGTCGCGTTAGCGCGTCGGCTTACTTCAGCCAGCTGTCGACACGATCCGGGTTGGCGGCGATCCAGTCCTTGGCGGCCTGATCCGGCTTGGCGCCTTCGCGAATGGCCAGCATCACCGCACCGACTTCCTCACCACTCCAGGACAGCTTGGCGAGGAAGGCCGCAGCGTCGGCCGCCTTGCCCTTCAGCTCGGGGTTGGCCACGGTATCGACGCGCTCGTCGTCACCGAAGACCTTCTTCGGATCTTCGAGGAAGCGCAGTTTCCACTTGGCGAACATCCAGTGCGGGATCCAGCCGGTGACCACTATCGGCTTCTGCGCCTTCTCGGCGCGGGTCAGGGCAGTGGCCATGGCCGGGCCGGAGCTCGGCATCAGCTTGATGCTGGAGAGGTTGTATTCCTTGATGGCGTCCTCGGTGCGGCGCATCACGCCGGCGCCGGCGTCGATGCCGGTGATCTTGCCGTCGAAGTCCTTGGCGTACTTCTCCAGGTCTTCGATGGTCTTGGCCTGCACGTAGTCCGGCACAATCAGGCCGATCTTGGCGCCCGCATAGTTGGTACCGAGCACCTCGACCTTGTCCTTGAGCTTCTCGTAGTACTCGCCGTGGGTGGCCGGCAGCCAGGCGGACAGGGTCACGTCGAGGTCGCCGCGGGCCACGCCCTGCCACATGATGGCGGGTTCGACCGGCTTGAGTTCGACGCTGTAGCCCAGTTTGCTTTGCAGGATTTCACCGGCGACATGGGTGACGGCGACGCTGTCGTCCCAGCCGTTGACGTAGCCGATCTTCAGGGTGGGTTTGTCGGCGGCCAGGGCGCTGCCCATGCCGATGGCCAGGGCGGCAGCGCCGAGGCAGAGATGCTTGATTACGCGCATGTTTGTTGTGCTCCATCAGTGAGTGGCAGTTGCAAGATCGTTGACTGGCTCGTTCTCATTGCGGGCCTTGCGAAACCGTATTGCGCAGCAGGTTGCCGGTTCGCGGGCAAAGCCTCCCCGTCACGGCCAAATCGGCCGCTAGTGTTCAGCGAGGAGGATTCCGGGCCCTTGCGGGCCCGAATGGGGTCGTGGCCGGTTACAGCCCGACGTGTTTCTTCACGGCGGCGACGCCGTCCTGTCCGTCGAAGGTGGTCACGCCGCTCAGCCACTGGTCGAGGATCGCCGGGTTGGCCTTGATCCACTCCTTGGCGACGTTCTGCGGGTTTTCCTTCTCCAGCACCTTTTCCATCAGCTGGCTTTCGATCTCGACGGTGAACTGCAGGTTGTTCAAGAGCTTGCCGACGTTGGCGCAGCGCGCTTCGTAATCCGGCGGCACCACGGTGTAGACCTTGGCGGCGCCATAGTCGGGGCCGAACACGTCGTCGCCACCGGCCAGGTAGGTGATGTCGTGCTGGGTGTTCATCGGGTGCGGCGCCCAGCCGAGGAACACCACCGGCTCCTTCTTCTTGATGGCGCGCGACACCTGCACCAGCATGCCGGCCTCGCTGGACTCGACCATGCGGAAGCCGCCGAGGCCGAACTGATCGTTCTTGATCATGCCGTCGATCAGCAGGTTGCCGTCGTTACCCGGCTCGATGCCGTAGATCTTGCCGCCCAGCTGATCCTTGAACTTGGCGATGTCCTGAAAGCTCTTCAGGCCGGCTTCGGCGGCGTAGGTCGGTACCGCCAGGGTGTACTTGGCGCCTTCGAGATTGGCCTTGGGCAATACCTTGACGCCGTTGTCCTTGAGGAAGGGCTCGATCACCGAGTCCATCGAGGGTGCCCAGTAGCCGAGGAAGACATCCACCTGGCCGCTTTTCACACCGGTGAAGGCGATGGGCACCGAAGCCATGATCTTGCGCGGCTGGTAGCCCAGGCCCTCGACCAGGGTCATGGCCACGCCGGTGGTGGCGGCGATGTCGGCCCAGCCGATTTCGGCGAAACGTACCTGTTTGCAGCTCGCCGGCTCTGCGGCCATGGCACCCTGCATCAGGGCGCAGGACAGCAGGCCGATTGCGGCGGTGATCTTGATCGTTTTCATCTGCGGTTCCCTGTGAAGTCAAACGGATTAGGTGGACTGGCGCTGCAGCTTGCCGCTGAACCAGGCGAACACGCCGCGCCTGGCGGTCTGCTTGGTGCCGAAGCTTTCGGTGATGCGGTCGAGAATGATCGCCAGCAACACCACGGCCATGCCGCTCTCGAAGCCTAGCCCGATGTCCAGACGCTGGATGCTCGCCAGCACATCGTTGCCCAGGCCGCCGGCGCCGACCATCGAGGCGATGATCACCATCGACAGGGCCATCATGATGGTCTGGTTGACCCCGGCCATGATCGACGGCATGGCGTTGGGCAACTGCACCTTGAACAGCAACTGGCGACTGGTGCAGCCGAACGACTGGCCGGCCTCGACGATTTCCTTGTTCACCTGGCGAATGCCCAGGCTGGTCAGACGTACCGCCGGCGGCATGGCGAAGATCACCGTGGCGATGATGCCGGGCACGCGGCCAAGGCCGAACAGCATGGCCGCCGGGATCAGGTAGACGAACGCCGGCATGGTCTGCATGAAGTCGAGAATCGGCCGGATGATGGTGGCCACGCGCTCGCTGCGCGCCGCCCAGATGCCCAGCGGAATGCCCAGCAGCAGGCTGATCAGGGTTGAGGAGAAGGTCAGGCCGAGGGTGACCACGGTCTGCTCCCAGAAGCCGGTCATGACGATGAGGATGAAGGCCACCGCGGTGAAGATCGCGAAGCGCATGCCGATGCGCCACAGGCCGAGGCCGACGAAGATGGCGATGAGCAGCCAGGCCGGCGGCAGCATCAGCAGGTTCTCGATACCCTCGGAGAAGCCGCTGACCAGCTTGCCGATGCTGTCGAAGGCGCCGCTGTAGTTGTCCAGCAGGTGCTGGACCACGTCGTTGACCCAGCTGCCCAGGTCGAGTTTCTTGTCACTCATGGGATTCCCCCTGCAGGCGGGTCAGCAGACGGCCCTTGCTGATGGCGCCGCAGTAATGACCTTCGGCGTCCACCACCGGGATCGGCCCTTCGTTGTCCACCAGGCGGCTGATGACGTCTTCCAGCGGCATGTCCTCGGGCACCGGCTCCACCTGCTTGAGGGCGTTGGCCTCGAGCGGACGGGGCTCGTCGCCGTCGACCATCAGGGCGATCTTTTCCAGGCTGATCGAGCCCTGGAAATGGTTGTCCTCGTCGACGATGAAGGCGTAGTGCTTGTCCAGCGCCTGCAGCTCCTTGCAGATCTTCGCCGCGTCCGGCGCCTTGCCGTTGTACACGTAGGTCGGCACGCTGTCGGCCTTGAGCTGGCCGGCGGTGAGGTAGCGGCTGGTGTCGACCGTGTCGAAGAAGTTGCGCACGTATTCGTTGGCCGGCTTCTCGATCAGCTCCTGCGGGGTGCCGACCTGGATCAGCTTGCCGCCTTCCATGATGCCGATGCGGGTACCGATGCGCATGGCTTCCTCGATGTCGTGGGAGACGAAGATGATGGTGCGGCGGTGGGTCTTCTGCAGCTCCAGCAGCACGTCCTGCATCTCGCGGCGCTTGAGCGGGTCGAGGGCGGAAAAGGCCTCGTCCATGATGATCATCGAGGGGTTGACCGCCAGCGCGCGGGCCAGGCCAACGCGCTGCTGCATGCCGCCGGACAGCTCGTTCGGGTACTTGCTGGCGAAGGGTGCCAGGCCGACCTGCTCGAGCACCTCCATGGCGCGCTTCTCGCGCTCCTTGCGGCCGACGCCGGCCACTTCCAGGCCGAAGGCGGCGTTGTCCAGCACGCTGCGCGAGGGCATCAGGGCGAAGGACTGGAAGACCATGCTCATGTCGCGACGGCGCAGGTCGATCAGTTGCGACTGCGGCAGCTTGGCCACGTTCTGGCCATCGATGTAGACATCGCCGGCGCTAGGTTCGACCAGGCGGTTGATCAGGCGGATCAGGGTGGATTTGCCGGAGCCGGACAGGCCCATGAGCACGAAGATTTCGCCTTCCTCGACGCTGAACGACACGTCGCTGACGCCGATCACGGCGCCCTTCTCGGCGAGGATCCGCTCCTTGCTCCAGCCTTCCTTGAGCAGGCCGATGGCTTCTTGTGGGTTGGAGCCAAACACCTTGTACAGGTGTTCGACCACGATCTTTCCAGACTGCATGGGACGTTTCCCCTTCAATCGGCATCCAGTTGGCACTGGCACGACTGGGCACGCATCATCGAAGCGTAGAACAGCGGTGACCGGCCTCAGATATCTGTGGGTGTTTTCTGAAAGTCGAGGTTGGCGAACGTTTCGCTGCACTGGCTGACGCAGTCACCCGGACACATCCACGCGGCGCACCGGCAGCCCGTCGCGTCGTTGCATCGTGTCGATGAGTGAACCTTGCCTTGCCGTACTGCAAACCGCTTTCCAAACCCTCTGGCAGTGTTTCGAAACCCAGTCCCTTGGGGGTTCACGTTCCGTCCTGGAACATGCGTACATCCGAAATTTCTTGTTGGGCTGGCGCCCGCAAAGGTGGTGGGCCAGCGCTTATCTGTTCTTCGGTCCGGGGTTGTGGGGCCCCGGTCTGCCGCCCTCTGAAGGAGCCGGCAGCGACGTTATCGGCTGACTCAACGATATAGCCTTGGAGCCTGCGCAATTATCGGTTTGCGACTCTGACATGTTGGGCGGCGACATGCCGCTGTTTGCTACGTGTCCACCGATTTTCTTACCCGTCATCGCGGTGCCGACAAGGGGGCGATCCGGCGATTCGCGCTGGCCTCCGCAGGCAGGTTTCGACTGCGCTGGTACGCTGTACGCGTTAAAAACCTTAACAGACTCTTTTACCCTCAGGTCAACCCTGAAGGCCGCGCACGGCGCGCTTTGCAGCGTGCCGATCAGGCTGCAGGCAGCATGTCACGGGCGCTGCGCTGGTGTTGAAAAAAATTGACAGCGATGCGTCGGAAAAGATCATTCTTCACCGAAAAACATTCCTGCAGCATTGCGCTTCAGCGTTGAACAGGCAGCGTTGCTGTGCTGCCAAAAGCTTCTTCCGGAAGGTGCCAGGGATTCGAGTGGTACGGCGGATTTTTCCGCTGTTTAGCTGCAATTTACTGGTTTTTCGCGATCTTTTCATTGCCGACGGCTGACGCCCTCGCGCCAGCCTGCAACCAGTTCCGGGTTGTCGTCCATCCAGCGTTTGGCCACGCGCCGCCGGTTGGTATTGCCTTCGAGCACGCCGCTCATCAACTGGTTTTCCGCGGCGATGGTGAAAACCATGTTGCGAAACAGCCGAGCCACGTTCGGGCACTCCCTGGCGAAGCCGCCGCGGGCGACGGTATTGACCTTGGCCGCGCCATAGTCGGGGCCGAAATACTGGTCGCCGCCGGAGAGATAGAACATGCGCAGCCGATCGTTCATCGGGTGCGGCTCCCAGCCGAGGAATACGGCGGAGCGCCCCATCTGCTGGGCACGTTCGACGTGGTTGAGCATGCCCTTCTCGCTGCTTTCCACCAGGGTGAAGTCACCCAGGCCGAAGACGTTCTCGCGGATCATGCTCTTGACCATCTCGTTGCCTTCGTTGCCCGGTTCGATGCCGAAGATCTGCCCACGCAACTGGTCCCTGAAACGATGGATATCGGCGAAGTCCTGCAGGCCGGCTTTGTGCGCAGGCTCCAGCACGGCGAGGGTGTAGCGCACGGTGGGCAGGTTGGTCTGCAGGGTTTCGATGCGGCCGTTTTGCAGGTGGGGGTCGATCAACTGGGTCTGCGCCGGCATCCAGTTGCCGAGAAAGACATCGACTTTGCCTTCGGCGAGCGCCTGATAGGTGTCAGGCAGCGACAGGCGCCTGACCTGGGTGCGATAGCCCAGATCGGTCAGTACCAGGCGGGCGACGGCAGTGGTCATGGTGATGTCGGTCCAGCCGACATCGGCGAAGGTGATCATCTCGCATCGTTTGGCTTCCGCCGCAGGCAGGGTGGCGCCGTACAGCAGGCCGGCTACAAGCAGCCAATGAGCGAGTCTGTTCATGGATCACACCTGCCTGTTCGAGAGCGATGGATGGAGTCGCTGACTAGAAAGCAAATCACGGACCGCCTGCATCGTGAAAAACGACCTCCACATGCCCAGGAGGGACGTCATTCGGCGTCGGGCGCAGGTCTTGACCGACGCCGGCGAGTGCGGAGGCACTCCGCGCTGCGCAGTGTGCGCTCGGCTCGGACGGCGACCTGCCATGCGCTTCTTTTGCCGCCGCTACCCGAATCAGGGCAGCGCAGGGGCAGGCGAGGGCATTTCGCCAGTTTTTGGTGCGCTGCACCCTTCAGCAAGCCGTGCGATGAGCTGTTACCGCCCATCCGTTACTGCCTTGAAGGGGCTGTGTAGGGGCTATCCTCGACAGTGCTACCGAAATGCACAGAGCCCTTGGAAACCGGGCCTCACGGGCTGTTCGCAGGCTGCTGCAACAGCTTGCGAAGCCCGGTTGGCGCGCCGGTCGTTTTTTATTGAAGGCCTGATCAATTTCGGCATGGGCTTTGCGTGATTTCCATGACCAGCTGGTCTCGAATCAGCGCATAACAAAACCAAGGTCCGCCCGTCGGGCCGATACCGTGCTTAGCGTGAGGGTTTCCATCGATGTCGCAGTCCAGCCAAGGGGCGCAACCCCAGAATCGTGCCGCCCAGTCCATCGGCTTCCTGCTCCTGGACAATTTCACCCTGATTTCCCTGGCCTCGGCCGTGGAGCCCCTGCGCATGGCCAACCAGCTCTCCGGCAAGGAGCTGTATCGCTGGCACACGCTGACCCTCGATGGCCAGCCCGTCAGCGCCAGCGACGGCTTGCAGATCACCCCGGACGCTTCCATGCACAACGCACCGGCACTGGACGCGGTGATCGTCTGCGGCGGCGTGGACATCCAGCACAGCGTCAAGCGTGAGCACGTCAGCTGGCTGCAGCTGCAGGCACGCCAGGGTCGCCAGCTCGGCGCCGTGTGCACCGGCAGCTGGGCACTGGCCAAGGCCGGTCTGCTCGACGGCTACGATTGCAGCGTGCACTGGGAGTGTCTGGCCTCGATGCAGGAAGCCTTCCCGCGTGCGGCCATCACCACCCGTCTGTTCTCCATCGACCGCAACCGCAATACCTCGTCCGGCGGCACCGCGCCGATGGACATGATGCTGCACTTGATCGGCCAGCAGCATGGTCGCGAACTGGCCGCCGGCATCTCCGAGATGTTCATCTACGAGCGCATTCGCAACGAGCAGGACCACCAGCGCGTGCCGCTCAAGCACATGCTCGGCAGCAACCAGCCGAAGCTGCAGGAGATCGTCGCGCTGATGGAGGCCAATCTGGAGGAGCCCATCGACCTCGACGAGCTGGCCTGCTTCGTCGACATTTCCCGCCGCCAGCTCGAGCGCCTGTTCCAGAAGTATCTGCACTGCTCGCCGTCGCGCTACTACCTCAAGCTGCGCCTGATCCGTGCACGCCAGCTGCTCAAGCAGACCAGCATGTCGATCATCGAGGTGGCCTCGGTGTGCGGCTTCGTTTCTACCCCGCACTTCTCCAAGTGCTATCGCGAATATTTCGGCATTCCGCCGCGCGACGAGCGTGCCGGCCAACAAGGCCATAACCTGGTGGTGCTGCTGCCAATTCCCGAACAGCAGCAGGTCAATTCCAGTGCGGTACTGGCGCTTAGCCGGGCGCAGGGTGAATCGACCTTCGCCAGTGTGCGGATCTGAGTCGAGCCGCAATGAAAACGGGGCGCCACTGGCGCCCCGTTTCGTTTGTGGTCTGTGTTAATTGTTTCGGTGGGCTGAAGCCCACCCTACGTCTGAAGCGGATCGCCGTCCGGCCTACTCTACGCAGTGCGCTGTAGTCGGTGTAGGGTGGGCTTTAGCCCACCAACCTCTGTCTTGCAGGCCTTTGGTCGGCCGAGGCGGGTCGCTCCCGGCTCACCCGGCAAGTCTTAAGCGGATCAAGCCGGTTTCGGCACCAACGCCGGCAGCAGATGCCGGCTGATGGCTTCGCGTACATTCGGCAGCAGGGTGGCGCTGCCGCCGAGCAGTTCCTCTACCAGGTGACGCAGGGCCACGGCGCGCTCCGGGCTGAGGCCGCTGACGGCCAGTTCGCAGGCCTGCTCCGGCGTGGCGCCCGCGGGAATACTCAGGCCCAGCGCGATCAGGCGTTCGCGAAAATCCTCCTGGTCGATCAGGTCGGCGTGCATCATGGTCGTGACTCCTTGTGGCAAGGCTGGCGTTGAACAACGTAGACGAAGCGGCAAGGGCGATGCAGGCAGTCTTCCAACCGCCTGTTAACGCAGGACGCCTTCTTCGATCAGCAGGTTGAAGATAGCCTCCGCACCCTCCTGTGGCGAGACATCCTTGAGTATCTTGCCACCGCCACCACTGGCTTTGGCCGTTGCGGCCTTCATCCGTTCCGCACCGGTCTTGGCCTTGATCACCTTCAGGCGCTTCGGCCTTGGCTTGGCCGGCTGCAGGCTGGCTTCGGCCAGCAGCGGATCGTCTATCACGGTGACTTCGTGGGCTTCGATCTGACCACGGCGAGCCGGGCCGAAGGCGCTCTGGCGTGCGATCGGGGCGGCATTGTCGACGCTGGCCACACAGGGCAGGCGCACCTTGAGGCGACGGCGCTGGCCACGTGGCAGTGCCTGCAGCACCTGGGCCACGCCGTTCTCGACCTTCTCCACTTCGGCCAGGCCGACCACCATCGGCCAGCCCATGCGCTCGGCCAGCAGGAACGGCAGCATGCCGGAGCCTTCGCCGGTTTCAGCCTGGCTACCGGTGAGTACCAACTGCGTGCGGCTGCCTTGCAGGTAGTCCACCAGCAGCGGCAGGGCGTCGGCGCCTTCCGGCTGCTCAAGTACATCGAGCTGCTCCAGGCCCATACCCAGGTAGCCGCGCAGTGCTTCAGCCTGCGGATCGCCAGCATGCAGCAATTGCAGATTCTGGCCGGCCAGGCGCAGGCCGAGCTCCACCGCGCGGGCGTCCTGCTCGGCACGTCGCGAGCGACCCGAGGTCGGGTGGGCGCCGACCGAAACCAGGGCAACGATATTCAGATCAGTCATGGTGTCCCCGTAGCCCGGATGCAATCCGGGAAAGCTGGTGTGAACCCGGATTTCATCCGGGCTACGCCGCATCACGTTTTCCTTCCTCACGCCAGGCGGCGACGCGTTCCATCAGCGCGCGAAGGATCTCCGCCGAGTCGCCGATCACCGAGAGGTCGGCACGCTTGATCATGTCGCAGCCAGGATCCCTGTTCACCGCCACCACCTTGTCGCAGGCGCCGATGCCCTGCAGGTGCTGGATGGCGCCGGAAATACCGACCGCCAGGTAGACGCGGGCGGTTACCCAGGTACCGGTGGCGCCAACCTGGCGGTTACGCGGCATGAAGCCGTCGTCCACCGCCACGCGGGAAGCGCCTTCGGTGGCGCCGAGGGCGACGGCGGCCTGGTGGAACAGCTCCCAGTCCTTCACGCCGTTGCCGCCGGAAAGAATGAACTCGGCCTCGGCCATGGGAATCTGTGCCGGGTCCACGGCCACCGGGCCGAGGTCCTCGATGCGCGGCAGGCTGTGGGCGACCTTTTGGGCCAACTCCAGCGGGCGCGCTTCATGACGGGTTTCGCTGACCGGTTCGGCGCATTCGGCTGCCGCCAGGATCAGGCGGGGCAGGGCGCGCTGGATGTCCTGCTGGCCGCTGCCGGCACGGCCGATGGCCTGTTCGCCGGCGACCTGCCAGACGCGCGTGGCCGGACGTTCGCCCAGCTTGGCGGCCAGGCGGCGGCCCAGTTCGCCGCCACCGGTGCGGCTGTCGGGCAGCAGCCAGTGACGCGGCGCCAGTTGGCTTTCCACGGCGCTCAGGGCCAGTACGCGAGCTTCCGGGGCATAGCCGTCGAAGGTGTCACCGACGATACGCAGCAGGCGGTCGACGCCGGCGGTGTCGAAGGCGCTTTCCTTGTCCTCGCCGAACACCACGGCAACCACAGCACCGTTTTCGCCGGCCAGCTTGCGGGCCAGGCCGAGCAGGTCCTTGTCATGGCTGGACAGGCGCCCGCCGACCATGTCCGGCACCACGCAGACGTGGAAGGCCGGTTGCTCGACGACGTGCAGCGGCAATTGCACCTCGACGCTGGCGCTGCTGCGCTTGCCGGCGGTGCCCTGCTGGGCACCGCTGCGATCGATGCGCTTGAGCCCGGCCGGGCCGATGAAACCGGCGGCGATGGCGTGCGGGTTCTTGCGGATGATGCCGTTGGGGCCCATCCAGCTGGTCTGGTTCTGGCTCTGCATGGCCGCATGCAGCGGATGCAGGCGGTTGCGGGCGATCCACTCGGCGCGTGGGTCGCGGCGGATGATGTCGCTCATGCTGCGATCTCCTGGTCAGGCACGAACGGTTCCGTCACCCCCTCGGGGACAACGGCTAGTGAGCAGGGGAAACAGGCGATCTCGGCGTTGCCGGACATACCCTCTCCCCCGGCCCCTCTCCCGCAAGCGGGAGAGGGGAGATAAGCGACTTGCGGCTTCATCACTGCACCTCCGCCAGTTCACGCCTGGCTGCCGGCTTTTTTGCCGCC
>VFQQ010001200.1_pt1 | contig 38440 bp, 33 predicted proteins | sample 3512341 | NCBI WGS metagenome assembly VFQQ01 (sample SAMN10412373, study PRJNA504923) | tailings metagenome | isolation source: Relicate 2 Philex TSF1 revegetated site | place: Philippines: Tuba, Benguet | collected 2017-08-29 | reverse complement strand
TCGAGCGCATCTACCGTGACGTGCGCGTGTGCCAGATCTACGAAGGCACCAGCGATGTGCAGCGGATGGTGATCGCACGCGGCTTGTAGGCGCCGGCTACCGTAGAGTGCGCCGTACGCACCAGGGGGCTTAGGCTGGTGGCCAAGCGAACCTATCTTCTCCCACAAGTGGGAGAGGGGAGCGGATTTGCGTCGTGTTCAAGTCTTGACGCTAGCCCAGGCGGTGCGCACAGCGCACCCTACGGGCGTCAATCGAACTGATACTGCACGCCCGCGCCGACGTACCAGGCGCGCTTAGGGCCGGGTTCGTAATAGCGGCCATTGCCGTCGCCGACGATCACCGAGCCGATGTATTCACGATCCAGCAGGTTGTCGATCCGCAGTACCTGGTTGAAGGTCATTGCACCGACTTTCTGCTCGAAGCGTGCCTGCCAGTTGAACAGTGCGTAGCTGGGCGCCGCCTTGGCGGTGTTGCTGTCCTCGACATACAGCTTGCTGCGATAAAGACCTTCGATTGCAGTGCTGAACCCGTCCAGCGGTTGCCAGGCGAGTTCGCTATACAAGGTGCGTGCGGGAATGCCCGGCAGGCTGTTGCCCGAATCGATCAGCCGGCCATTGCTGGTGAAGTCCTTGCTGTAGGTGGCATCGATCCGGGTATAGGCGAGGCTGCTGCGCAGGGTATCGCTCAGCTGGCTTTCCAGGGCCAGCTCGACGCCGCGGCGGCGGGTTTGCGCAGCGTTCTGGAAGCGTGAACGACCGCCACTGGCCGATTCGACCACCAGTTCGTCGTCGGTATCGATCTGGAATAGAGCCAGTTGCAGGCTGGTCGCATCGGCCAGGCGCGCCTTGAGACCCACTTCGATCTGTTCGCTGGTGGCCGGTTTCAGGTCGAAGCCGAAGCTGTTGTCAGGCCCTGAATAGGACAGCTCGTTGAGCGTCGGTGTCTCCAGGCCCTTGCCCCAGCTGGCGTAGAGGTTCAGGTCGGGCAACAGCGCATAGCTGGCACCCAGGGTCGGCGTCAGCTCGCGGTAGGTCACCGAGCCACTGTCGTCGCCGTTGCTCAGGAAACGGTCATCCACTTCGAACGCTACCTCGCTATGGCGCAGCCCGACCTGCAGCTCCAGCTCGCCCAGCTGCCAGGCTGCCTGGACATAAGGCGACAGGCTGGTGACCTCGTTACGTTCGTCGCGGCGCAGATTGCCTTTCACTCCGAGGGTATCGCCTACGAAGTTCTCGTAGCCCTGTCGATCATCACGCGAATAGTCGTAATCCAACCCTGTCGTAACCGTCAGCAGATTGCTGCCCAGGTCGAACGATTGAATCCAGCGGTTACCGATACCGTGGAAGCGGCGCTCGAAGTCGATCACACCGCCTGATTGTTTTGGGTTGTTTTCTTGGAACGCCTTCCCTATCGACTGGTACTGAACCACCCGCCTTGTGCCACTGTAGACCGTACTCTGCCAGGTACCGGCGGTGAAGCTGCGCTCGTAGTTGAGGGCGAACTGGCGGTGATCGACGGTCTTGCGCGTATCGAACTGCAGCGCGCTGGGCGCTGCCGCGCGGCGGTCGCTCTGCACCTGCTGCCAGGTCAGGCCCTGCGGGTCCTGGGTGTCGTTCTGATCCAGTTCGCTGAAGCTCAGGCTGAGCTTGCTGACATCGTCCGGGTACAGGGTCAGCTTGGCGAAGGTCTTGTCGAGGATGGCGCCGCTGTGGTCACGGTAGCCGTTGGTTTCGAAGTGCGAGCGGTTGACGATGAAGCCGGCCCTGTCGTTGCCGCCTTCGGCCGCCACGCGGGTACGGCTGCTGCCGTAAGCGGCCTGGGAAGTATCGAGCGAGACTTTGGGCGGGCCTTCGCCATCGCGCGAGAACAGCTGAATCACCCCGCCGGAGTTGCTGCCGTAGACGCTGGCGAAGGGGCCGCGCAGCACTTCGATACGCTCCAGGGTGTCGAGGTCGAAGGTCGCGGCCTGGCCCTGGCCGTCGGGGTTGGACAGCGGCACGCCATCGGCCAGCAGCTTGATGCCACGGATGCCGAAGGCCGAGCGGGCACCGAAGCCGCGTGAGGAAATCTGCAGGTCCTGCGCATAGTTCTGCCGGTTCTGCACTACCAGGCCCGGCACGCTGCCGAGCGCCTCGGACAGATTGACGCCGGGCTTGCCCAACGTGGCTTGCTCGGCGTCGACGCGGTTGACCGAGAAGGGCAGTCGCCAGCCGCTGGCCTGGTAGCGGCTGCCGGTAACCACCAGTGGCTCGGCCTGGTATGTGGCGTTCTCGGCCTGCGCGGCCAGTGGCAGGAACAGCGTGGGCAGCCAGACGCAGTGTCTCAGCCGGTGCATAAGCGAAATGTCTCCCTCGTGGCAGGTAGGCGATCTTGACCGCGTCACCCGTTCAGGGACCAGCACCGGCTGCAGATCGTCAGGAGAAATGCTCTACCAAATGTTGCCGGGGAAGGGTTGTCGAACGTTTTGGATAGCGCTAACATCCGCCTCAAACAATGAGCGGCCCACCTCGATGGTGCCCATGGAGTTCCCATGCAACAGCAGCCTTCCGCATTGCCTGCCCGTACCACGCTCGTGGTCATGGGGGTCAGTGGTTCCGGCAAGAGCGATATCAGTCAGGCGGTTGCAGCTGCCCTGGGCTGGCGCCATATCGAAGCCGATCATTTCCATCCTGCCGAAAACGTCGAGCGCATGCGTGCGGGGATCCCGCTGAGCGACGAGGATCGCCGCCATTGGCTCGACGCGCTGTGCGAGCAGATGCTGGCAGCGCAGGCCGCCGGCGAGTGTTTCGTGCTGGCCTGTTCGGCGCTCAAGCGTGCCTACCGTGAGCGCCTGCGTCAGGCCATTCCCGGCCTGCAGTTCGTTCACCTGAATATCGACCACGCCACTGCGGTGCAGCGTGTCGGTGCCCGGCCCGGACATTTCATGCCGATCTCCCTGGTCGATAGCCAGTTCGCCACGCTCGAAAGCCCGGCGGGTGAGCCGCATGTATGCGTCGTGGATGCGCAGCAGCCCCGGCAAGTCGTGGTGGCCGAAATCCAGGCCTGGGTGCGCCGCGATGCCACGGGGGCGGTTTCCAGCGAAGCTCAGGATGTTTTCGATAGCGAAATTGATAGCGCTAACCAAGCGGCGCAACTGGGTGCCGAGCCAATCTATGAGGGCCGCATCGCGCGGCTGTTCGATCGCCTGACCGACGGCCTGATGGCGGTTCTGATGGCCTTCATGGTGGTGGCCGTGTTCGCCAACGTGGTGCTGCGTTACGTATTCGGCACTGGCTGGCCGGGCGCCGAGGAGCTATCGCGGCTGGCCTTCGTCTGGCTGGTGTTCGTCGGCGTGGCCTCCGGCATGCGCCGCGGCGAGCTGATGACCTTCCGCATGATTCGCGACCGCTTCCCGTTGCTGGCGCAACGTCTGGTGGATTCGCTGAGTTGGGTGCTGGTTGCCGGCGCCAGCCTGCTCTCGGCCTGGGGCGCCTGGAATCAGGTGCAGTTCGGCTGGGGCAACGTCAGTACGGTGGTCGGCTACCCCGTGGTGCTGGCCATGCTGCCGGTGCTGGCGAGCATGCTGGTGCTGGCGATTCTGGCGGTGGTGCAGTTGGTCAACCTCTGGCGGCGCACGCCGCAGGTAACGCTGACCCAGGCTCACGTCGAATGATGCAGCCCCAATTCCAACAAGACGGGCACCGCCCACCGAGGACCTGCCGATGACTGTCGCGGTATTTCTTTCCTCCCTGCTGGGGTTCATGGCCTTCGGCATGCCCATCGCCTTCGCCCTGATCCTCACGGCGGCCGTGCTGATGTGGTACCTGGATTTCTGGGACGTGCAGCTGCTGGCGCAGAACCTGCTCGCTGGTGCCGACAGCTTCCCGCTGCTGGCGGTGCCTTTCTTCATCCTGGCCGGTGAGTTGATGAACGCCGGTGGTATTTCCCGACGCATCATCGCCATGGCCCAGGCCTATTTCGGCCACCTGCGCGGCGGTCTGGGCTACGTTGCCATCGCTGCCGCCGTGCTGCTGGCCAGCATGTCCGGCTCGGCCCTGGCCGATACCGCGGCGCTGGCCACCTTGCTGCTGCCGATGATGCGCCAGCGCGGTTACCCGGTGCATTCCTCGGCTGGCCTGGTGGCCGCAGGTGGCATCATCGCGCCGATCATTCCGCCGTCGATGCCTTTCGTGATCTATGGCGTAGTCACCAACACCTCCATCAGTCAGCTGTTCATGGCCGGCCTGGTACCGGGGCTGATCATGGGCGCGGGGCTGATCATTGCCTGGACCCTGATCGCCCGCGGCTTCACCGAGCCGACGCCAGCCAAGGCCAGTGCTGCCGAGCGGCGCCGGGTACTGATCGACGGTGCGGCGGCGCTGATGCTGCCGGTGATCATCGTCGGCGGCCTGCGCTTCGGTATCTTCACGCCCACCGAGGCAGCCGTGGTCGCAGCGGTCTATGCGCTGGCGGTGTCCACCTTGCTCTACCGCGAGCTGAGCTGGAGCGACCTGATGGAAACCCTGACCCGCGCCAGTCGCACCACGGCGTCGGTGATGTTCCTCTGCGCCGCTGCCACGGTATCGGCGTACATGATCACCCTGGCGCAGCTGCCGGACGAGATCGGCGCCATGCTCGGGCCGCTGGCCGAGCATCCGCGGCTGCTGGTGCTGGCGATCATGCTGCTGATGATCGCAGTGGGCATGGTGCTGGACCTGACCCCGACCATCCTGATCCTGGCCCCGGTGCTCGCGCCCATCGCGATCAAGGCCGGCGTCGATCCGGTGTACTTCGGCGTGATGTTCGTACTGATCGGCTCCATCGGACTGATCACTCCGCCAGTCGGCACGGTGCTCAACGTCGTCGGCGGTATCGGCAGGTTGCGCATGGAAGTGCTAGTGCGCGGCGTCATGCCGTTCTTCCTGATCTATCTGGCCATCGTCGTCGCCTTGGTGGCTTTCCCGGCCATTGTTACCGTGCCGCTGGCCTGGTTGCGCTGAGTTGACCCACCGGCGCCTGCGCGCCGGCAACATTCACAACAATAAGAGGTAGACCCAATGAAACGTCCGCTGCTCGCCATCCTCACCGCTGCCATGCTGTGCAGCCCGCTCGCCAGTATCACCGCTCACGCCGATGAGGTGCGCTCGCGCATGATCCGCTTCGGTTACGGCCTCAACGAGAACAGCAACCAGGGCCGCGCGGCCAAGCTGTTCGCCGAGGAGGTGGCCAAGGCCTCTGACGGCAAACTCAAGGTGCGCACTTTCGGCGCTGCCAGCCTGGGTTCGGACGACCAGATGCAGAGCGCGCTGATCGGCGGTGCCCAGGAAATGATGGTCGGCTCCACCGCGACGCTGGTGGGCATCACCAAGGAAATGGCGGTGTGGGACACGCCGTTCCTGTTCAGCAGCGCCGAGCAGGCCGATGCCGTACTGGACGGCCCGGTCGGCCGCCAGGTGATGGACAAGTTGGAAGAGAAGGGCCTGGTCGGCCTGGTGTACTGGGAGAACGGCTTCCGCAACCTGACCAACAACACGCGGCCGATCAGCAAGCTGGAGGATTTCTCCGGGGTCAAGCTGCGCGTGATGCCCAACCCGGTGTTTCTCGACACCTTCAAGCTGATGGGCGCCAACGCCGTGCCGCTGCCGTTCTCCGAGCTGTTCACCGCGCTGGAAACCAAGGCGGTCGATGGTCAGGAAAACCCGTTCAACACCATCCTTTCCTCGAAGTTCTATGAAGTGCAGAAGTACCTGACCGTGACCAACCATGTGTACAGCCCGTGGATCGTCACCGTGTCCAAGCGCTGGTGGGACGGCTTGTCGCAGACCGAGCAGAACATTCTCATGGAGGCGGCCAAGAAGGCGCGTGACTTCGAGCGCCAGGACACCCGCGAGGAGGCCGCTCGCGCCCTGGCCGAGCTGAAGGACAAGGGCATGCAGATCAACGAAGTGGACCCCGCCGAAGTGCAGCGCATGCGCGAGCAGGCTGCGCCGGCGATCCAGAAGGTGGTCGATACGGTCGGCCAGCAGCTGTTCGATCAGGTGCAGGCCGAAGCCGAAAAGGCCGCCCTGTAAGAACCTGTTCACGATCTCGCGAGCTAGAGCCATACAAGGCAAAAACAGGCGAGGACGCGGAGTTTACTAGCTGTAAATGAGCAGTCCGAGCCTGTTTTTAACGCAGTAGGGCCGACGCGCAGCAGATCGTGGATAGGTTCGCAGTTTCGCGGGGCACGCAGGTGGTAACGCTCCTTGCATGGTGGCGGTACCCCGGGCGGCGTGTCCCGCGCTTTATTCGCCAGCGGGGCTGGTAGAATCGCCCGCTGTCAAACAATGGAGGCGCTATGAGTCAACGTCGTCGCCGTTCCGCCGAACGCGTCACCCTGTCGGATGTGGCCAAGGCTGCCGGCTGCTCGCTGATGTCCGCCTCGCGCGCGCTCTCGCAGCCGGGACGGGTCTCCGATGCGCTGCGCGAGCAGGTGATGCGCGCTGCGCAGGCGCTTGGCTACGTGCCCAACCCGGCGGCGCGGGCATTGGCCAGTTCGCGTTCCAATCTGGTGGCGGTGGTGATTCCTTCACTGTCGAACTCGGTGTTCGTCGATACCGTCGAGGCGATCCAGCGTGTACTGATGCCGGCCGGTTTCGAGATGATGATCGGCGTCAGTCATTATCGGGTCGAGGAAGACGAGCGCCTGCTGCGCTCCTACCTGGCGCACCAGCCGGCGGGCCTGCTGGTCACGGGGTTCGAGCGTAGCGACGCAGCGCGGGAAATCCTCGGTGCCAGCACCTGCCCGCTGGTAACCCTGATGGAACTGAGTGAAGAACCTGAGGACTACTGCGTCGGCTTCTCGCAGGTCGAGGCCGGTGCCGCCATGACCCGAGCCCTGGTGCAGCGCGGTTATCGCCACATTGCCTTCGCCGCCGCCCAGCTCGACCCACGCACCCTGCAGCGCGCCGAAGGCTACCGTCAGGTGATGCGTTACCTGGGGCGCCATGACCCGGCGCTGGAACTGCTCACGCCGCAGCTGTCGTCCATCGGCCTGGGGGCCGAGTTGCTCGATCGTCTGCTGGCGCAGCAGCCGCAGATCGATGCGGTGTTCTTCAACAACGACGACCTGGCCATGGGCGCACTGTTTCGCGCCCGTCAGCTGGGGCTGGAGGTGCCGGGGCGACTGGCCATCGCCGGCTTCAACGACCTGCCGGCAGCGGCCTGGATGCATCCGGCGCTGAGCACGGTGCGCACCACCCGCGGCCGCATCGGCGAATTGGCAGCGAACATGCTGCTGGCGCTGATGCGCGGTGAAACGCCGGAGCAGCACTGCATCGACGTCGGCTTCGAACTGGTGATGCGCGACAGCGCGTGACGCTACGGCTTCTTGCTGGCGGCCGCCACTTGCTCGGCGGCATCCAGGCGCAGGCGCTCGCGCTCATCAAAGCGCTCGGTAGCCAGTGCCTCGATCGCCGCACGCTTGTCGCTGCTGCTGAGCCCCTCGGTCGCCTGAATCTTCGCCTTGGCGGCGAGGTAGTCCTCCAGGCGCTTCTGCCACTGTTCCCGCTGGCTATCCAGCGCCTCCAGGCGCGTGGTGGCTTCGGCACCGACCAGTTGCTGGCGCATCTGGCGGATTTGCGCTGCGCTGGCGCCTTCGGCCTGCAGCCGCGCCGTGTTATGCCGCAGTTCCTGTTGCAGTTGCGGCAGGACCATGTCCTGCATTTCCTCGGGCAGGGATGCGCGCAGGCGATCGACGGCGACGCCTTTTTCGTCGGCGCTCATGCGGGCGTCGTGCTGAATGGCCAGGCGCTCCAGCGTGAAGCGGTTGTAGCCTTCCTCGCGGGCGAAAAAGGCCTGGTGCGTCTCGCTGTCGAATAGCCGGGCGCGCAGTGCCTGCACGGCGCTCTCGCGCTGGCGCAGGGCATCCAGATTGGCCATCTGGGGCAGGTCGCGCTCCAGCAGGATCAGTTCACGCTTGTAGCTCAGGTACTGCTCCAGCAGCGCCCGGGCACGGGCTCGCGCCGGCTCCTGAAGCTGGCTGTCGATATAACTGCGCAGCCGCGACACGCTGGCATCCAGACTTTCTTCGCCGATGCTGGCGAGGAAGTAATCGAAGATTCGCCGGATGTCTTCGCTGACGATCAGATTGCCGGCAGCATCGACGCGAAAGCTGCCATCGACTTCGGTGCCGACAAAGGAGCCGGGCAGGGCAAGCTTGCCAGCCTGCTTCTGCGAGGCCTCGCTGGTCGGCGTCAAGGCCTCTGCAACCGGCGCCGCGGGCTGCGTAGCCGTGGCAGTGACGGCGGGAGGGGTGAATGGGGGCCGTTGGTGTCCGGGTTGCAGGTAAAGCATCGACGCCAGGCCGATGGCGATCAGTAAAGGCAGGGCAAACAGGGCTTTGTTCACGGCAGCTTCCAGTAAGACGTCGGATCGGAATCGCTCGTAGGGTGCGCCGTGCGCACCGAGATGCCGACGTTCCCGGCATCCGCTGCGCGTGGCGCACCCTGCGAAGCGTGGCGCTTATAGCCCGGCGTTCTTCAGGCGGTTGGCGTGCTGACGGTAGACGGTCACCGGATCGGTCTCGAACAGGCTGGTCAGCCCCAGGGTCTGGTTGACCTCGTCGAGATGGTTCATCCGGTAGTTGTCGCGGATCACCTGGCCCATGCGCGAGCTGCAGCGGCCGACCAGGCCGTCGTTGGCCTCGGAGCCGAAGGTCAGCGAGGAGGCACCCATCAGCAGGTCGCTGGGGTCGAGCACGTTGGTCAGCGGGCTGGTGCCGCTCCAGGAGTAATAGCGCACACCGTTCACGCTGTAGGCGCCTTCACCGCAGGCGCTGGTGGGGATGCCCTGCGGGAACTTGGCATTGAAGCGTGCGGCGCCTTCGCTGTTGAGTGACTCCAGCGAACCCAGGGCGTTCTGCGGGGTGGTGCTGGAACTGCCGGAGAGGAAGTTGATCAGCGTCCCCAGGCCGTTGACGATGCCCACCAGGATCGGCGTGGCCACCGGCCCGGCCGGCCCATCGCTGATACCCTTGAGGAAGTCGGCGGTTGCCGAACCCTTGTGCGGTGCACCGACGCTGGTGACCGAGGCGACCAGGTCCGGCCGTACGGCGGCAACGTAGCGCGTGGTAGGGCCGCCATGGCTGTGGCCGATCAGGTTGACCTTGCCCTTGCCGCTGATGGCGACGATATCCTCGACCTGCTGCAGCAACTGCTCGCCGCGCGCTTCGGAGGTGTCCAACTGGCTGACCTCGGTGACGTAGACGCTGGCGCCATCACGGCGCAGGGCGGCCGGTATGCCGTACCAGTAGTCGACGCCAAGGATGCTGTCGAAGCCGAGCATGCCGTGGCCGAGGACGATGGGGTACTTGGTCTGGGTATAGCCGGAGGAGCCGAACCAGAACGCCTGGGTCTGGCCGCTGGCGAGCAGGCCGGCGCCGAGGCAGAGGGCGAGCAGGGTTTTATTGTTCTTCATGGGCGCTCTCGATGGTTTTTGTTGAGGCAGTCAGCTGCTTCCCGCAACACAGATCGCGTCCATCCCATGACGCGTACCGCGCCAGAACGATGGCAGGAAACATGCCAGCACCTCTGGTTCGCCAGCGAGCGCTCTATCTCGGTGGATTGGCGGTGCCAGAGAAAATCCGGCGGCGGGGTCGCCAGCGGGGTTCTGTTACGTGATGACACGTCGAACCATGCGCAAAACCGCCGCAGAGGAGGGGCTCGCGGTCGCTGGAACGCCCTTATGGCCGCGGCCCGGGATACGGCTCGCCCCTCCGCCAATCGAAGGATGGGGTGGCATTTTGATGCGCCTTGACAGTTCGCCGTGGGCTTCTCTAGGATGCGCCCTGCGCCGATTTAAACAGCTACTTGCGGGGCGCCACAGGGTGTTGTCATCAGCGCCTGAAATTCCGCTAAAGCGCTGGTTCGGTGTCGCCTCCCACCGCTGCCCAGCGGGATTCTCGAGGCGGAGACTCGACCATGATCTGTCCCCAACCGCATATTCGCCTGGCGCCCATCACTTCGGGCCTGCTACTGCGCAATCCGCGCGTACTGCTTGGCGGTAGCCACCAGCCCACCTTGCTGCGTTATCTCGAAGGCTGGCCCAAACGCTGGGCCGGATCGCGTGCCTTTCGCATCCAGTTCGTGCAGAACGGCGAGTCCCTAAGTCGTTTCGCGCGCGACAGCTTCGATCTGGCCGTGATCCAGGCCCCCGGCGCCGATGAGCTTGAGCAAACGGTTAGCGACCTGGTGCGCGTGGCGCGTCAGGGATTGATCACCCGGGGGTAGGGTGGGACGGCGGTAACTCGTAGGGTGCGCCGTGCGCACCGAATGCCCCGTTTACCGGCGGTGCGCACGACGCACCTACGCTTCAAGTCGATGTAGGGCGGGTGCAATCCGCCAGAGCGACCATGGCGGGTACACCCGCCCTACGCGGCGCAGTGTCTAGGGATATTCGATCTCGACGATGTAGCAGGTTTTCTCGCCGGTGGGCGTGTGCACGCGCACTTCGGCGTCCAGTGGCTTGCCGACCAGAGCGCGGGCCAGTGGCGAATCGATACTGATCAGCCCCTGCTTCAGATCCAGCTCATCCGGGCCGACGATGCGGTAGCGCGACTGTTCGCCGTCCTCGTCCTCGATGGTGACCCAGGCGCCGAAGTACACCTTGTTCGGATCGGACGGTTTTTCGCTGATGACCTTGAGCTTTTCCAGGCGCTTGGTGAGAAAGCGTACGCGGCTGTCGATTTCGCGCAGCATCTTCTTGCCGTAGGTGTACTCGGCGTTTTCCGAGCGGTCGCCCTGGGCTGCCGCTTCGCTCACCGACTGCGTCACCTGGGGCCTGCGCACATGCCACAGCTCGTGCAGCTCGGCGCGCAGGCGCGCTTCGCCTTCAGGCGTGATCAGGGGAGTACCAGCAGGACGAGGGGGGCGATAGCGGCTCATGGCGTCTCTGAAAGATGAAAGGGGCGCCAGTCTAGCAAACCCCTTCCTTCAAACTCAGCCTTCGCGCAGCACGCTCAAGGGGCTGGCATTCAGTGCGCGGCGGGTGCCGAGCACGCCGGCCAGGCCGATCAGCAGCGCGCCGATCACAGGCAGCAGGAGCAGCCATGGGTGAGGTTGCCAGCTCATGTCGAAGGCATAGCGATAGAGCAGGAAACTCACCAGCTCACAGCCCAAGGCAGCGAGCAGGCCGGCGGCCGCGCCGAGCAGGCCGAACTCGGCACGGCGGGCGCTGATCAGCAACTTGCGCTCGGCACCCAATGCGCGCAGCAGCGCACCCTGGCGAATGCGCTCGTCCAGCGTTGCCTGCAGCCCGGCCAGCAGCACGGTGATGCCGGCGGCGAGCACGAACAGCAGCACGTATTCGATGGCCAGGGTGACCTGGGCGAGGATGCTGCGCAGCTGCGCCAAGAGCGCGTCGACCTGCAACAGGGTAACGCTGGGGAAGGCGCGGCTGAGCTTGATCAGCTCTGCATCCTGGCCAGGCGGCAGGTAGAAGCTGGTCAGGTAGGTGGCGGGCAGGTCCTGCAGGGTCTGTGGCTCGAAAATCATGTAGAAGTTGGGCTGGAAGCTGTCCCAATCCACCTGGCGCAGACTGGTCACCTGCGCTTCGCGTTCGATACCGCCGACGTTGAAGCGCAGGCGATCGCCCAGTTGCAGTTGCAGGCTTTCGGCCAGCTCGGCCTCCACGGAAACGCCAGGCAGATCGCTGGTGTGCTCGGCTCCCCACCAACTGCCGGCGCTGATCAGGTTGTCGGACGGCAGATCCTCTGCCCAGGTCAGGCTCAGGTCGCGCTGGATGGCGCGTTCGCCGCGGCTTTCCTTGGTCACCAACTGGCGCACCGGCTCGTCGTTGATCATGATCAGCCGGCCCGGCACCACCGGATAGAGCGGCGCCGGATGAGGCGACAGTTCGGCCAGGCGGGCGGCGAAGGCATCGCGCTCGGCCGGCAGCACGTTGAGGGCGAAGTGATTGGGCGCATCGTCCGGTAACTGGTCCTGCCAGGTGTCGAGCAGCTCGCCGCGCAGCAGGGCGATCAGCGCCATGGCCAACAGGATCAGGCCGAACGCCAGCGATTGACCGGCCGCCGCCAGAGGATGGCGCAGCAGTTGTCCCAGCCCCAGGCGCCAGGGCAGGGCGGCGCGCTGCAGCAGGCGGCGCAAGCTCTGCAGACCAATCAGGAGTAAGCCGCCTAGCACCAGCGCCGCCAGCAGGCCGCCGCCGAGCAGCGCCAGCGTCAGTTTCAGATCCAGGCTCAGGCGCCACATGATCAGGCCCAGCGCAACCAGCGCCGCGCCATACACCAGCCAGGAGCTGGCCGGCACCGGTAGCATGTCGCGACGCAGCACACGCAGCGGCGGCACGCGGCCGAGCGCTGCCAGCGGCGGCAGGGCGAAGCCGGCCAGTGCCACCAGGCCGGTGGCCATCCCGGCCAGAGCAGGCCACAGATCGGCGGGCGGCAGATCATCGGGGATCAGGCCGCGCAACAGATGGAACAGCACGTGCTGGCCGGCCCAGCCGAGCAGCGCGCCGAGCACGCTGGCGAGCAGCCCGAGCAGGGCCAGTTGCAGGCCGAACAGGGCCAGCGCTTCGCGTCGTGACAAACCGAGGCAGCGCAGCAGGGCGCTGGCGTCGAAGCGCCGTGCGGCGAAGCGTGCCGCCGACAGCGCCACTGCCACGCCAGCGAGCAGCACCGCCGCCAGGCTGGCCAGGTTCAGGTAACGCTCGGCACGGCCAAGTGCGCCACCGACCTGTCGATTGCCATCGCGGGCATCCTCCAGCCGCTGATTGGGTTCCAGGCCGGCCTCGACTGCCTGACGGTAGGCTGCCAACGCGTTGGCATCGCCACGCCAGAGTTCGCGAAAGCGCACACGGCTGCCAGGTTGCACCACCTCGGTCGCAGCCAGGTCGTCCAGGTGCATCAGCACCCTGGGCGTCAGGCTGTAGAAATCGCCAGCGGTGTCCGGGTCATAGGTCAGCACGCGACTCAGGCGCAGGGTCTTGGCGCCTATCTCCAGCTCATCGCCGATCTTCAGGTTCAGCGCCACCATCAGGCGCGCTTCGGCCCAGACTTCCCCCGGCCGAGGCCCTGGCCCCACCTCTTCGCGGGCATAGGGTTCGGCTGCGCTTCTCAGTTCACCGCGCAGCGGATAAAGGCTGTTGGCGGCCTTGACGCTGGCCAGCTGAATACCATCCTGTGCCGCAACGACGCTGGAGAACTCCACCGCCTGGGCGTGATCGAGGCCCAGCTTGAGTCCCGCATCGATCTGTTCCTGACTGGCTGGCGTGCTGCCGCTCAGGCGCAGGTCGGCGGCGAGAAATTCGCTGGCGCGTAGCAGCATGGCGTCGTTCAGGCGCGCACTGAAGTAGCCGATGGCGCTGCTGGCTGCCACCGCCACCAGCAAGGCGAAGAACAGCACGCGCAACTCGCCGGCGCGGGCGTCGCGCAGTAGTTGGCGGGCTGCGAGCGAAAACAGGCGGGCGAAGGGCACGCGTTTCATCAGGGCTCCACGCGGTCGATCAGATGTCCGGCTTCCAGGCGGATCAGACGCTGGCAGCGGTGCGCCAGGCGCTCGTCATGGGTGACCAGCACCAGTGTGGTGCCACGCTCCTGGTTGAGCTGAAACAGCAGGTCACTGATGCGCTCGCCGGTATGGCTGTCGAGGTTACCGGTGGGTTCGTCGGCGAACAGCACGTCCGGCTCGGCGGCGAAGGCGCGGGCGATGGCCACGCGCTGTTGCTCGCCACCGGAGAGTTGGCGTGGGTAGTGCGTCAGGCGCTGGCCGAGGCCGACGCGTTCGAGCAATGCGCGCGCACGCTGACGGGCATCGGCATGACCTTCCAGCTCCAACGGCAACATCACGTTCTCCAGCGCATTGAGGCTGTCGAGCAACTGGAACGACTGGAAAACGAAGCCGACATGTTCGGCACGCAGACGCGCACGCTGGTCTTCATCGAGTTCGCTGAGGTTGTTGCCGGCCAGCAGCACGGCGCCGGCGCTGGGCAGGTCGAGGCCGGCGAGCAAACCGAGCAGGGTGGATTTGCCGGAGCCGGAGCTGCCGACGATGGCCAGGCTGTCGCCTTTGCTCAGATCCAGGTCGAGATCATGGAGGATAGTCAGCTCGCCTTCCGCGCTGCTGACCACTTTGCTAAGGTTCCGCGCAGCGAGAATGCTCGAAGTCATGGAGATTCCAAATGCGTGCATGGTGGCTCAGTGGTGCCTTGGCCCTGATGTTCTGGGCTCAGGGAGCGGTTGCAGGCACCCTGCTTGTGGTCGGCGATAGTATCAGCGCCGCTTTTGGCCTGGATAGCCGCCAGGGATGGGTCGCTATGCTGCAAGAACGCCTTCGCGAGGAGGGTTTCGAACACTCGGTGGTCAATGCCTCGATCAGCGGTGATACCAGCGCAGGCGGCGCCGCGCGGCTCTCTGCGCTGCTTGCCGAGCACAAGCCGGAGCTGGTGATCATCGAGCTGGGCGGCAACGATGGCCTGCGCGGCCAGCCTCCCGCGCAATTGCAACAGAATCTTGCGTCCATGGTCGAGAAGTCGCAGCAGGCAGGGGCCAAGGTACTCATTCTGGGGATGCGCCTGCCCCCCAACTATGGTCAGCGTTACACCACAGCCTTCGCCCAGGTGTTCGCAGATGTTGCTAAGGCGAAAAAGGTGCCGCTGGTGCCATTCTTCCTCGAGGGCGTCGGTGGCGTGCCGGGGATGATGCAGGCCGACGGCATTCATCCGACTCAGGCTGCGCAGGCGGTGTTGCTGGATAACGTCTGGCCGACGCTCAAACCCTTGCTGTGAACACCGCTTTGCTGCGGGAAAACTGCACGGGCAGAGGCTTTTCCGCCTGAAGCCTTTCGGCTAATGTGGCCGACCTGTCACGGAGCCCCAGATGCCGCGTCCCGCCTGGTCCCTTTATGCCTATCAACTGATCGAGCCGGATGAGCAGCTGGACCTGTTCGCCTGTCGCGAGGTGCGCGTGCATCTGGTGGCTCGTCAGTTGCGCCTGGGTGGGCATGCCGATCGCACATTGTGTGGCGGTTTGTTACCGGCGCAGCCGCGTTGGCGGGCGCTGGAAAAGGTCTGGCTGCGCGATCGCCGGCTCTGTCCTGACTGTCTGGCGACTTTCCAGGCGCAGCGTCAGGGCCTGTGCTCGAACTGGGCGGATGGCTGACGTCTGCCAGGCTTTCGAACGGCGGTGTACAATCGCCGCAATATCACTCAACTCTTCAAGGGACTCCCGGATGTTGTCGCGCTTTTCTGCGGTCAACCGCTGCCTGACTCTGGTCGCACTGTGCTCCAGTGCCGCAGTGCAGGCTCTCGAACTTCCATTGCCGCCACCCGGCGAGGACGTGGTGGGCCAGGTACAGGTGATCAAGGCCAAGTACGAGGACACCTTCGCCGATCTGGGAACGGCCAACGATCTCGGCTATCTGGAAATGGTCGCTGCCAATCCGGGCGTGGACCCCTGGCTGCCGGGCGAGGGCACCGAGATCATCCTGCCGACGCGTTATGTGCTGCCACCGGGCCCGCGTGAGGGCATCGTGATCAACCTGGCCGAATACCGCATGTACTACTTCCCGAAAGGGCAGAACGTCGTGCATACCTATCCGCTGGGCATCGGTCGTGAAGGTTGGGGCTCGCCGCTGGGCGTCGGCCGCGTGACGCTGAAGACGCCGAATCCGGCCTGGTATCCGCCCAAGTCGATCCGTGAGGAGCACGCTGCCGACGGCGACATCCTGCCCACCATGGTGCCGCCTGGCCCCGACAACCCACTGGGCCCGTACAAGATGACGCTGTCGTTCCCCGGCTACCTGATCCACGGGTCGAACAAGAAGTTCGGTATCGGCATGCGCGTCAGCCACGGCTGCTTCCGCATGCTCAACCACAACGTGCTGGAGCTGGCTGCCATGGTCCCGGTGGGCACGCCGGTGCGCATCATCAACGAGCCGTACAAGTTCGGTGTCAGTGCCGGTAAGATCTATCTGGAAGCACATGCGCCGCTGGATGACGAGGGCGATCCGTCCGTGGTCGACAAGCACACCGCAGTGATCAACGCCTTGCTCAAGCGCGACGAACTCAGCGGCCTGCGCCTGGATTGGGAAATGGTGCGCGAGGTGGTGGCTTCCGAAGACGGCATGCCGGTGCCCATCGCCACCCAGGCCGAGAGCGTGGTCGCCAGCAGCGACAATCCGTTCTGATCTTCAAGTTGTCCAGAAACCCGCCCGCATTCGCGCCGGCGGGTTTTTTATTGCCGCCATGCCGTGGACATGGCATGGGTTACAGGCAACAAAAAAGCCGCACCAGTTGCCTGGGGCGGCTTTCGGAAAAACGAGTCGCAGATTACTTGCGGCTGGCTTTTTCCAGCATGCGCAGAGCACGCTCGTTGGCTTCGTCAGCGGTCTGCTGAGCTTTCTGAGCAGCAGCCAGGGCTTCATCAGCCTTGCGGTAGGCTTCGTCGGCACGGGCTTGAGCGCGAGCAGCTGCGTCTTCGGTAGCAGTCAGACGAGCTTCGGTTTCTTTGGACATGCTGCTGCAACCGGTAGCCAGAACTGCGGCCAGAGCCAGAGCAGAGAATTTCAGAACGTTGTTCATCGTGTTCCCCTTGAGGTGGAGTTTTCCATAAAAAGCAATTCCCCAACTGCGGGAAATTAGCCGGCGTACATACTACCTATTACTTTTAGTAAGTAAACGGAGCGAAGGCAAGAGTTGCAATTTTTTTTTCATGTGGCAGGGCGCTAAGGCCTACGGGCTGCGGGGGTTGGCTAAAAAATAGTCAGTTACGCAATCCATACAGCAGGACGCTTGTGCGAACTGTTATAAGTGTCCTGGCTTGCAACTAAAACAATAAAGAGGGGAATGCGGATGCTTGGCAATTTGGGGCTCTTGCTGGGGCTGGCGCTACTTATCTTCATGGCGCTGCGTGGGGTGAACATCTTCATCGCGGCATTGCTTTGTTCGATTCTGGTGGCGCTTACCAATGGTGTCGCCGTACCTCGCGCATTGCTCGAGCACTTTCCATTCGGCCCATTGGGTGCATTCACCTTCGCCGGCAAGTTCTTCGTGCTGTTTCTCTGCGGTGCGATCTTCGGCAAGGTCATGGCGGCGAGTCAGGCCGCAGGCAGTATCGCCCAGGCCATTACCCGTGGATTGGGTACGCAGCGCACGCTGTGGGTGGCGATGCTGGTTTGCGCTGTGCTGACCTACGGTGGCGTGGTGGTCTTCGTGGTGATCTTCACCATGTATCCACTGGGTATCACGCTGATGCGCGAGGCCAATCTGCCCAAGCGCCTGTTCTGTGCCGCCACGGCGCTTGGTGCCGGCACCTTCACCATGACGGCGCTGCCTGGCTCGCCTTCGATTCACAACGTGATCGCCGCCAGTGCGCTGGGCACCGACCTGTTCGCCGGGGCCTGGATCGGGCTGTTCGCCTCCCTGGTGATGATCGTCCTCGGTATGGCTTATCTGCAGCGCGAGTGGCGTCTGGCGCGTGAGCGCGGCGAGGGCTTCGAGCCCAACGCCCAGGACGAGCGTATGCAGCAATTGGCCGGCGCCCCGGGAAGCGGGCCGCACTGGGGGCTGGCGCTGGTGCCGATCGTCGTGGTGCTGGGGATCATCCTGCTGCCGCGCCTGCTTGCCCTGTCCGGTGCGGTCGTGCCGGGCGAGGGGGCGCTGGGTGGGCTTCTGGCCTTCAGTCAGGCGCAGCCGATCCTCTGGCCCAGCCTGGCCCTGGTCATCGCCACGGGGGTGGCTGTGTTGATGTTCCCGGCCTTGCGTCGCAATACCGTGGGTTTGCTGGGACAGGGGGCGGACGACTCGATCATGCCGCTGCTCAATACGGCGGCGGTGATCGGCTTCGGCGGGGTCGTCACCCAGACCGCAGGTTTTGCCCAGTTCGCCCAGTGGATACTGGCGGTGGACCTGCCGCCGCTGCTCTCAGTGTTCGCCTCGGTGAGCGTGGTGTCGGGGATCGTCGGCTCGTCCTCCGGCGGCTTGCAGATATTCATGCAGACGCTGGCGCCCCGTTACCTGGAGATGGGTGTGGAGCCCGAGGTGCTGCATCGTATCGCCAACATCACTGCCGGCGGCCTGGATTCATTGCCGCACTGCGGCGCGGTGATCGCGATGCTGATGATCATGGGGCTGACTCACAAGCAGGCGTACAAGGACATCTTCGTCATCACCGTGCTGATACCGGTGATTGCAGCGTTGCTCTGCATCGCGCTGTTGAGCTTCTGATTGCTCGTGGCTGGGTCGACCTGCGCCTGATAAGCTTGGTCAATTGCACGGGCGCAAGCAGGATATGAAGTTTGCGCTTTTGCCCAGGCAGCGGTATGAAGTCAAAGCGGATGCGCCGCTAACGGTTGCGGCTAGAGGAGAGAAGATGAGCGAGGGGTTGTCCATTCATCATGACCAGGCGGGTCACCAGTTCGTGACCACGGTCAACGGTGATCGTGCCTATCTGGCCTACATGGATCTGGGCAAGCAGACGCTGGACATCTATCGCACCTTCGTACCCAACGCCCTGCGTGGCCGCGGCATTGCCGCGGCCTTGACCGAGCATGCTCTGCGGTATGCAGAGGGCAATGGGTACACGGTGATTCCATCGTGCTCCTACGTCGAGCGCTATATGGAGCGGCGTTCGCGGCACCAGTAGGACTGCTCGGGGCGGTGGGCTGAAGCCCACCCTAAGTGTGAATGCGGATACGAAAACGCCGGGCATCGCCCGGCGTTTTCATTGGTGCAGTCTCGGTCAGCCGCGCTGACGCTTGGGCAGTACATCCCTGAGCTTGGCGTGCATGTTGCGCAGGCTCTTCTCGGTGGTGTCCCAGTCGATGCAGGCATCGGTGATGGAGACGCCGTACTTGAGGTCGCACAGGTTCTTCGGGATCGACTGGTTGCCCCAGCCCAGGTGGCTCTCGACCATCAGGCCGACGATGGAGTTGTTGCCTTCCAGAATCTGGTTGGCCACGTTCTCCAGCACCAGCGGCTGCAGGGCCGGGTCCTTGTTGGAGTTGGCATGGCTGCAGTCGACCATGATATTCGGACGGATGCCGGCTTTGGTCAGTTCCTGCTCACAAATGGCCACGCTGACCGAATCGTAGTTGGGTTTACCGTTGCCGCCGCGAAGTACCACATGGCCGTAGGCGTTGCCCTTGGTGGTGACGATGGACACGCCGCCTTCCTGGTTGATACCGAGGAAGCGGTGCGGGCTGGAAACCGACTGCAGTGCATTGATCGCCACGGTCAGGCCACCATCGGTGCCGTTCTTGAAACCGACGGCCGAGGACAGGCCCGAGGCCATTTCGCGGTGGGTCTGGGATTCGGTGGTACGCGCGCCGATGGCCGACCAGCTGATCAGGTCCTGCAGGTACTGCGGGGAAATCGGGTCGAGCGCTTCGGTGGCGGTGGGCAGGCCCATCTCTGCCAGGTCGCGCAGCAGCTGGCGGCCGATGTGCAGGCCATCCTGGATCTTGAACGAGTCGTCCAGATACGGATCGTTGATCAGGCCTTTCCAGCCGACCGTGGTACGCGGCTTCTCGAAATACACGCGCATGACCAGAAACAGCGTGTCGGACAGCTCGGCGGCCAGCACCTTGAGGCGCTCGGCGTACTCGTGAGCGGCCTTGATGTCATGGATGGAGCAGGGGCCGACGACCACGAACAGGCGATGATCCTTGCCGTCGAGGATGTCGCGTACCACCTGACGACCATGGGCGACGGTCTTCAGCGCGGCATCGGTGAGGGGGATTTCGCGTTTGAGCTGATCGGGGGTGATCAGGGTTTCGTTGGAGGCGACGTTGAGGTCGTCGATCGGTAAATCAGCCATCGTGCTATTCATCGGGTCAGGTCGTCAGGTCACGGGTGCCGGCCGCCAGCGATCCCCTATGGCGGTGCACAGCTAGTTGGCGCAGGGGGGAGCCGAACCTTAGCGCGTACCGGGCTGCGCGACAATGGGCGTTAAGTTCAATGGGCCTCATAGTTTGGCCGCATGAGGTAGCGGATGACCGGCCGAGGGGGGCTGTGCTGCCTTCAGGCGAGATAGGGAAACTCGGCGGCATGCTTGGCGATCCAGTCCCGGGCGCATTGCTCGATGGCCATGGGCTGACCTGATTGCTGTTCCAGCTGCTGTCGGTAATGCTGGATCTGGCAGACCTGCTCGACCATGCGCGCGCGAAACAGGGTGTCCTCGTCGATGAAGGCAATGCCCACCAGATAGCCGTTTTCCTGGCGCCGGCACCAGGCCACGACACCCGGATAACGCGCCTGATCGCCCAGCAGCGGAATGCGCAGTTCGACCGAGGTACCGCGGCGAAAGCCGCGCAACGAGTTGCATGCAACCCCGCCCAGGCTGATATTGTTCAGCCGTTGCCGAGGCACGCAGGCCTGCCTGCGCAGGACCAGTTCCACCGGCATGTCGCTTGGATGACGCAGAAACTTACGCATGAACACCGACCTTGAATGCAGGCAAACTGACATCAGCGAATTCAGTATAGCGACGCAGCTGGAATTGACCGACCTGGATGCCGACCGCCGCCTGCTCGATCTTCCCGGCACCTCGCTACTGGTGTTCACAAGCACGGGCTGTGCCAGCTGCCGTTGGGCGCGCCGGAGCCTGCCTGGCATGCCGCTTCCGCTCGAGCGCCTGCGCTGGATCGATGCCGGGCACAACGCCGGTTTGGTGGCGCGTTACGAGGTCTTTCACCTGCCCGCGCTGTTTCTGGTCAAGGACGGTCATTTCCTTGGCGCATTGCAGGTGCGCCTTACCCATTCCGATCTGCTAGCCGCCATCGGCGAAGCCCTGCTTCGCCCGGCTGAGGAGCTTCCCTGATGTCGCAAACCCCCGCGCCGCGTATCGGCATCATCGGCACTGGTGCCATTGGCGGTTTCTACGGCATGTTGCTGGCACGTGCCGGCCATGACGTGCATTTTCTGCTGCGCAGCGAGTATTCGGCTGTCGTCGAGCATGGCCTGCAACTGAACAGCGCCGTACACGGCGCCCTGCACCTGGCGCCGGTGCAGGCCTATCGGGATATCGACGACATGCCGCAATGCGACTGGCTGCTGGTGGGCGCCAAGACCACGGCCAATGCCGAGCTGGCGCCGCTGATCGCCCGGGCGGCGGCGCCTGGAGCCAGGGTGGTGCTGCTACAGAACGGTCTGGCCGTGGAGGACGAATTGCGTCCGCTGCTGAATGACGACCTGCATCTGCTCGGCGGGCTCTGCTACATCTGTGTTCACCGCAGTGCGCCGGGCGTGATCGAGCACCAGGCGCTGGGGGCGATCAACCTGGCCTACCATTCCGGGCCGCTGGATGACGACGAGGCGCGCCTGGCGCTGGTCGAGGAGGGCGCGGGCCTGCTGCGCAGCACCGGCCTGGATTCGGCAGCGATGCGCGGCCTGGCGCAGACGCGCTGGCAGAAACTGGTGTGGAACATCCCTTATAACGGCCTGTCGGTGCTGCTCGATGCCGATACGCGGCGCCTGATGGGAAATGCCGACAGCCGCGCGCTGATCGCCGACATGATGCAGGAAGTGGTACGGGCCGCTCAGGCGCTGGGGTATGCGATGCCGGAAAACTATGCGGACAAACTGCTCGCGGCGACGCAACGCATGCCTGATTATTTGCCGAGCATGTACCACGATTTTGCCCAGGGGCGACCGGCCGAGCTGCACGCCATCTATGAAGCGCCGCTGGCGGCTGCGGACGCAGCAGGTTTCGACATGCCCAAGGTGCGTGCGCTGTATCAGGCGCTGCGTTTCATTCAGGCTCGCCGGGAGACTTGATCATGGGCAAGGGGCTGGGGGACAAATTGGTGCTGGCGATTTCCTCGCGAGCGCTGTTCGATCTGAGCGAGAGTCATCAGATCTACGAGAGCGATGGGGTGGAAGCCTACCGCCGCTATCAGATCGAGCATGAGGACGAGGTGCTGATGCCGGGCGATGCCTTCCCGCTGGTGGAGAAGCTGCTCGGCTTGAACACTCGGCTCAGTGAACAGCGCGTCGAGGTCATTCTGGTGTCGCGCAACAGCGCCGACACCGGTTTGCGTGCATTCAACTCGATCCAGCATTACGGCCTCGGCATTTCCCGCGCCGCCTTCGTCGGCGGTCGCAGCCCCGACCCCTATCTGGCGGCCTTTGGTTGCCATCTGTTCCTGTCGACCCATGCCGACGACGTGCGCAATGCACTGAAAGCCGGCTTCGGCGCGGCCACCCTGCTTTCCGGTGGTACCCGGCGGGCCAGCAGCAACGAGCTGCGCATTGCCTTCGATGGCGATGCCGTGCTGTTCTCCGACGACTCCGAACGCGTCTATCAGAGTGGCGGCCTCAACGCCTTTCAGGATCATGAGCGCGAATCTGCCCGGCAAGCCTTGCCAGGTGGCCCGTTCAAGCCGTTTCTCGCCGCGCTGCATGCGTTGCAGCAGGAGTTTCCCGAAGCCGAATGCCCGATCCGGACGGCGCTGGTCACTGCGCGCTCGGCGCCGGCGCACGAGCGGGTGATCCGTACGCTGCGTGAATGGAACATCCGCCTGGACGAATCCTTCTTCCTCGGCGGGCTGGACAAGTCGGCGGTGCTGGAAGCCTTCGCCGCCGACGTGTTCTTCGACGACCAGACCGGGCACTGCGAAAGAGCGCGCCAGGTGGTGGCGACCGGCCATGTGCCGCATGGCGTCAGCAACGAGTTGCTGCCCTGAACTCGGCGCGCGCAGGCGTGCGCGTGCCTGCATATAGCCATTCGTCCTAAATAACGTCGCCGATCTTGCTTTGTCTGATGCGCTGCTAAGCTCATTCAAGGGCCTGTGCCAGCAGTCGAGGAGGCCGCGTGATCCGCTCGATACTTTATGCCACCGATCTGGGGCTCTACGCCTCCTACGTCCTGCAGCACGCCCTCGCACTGAGCCGCAGCTTCAAGGCCGATCTTTACGTGGTGCACGCGGTGGAGCCCATGGGGTTGTTCGCCGAATCCGTGCTGCAGACCTACCTGGACGAAGACACCCTCGCCGAGCTGCGCAGCAATGGGCTCAATACCGTCATGGCCAGTATCGAGCAGCGCGTACTGGAGGGCTTTCGCGACGAGCTGGGCGACGGTCAGCAGGACCTTCAGCTGATCAGCGCGGTGCGTGTGCTGCAGGGAGATCCGCCTGCGGTGATTCTCGAAGAGGCGCAGAAACTTGGGGTGGATCTGCTGGTCGTAGGCAGTCACAGCCATGGCACGGACCTGAGCGTACCGCTGGGGCGTACGGCCGCGCGTATCGTGCAGTTGTCGGAGGCACCGGTGTATCTGGTGCCCATGCTGCAGCATCGTGGACACGGGGAACTGTGAAGGACGGAGGTGTAAAAAAGTTCTAGTCTGTTCGATTAAACCAATAATATGGTTATATACGGCATTGGCGGCAGTTGCCTGCCTTACTGCTCTGAGGGAAATCTATGAAGCTTCAGCAACTGCGCTACATCTGGGAAGTCGCGCACCACGACCTCAACGTATCGGCTACCGCTCAGAGCCTGTACACCTCGCAACCAGGGATCAGCAAGCAGATTCGCTTGCTCGAGGATGAACTGGGCGTGGAAGTCTTCGCCCGCAGCGGCAAGCACCTGACCCGCGTGACCCCGGCCGGGGAGCGCATCATCACCACGGCCGGCGAGATTCTGCGCAAGGTCGAAAGCATCAAGCAGATCGCCCAGGAATTTTCCAACGAGAAGAAGGGCACGCTGTCCATCGCCACCACCCATACCCAGGCGCGCTATGCCCTGCCGCCGGTGATCAGCGCCTTCATCAAGCAGTACCCGGACGTGTCGCTGCACATGCATCAGGGCACGCCGACACAAATTGCCGAGATGGCAGCCGACGGCAGTGTCGACTTCGCCATCGCCACCGAAGGTCTGGAACTGTTCAACGACCTGATCATGATGCCCTGCTATCGCTGGAACCGCTGCGTGGTGGTGCCGCAGGGGCATCCGTTGACCAAGCTGCCGAAACTGACCCTTGAGGCCCTGGCCGAACATCCCATCGTCACCTACGTATTCGGTTTCACCGGGCGTTCGAAGCTGGACGAAGCCTTCAATCATCGCGGCCTGACGCCCAAGGTGGTGTTCACCGCGGCCGACGCCGACGTGATCAAGACCTACGTACGCCTGAACCTGGGCGTGGGCATCGTGGCCAAGATGGCCGTCGACCCCAAGCTGGACCCGGACCTGGTGGTGCTCGATGCCGACGACCTGTTCGAGCCCAGCGTGACCAAGATCGGCTTCCGTCGCGGTACCTTCCTGCGTGGCTTCATGTGCGACTTCATCGAGCGTTTCGCCCCACACCTGAACCGCGACATGCTGGCCAAGGCGGTGCAGTGCCACAACAAGTCCGAACTCGAGGACCTCTTCGCAGGTGTCGAGCTGCCGATGCACTGAAGCAGCACCAGAACGAAACATGGCGCCCTTGGGCGCCATGTTTCGTTTCAGCCGGTGATCAGTGGCTCAGGTGCAGGCCGCACTCACGGTTGTCCTCACCCTTGGTCGGATCGAAGTAATCGAAGTTGTTCGGCAGGTCGTGAGCGACCAGGTACTGGTAGAGGTCCTTGGAAGACCAGTGCAGCAGCGGGGCGACCTTGATCAGACCGTCCGGGTTGATGCTGATCGGCTCCATCTGCGCGCGCACAGCCGTGTCGGTGGCGCGCAGGGCGGTGAACCAGACGCTTGGCGCGGTTTCGCGCAGGGCGCGGGCGAAGGGCTCGAGCTTCACTTCTTCGGTGAAGGCGGCGTGGCGCGGATCGTCCAGGCCGGGCACCGGGCCGTCGATGGCTTCGCGATGGGCGCGCGAGCGCTTGGGCAGGTAGGTGATCAGATTCAGGTTGAGCTTGCGCGTCACCTCGTCGGCGAAGCGATAGGTGGCTTCGGTGTTGTAGCCGCTGTCCATCCAGACCACCGGGATATCCGGTTTGACCTGGCTGACCATGTGCAGGATCACCGCTTCGAACGGGCGGAAGTTGGTGGTGCAGATGGCAGGTTTGCCCAGTCCGATGGCCCACTGCACCAGTTTTTCAGGCTGGTTGCCGAATTCGGCATTGAGCGCGTCCAGGTCGAGTTCCATGCTGAGGACTCCAGATCGTGTGCGAGAGGGCGCGATGGTAGCAAAGGCCGGTTATGCGGCTAAATAACCAAGACTATTGTCGAGCTTTCTTATGGTTATAAGAGGCCGCATTGCACGAGCCCAGCCCAGCGGCTAGAGTGCCGGCTCCTTTTTGGCTCAACCGAGGAGTGGCCTGTGGAAATCGCGTGTCTCGACCTGGAAGGCGTACTGGTCCCGGAAATCTGGATCGCCTTCGCGGAAAAAACCGGTATCGAGTCGCTCAAGGCGACCACCCGCGACATCCCCGATTACGACGTGCTGATGCAGCAGCGCCTGCGCATCCTCGACGAGCACGGCCTGAAGCTCAAGGACATCCAGGACGTGATCGCCACGCTCAAGCCGCTCGAAGGCGCGGTCGAGTTCGTCGACTGGCTGCGTGAGCGCTTCCAGGTGGTGATCCTTTCCGACACCTTCTACGAATTCTCCCAGCCGCTGATGCGCCAGCTCGGTTTCCCGACCCTGCTGTGCCACCGCCTGATCACCGACGAGAACGACCGCGTGGTCAGCTACCAGCTGCGTCAGAAGGACCCCAAGCGCCAGTCGGTCATCGCCTTCAAGAGCCTGTACTACCGGGTGATCGCGGCGGGCGACTCGTACAACGACACCACCATGCTCAGCGAAGCCCATGCCGGCATCCTGTTCCATGCGCCGGACAACGTGATCCGCGAGTTCCCGCAGTTTCCGGCGGTACACACCTTCGATGCGCTCAAGCAGGAATTCCTCAAGGCGTCGAACCGCAAGCTGAGTCTGTAAGACCGATGCATGAAAAACGCCGCGATTTCGCGGCGTTTTTCGTTTGCGGGCTTATTCGGCTTCGGCCGACAGGCGCTCCAGCGTCTCCAGCAGCACCTTCACCTTGGTGATCGACTCCTGATACTCGGCCTGCCAGTTGGAGTCGGCGACGATGCCGCCGCCGCCCCAGCAGCTGACCACGCCGTCCTTGACCAGCAGGCTGCGGATGGCGATGGAACTGTCCATTTCGCCGCGCACGTCGAGATAGAGCAGGGAGCCGCAGTAAAGCCCGCGCCGGGTCGGCTCCAGCTCGTCGATGATCTGCATGGCACGGATCTTCGGCGCGCCGGTGATGGAACCGCCGGGGAAGCTGCCGGCGATCAGGTCCAGGGCATCCTTGCCGGGCGCCAGTTCGGCGGTCACGCAACTGACCAGATGATGCACGTTGGGGTAGCTCTCCAGGGCGAACAGCTCGGGCACCCTGACCGAGCCGATGCGGCAGCTGCGGCCGAGATCGTTGCGCAGCAGATCGACGATCATCAGGTTCTCGGCGCGGTCCTTGCGGCTGGCCAGCAGGTCCTGCGCCTGGGCCTGATCGTCATCGGGGTCATTGCCGCGGCGTCGGGTGCCCTTGATCGGGCGGGTTTCCACCTGGCCCGCGCTGACCTTGAGAAAACGTTCGGGCGACAGGCTGACAATGGCGTCGCCACCACCCAGGCTCTGGAAGCCCGAGAACGGTGTCGGGCATGCCTGGCGCAGCGCCTGATACGCCGCCCACGGATCGCCCGCGCAGGGCGCCTGAAAGCGCTGGGCGAAATTCACCTGATAGCAGTCGCCGGCGAGGATGTAACGCTGGATGCGTTCGATCGCCTGGCGATAGCTGTTCTGATCGAGATCGGCCTGGAACGGCCGGGTCAGTCGGAAGGGAGTCAGGTTTTCGCCATGGGGGGCCTCGAACAGTGCCTGTAGACGCTCGCGCTCGGCCTGCGGCAGGCTCGGGTGATACAGCAGGGCGCTGGTGCGGCGCTGGTGATCGCTGATCAGCGCCCAGGCATAGAGACCGAAGCGCGCATCCTCGAGCCCCAGGTCGTCGACGCTCTGCTCGGGCAGGGCCTCCAGGCGGCGGCCGAAGTCGTAGGACAGGTAACCGATCAAACCTCCGACGAATGGCACCTCCAGCTGTGCTGGCGCCTCGGCGTGGCCAAGGCTCTGCAGGGCGCTCCGCAGGCGCTGGAGGAAATCGTTGGCCGATTCGTCGGCCGCTGGCGCCAGTTCTGCCAATGGCCAGGCGCTCATAAGGTCATAGCGTCCACGCTCGGCATGCGGACGTCCGGCATCCAGCAGGACGGCACCTGGGGCCTGGCGGATGCGCCGGAAGTAGTCGCTGGGGTCTGTCCGGTAGGGAAGAGGGTGCAGGGAGCAGCTGGGCATGCGTGGCAGTCGGGAGAGATGAAAAGGCGATTGTAGTGCGCCGCTAACATTCATCCTAGAGCTTGCGCCGGGTTTACTCGGCTGTGTGCGGCTGATTAGTATGGCGCTATGCCAGGACGTTGAATCCAGGGGCTGCCTTCGAGTGGAATGAAGAGCGGACCTCGATAACAGAACAATAATTTACAAGGGATCCAGGCCATGGATGTAGTTATAGGTCCAGCCGCCGGAAGCCTGCTGCGCTCGAAACTGTCGCCGCCTCAGGCATCCGCGGACTATCTGGCAAGACCCCAGGTCGAAGCCGCGCTTTCGGCCCATCCCCATGCCCGTCTCGTGCTGTTCTGTGCGCCAGCCGGCTTCGGCAAGACCACCGCACTGGCGATGCTCAGCGAACAGCGTCGGCAGGCCGGCAGTGCGCTCGCCTGGCTATCGCTGGGCTCGGATGATGACGAGCCGGTGCGTTTCTTCCAGCAACTGATCGAAGCATTGGGGCGTGCGCTGCCGGGGCTGGGTGACGACGCCCTGGGCTACCTGCGCAATACCATGCGCGTGCCGGTCGAGGCGGTGATGGAAAGCCTGCTGGCGGACCTTTCGCAGCGCTCGGAGCCGCTGCTGCTGGTCCTCGATGATTTGCATCTGATCCAAGATGGCGAGCTGCTGGCCGCGCTCAATCGCCTGGTCAAGCTGGCACCACCGACTTTCACCCTGGCCATCGGTAGCCGTTCGCAACCGGCCCTGAGCCTGGCCACCCTGCGTGCCAAGGGCCTGCTGCTGGAGCTTGGCAGCGATGAACTCAGGCTCAACCCGCAAGAGGCGCGCAGCTATCTGGAGCGCAGCGGCCTGCAGCTCAATGCCGAGACCTTCGGTGCCCTCTACAGCCATACCGAGGGCTGGATGGTCGGCGTGCACCTGGCCGCCCTGTGGCTGCGCAATCACCCGCAGCCGACGGAGCGCATGGCCGAGCTGGGCGCCGACAAGCATGCGGTCGGCGACTATCTGCTGCGCTCGGTGTTCGAGCAGTTGCCCGCCGAGCGTCAGGAGCAGTTGCTCGCCCTGGGCGTGGCGCAGCAGCTCAGTGGCGACCTGGCCAATGCGCTGACCGGCCGCCACGACGGCCAGCAGCTGCTGGAAGACCTGGAAGCGATGCAGCTGTTTCTCCTGCCCATGGACCGCGAGCGCCAGTGGTATCGCTTCCATAACCTGTTCGCCGAGTTCCTGCGCAGCCGCCTCAAGGAGCGTGACCCGGAGCGCTTCAAGCAACTGCACTTCAATGCCAGCCTGTGGTTCACCAATCACCACATGCAGAACCTGGCCATCGAGCACGCCTGCCTGGCCGAAGATGCCGAGATGCTCGCCGCGCTGGTCGATGGCTGCGGCCTGGAACTGATCAACCGCGGCCAGCTCAATCTCATCTACAAGTGGCGTCAGCACGTGCCGGACGAGATCGCCGCGCGCTTCCCGGTGCTGGTGCTCGCCGACGTCTGGACGCGGGCGACCGAGCTGGGGCTTGGCGAAGCCAACCGCATGCTCGACGAACTGCTCGAACGCTGGGGCGAATCGCGCGCCAAGGGGCCCTTGAGTGACAAGGTTCTGGCGACCCTGGCGATCAAGGCGGTGATCGCCCTGCAGAAGGACGACCTGGACACCTGCGTCAGCCTGGCCCGGCGTATCGAGGCGCAGCTCGGGCAGCACACCGCGTTCCTCGAAGTGGCCATCCTCACCGTCGGCGCCCTGGCCAACGTCATGCTTGGCCAGGGCGAACAGGCGCGCAAGCTGCTGGCGCTGGCGCAACAGCGCAATCACTTCCTCGAAGGCCGCTATCTGGACATGCAGCTGGCCAACGTGGAGGTCCTGCTGTGTCTGGAACAGGGGCGGGTGAAGCAGGCGCAACTGCTGTTCGAGCAACTGCGTGGGCGCATGATGCCCTGGTTCGGCGAGAAGTCCCGGGCCCTGGCATTGCCGACCATCACCGAATCGCTGGTGGCCTACCACCAGGGCCGTGTGGAGGGTCTGCAGGAGCGGCTGCGCTGGGCTCTGGCCACGGTCGACGTGATCAACCCGATCGATCTGTACGCCCAGGCGATGCTTTGCCTGGCGCGCATCCAACGTCTGCAGGAGGCGCCGAAAGAGGCGGTGGCGACCCTGGTGCTGATGCAGAACCTGGCGGCGCGCAACCATTCCTGGCGCTTCTACGCGCAGGCGGTGGGCGAAGAGATCGCGCTGATTCTGCAGGAGCCGGCAGCCGACCGCTGCAAGCGCGCCGAGCAGCGCCTGAAGTCGGTGGACTGGGCCAAGCTGGCGGGCCACTACAGGCAGCGCAGCTTCAATCCGGTGTCATGGGTGCTGGGCCTGACCCGCATTCGCCTGCAGCAGGCACGCGGGCATTACAGCGAAGCGCTGCATGAGATCACCCAGCTGCGCGGCCAACTGCAGAGTGGCTGGCACGCTCTGCAGCGCCTGCGCCTGGACCTGCTGGCGGCGCTGAGCTATCAGCGTCTGGGTTACCAGGAACGTGCGCAGAGCCTGCTGGTGCAGTGCCTGATCGGCGCGGAGCGAGAGGAGGCGCGCAGCCTGTTCATCGAAGAGGGCGAGGCCATTCGTCAGTTGCTCCAGCAACTGGAAGCGGCCGAGCGCCAGCCGGCCTTGCAGGCCTTCATCCGCAGCCTGCTGAGCGCCTGGCCCGGCCAGGATTCGCGGCAGCCGCAGGACGTGCTGGAGGAGGGTCTGACCGAGCGCGAGCGCGAAGTGGTCTGCCTGGCTGCCAAGGGCATGTCCAACGAAGAGATCGGCCAACAGTTGTCGCTGGCCCTGGGGACCGTCAAATGGCACCTGCACAACATCTACGAAAAGCTCAAGGTGCGTAATCGCACCCAAGCCATCCGCCGTGCCCGCGAGCTGAGCCTACTCGAATCATGACCAGTCAGAATCCCGCCTACCAAACGGCTGCCCCGCTGTTGCGCACCAAGCTGTATCCCGCCCATGCCGAGGGCGCTCCTCTGCTGCAGCGCTCGGCCTTGCTCGAGCGCCTGCTGGAGGCGCGCGAGCAACGCCTGATCGTACTCAGCGCACCCGCCGGTTTCGGCAAGAGTACCGTCCTGAGCCAGCTGCGCAGTCGCTTGCAGGGGCAGGGCGCACGCGTCGCCTGGTTGTCCTGCGATGAAAGCGACGGTGAACCGGCGCGGCTTCTGCAATACGTGGTGGCCGCGATCGGGGCGGTCTGCCCCGGTTTCGGCAGCAGTGCCACGGCGCTGCTGCAGGGCGAGGTCAGCTGGCCGCTGGAGGCGGTCATCGATGCCTTTCTCGACGACCTGCGAGGGCTGTCGGACGACCTCTATCTGATGCTCGACGACTTTCACCGGGTTCACCATCCCTCTCTGGGCCAGTGCTCGCGCTATCTGATCGAACGTCTGCCCAGGCAGGTGAGGCTGGTGGTCAGCACCCGTCATCAGCCACGCTTTCTCGACGAGCAGCCGGCGCTCGGCGCCTGGGCGTTCTGGCTCAAGGCCGAAGACCTGCGCCTGACGCGTGCGGAGACTGCAGCCTACTTTCGCGACATCAAGTGCATCGTTCTCGAAGAAAGCGAACTCGACCAGCTGTATGCGCGCACCGAAGGCTGGATCACCGCCTTGCACCTTGCGGCCCTGGCCCTGCCGCGTCAGCACGATCGCGCCGCCTTTCTTGCCGGCCTCTCCGGTGCCGAGCGCAACATCGCCGATTACCTCGCCGAAGACGTGGTGGCCAGCCTGCCTGGAACCGTGCAGCTGTTTCTCGACCAGACCTCGGTACTCGACGAATTCAATGCCGAACTGTGCAATGCGCTGACCGGGCGCCAGGACGGCCGCGACATGCTGCGCCGCCTGCAGGGCGAGCAGCTGTTCGTGATCGCCCTGGACGAGCAGGGCGAGTGGTTCCGTTATCACCACCTGTTCGCCGAGTTCCTTCAGGGCCGCCTGGCCAGGCGCGGCGATCCTGCGCACCTGCTGCATGCGGCGGCGCGCTGGTGCGAAAGCCACGACCTGGCGGACAAGTCGATCAAGTACGCCCTGCGCGCACGCGACTATGCCTTCGCCGCCGAACTGCTGGAGCGCCAGGGCTCCAGGCTGATCGCCGGCAACCGCGTCTACGGCATTCTCGCCATTCTCAAGGACATCCCGCCGCTGGTGATCACCGAGCAGCCGGTGTTCCAGATCTTCTATGCCTGGCAACTGGCCTTCGAGCAGAAATTCGCCGAGTCCGAGGCACTGATCGAGGAAGTCAGCACGCGCCTGACCCAGGGGCGCGGCAAGGGCATGCACTTCGGCCTGATCGAGTTGCTGGCGGCCGCCCAGGTGCTCAAGGCGCTGGTACTGCTCTATCAGGACAAGCTCGAGGCCTGCCTCAAGGTCGCCGGCCACTGGCTGGCCCTGGTGCCGCAGAACCAGCCGGTGTTCCGCGCCAGCCTGGCCTGCGTGCAGGCTGCGGCATTCGCCCTGCTCGGCGAGTTCGGTGAGGCGGCCAAGGCCATTGCCGTGGCGCGGGAGAACCTGCGCCAGTGCGAGAGCGAATACCTGCACGTGATGGCCAGCCTGATCGAGGCGCTGATCTGCAAGGAATATGGCGAGCTGGAGCGTGGCCGCGCACTAGCCGAGTCGGCACGGGCGCGGGTCGAGCAGGTGTTCGGCCGGCGCAGCCGGGTCGGCGGGCCGCTCGGGCTGGCCTATGCCGATTTGCTGTACGAGCAGGACCGGCATGGCGCAATCCTCGCCGAGCTGCCGCTGGCCACCACCTGGCGCGATGTCGCCACGCCGGTGGAGCTGATCAGTCGCGGCAAGCTGGTGATGGCACGCGCCCGCTTCTTCGCCGGCGCGGCCGAGCAGGGGCTGGAGGAACTCGATGAATGGCTGGCCGGTCTGCAGGGGCCGGGCTACGAGCGGGTGTTCGCCATCGCCATGGGCTGCAAGGTGCAGTTCCTGCTGTGGCTGCGCAGGCCCAACGAGGCGCAGCGCATCTACCTGCAGCTGGAGCGCCACCTCGCAGCGCTGCCCATCGAACGCTATGGCGATGCGCATACGGCGCTGGCGCTGAGCGAGGCGCGCCTGGCGCTCAGCGAGCGCAGGGTGGAAAAAGCCCAGGCCAGCCTGGAGGCATGCCTGGCCAAGCAGGGCGCGGAGCACCAGCGCGACCGACGCCTGCGTCTGAGCCTGTTACTTTCTGTGGCGTACTGGCGCAAAGGTAACAGCGAAAAAGCCTTCGCGCTGTTGCGGGCGACGCTCGAGGAAGCCTGGCAATGCGGCTATCGCCGCCTGTTCCAGGACGATGCGCTGTGGCTGCTGCCGCTCTGGGACGCCTGGAAAGGTGCCGAGCCCAAGCGCGCCGCAGCCTGGCAAGGCGTTGCCGAAACGCTTCGCGAGCAGTGCCGCAGGCTGGCCATCGATCCGGACAGTTTCGATGAAAATCAAGATGTTAGTCATCGCGAGCGAGAAATCCTGCGGCTCGTGGCGGCCGGTCTGTCGAATCGCGATATCGCCCAGGCCGTGCATCTGTCCGAGGCCACCATCAAATGGCACCTGCATAACCTGTTTTCCAAACTGGGCGTACGCAGCCGTACTCAGGCCGTGCTCAAGGGCAAGAGTCTGGGGCTGCTGAGCGAGGCGTGAAGGGCGGCACGGAAAAACGAGCGGCATGCTCCATCCCTTGGATGGGCTGGCAGCTGGATGGCGGGTCAGTAGCTTGTAGCCATCTCGAAGCGCGATGCGTTTCGTGAATCCAAACCTGGCGTACCTAGGGAAGCCGCGACAGGTCTGGTGATCGGCATGGGCCGATCAGGCTGCTCGTGACAGGACGTCACCGGCAGAGCCCGGGGCCCCCCCATTTGAACTGTGGAGATAACAACAATGATGACCCTGAAAAAACTCGCTCTTGCCGCCGCCGTCATGACCGTCCCGTTTATGGCTCAGGCGCAGATGCAGTCCCTCGACGACGCAGCCCTGGCCGATGTGACCGGTCAAGCCGGTATCAGCATTGCCGGTAACTTCGATGCCACCATCGGCTCCATCGTCTACACCGACACCGAAGCCGGCGTCACTGACGGCAGCAACAGCCTGAGCCTCAATACCGTCACCCTGTCCGGCTTCAACATCAGTGAAAACAGCCCGCTGACCATCGACGTGGTCGACAACAAACTGGAAATCGGCCTGCCGGGCATCAATGGCGGGGTTTCGGTTGAGTCGGTGAAGATCGGTGCCAACAGCATCGGCGGCGTGGCCATCAACGGTCTGGACATGGCCGGCTCCACCGTCAAGATCTGGGGTCACTGATCCTCGCCTGATCTGTTGCACAGGGGCTCTGCCGCCATGGCGGGGCTCCTGCCTCGTTCTACGCAGTTGCGGATTGACCAATGATCGAGATTCTCGTGGGCAGCCTGATCGGTTTGTACGGTTTCAGCGAGGCTGTCGACATCAAACCGCAGCCCGCCGGCACCGTGAACATCACCCAGCCGCTTGTACCCAACGGCCCGCTGCGCGAGTCGGTGGTGCTCGAGCCGATGAGCCAGCTGCAGTTTCGCAACGTCATTCGCCAGGCCTATGACTACAGCTGCGGCTCTGCGGCGCTGACCACGCTGCTGGATTACTACCTCGGGCGCAATCTGGAAGAGCGCCAGGTGATGGAGGGGCTGCTGCATTTCGGCGAGGCCGAGAAGATCGTCGAGCGCCGCGGTTTCTCCCTGCTCGACATGAAGCGCTTCGTCACCGCCCTGGGCTACAAGAGTGGTGGTTTTCGCGCCGGCTTCGATGACCTGGCGCAACTGGAGCATCCGGCCATCGTGCCCATCGAATACGCCGGCTTCAAACATTTCGTGGTGGTGCGCGACGTCTACAACGAGCACGTGTTCGTCGCTGACCCGGCACTGGGCAACATCAGTTTCACGCGCGTGCGCTTCGAGGAAATCTGGGATCAGAACGTGCTGTTCGTGATCTTCCCCAGCGGCAACGAGCCGCCCAACGCCATGGCGCTGACCGACCGCGACCTGCGCATCATCGACGACCGTACCATCAGCATGCTGGCTTTTCGCGAGTTTCCGCAGATGGCCAAGTTCACCACGAATCAGGCCGACCAACTGGGGTCGGGAGGCGACATCCAATACATTCGCCGCAAGTGATTTGCCCGGCATAACAATAACGATCTGGGGATAGCGTCATGGGAGTTTGGGGGTATGCATGGCTGGCCATGCTGACGCTGGTCGCGGCACAGCCTTTGCTGGCCGAGGAGGCCACGGTCGACGATGCGCGCGATGCGTTGAGCAAGAAGGAGGATGACGCCGACAGCGCCAAGGCTCTGGAGGAGGTCTTCCAGGCGGCAGAGAAGAGCTACACCTTGCTCAAGAAGGGCGAGCGCACCCTGACCTACGGCTTCGACTATTCGCTGCTGCGCGACACGCAGATCCAGACCGTGCGCACCGGGCAGAACGTGTTCAGCGTGATCGGCCAGAGCGAGGCGCAGCACACCTTCACCAACTCCTTCACCTTCGACTACGGGGTCTGGGACAACCTCACCTTCAGCATGCGCCTGCCGTTCGTGGCCAAGTACGACACCGAGCGTGACCTGAACAGCTACAGCCTGGGCGATATCTCCGCCAGTTTCCGCTGGCAGCCCTGGTCGTCGGTACGCGGTCGGCCGGTCACCACGCTGTTCGCCACCCTCGGCCTGCCCACAGGCGACAGCCCGTACGACGTCAGCCTGGACAACGGCCTGGCCACCGGTAACGGCTACTACAGCCTGGGCGTGGGCGCGAACCTGTCCTATGTGATCGATCCGGTGGTGCTGTTCGGCTCGCTTGGCTACACCTACAACCTGCCGGTGCGTGATGCCGATCAGGTGCGCGGCGGCCGCCTGCTGAAGGAGGTCGATCCGGGCTCCAGCCTGTCGATGAGCATGGGCTTCGCCTATGCACTGTCCTATGACGTGTCCCTGGCCACGTCCTTCCAGATGGCCCACAACCTGGCGCCGAAGTTCAAGTTCAGTGACGCCACGCTCGAGGGCAGGGAGCAGACCAGTGCGGTGATGAACTTCTCACTGGGGCTGCGTACCGCGCCCAATACCATCGTCAACGTCAATGCCGGTTTCGGCATGACCGAAGATTCGCCCGATGTCCTGCTCGGGGTTTCCATGCCCCTGGATATCAAGGGTCTCAAGGCCGAGTAAGCAGCGAGCGAACCTGACATGACTCATCTAGCCAAGCTGCAGGCGCTGCTGCTGGTGGGGCTCGGCGCGGCCTGCGTCCTGCCTGCCCAGGCGCAACTGGCCAACAACCTGACCATCGGCAACCCCAAGGCCATGGCCATGGGCAACGCCGTCACGGCCGATGTCACCGGCATCGATGCGGTGCACTACAACCCGGCGGCGCTGAGCAAGCTCAAGGGGCGGCAGACCACGGTCAAGCTGCTCAGCGGCGTAATGGATATCCGCGCCAAGTTCGACGCCAAGGAAGACTACGGCTTCATGGGCTACGACGATGACCCCTTCAAGCATTCCAGCAGCCGCACGCTGACGCCGACCATGTACCTGCCGGGCCTCGGCGGCATGACCGAGCTGCCGGTGCTGGTGGCGCCGCTGGCTGGGCTGTCGATCAACCCGCCGGGTTCGAAATTCACCTTCGCCACCAACGTCTATGCGCCGATGGCTCTGGGTTATTCGCGCGATTCGGACAGCGATCCCGGGCGTTTCCAGGGGCGTCAGGTGTCGTTGCAGCGCATCACCTACTTCTCGCCATCGCTGGCCTATCAGGTCAATGACGAGCTGTCGCTGGGGCTGTCCATCGGCTTCTCGCATCAGGCCGTGGCGCTCAACCAGGACTTTCGCAACCCCGGCATGCTCACCGGTCTGACCCGAATCCTCAACGAGGCGCTGTGCCTGCCGGGGCTGGAAGAGATCACCGGGCCATTCATCAACGTCTGCAATGGCAAGATCGGCCCCTTCGACTCGTTGGCCAACCTCGATCTGGATCTGCAGCAGAGCCTGTCGCCAACCTACAACCTGGGCATTCTCTGGGAGCCCAGCGACTGGTTCGCCTGGGGAGCGACCTACCAGAGCGAGGCGCGCATGAACCTGCAGGGCAAGTACCGCGTCGACTACAGCGAGGACTGGGCAGGCTTCTGGTCCGGCCTGCAGGGCTCGCTGTTCGGTCAGATCCTCAGCCCGCTGTTTCCCTACGGCGCGGACGAGGAGAGCGGCAACGCCTCGCTCAAACTGACCTATCCGGACGCCTTCAGCACCGGCATCAAGCTGCGCCCGTTCGACAAGTGGCAGTTCAACCTGGACCTGCGCTGGGTCGGCTACAGCGACTGGAACAGCTTCGAGATCGAGTTCGATCGCGAGCTGGACCTGCTGCGCATCGCCAAGACCTTCGGCGGTGGCAAGGCCACCGATCGCAGCCTCATTCTCGACCGTGGCTACCGCGATACCTGGAGCTGGGGCGTCGGTGCGCAATACGACGTCAATGATCGCCTGGCCCTGCGCGCCGGCTACGAATATCGCCCCTCGGCCATCCCGAAGAACCGGGCGGACGTGCTGGCGCCGGTGGGCGATGCCGATCTCTACGGGCTCGGTCTGGGCTATCGCTGGGACAAGGACACCACCATCGACGTCGGCTTCAACTACTTCGTTTCCAGGCAGAGCATTCCCGCGGGCAGCAGCTGCAACGTCAGCTGCGAAGGCCTGGACAACCTGGTCTACAACCCCTATGCCGGGCTCAATATCGAAACCACGGTCAAGGCCTATATCTTCGCCATGACCTATACCTCGAGGTTCTGAGGCGATGCGCAGTCTGATCTTCATCCTGGCCTTGCTGCCCCTGATGCCAGCCACCGCCGGCAGCCGCTACCTGACCTGGGTCGATGACCTTGGGCGGGTACACAACACCTTCGTCGACGGCCGTTTCGCCGAGCAGCAGAGCCAGGCCAGGCGCCGCGCCGAACAGAGCGACCAGGCGCGGCTCGGTGACGGCGGTGCCTGGCCGGGCAGTGCGCCAGGCACGGGGGAGAGCAAGCGCCGCTATTTCACCTGGGTCGATGGCAATGGCCAACTGCACAACAGTTTCTATGCCGGCACGCAGCTCGCCGGTGCGTCGGGTCGCGATCAGGTGCTGGCCAGCGGGGAGCGGGCAGGGGAGTACATCGACTCGGCCGTGCTGGAGGGGCGCGGCTTTGCCCGCGACAGCTACGACAGCCCCTATTACACCTGGGTCGACGAGCAGGGGCGGATGCACAACTCGCCCGTGCCGACCCGGCAACGCGCGCCCGATTCCAGCCAGACCGCTGCACCGGTGCGCTACAGCGAAGGCCGGCAGATCGAATTCGAGCGCAGCAAGCCTTCGTTGCCGATGCTCGATGGCCAGCCCACGGCAGCCATGCAGGCGCTGCTGGAAGGCAGCCAGGCACGTGGCGAGGGCCTGTACGGCGAATTGTCGACACGCTGCTGCGGGCAGTTGCGCGATAGCGATTTCAGCGTGCTGTCGGCGGAGGAGCCGCACTACGAAGAGCTGGATCGTTTCTCGCCCAGCTTCGACTTTCCCATGGGCCGCAGTTACTACGCGGCGCTGAAACTGCCGGCATCGCGGCAGAGTTACGGCCTGCGCGTGCGCAGTTTCGCCAACCGCCAGGTGGTCTACCCGTCGCTGCTGTTTCTCGACGAGGCCAAGCGACCGACCCGCCTGGTCAGCGATGCGGTGTACCGGCTGCACCCGGAAACCTGGTATCGCTACGCCTTCATCGAGGGCACGGTGCAGGTGCGGGCCGAGCGTGGCGAGCGCTATGTCCTGCTGATCACTACCGATGAAGATCGCAGCCTGCAGACGCTGGACAACAAGCCGTTCAAGCGGCCGCTGCAGGATCTGGCGGTGGATGAGGCGGGCATGCAGCGACATGCGCATGCCGACGAGGGGGCGTTCGAGCTGGCGATCGTGCGCTGAGCGCGAGGAGCACGCAGGCGCCATGGCGGGATGTACCTGCCGTGCGCACCAGTGGCGCGCACGGCGTACGAGTCAGATTTCCTTGCTGACGACGTGGCCGAACAGTTCCTGGGAGAAGCGCACGCGCTCCTCCGGGGTTTCCTGAATGCCCTTGGCTTTGAGTTCCTCCAGGCGGGCTTCCACGGCGTGGGCGCGATGGGTCAGGCCGCAGTCGTTGGCGATCTGGATGTTCAGGCCGGGGCGGGCGTTGAGCT